>Ga0208990_1000111_pt1 | contig 14292 bp, 13 predicted proteins | sample MedBloCARef_M3_FD_187854 | JGI IMG/M metagenome (GOLD analysis project Ga0208990, IMG submission 187854) | Forest soil microbial communities from El Dorado National Forest, California, USA - Mediterranean Blodgett CA Ref_M3 (SPAdes) (version 2) | ecosystem: Environmental > Terrestrial > Soil >...
ATACATGATTGCCACCGCTCGGTTGGTGGCAACTTGGTGACCTGAAGTGTCGGCAGCATAATGCGACAGAGCACCCAGTGCGAATGCGTAGTCATTTAGATCCTTTGATTCTTCGATCAAGGCAAGTACAAAATCACCGCTTCGGACATAGTGCGTGAGGTCACTGAAGAATTTGCTACCGAACGGGTAGTAACCTAAATCCTGAATAATTGCACCGCCGTAGGCGTAGGCGTGGGCCTGCAGCAGTTCCTCCGGAGTCGCGTCGGGAAATCGGCACAAGAGGAGGGGCGCAATGCTGTCCTTCCACGCGGCATCAACAATGGCCTCATGTGTGAGAACGGAATACCCCTCGCAAGCGGGGGCGCAGGACATTCCCAAGAGAAGTCCGAGAATCAGAGGCCCGGACAGTGAGAACAACGTGGCTCGACTCTGCGCCGGCATCGTGTCTGTTGAACTCCCTGCCGAGCGGACACGCGGGTCAGGGGGTTCGCCAGTGTCCCGATGCCACCGTTCGGCTTCATCGATCGTTCCCTGATCAAGAAATCACGGCCCGTCCATGGCTATGTCTGCAAATCCCTCAGAGGACCGGTTGGTGCGTTTCTATTCGATTCAGTCGTAATCAACCGTCATGGTGTAGCCAACGAACTGGGAATCCATCAGCCGCAGGATTTCTACGGCTGGCATGGGAGTGGTCCTCCCGCTAACCATTTCGAGAAATTGTGTTCCGTTCACCTGTTCGTGGGTAAAGGGGTCTCTGACCTCGATATGATAGTGGCCATTGCCAATCTTTGTGATGTACATTTTGGTCATGGCGATATCATCAACGATCCCGCACGAGAGCTTTCAGTGAGCGAAAAGGCCCCGCCCAAAAGCAGGCTTGGACGGGGCACAAGAGATGAAGCATGTGCTAGATATGAGTCAGCCTAGAACGTGTTTGGTGTATGGGAAACTGTCAAAAGTTACAGGCAGCAACGGGAAACCCCATGTTCTGACGCTCCCTGACTGTTGTAATCAGTCGATATACCAACCGAGAATTGCTACGCCTCTCCACCTGCCCACTCGCGCGAGCACCCCGGCCCTTCCAGCTGGCGAGCGGGCAAACGGGTGCGTTTAACTTTCTGATAGGGATTCAGGAGGCAGCGAGAGGCACGCATCCTTCCTGCGTGAAAGGGGGAGAGTGCCAAAAGGCCTCCGGCACGAGAGCACAGAGAGCCACGGCCTGTTCTCCCCTCCTTCTCACGGGGGAAGCGCCTGTTGTTCAGAGATCTTCATAACACACCTTTCAGCACTCTGAGTACACAATCCGGTTCGTTCTGCTTATCGAACGCATTATTCTCTGCAAGTGGGTACCGTTACGCTACCCTTTTGCGTTCTTAGTGCGGTCAAGGATGAACATTGCTCGCCAGCAACGACAGGACTTTGTCACTCATACTTTAATTGTTCATGAAGCAACGACAGGACAAGCTCAAGTCAACAACTGTAAGGTTTACGACTGAAGACCTTCAGATAATTGAACGATTGGAGCGACGGCTTGGGCTCAGAATGATGCAGGTGATTCGCCTTGCAATCCGTCGCTTAGCACAACTTGAAAACATCCATCTCGAACGAACATGAAACTCAGTCCGAGTGATTTCTCGAAATTCATTGACCCTTGGTTCATCGGGAATCCGGGCGTAGTTGGTGTAAAACGCCTGTTTACGTCAACAATCGGTCATAAAGCGGGCTGCCGACACCCAGACGCCGCCTTTCCAGATGCATCAAAGTATGCAGGGCAAGAACGTAGCACTCTTGAGGCATTGACGCGGTTGCCGGGGCAGGGAATACAATGCTTCGTCCGGTGAAGGTTCATCGAAAGCGCAGTGCGACCGAGGAAAGGTTGGCGCCCGCGTGCCATTAGTCCGCGTTCTGGTAGTAGAGGATCACGAGCAGTTTCAGCAATTCATCTGTTCGACGCTGGAAACAAGTCCTGAATTACAGGTCATCGGTAGAGTGTCGGACGGATTAGACGCGGTTCAGAGAGCCGAAGAACTGCAACCGGACCTGATTGTGCTGGACATCGGGCTTCCGACACTCAGTGGAATCGAAGCCGCTCGAAGGATCCGAAAGCTCTCTCCGCGGTCGAAAATAATATTTCTGACCCAAGAATCTTCTGCCGATGTGGTGCGGGAGGCTCTCAATTTGGGTGCAAAGGGCTACGTTCTTAAAAGAAATGCTGGAAGCGAACTACTAGCCGCCGTGGAAGCGGTTCGTCGGGGCGGGGAATTTGTCGGCAGGGGATTGCCGGGTCGCACCTCCACCGAAGTTGCGGACAAGCAAGCGTCAGACCGCCTATGCCACCAGGAGGATCTCCCATCGCTTTCGCCGAGAACAAGCCACTCCCCCCGCGGCCACGCGGTTCAATTTTATGATGACGATGCGTCTTTTCTAATTGGCTTTACTTGTTTCCTCGAGGCCGCTCTGGAAGCAGGGAACGCGGTGATCGTTATCGCAACCGAGTCCCACCGGCAGGCTTTCCTTCAGAGACTGCAAGCGCATGGTGTGGATGTAGCGGCCGCCATTGAACAGCGTCGCTATGTTCCTTTGGATGTTGCCGAGACGCTCTCGACATTCATGGTTAATAATGTGCCTGATCCAGTTCGATTTCGGAAAGTCGTGGGCGATCTGTTCGCAGCAGCAGCCAAGGGGGCAAAAGGGGAGCATCGATGTGTATCATCTTGTGGTGAAGGTGCACCGATTTTGTGGGCGGAGGGGAAAGGAGATGCGGCGATTCAGATTGAACATCTCTGGGACGAGATGGCCAGGGAATACGATGTTGATACGCTGTGTGGGTATGTATTGAGCGGCTTTCAACGCGAGCAAGAGAGTCATATCTACGAGAGAATCTGTGCCGAACACTCCACTGTGTATATGCAGTGAACGTGGCGTCGCCCAGGGCCGGGATTTCGGATGGTTCTTCACCCGGCTGCACGCATCGAACCACTTCCCGTACCGAGTGGCACGCGAGCGCAAATGGTGGTACCACGCTTGGGTTGCGATTCGATTGAAAGAGTTCCGTTCACAAGTTTTACGCGTTCTTGCATGCTGATAAGGCCCAGGCCGCGACTCTCCTTGGCGGCTTCGCTGTCAAAGCCCAGGCCGGAATCCCGCACAGTGAGATAAATCTGGTCCGAAGTTCCCCACAATTGCACTTCGAGGTGCCCTCCCCCACTGTGCTTTGCGGAATTGTGGAGAGCTTCTTGAAGCACCCGGTAGAGGCAAAGCGAAATGTCCGGAGGCACGGGGCTTGCCAAATCGTGGCTTTGGAAGTCAATCTCTACTTTGTGGTGCTCGCCGAATTCTCTACAGAAGCTTCTCATGGCGACAGCAAGACCCAGATATTCCAGTTTTGAAGTGTGCAACTCATGCGACAAGGATTGAACATCGGTCGCTATCTCCGTGGTCTGCTTCTGGAGTTCACCCATGCGGCTGCGAACTTCAGGCAAAGTGAAAGAGTCTTGGTGGAGCTGTTGTATTTCGACGGCCAACAGAGCGAGACGTTGACCGATGTCGTCGTGAAGCTCTCTCCCAATCCGAACGCGTTCTTGCTCCTGCGATTCGATCAGCTTTCGACTCATACCGGAGATCGCCTCTTCCATCTTTTTGCGGTGAGTAATGTCCTCGGCGAAGATTAGAACCCCTCCTACGATCCCGCTGGGTGTCATCCAAGGACGAATCTCCCAGCGAACCCACGAGGTAGTGCCGTCTTCACGATCCCAACGGTCTTCGTCAACTCGCAATGTTTCTCCCTCAAGAGCACGGCGATGCATTTCTTTCCAGCGCTGGGGAAGGTCAGGAAAAAGCTCGTAGTGCGAACGTCCAAGTACCTGCGAACTAGCGACTGAGTGATCCGCACACCAGCGCTCGCTCACTTGTAGATAGCGCATGTCACGGTCGAGCATCGCCACTCCTGCTGGTACGCTCTTGACGAAGATTTTCAGAAGTTCCTCCCGTGATTGCAGTAATGCCGCCTGTGCTTCTAGACTGCGGTTCACTTCCAAAAGCGCCTCTTCTGTCCGCTTGCGCCCGGTTACATCCATATCGGCGCCTACCACTCGGAAAGGCTCGCCAGACTCATTCATGAAAACCTGCCAACGTCCAGCTATCCAATGAATGCTTCCATCAGGCCAGAGCACGCGCCATTCTCCCGTCGTCTGTTGTCCCGTTTTCAAGGCAGAATCAACCAACTCCATAACTCTTGCCCGATCGTCAGGATGAATAAGATCTTCGAAAGCCATTCGTGTTTGCCCAAAGCCACCCGGCGGCAAACCATGCATTGCCTCCATTTCCGGCGTCCAGGTAACCACTCCCGTCCGAACATCCCGTTCAAAGGTTCCTATGCCAGCCGCCTGTTGTGCCAATCGCAGCCGTTCCTCGCTGGCGCTTACTATCTCTGCACTTTCGCGAAGCGCGCGCGCTGCCACTTTGTGCTCCTCGACAACAGCGGCCAACACCATGAAAGAAACTGAAGTAACCAACAAGAAAAGTTGCAAGGACAGCACACTATGTACGGCCGTATCGCCTGTGAAAGGACCGTGCCCGTGGACGGCACCGAAGATCGCCAGGAAGGCGACAAGCACGATCGAGTTGCTGGTGCCTGTGATTCCAAACCGTAACGCCGCCCACAACAGAAATGGCAACAGCGAATATAGCAATGTTGGGCGGTTTCCACTGCCGGAAGCCACAAACGTGAAATAAGATAATGTCGTCAATCCAATGAACATCGTTGCTGCTTCGAGGTAACGAGCCGTTGGCTTCTTCCCTCGCGCGAGTGTGATGTCCCTCCAACTCAAAATGGCTGGTGTCAAAGTTAGTAGAGCCAGCGCCTCTGTAAAAAATCCAACCCACCAAGAATCCCCTTCAAGGGCGCTCGCGGCGGCGGAGGCTACAAAGACGGGTGCTAGCATGCCCGCAAAAAGTGAATACTTTGCCAGTGACTTGACACTATTCAGACGTGGCACACCGCCGAATACATAGGTGACGCCCAGAGCTGCGACGAGTATCTCGAGGGAATCTGCCACAAGTAGCAAACCAATGGCACGGATCGGCAGAGCTTCCTGCACATCGTAAAGCGCGAACCCTGCAAGCCCGGCTACTAAAACCGCAGGCCAAACCTTGCGCGGCGTGAGCAATAACACTGCAACCAGAAATGCACAACCCGGCCAAAGAGGCCAGATCATCTCGGGCCGCAATACAAGGACGCCCCCTAGCCTAGCGGCCAAGTAAGAAGAGGTAAACACGCAGCAGACCAAGACCACGACATGAAAGGGCGAATTGGGGTGAATTGGCGTTGCAGACGAGGGGTTGGGTCGATTCGTCATCGCAATGGCCCTGCGCCTTCGGTGCTCGGTACGTTATATCCTTTCCGGCACCATGTCAACGTTGTGTCTGGTGCGGGCGCTGACGCACACTTCCCCGATTTCCCCGCGCGGAGTGAATAGGTCAAAGTAGCTGATCTTAAAGTGCCCGACGAAGGTCCTTGGTGGAAAATGGTTTCGCGGTGTCGCTGCCCCATTGGGATTCTCTTTCTGCTTACAGTTGCGTCGCCGCTTGCAGAGACAGCGGCTTGCAGGCAGCGAGGGATACGTCTTCTCCAGTCAGCAGGAGATGCTCGCGGAAAAACGCTACCTTCCAGGTAAAGCCAAGCAAACTGTAAGTTTTGTCAGTTTTGCCCGTGCGGTTCCTTGGCCTACGTTCCAATTGTTGTTAGTGACGCAGCATGTGTCAGCGATTATGTCTAAGAGCGCGAGCGCGGAGTAGTACAGGTCTGCGCCACCTCGCGCAGGTGGCGCTGGTGGTAACGGAAACGGAAGCTGTTGGCATGAGCAGACCGTTGTGGGTTTGCGCGCTTGTCTTCCTGGCTGCAATGTTACTTAACGCTCAGGACGTACCCCCGGAGCCCTCTGAGAGTCTGGGGAACGCAGTGGCGAATCGATCCGTGCCGTTCGTCGACCTTCTACGAGAAGCTGAAGCAGGCAACGAATCCGCGCAATACAGCGTGGCTAACGCCTACGGTACAGGCAGTGGTGTGCCCAAGAACGATGCGGAAGCGGTGAGGTGGTGGCTACAAGCGGCCCGGAAAGGGTTCGCTAAAGCGCAGAATCGCATGGGGTATCTATACGAGCACGGAATGGGAGTGCCTCGGGATTATCCGGAGGCGCTGCGTTGGTTCAGCAGTGCGGTAGAGCAAAAACTGCCAGAAGCACAGTACAACCTCGCTCACATGTATCAACACGGTGAGGGTGTGCAACGGGACGACGCTCAGGCAGCAGACCTATACGGCCAAGCCGCAGCTCAAGGTCTGGCACAAGCTCGAAACCAGTTAGGGCTGGCATATTATCGTGGTACTGGCGTCCCGAGAAATGCGACTGAAGCCTTTAATCTTTTCCATCTCGCGGCAGAGCAGGGGGATCGGTCCGCGCAACATAATCTGGGAATGATGTATCTTGAAGGCGAAGGCACGGTACGGAATTATCCTGAGGCATTGAAATGGTTCAGCCAGGCCGCAAACCGCGGAATCGTTGGCGCATATCTCGCCTTGGGGCACATGTATGAGTACGGAAATGGGGTGGACCGAGATCCGGTGAAGGCCGCGGGATTTTATCGTAAGGCGGCGGAGCATGGACTTGTGACCGCGCAACTCGACTTGGGCTATTTGTACAAGACTGGGAAAGGCGTGCGGCAGGATTATTTCGAAGCCGCAAAGTGGCTCCGGCGAGCGGCTGAACAGGGGGATCCAATCGGAGAGAATGCCATCGGGTATATGTACTGCCGTGGCGAAGGCGTCAGTCGCGATTATCGACAAGCAACCGACTGGCTCCAGAAAGCGGCAGAGCAGAACTATGGGCTGGCGCAGTTCAACTTGGGATCTCTTTACCAGAATGGTTTAGGTGTTCCATTGAATTATGTCGAGGCCTATAAGTGGTTCACATTAGCTGCAAACAGCGACCTTGCTGCCAGCAGGCGTGCGCTAAAGGAACTGACGCAAATCATGACGACAACTCAATTGCGCGACGGCCAGGCCAAAGTGTCAGATTGGGTGTCCCGCCACAACAATCTCGAACTCGCAGCTCAGAAAGCTGACGCGAAAGAACTGGATAGCTTCGCGACCGTCGCACAGCCATAGCCAGGCAACGAAAAGGGGTTAGTGCCTAGGAGTGTGACAAGGGTATCCTGATTCGCGGAGCGATCATCGCGCTTTTTTGATCTAACGCTCATCTCGTTCGGTTCCGGCCGCTGCACCTCCAGAAGGATTCTAAGTGCCTAAGCATTCGCGCAGTCAAATCTCGTGGCATTCTGACCAGACCTCGTCCGGCAGTCATAAATTCACACGTATGCTCACTTCATGCCAATAGACCTAACTAAGGTTCAGACGCATTACTGTAATTTCTGCCAGTGCCATTGCTGTCTGAGTTGCTTTTAAGATGTTCAAGACACTTGGCCAGCCCTTTGTACAGGGCAGCCATATTGCGCAACCGGAGGGAATCGCATGCGCACTAAGGTAAAGACTCGAAACGCGGCGACTGGAATCAAACTTCTGATCGCTCTGTTGATGATCGCTTGCGTCCCCGTCTTTGGGCAGCGGGGGAGCACCGAAACCATCGACGCCACGGCCTTTGGCACAAGCACTCAAATGGGAAGAAACTTCGGGGTGAAAATCCTTATTTATGAGTTCTCGAGTCCCGAGGATAGAGACATCCTGGTACAGGCGTTCCAGAAGGGCCAGAATGACGGACTAGTCAATGCTCTTGAGAAGATGAAAAGCGTGGGCCGGATATCGATCCCGGGCACGCTTGGATTCGATCTGAGCTTCATCCGTGAGATTGTGACGCCGACCGGCAGGACCATCCGTTTTGTTACCAACCGCAAGATTGCTTTCGGCGAATCCTATTGGAATACCCAGACGAAGAGTTTCAATCTGACTGCCGGTGAAATCAACATAAATGACAAAGACAAGAGCAAGAGTGACGGCGTTCTTTTCCCCGCAGCGCAGCTCATCGTCAATAAGGAAGGAGAGCTGCAGTGGGAGCTTAACCAGAATTCCTGGAGGCTGACTAATATCCTCGAGTGGAATTGAATCGCGCAATAGTACCAGGCCTGGGAAGGTGCTCGAGACCCGTGGAACAAACCCGCGGAGAACTGAGGACTTTCATCGACACGAAAGGTACGCAGAGGAATAGTTCCAACAGTGACGGACACTGTCGCGAATCAAAACCGTGTCGCGAGATGACATCGCGAGGCCTCCGGCAGCACCAGCAAAATATGTGGCTTTGACTATGAAAATCCCACAGAAGTGTAAGATTTGGAGTTCGCTGTTTTCATTGTGTTGGATCGTTCTGCTGAGCTGCGCAACCGCGCAAGCGCAAAAGAAAAGCAAGTATGTATGTGATGAAGCGCAGCCGGAGAGCATGTGCAACGCAGCCAACACCTGCGGTTCGCCTTCGTCTCCCTGCACGATCGACATCACCAGGTCAACCAGTTCCGCCAACGTGAAGCCTGGTATTCCCAACGCGAAGAACAACCAATTCTTCTGCATCAAGGAGGGTACTCCCGTGGTGTGGATGAGTTCGAACAAGAACAATGGGTTCATGGTCTCGTTCGGCACCGACTCGCCGTTTGACCCAGACGACCCCATCATGGGAGGCGGAAAGAAGCAAGTGAAAACAAAAGCAAGCACTCCCGGCTGCTACAAGTACGATGCGGGTGCGTTCCGCTCAGGGACAGTTTATGGAATGAGCGGGGGCAGCAAGTCAGAGTTAGTCATTCTGCCCTGACTTATATAGAAATGGGCGGTAATGACTTTGCTCATTCCGTTTTTCGTCGCCATGGACCGTTTCGTCACCGTGGACCGCGTTTGTAAGTCTGACCGTCGCCTATTCGCAACTATGCCCCGTTCGACAAGCTGCACCCGTACCTTGTATTCGTCGCCTGCACCTGGACTTCGATGGCAGGAGCAGTTCCCTAGTTGATGACGAGAGCCAAGGCAGCAGAGTTCTCGACTATTGGACATCCCGAATCCGCGGTCGATCCTCGAGAGCTCACTGAGATCTGCACGCTGCCACCCGCTGAGCCACCAAAAGATTCGAAGGTTTGCTGAGTGATCGTGGTCTGAAGGTGTTGTGAGTCCATGAACGTCGTCTGCATTGTATTTCCGTTCCACCTGATCTGCGAGTGGGGAGTAAAACCGCTTCCGTGCACTAGCAGCACAACGGATTCTGCGTCGCTTGGAATGGCGTCCGGCAAGAGTGAATTAAGTTGGAGCTGCGAGCCTACGCCCTGACAGCTAATGAACAACGCACTACAGGTCCAGCCAGATAACAACAGGGTCAGGACTGCAATGAGGGCAAGGCGAATCGAAAGGTTAGAGAAGGACGAATAGATACTAGCCTCCCTCTGACGAACGTGGGCTCGGAAATGGTGCTTGAGCCAGATTAGAAAATGTTTGGCGTATCGGAGACTGCCAGAAGTGACAGGGCCGACTGCGCCGTCGCTCACTGGCTCTCCAGCACGACCCGGCCGTATAAGGGCTGAGTCGGCCGCGCGTCGTGCCGGTACAACTTCGAGAACTGCTCGATCTCTGCGGCCGAAACGGTCACCGGATGTTTAAGCACGAACCAGGTCACATCCTCAGTGCAAGGCGGCGTGGTGAGCGATCCAGAAAAAGTATAGTAACCGCGATCGGCAGGCAGTAGTCCGGCTACATCGATCTGGACGCTGTCCAAGGATTCTTCTTTTTCTTTTTCCTTGGGCAAGTCGTTCCACAGTTCGCGCACTAAAGGGTTATCTTCCCCTTTCTGAAGTAGAACTGCGACTACTGCCAGCTTGTCTTCCAGGTTCGCGTGTACCAGGTGTACCACCATCTCATAACCTTTGCCGTCGATCGTCTCCTCGCTGGGCCTATGAAAGTGGAATTGTTTGAGTGCATACTTCTCCCCGCCCACGGACAGGAAGCTGCCCGGGCCATAGTTGATCATGATCGTGTGGCCATTATCGATGATGTGGAGCGGGGTAGGCTTGTAGTCGAACTGGATAGGCGACAGATCGGTCTTTTTAGGATTGCGGATGTCGATGGGGGATTGGCGATGCCCGTTCCTGCACAGGGCGAACTCCGGCTTGAGCTCACCCCAATGGCTGGGTCCTAAAGATTGGCCGTAGTCCCAGGTGTGCTCAGAATGATGCTCCTGGGCAGCATTGGTGGCTACTGCAACAAGGCCGCAACAGATGATTGCGGGGAGAGCATAGTTGCGAATCTGCATATGAAGTCTACACTCCTCTGCCCGCAGGCGCCGCGTATCCTGGCGCCTGTATTGTGGCCCCAGGCATTGACCGTTGCTCAGGCAGGTATCAAGTGGTTCCTGATTGCATACTGAACCAGTTGGGCGCTGCTCTTGGCGTTGAGTACCTCCATAATGCGGTACTTGTGAAAGGCGACGGTTCGGGTTGTGATGTTGAGTACGCCAGCGACTTCCTTCATACACTTTCCTTCGGCCAAAAGCTGTAGCACTTCACGTTGCCGTTCCGTCAACCGGTCCGCCTCGTCTATCAGCTTCTTGTCCTGCCGCAGCAGGAAATCGACCGTATCCTTGGCGATCATCGGTGATAGGTATGACCTCCCCCTAAGAACCTCGCGAACTGCGATCGCTAGCTCAGAGGCTGCACAAGTCTTGAGCAGAAAGCCTGACGCTCCCCTACGAAACGCTTCAGCCGCGAGATCGGCATCGTGATTCATCGTCAGATAAACCAACTTGACTGCGGGTAAGAATTCCTTCACCTGCTGCCCGGCATCCAGCCCATTCAGGATAGGCATTGCGACATCCACGATGATGAGATGGGGCTTCAGTGCGACGGCCGCTCGAACTAGGGCACGGCCATCGCTGACCGTGGCGACGATTTCATATTCGGATTCCAGAAGCTTCTTACATGCCTCGGCCACCAGAGTGTGATCATCGGCAATCAGAATTCGAGGGACATTCCTTAGCATGTTCGCTCTCCTGCGGCAACTGCGCTTGCCAAATATCGAGTTGATACCCGGGAGTCGTTTTCCCTGTGAACCAAAGTAGATTGCGCCCACTGCCCATACTAGACAGTGGAACTTAATTGAGACCAAAATGGTACTGCTAGCATTGACATTTGACCACTAGCATTTTTGCCAGTGTAACGAGACTGTCAGGTTATACGGTGAGGGTCGAGACTCATATGCCCAAATCCTCGACGCAATCATCTTGGTCACTGTAACGGCAAACGGGCGAGTCCATCCCTGTTGGGGTGCTCCGGGTTGACGTTTTGCGGAATACTACGATGAGTGACCGGTCGATGAGTGTACATATCCGTAACACCCAGAGTTTCGCGGAGCTTTCGATGTGCCTGGTGGAGTCGGGACTTGCTGGTGCTTGCAGTCACGCCAAGACTTTGGGCAACCTCTTTGTGGCTCAATCCCTTGAGGTCGTGTAAAAGGACTAAAGTTCTTCTGTTCTTGGATAGACCACACAGCGCTCGCAGCAGAGCAGTACGATCGATGGGGTCCCAACGATCACGAATTCCGGATCGCGAGGCACACTCCCGGGTCTGGAGTTCTAACTCATCGAGCGGTATTTCTTTAAGGTGCCGCTTTCGAAGATGCATCAGGGTGACATTCGTGGCCACCCGGTACAGCCACGATCCGAACGCGGCCTCACTGCGAAAGCTGTTTAACTTGCTGTACACCCGAAGGAAGACCTCCTGCATAAGATCTTCGGCGTCCAGAACATCTCTTGTCAGCCGCAGGCACAAGTTATAGACGGGGGTCTTGTAAAGGGTATACAGTTCCGCCAACGCGGTGATATCGCCGTTTTTCGCCTTCTCTACCACCACGTCTGTCTTAAGAAACTTCGGGTTCCACATCCGGTTCACTGCAGGAATGGTCACTCTCGGACTCCTCGGCATCTTGAAAACCCGTTGTTCGCCACTCGGGGGCCTTGGCGTTACCGCTGGATGCGATCCCGCTAGGTTAGACCCCGGAACCCAGGTTGTGAGGCTGAGCGCGAACACTACAGGGTCGTACAAGTTCGTCGGCATCTGACCATACAGGCCAAGAGGAGTGAACTGGCAGGAATGACAGGCAGAGAAGCCGAAGAATCGTAGGTGTGCTTGGTCCTGCGCCGTGAACCTTGTAAAACTACGTGTCGTCAGAACAGACCTGAGCCCCGTGGCGGCGCGCGTCCATTAGTCGCCTTACGGCGAGACCCACTGTTAATTGTGCCAGTAGCCGACTTCAGCATCCACTGTGTAGAAGAAGCTGAGATGAAAACCGAAAGCAAGCTGATCCCAGTGATATTTCTCGCGGTCTGCTGCATCGCGACATTTCCGATTCGGCTTTCCTCGCAGCCCGCAGCTATCTTGTTTTCAGCCGAGACATCGAAGGCACACTTGGCCTCAGCGGAGCAGGACCCCAACAAACCTGCTTCTGAACTCAACCACCACTTGCTTGGCTATGCATTGATTGCGATCGGAATGCTGGTCATCGCAAGTCAATCATCCAGGCGCTTGCGACCGTTGCAATATGTCTGGCCATTTCTGTTTATGGTCGCCGGATTGTTTCTGGCTGCTTGGAGTGACAAAGAAATGTGGCCGCGCGGAAACCTGAGCTGGACTTGGTTGATCCATCATGACGCTGAAGCGCGGCAGCACAAAATCTATGCGGTTCTGCTGATTGTAATGGGGGTCATTGAGTGCCTCCGGGCGAATGCCAAACTAAACCGATTCTGGCGAGCCTGGAGCTTCCCAGTACTTGCAGTTCTTGGCATCGTGCTTTTACTGTTTCACGATCATACCGGCGCATCGGGCGGTTCGTCTCGGGAGGCGCGCAAGTATGTAGTTTACTGGTTGGCTGATAGAACGACGGAAGCGCCCGTATCCGAGAGTCCCAGCGATCTTATGCCACATGATCATCGGATGATGCCTGCATCTGCACCTCCGGAGGCTTATCAGGCACAGCTGGAGCCAGATGGACACGAAGGGATAGACAGGCACAACGGCAATGGTCAGCCGCATCGCATGACGGCGGCAATGGTAAGAGTCGAACGTGAGCACCTCTGGTTCGCCTTGGTTGGGGCTCTTGTTGTTCTGTTCAAGGTCATCCTTGACGGCACGTTATGGCGCCGGTCCCTTGTACCGTTCTTGTGGCCTAGCTGTGTTGCTGCACTAGGAATACTGCTCGTACTCTACACCGAGTAAGGCGTTCTCAGAAACATTGTCGGTAATATCGCCCCACACAACTGCGTCTTTTGCCAGTTTTCTCGCAACCCTTCTTCCCGTACGATTTGCGCTCCGGTTCGTTTCATGAAGCGGCAGTCGCCGCCGCGCCACTTTACGCGAGGACGAAGTCCTCATTGAAAAGGTGCGACGTCGATCTGCAGGCGCGCCAGGACCGCTTGATGGTTACTAGTCTAAAGGGACTGCCATGGAGGTGATGAAATGGCTACATCTGATGCAAGTGCATTTGCCTGGGCGATTGGAAAGGCAGCGGTGATCTTGGCCTCTTCCTTGAGCACGGTGGTCTGCCTTGCTTGGATAGGGGTGAAGAAAGGGTTGTTGAAATAGAGAGGCAGGCAATCCGTGGGCGATAGGTTGCACCGTCAGCCCGGCGGATAAAACTCTATCAAGACCCGGCATTGTATCGACTACCTTCTGCGGCCTCCGCCGCCGCGCATTCCACCGCCACTCATCGAGCGACTGAAGTTCTGGGTACGTTGTTGTCCCGTAGAACGTGCTTGCTGTTGCTGCTGCATGCCGGACTGAGTTCGACTGGTTGATTTCCAGCCGTTGCCGTTGTTCTGAGACCAATTGCCGTTCTGCCGGTCATAACGGTAAACGTTACCGTCCTTGCCCGCGTAGATATTGTTATTGCCCGCCGCTATGCCGGCGCCCGTGTTTGTGTTGTAGGCAAAGCCCCCGCGCCCGGCCGCGCCTTGTCCGGAGTACATATTCCCGGCGTATCCCGCGCCGCCACCAGCCACAACGCCCGTTGTCGGGTTATAACCCATGGCCCCACGCCCTGCGACAGTGTTGCCAGTGTAGATGTTGGCATTGGCGCCGCGGCCGGCTACTCCCACCGCGCCGCCTTGCGTGTTCTGAAAAGACGTTCGACTCGTACGGCTATCCTTATTATTACCCGTGGTGGGGACCTTGGGGTGGATATTGCGGAACTTGCTGCTGGGGCCCGGCATGGGGCTACGGCTACGGAGGCTACGCCAGCGCCAATGGTATATGGCCGGTGGG
>Ga0208990_1000112_pt1 | contig 14251 bp, 15 predicted proteins | sample MedBloCARef_M3_FD_187854 | JGI IMG/M metagenome (GOLD analysis project Ga0208990, IMG submission 187854) | Forest soil microbial communities from El Dorado National Forest, California, USA - Mediterranean Blodgett CA Ref_M3 (SPAdes) (version 2) | ecosystem: Environmental > Terrestrial > Soil >...
GCTCGTGGATTAGCCGGAGGCGTAAAGGTGGGTTTGTGGAAGTGACCGATAATATGGCGGGGCCGGTTGCCGTGCGGTCGGACAAAATTTGGGCCGACGTTGCTGTTCTCGGCGTGGCGGTAGTATGGGGCGCGAGCTACCCGGTGGCCAAGGGCGCACTTGCCTACGCGCCGGTTCTTGTTCTCGTTTTCTATCGTTTTCTCCTCACAGCGGTAGTCATGTCAGGCGTGGCTTGGCGGGACTTGTCGGCCGCGTCCACGGCTGATCGCGCATGTGGGCTTTTCCTCGGCGCGGTCCTCTTCTCGATTTTCCTCACCGAAACCTATGGCGTCGGCCTAACGTCGGCTACGAACACTGCGCTGATCATTTCGCTATGCACGGTGTTGACCCCGATCCTCGACTACGGGCTCTCCAAAAGCGCTCCGCCAAGCGGGGTCATCGTTGGTGCAATCGTGTCGTGCGCGGGCGTGGGGGTTTTGGCCGGAGGCCTCACAGCTCTGTCAGCCGGTGACCTTCTTGTCTTCGGCGCGGCCTGTCTGCGGGCGGTGATGGTGGTGACGACGAAGCGGCTGATGGCTGGGCGCTCATTGTCGTCTGCGGCGCTAACCGCCCTACAGGCGACAACGGTATGCGGCCTAACGCTTGCGCTACTCTTGGCCCATATCGGCCCGACAGGGCTCTTTGTCGATGCGGATGCCCGCTTCTGGGCGGCTGTCGCCTTCCTGTCGCTGTTTTGCACCATCATTGCCTTCTATGTGCAGAACGCAGCGGTTCGGCGCACTAGCCCCACGCGTGTCGGCTTCTTGATGGGCACTGAGCCCCTATTTGGCTTTGCTCTCGCCCACCTCCTTTTGGCCGAACCGTTGTCCGCAGCAAGCGTGATAGGTGCTTGCCTTATCGTTGCCGGCACGTTCGCCGGCATAGCTGCCGAACGAAGCAATTGAGACTAAAGCCGAGGCGCGGGAAATTTTTGCCATCGCTTCGTCACGCGGCAACAATTGCCCTGCTGCTAAGCGGATTTTGTCTATCGCATAAATCTCGCAAACAGCCCGGGTTAGCGCTGCTCCAAAGCAGACCTTTGCGCCATGACGAGAGCCGACCCAGCTCTGACGCTACGGCGGAACCTGGCCTGCTCCGTCAGCTGACTCCGCAGATCAGGCTCACGCGCCCATCTGCAAGCTTCTGAACCTTCCGCAGTTCAAGCCCACGACGACGTTCCGTCGTCGCAAAGAGCGCTTTCCCTTCACCGGCGATCAGCGGATAAACAATAAGCCGGAGTTCATCCACCAGTCCGGCATCGATAAAGCTCGCCGTCGTTCGAGCACCCCCAACGAGATAAATGTCTTTGCCCGGCTGCTGCTTGAGGGCAGCGATTTCTTCGAGCCCGCGTACGAAACTCGTCTTCGGCCAGAGAGCCGAAGACAGGGTGCTCGATAGCACGTAATGCGGTGTCCGCGCGGCGAAGCGGGCCCATTCGACCTCGGCCGGTGTCGGCGCGCTGCCAGTGATCCAGGCGGGCTTGTCCGGCTCATTCTGTATCGCGGTCCAATATTTCTCGTAGCCGGGGTACATACCTCCCCCAAGCACGCACGCGTCTACTTGCGGCATCAGGCCGTAATCCTCCGACCACGCTGCTACCCAATCCGCAGTACCGTCAGGGCCCTCAATCTTCCCATCAACGGAAATCTTCATTCCAGTGATCAACTTCCGCATGGCAACCTCCATATCGTGCCGTCAGGCCGGCATCCGCCCGTCGTATTCCTTCCGCAGGCGGCTCCAGCCGTCCCAGAATGGCTCCGGCTCATTGCCGGTCGCACGGGCGACCAGAATGTCGAGGTGCATGTGCCAGCCGGCGCTGGCGTTCAGCAGGGTTGCGCGGTCGGGCACGCGGCGATGGATCACGGTGAGCAGCACTTCGTTGCCCTCCGGCTCCAGTTCGAAGGAGACGCCTCCGGTGCTTCCCCAGGTGATGGCGAGCTTGCGGGGCGGATCGAGCTCGGTGATACGGCTCTGCATCCGGTGCTCGTCGGAGAAACCGGGCGGCCGCTGGCCGGGCGGATTGGTAAGCTCGTCGTTGCGCCAGACGAACTCGAAGGGCGCGCCGACCTTCATTTCCATCTGGCCCGCCGCCAGCCACTGACGGCGCAGATCGCTCTCCGTGAGATAGGCCCAGACGCGCTCGATGGGGCCGGGCAAAAGGCGCTGGATCTTCAACGTGGCAGGCTCGGTCAGCACGCCATAGGCGTCCAGGGTCGCGAGGTCGGTCATTGGTCGTCTCCTTTTTTGGGGGTGGAGGATTAGCGTTCGTCCTCGTTGCGGAGGAGCCGTTCGAGCACATCCAGACGGCCGGCCCAGAAGCGCTCGTAGAAGCTCAGCCACTGGTGGGCGCTGGCGAGCGGTCCGGGGTCGAGGCGGCACAGATGGGTGCGGCCGCGCACCTCGCGACGGATCAGTCCGGCGTTCTCCAGCGCCTTGATGTGCTTCGAGGCGGCCGCGAGCGAGATCGCGAAGGGTTCCGCAAGCTGGCTTACCGTTCGCTCGCCACCGGCGAGTTCGCGAAGCATCCGCCGACGCGTGGCGTCGCCGAGGGCGTGAAAGATGGAATTGAGCTGAGGCGCCTGTAGTTCAACCATACGGTTGAATATAGTTGGGCGTTTTCGGAAAGTCAACCGATCGGTTGAATAACCGAAAGGGGCGGGTCTTTTCTAACGCCGTGGCCTGCTCCCAGCGGCATTCAGACGCGGTAACGAAGCCCGTTTGGCCGATTTGGTGGCCGATTTTGCAAAGAGGCCGCCGAATGAGGCGGCCTCAGAAGTAGCGAAAGCTCGTTCTTGATTATTTTATCTTTTGAATTTTTGTGATCGTCAGGACGCCGCCAGTCTGGGCTGCGGTGAAGTCCACTTCGTCACCGGCGTGCAAGTCTTTGGCGAGGCTGTCTTGTATTTTGTACTCGTCGACAAGGGGAGAGGCGCCGGCTGCGCCGACGGTTCCGGCTGGCGCGTGTTGAAGAGTAATCTTGCCGTTGATGTGATCAAGCAGGGTGATCCGGCCCTTGTTTTGATTTTCTTGAGCCAAAGCCCCCCAACTGATGATGGCGATGGCCGCCGCGCTCGCCAAACTGATCTTCGCACGTGTCATGATGACCTCTAAATTTGGTGGTGGGCAACAACTTGGCAATCGGACGATTGGTTCCAGATGCAGTGCAATTCCTGAGGTATCGTCGGACGGTATTTTTGACGCTGTGGTGGTTCGCTGATCCTGAAAGATCATGAGCTGCGAGGAGTGGGAGCGCCTATCATAAGTTCCGACGTTCGGGCATCTCTTGATGGCGGCGCCATTGACGGCGGACGATCTACCGAGCCGCAACGGTTTAGGTTTGCGGACAACCGATCTCTGATCTCACGTGAGGATTGACTTTGCCCATCACCATCTACGGCATCAAGAACTGCGACACCATGAAGAAGGCGCGCGTCTGGCTCGACAGCCATCGCGTGGCTTACGGTTTCCATGATTACAAGACCGAAGGCATCGCCAAAGAAAATCTCAAGCGCTGGTGTGACGAACTCGGCTGGGAAACCCTGATCAACCGCGCGGGCACCACGTTTCGCAAGCTGCCCGACGGCGACAAGGAAGGCCTGAACGAGCGCAAAGCACTTGCCCTCATGCTTGCGCAGCCCTCGATGATCAAGCGACCGGTGCTCGATCTCGGCGGCAAATTGCTGGTCGGGTTCAAGCCGGAGATCTATGCCAGGGAAGTGGCGCCAGCAGGCGGGTCCCGGCGCGCAAAATCCTAGCTCAGCTCGAAAGCCTAACTGAATTCGATCACGTCGGGCAAACGCTCAATCGTGACCCTTGCGCAATTCGACTAATGGCGAATCCGCGTCCATCCCGCCCCAGCGTACGCCCAGCTTTCCACCTTGCATAAACCGGCCCGTTGACGGCATATTCGCGCCCGGAGGCGGCCGGTCCGGGACGGGATTTTCCAAGGCGTTCTAGGAGACCTGCCGGTTATTAAAATTGGTCAGCGCGACGTTACTTCGCGACAATGGCTGATGGGGGAAATTTGATTGGCCGATGAGTTCATTCTCGAAACCCACGGATTGTCCAAGGAATTCGCAGGCTTCTTCGCCGTTCGCGATGTGGACCTTCGGGTCCGCCGTGGCAGCATCCACGCGTTGATCGGGCCGAACGGGGCCGGCAAAACCACGTGCTTCAACCTGTTGACCAAGTTCCTGAAGCCGTCAGCCGGCAAAATCCTGTATAAGGGACAGGATATCACCGCGCTGGCCCCGGCCGATGTGGCGCGTCTCGGCCTGGTGCGCTCGTTCCAGATTTCGGCGGTGTTCCCGCATTTGACCGCGCTGGAGAATGTGCGGGTCGCGCTACAGCGTCAGCATGGGCACTCCTTCGATTTTTGGCGTTCCAAAACGGTGCTCGACCATTTCAACGGCCGCGCCCATGAGTTGCTGGATGATGTCGGCCTGAGTGAGTTTGCAACGACGCCGGCGGTCGAGATGCCCTACGGGCGCAAACGCGCGCTCGAAATTGCGACGACGCTGGCGCTCGATCCGGAAATGATGCTGCTCGATGAGCCTATGGCCGGCATGGGACATGAAGACATCGACAAGATCGCGGCGCTGATCAAGCGGATCTCCGCGAAATACACGATCTTGATGGTCGAACACAATCTGAGCGTCGTCGCCAACCTTTCCGACATCATCACCGTGCTGACGCGCGGTCACGTGCTGGCCGAAGGCAATTATGCCGATCTGTCCAAGGACGAGCGCGTCAAGGAAGCCTATCTGGGGGCAGGTCATGCCTGATCTGAAAACGGCCGGAGCCGCCGCGACGAAGTCCGCACTAACATCCGGCGCAGGCACGCCGGTGCTGTCGGTTCAAAATCTCGAAGCCTGGTACGGCGAGTCTCACATCCTTCACGGGATCGATTTCAATGTGAACGCCGGCGAGGTGGTCACCTTGCTCGGGCGCAACGGCGCCGGCAAGACCACCACGCTGAAATCGGTGATGGGGATCATCGGCAAGCGCACCGGCGCGATCCGTTTCAATGACCAGGATATCACCCGGGCGTCCTCGGACCGGATTGCCCGCATGGGCGTCGCCTTTTGCCCCGAGGAGCGCGGGATTTTCGCCAGCCTCGACGTCCGCGAAAATCTGCTGTTGCCGCCGGTGGTGCGCAGCGGCGGCCTGTCGCTGGATCAAATCTTCGAGCTGTTTCCGAACCTCAAGGAACGCCTCAACAGCCAGGGCACGAAATTATCGGGCGGCGAGCAGCAGATGCTGGCGATCGCCAGAATCCTGCGTACCGGCGCGAGATTTCTGATGCTGGACGAGCCGACGGAAGGGCTCGCGCCGGTCATCATTCAGCAGATCGGCCACACCATCGCGCGCCTCAAGAACGAAGGTTTTACGATCCTTCTGGTCGAACAGAATTTCCGTTTCGCAGCGACGGTCGCGGACCGCTACTACATCGTCGAACACGGCAAGATCATCGATGGCTTTGCCAATTCGGAGCTGCAGGCCAACATGAATAAACTTCACACCTATCTCGGCGTCTGAAAAGCAATGAGAAAAAATCCAGAGAGGAAGACCATGAAGAATAAGATTATCGCGTCGTTGTTGCTCGGTACCGCGATCAGCATCGCCTCGGCGAGTATCGCAGTCGCGCAGGACAAGACCGTCAAGATCGGTGCGCTCTCTGATCAATCCGGGCTGTACGCCGATCTCGGCGGACCCGGCTCGACGCTGGCGGCCCAGATGGCAATCGAGGATTCCGGTCTGACAGCCAAGGGCTGGAAGATCGACGTCATCTCCGGCGATCACCAGAACAAGCCCGACATTGGCACCGCGATCGCGCGGCAGTGGTTCGACGTCGACAAGGTCGACGTTATCGTCGACGTGCCGAACTCCGGCGTTGCGCTCGCCGTCAACAACGTCATCAAGGAAAAGAACGGCGTCTACATAAATTCGGGCGCCGCGACCTCGGATCTCAGCAACGCGCAGTGTTCTCCTAACACCGTGCACTGGACCTATGACACCTACATGCTCGCCCATACCACCGGGCAGGCGTTGGTGAAGGCAGGCGGCGATACCTGGTTCTTCCTCACGGCGGATTACGCATTCGGCGCCGCGCTCGAGCGCGACACCACCTCCGTCATCACGGCCAACGGCGGCAAGATCGTCGGCGGCGTCAAGCATCCCTTGAATACGTCGGACTTCTCGTCCTTCCTGTTGCAGGCCCAATCGTCGAAAGCCAAGATCATCGGCCTGGCGAATGCCGGCGGCGACACCACGAACGCCATCAAGCAGGCGGCCGAATTCGGCATCGTCAAGGGCGGGCAAAAGCTCGCGGCGCTTCTGCTGTTCCTCACCGACGTCAAGGCGATCGGTCTGGAAACCGCGCAGGGGTTGAACTTCACCGAAACGTTCTACTGGGATATGAACGACCAGACCCGGGCATTCTCCAAGAAATTCGCCGCCCGGATAAAGAACGGCGCCCCCCCGACAATGGTTCAGGCCGGCGTCTATTCCGGGCTGATCCACTACTTCAAGGCCCTTGAAGCGCTCGGCGGCAATCCGCACGACGGCATCAAGGTCGTGGAAAAAATGAAGTCGATCCCGACCGACGATCCGCTGTTTGGCAAGGGCGAGATTCAGCCCAACGGCCGCACCATCCATTCGGCCTACCTGTTCGAGGTGAAGAAGCCGTCGGAATCGAAGGGCCCCTGGGACTTTTACAAGCTGGTTGGCACGGTTCCGGGCGACCAGGCTTTCACGCCGCTCTCGGAAAGCAAGTGTGCGATGCTAAAGAAGTAATAACGGTTGCCCGCCGGCCTTGCGCCGGCGGGTTCTATTCTGTGTTACATTTTGATTGAGTGCGAAAGATCGATCGATGCAAGCTCTCTACGCACAGCTTCTGGTGGGACTGATCAACGGCTCGTTCTACGCCTTGTTGAGTCTTGGGCTCGCCGTGATCTTCGGCATGCTCAACATCATCAATTTCGCCCATGGCGCGCTCTACATGATGGGCGCTTTCTGCGCCTATTTTCTGCTGACCGTGGCGGGCATCGGATATTGGCCGGCGCTGATCATCGCTCCCATTGCGGTTGGTATTTTCGGCATGATCCTCGAGCGGACGATGCTGCAATGGCTTTCCGGCCTCGATCATCTCTACGGCCTGCTGCTGACCTTCGGGTTGGCGCTGATCATCCAGGGCATCTTTCAAAATTATTTCGGATCATCGGGTCTGCCTTACGCGATCCCCGATGAGTTGAAGGGCGGCATGAATCTCGGCTTCATGTTCCTGCCGATCTATCGCGGCTGGGTGGTCGTTTTCTCGCTCGTGGTCTGCCTTGGGACCTGGTACCTGATCGAGCGGACGCGGCTCGGCGCCAACCTGCGCGCCGCCACCGAAAACCCGACACTGGTGCGCGCATTCGGCATCAACGTGCCGCGAATGATCACGCTGACATACGGGCTTGGCGTCGGCCTTGCCGCGCTGGCCGGGGTGTTGTCGGCGCCTATCAATCAGGTGCGGCCGCTGATGGGTGCCGACCTGATCATCGTCGTGTTTGCGGTGGTGGTGATCGGCGGCATGGGTTCCATCATGGGATCGATCATCACCGGCTTTGCGCTTGGCGTGATCGAGGGACTGACCAAATACTTTTATCCCGAAGCCTCCAACACCGTGGTATTTGTCCTGATGGTGCTGGTGCTGCTTGTAAAACCCTCGGGACTGACGGGACGGGCGACCTGATATGACGGCGATGACCGACGATACGATTGCGGTGACCCCACGCGCCATCCACGATGAGATGATTGCGTTCGGCATCATGACGGCGCTGTTGCTGGTCGTACCGCTGACCGGCGTCTACCCGTTCTTCGTGATGCAGGCGCTGTGCTTTGCGCTGTTGGCCTGCGCCTTCAACCTGCTGATCGGCTACGGCGGATTGTTGTCGTTCGGTCATGCGATGTTTCTGGGGACGGCGGGCTACATCACCGCGCATGCGCTGAAGGTCTGGGGCTTTACGCCTGAGCTTGGAATTCTGATCGGCACCGCTGGCGCCGCCGGGCTTGGGGTGATCACCGGCGTCGTCGCTATTCGCCGCCAGGGCATCTATTTCGCGATGATCACGCTCGCGCTGTCGCAACTGTTGTATTTCATCTATCTGCAGACGCCGTTCACCCATGGCGAAGACGGCATTCAGGGCATTCCGCAGGGACAGTTGTTCGGGATTTTCAATCTCGCGAATCCGACGGTCCTTTATTACGTCATCCTCGCCGGGTTCCTGTTCGGTTTTCTGCTGATTTTTCGCACCATCAACTCGCCGTTCGGTGAGGTACTGAAAGCGATCCGCGAGAACGAGCCGCGCGCGATCTCGCTCGGCTACAAGACCGATCAGTACAAGCTGCTAGCCTATATCCTCTCCGGAACGCTGGCGGGCTTTGCCGGCTCCTTGAAGGTGTTCGTCGCCCAAAATGCCTCGCTCACCGACGTGCACTGGACGATGTCGGGCGAAATCGTGCTGATGACGCTGGTCGGCGGCCTCGGCACTGTGTTCGGCCCGGTAGTCGGCGCCTTCGTGATCATCGCCATGCAGCAATATCTCGCTGGCTTCGGGCAATGGGTCACGGTGATCCAGGGCGTGATCTTCGTGGTCTGTGTGCTGACGTTCCGCCGCGGCGTGATTGGCGAGATCGCGCATTATTTCCGGCGTTCCCTGTAAGCGGAACGAAATCCGGAACATTTCCTTACCTTACAAAGCGGTGGATGACCGGGTTTCGGTGGCGCCCGGCACCGGCTTTCCCGGGAAAATGGTTTATGACAGTTGTGTCATAGGCCGTCCTTGCCGGCCATTTCCGCAACCATGGACATATCAGATGCTGCGTTGGTTTCGCGCCTTTCTGCCGAGGGAGGAACGGTTTTTCGACCTGTTCGCCCGGCATTCCCAGACGGTCGTGCAGGGCGCGCTGGCATTGCAGGACATGCTGCGCGGCGGCGAGGAAACGCCGGTATTCTGCCAGCGCGTCAACCAGTTCGAAAACGACGCCGACAATATCACCCGCGAGGTGCTCACCGCGGTGCGCAGGACGTTTATCACCCCGTTCGACCGTGGCGATATCAAGAACCTGATCACCTCGATGGACGACGCCATCGACCAGATGCAGCAGACCGCCAAAGCCGTCATTCTGTTCGAGGTGCGCACGTTCGAGCCGCCGATGCGCGAAATGGGAACGCTGCTGGTCGAATGCGCAAATCTCGTCGGCCGCGCCCTGCCGCTGTTGAAATCGATCGGCGACAATGTCGCGATGCTCACCGCGATCACCGAGGAACTGACCAAGCTGGAAGGCCGGGTCGACGATCTCCACGATATCGGCCTCAAAGAGCTCTTCCTCAAGCATCGCAATGCCAACACGATGGATTTCATCGTCGGCGCGGAGATCTACGACCATCTCGAGAAAGTCGCCGATCGGTTCGACGACGTTGCGAATGAGATCAACAGTATCGTGATCGAACAGGTATAGGGCAGGGCCGCTCAGTGGACGCCACGCTTGGTCTACCGATCCTGGTCGGATTAATCGCAGTCGCGCTGCTGTTCGACTTCCTCAACGGATTGCACGACGCCGCCAACTCGATTGCGACGATCGTATCGACCCGGGTGCTGCGGCCGCACTACGCGGTGCTGTGGGCGGCGTTCTTCAATTTCGTCGCCTTTCTCGTGTTCGGGCTTAACGTCGCGCACACCATCGGCACCGGGATCGTCGAACCCAGCATCATCGACGCGCAGGTGATTTTCGCCGCGCTGGTGGGCGCTATTGTCTGGAACCTGATCACATGGGGATTGGGGATTCCGTCCAGCAGTTCGCACGCCCTGATCGGGGGATTGGTCGGGGGCGGAATGGCCAAGGCCGGACTTTCGGCCGCGGTCTGGAGCGGCCTGTCGAAAACCTTGCTCGCTATCGTGCTGTCGCCGCTGGTTGGATTCTTGCTGGCGCTGGTATTAGTCGCGATCGTGTCCTGGGCGTCGGTACGCTCGACGCCATTCGCGGTCGATCGCGCCTTCCGCATCCTGCAATTCGTTTCGGCGTCCCTGTATTCGCTCGGCCATGGCGGCAACGATGCACAAAAGACCATGGGCATCATTGCGGTGCTGCTGTATTCGCACGGACATCTTGGCGCAGAATTTTCGGTGCCGTTCTGGGTAGTGCTGGCGTGCCAGGCGGCGATGGCATTGGGTACCCTGATGGGCGGCTGGCGGATCGTCCGCACCATGGGTTTGCGGATTACCAAGCTGACGCCGATGCAGGGATTTTGCGCGGAGACCGGCGGGGCAGCAACCCTGTTCATGGCGACCTGGCTCGGTGTTCCCGTTTCCACGACGCACACCATCACCGGCGCCATCATCGGGGTCGGCGCGGCGCGGCGGGTCTCGGCGGTGCGCTGGAATGTGGCGAGTTCGATCGTCTACGCCTGGGTGATCACGATCCCAGCCTCGGCCGGCGTCGCGGCGCTGGCGTACTGGTCGGTGTTGTTGCTGCGATAGTCAAATACCCCCGTTAGCTGGAGTTTAGCCGCACAATCCTTATATGGGGGTTGTGCCGATCCTCCTTGATCCGGCCCGGTTTCCCTGCCAAACGCTCAGCCTCATGTCCGACCTCGCAATTGCAACCGAATCGCCGTCCCGCTCGCCGCTATCAGCTGAGGTGGCGCGCCGGCGGACATTTGCGATCATCTCACATCCGGACGCCGGCAAGACCACGCTGACCGAAAAGCTGCTGCTGTTCGGCGGCGCGATCAATCTCGCAGGGCAGGTCAAGGCCAAGGGCGAACGGCGCAATACCCGCTCCGACTGGATGAAGATCGAGCGCGAGCGTGGCATCTCGGTCGTGACCTCGGTGATGACGTTTGAATTCGAAGGCCTGGTGTTCAACTTGCTGGACACGCCGGGCCACGAGGATTTCTCCGAAGACACCTACCGGACGCTGACGGCGGTCGACTCCGCCGTGATGGTGATCGACGCGGCCAAGGGCATCGAAGCGCGGACGCGAAAACTGTTCGAGGTGTGCCGTCTCCGGGATATTCCGATCATCACCTTCATCAACAAGATGGACCGCGAGAGCCGTGACACCTTCGATCTGCTGGATGAAATCGAAAAGACGCTGGCGCTCGACACCACGCCGATGACTTGGCCGGTGGGCCGCGGACGCGATTTCCTCGGCACCTACGATGTCTCAACCGGCGGCGTGCGTTTGCTCGAGGGTGGCGGCGCCAAGACCGGCGCGGCGCAACAGATCGATATCGCCGATCTCGCCGGCCGCAATGCCAATCTCGATGTCGGCGCGATCAAGGATGAACTCGCTCTGGTGTCGGAAGCCTGCAAACCGTTCGAACTCGAAGCTTTTCGCGAGGGCCATCTGACGCCGGTGTATTTCGGCAGCGCGCTGCGCAATTTCGGCGTCGGCGATTTGCTCGAAGGCCTCGGCCGTTTTGCGCCGCCGCCGCGCGCGCAGGAAAGTAACCTGCGCAAGGTCGAGGCCGCGGAGCCGCGCATGAGCGCCTTTGTTTTCAAGATCCAGGCCAATATGGATCCCAACCATCGCGATCGCATTGCGTTCGCGCGGCTGTGCTCGGGTAAACTCAGCCGCGGCATGAAGGCGAAGCTGGTGCGCACCGGCAAGAACATGTCGCTCTCCAGTCCGCAATTCTTCTTCGCGCAGGATCGCGCGCTGGCGGATGAGGCATTTGCCGGCGACGTCGTCGGCATTCCCAATCACGGCACGCTGCGGATCGGCGACACGCTGACCGAAGGTGAGGACCTCACTTTCGTCGGCGTGCCCAGCTTCGCGCCGGAAATCGTCCGCCGGGTGCGGCTGACCGATGCGATGAAGGCGAAGAAGCTTAAAGAGGCCCTGCAGCAGATGTCGGAGGAGGGCGTGGTCCAGGTGTTTCGGCCGCGGGACGGCGCGCCTGCGCTGGTCGGCGTGGTCGGCCCGCTGCAGCTCGACGTGCTGAAAGCGCGGCTCGATGCCGAATACGCGCTGCCGGTCGAATTCGAAGTCAGCGAGTTTCAACTGGCGCGCTGGATTTCGTCCGATGACCGCAAGAAACTCGAGGCGTTCATTGCCGCCAATGGTTCCGGCGTCGCCGACGACGTCGATGGCGATCCGGTGTTCCTGGCCAAGAATGAATTCTATCTCGGCTATACCAAGGAACGCGCCGAGGGCATCATTTTTTCCAGCATCAAGGATGTGAAGAAGAAGGCGTGAGTACGCGGCTCGCGCTGTTCCACTCCCGGCCGTCATACTCCGCGAAAGCGGAGTATCCAGTACGCCGCAGCCTTTCGATTGATCACCAGCGCCTGGAATACTGGTCGCCGGTCGAGCCGGGCGATGACAGCTTGGGTTTGTGCTCGCTGATCGCGGAACTGGCGCATGAACGCGCGGATGTGAACGAAACCCGGCTTGATACTGCCGGCCGAGCCTATCATTTAGCCCTTGTAACACTTTCAATTGTGCTGCCTTCGAGGGCTCGCTTCATGCTCCGGCGGATTGTCATCTGTCTCATCATTGCTATTGCGGGAACAATTGTCGCCGGAACGGCCAGCGCCCGGCAGCGGCAGATCAATCCCACGCCGTTTTCACATGCGCCCTGCAGCGTGCTGGACGGACAGCCGTGCACCCCGTCGTTCTGCAGCGTGTTCAACCACGGTCCCTGCATTCCCGAGATGGACTATCCCTATGGTGAAAACCTGCAGCTGACGATCGACAGCGTGCCTTCGCATGACGACGCCGCAAAATACCAAAAGCCCGACCACGATCTCAACACCATCGGCGACCTGTTTGCGGCGTTACGGTCCTGCTGGTCGCCGCCACCGGCCCAGTCGGCGCGGGAGGGCATGCAGATGTCGGTGCGCTTCAGTTTCAAGCGATCCGGTGCGATGATCGGGGCCCCACGCATGACCTACTTTACAGAAGGCGTTTCTGCGGATACCCGCGCGACCTACCTGAAAGCAATCAACGCCTCGCTTGACGCCTGTATGCCGCTCAAATTCACGAACGACCTCGGTGGTGCCATTGCCGGGCGGCCGATCGCAATCCGCTATGTCGACAATCGGTAGTTGGGCAAGCAGTCGGGAACGCCGTGCCGTGAGTTGAGCATTTCCGCGGACCGTTCATACGTCGTCGCCGGGCTTGATCCGGCAATCCATTCCTTTTTCGAATAAGCTATTAGAGAAATTGTCCGCTCGCGCGGATGATGGATACGTGAGTCAAGCCCGCGTATGACGGCTGAATGTGTGGAATCCCCTGGCGATCAAAGCCGTGCGCCTCATTAGCGCATTGCAGTTCAAGCCCTTAAAGTGATACGCGAGGCTGGCAAAACCGGCCCTGCAGTGGAGGACGTCATGGGACTGCTGGTGATGATCCTGGGCCTCGTGCTGTTTCTCGGTGTCCATACGCTCCCCGCGCAGCGCGAGTTGCGGGCGCGCCTGATCGCGTCATCGGGCGAGGGCGGCTACAAGGTAGGCTATGCGCTTGTCTCGGTTTTGGGCCTGGTGCTGATCGTCTGGGGTTTTGCCCATTATCGCGCGACGGGGTGGATCGACGTCTGGTATCCGCCGAAGGCGTTTAAGCACATCACGGTTGCGCTGATGCTGCCCGCGGTCATCCTGGTGGTGGCTGCCTACATCCGCGGCCGCATCTACACCGCGGTGATGCATCCAATGCTGGCGGGCGTCAAGCTGTGGGCGGCGGCGCATCTGCTCGCCAATGGCGATCTCGGCTCGATCGTCCTGTTCGGCTCGTTCCTGGGATGGGCGGTGTTCGACCGGATCTCGCTGAAACGCCGCGCCGACGCAGGCGCCCCGCCGATCCCGGTCGGCGGGCCCACCAACGACCTGATTGCGGTGGCGGTCGGGCTGGTCGTCTATCTGGCGCTCGCTTTCGCGTTCCATCCCGTCGTGATCGGCGTTCCCGTTATAGGAGCATAAATGTCTGTCCAATCGGCCATCAAGCGCAAGACCGCGCCGGATATTCGCGCCCGCAAGAATGGCGAGCCGATCGTGATGCTGACGTCGTATCACGCCCATACCGCCGCGCTGGTCGATCGCTATTGCGACGTCATCCTGGTCGGCGATTCCCTCGGCAATGTGATGCATGGTTTCGAGACCACGGTGCCGGTGACGCTCGACATGATGATCCTGCAGGGCCACGCGGTGATGCGCGGCTCGCAGCA
>Ga0208990_1000113_pt1 | contig 14250 bp, 9 predicted proteins | sample MedBloCARef_M3_FD_187854 | JGI IMG/M metagenome (GOLD analysis project Ga0208990, IMG submission 187854) | Forest soil microbial communities from El Dorado National Forest, California, USA - Mediterranean Blodgett CA Ref_M3 (SPAdes) (version 2) | ecosystem: Environmental > Terrestrial > Soil >...
ATGACAGAAGATGCCCACGCCGCGCGCTACCTGATCCGCGGCGGACGGATTTATGACCATGACGGCGACATCCATCAGCCCGCAACCGCGGACCTTCTGATCAGCGGCGGGATCATCGAACGGATCGCGCCGCAAATTGCGGCGGACGATGGGGTCGAAGTTGTCGACGCTGCCGGCAAGCTCGTGGTCCCAGGTTTTGTGAACGCCCACTATCATTCGCATGACGTGATGGCGAAGGGTCTGTTCGAAGAAATGCCCTTCGACATCTGGGCCCTGCACTCCAACCCCGGGAGCTACGGCCGGCGGTCGCACGAGGAAGTCCGCGTGCGTACGCTGATCGGCGCGGCGGAGTCCCTGCGCAACGGGATCACGACGATCCAGGATTTTTTGACCTTGGTGCCGCAGGATGAGGCATATGTCGATACCGTGCTGTCGGCCTATGAGGAGGCCGGCATCCGCGTCGTTTTCGCGATCGCGGCGCGGGATCGCGCCGCACTCGACATCGCGCCGTTCATTCCAAAGGATCTTCCGGAGTCGGTCCGAAAGCGTCTCGCGGGGCAGGACCGCAGCGCCCGCGACGAACTCGACTTCGTGTCCGGACAGATCAGGCGATTGGGGCTGGCCCCGACCCGACGTCAAACCTGGGCGCTCGCCCCGTCCGCGCCCCAGCGCTGCTCGACCGAACTGCTGGAAGGCATCGCCGCGCTGTCCCGCGAGCACGGGCTGCCGGTCCTGACGCATGTCTATGAAACGCGCATCCAGGCTGCCGCGGCACGACAGATGGGCCCCGACACATCCTTCTCGCTCATTGACGTGCTCGCGCGCGCCGGGTTGATGAACGACCGGCTGGGCGTCGTCCATGGCGTCTGGCTATCGCCGCGCAATATTGCGCAGATCGCGGAGGCCGGTGCGCGCGTCGTCCATAATCCGATCAGCAATCTCAAGCTCAAAAGCGGGGTTGCCCCGATTCTCGACCTGTATCGCGCCGGGGTCGACATCGCGCTCGGCTGCGACAACTACAGCTGCGCCGAGACCCAGAATATCTTCACGGCCATGCGGATGCTCTGCCTGCTCCCGGCGGTCACCGATCCCGAGCCGGGCCCGATCAATGCCGGCTATGCCTTGAAGGCCGCGACGCTGTCGGGCGCGCGCGCTGTCGGGCTTGGTGGCAAGGTCGGGGCGCTCAAGCCCGGTATGGCGGCAGACCTGATGGTTCTCGATCTCAACGAGCTTGCTTTCGTGCCGTTCAACAGCGCGGCGCGCCAGATCGTCTTTGCCGAATCCGGGCGCGCGGTCGAGACCGTGTTCGTCGACGGGCGTCCCGTGGTCCGCGGCAGAAAGCTCGTCACCGTGGACGAGGCGGAGCTGGCCGCCGCAGCGGCGGAGCTCGCGCCCGCCTTCCGTCGTGACGCCGCTGATCTCGCGGCCCGCAACGCTGACCTCGCGGCGCCGCTGCTCGACGCCAATCGCGCCGCATGGAAGGTCCCGCTCGGGCTCACCCGCTATATCGGCCGGACGGAGACGTGACGTCGGCTCTGGACGGTCGGCCGGGAAAACCGGGTCCTACCCATGGGGAAGATGCTTGTTTTTGCCTCTGTGGCACTGTTCTTGCTTTTTGAGCGGTCCAGCGGCACCGGCCGCCAGCCACGAGGGCCCGAAGATGCCACGATACCTGCTCGTACGCCGCCTCTTGACGGCCATGCTGACGATCGCGCTCGCGACTTCGTCGGCGATGGCGGAGACTTGGCCGACCCGGCCGGTCACGATGGTCGTGCCGTTTGCCGCCGGCAGCGCTTCCGATACGGTCGGGCGCATCCTCGCGGCGCGCCTGTCCGAGGTGCTGGGCCAGCAGGTCGTGATCGAAAACATCGGCGGCGCCGGCGGGATGACCGGAACGGCGCGCGTCGCGAATGCACCGCCGGACGGCTACCAGTTTGTGCTTGGCAGCGTCGATACCTTTGCGATGAATCAGTCCCTCTACAAGAAATTGCCCTATGACGCCGCCGCCGACTTCGTTCCGGTCGGTCTCGTGATCGAGCAACCGATCCTGCTGATTGCGCGCAACGACCTGCCGGTGAACACGGTGCCGGAATTCATCGCCTATGCGAAGGTCAACCAGGCCAAGATGCAATACGCATCGGCCGGAGTCGGGTCGGGCTCGCATCTCACCTGTGCGCGGATGAACGCCGCCATGGGTATCGACACCACGCACGTCCCCTATCGCGGCTCCGCGCAGGGCATGCAGGACCTCATAGCCGGGCGGATCGACTATTTCTGCGCGCTGGGGGCGGCTGCGATGTCGCCGCTCGAAGGCAAGACCGCCAAGGCCATCGCGATCCTGACGCACGAGCGCTCGCCGCTGTTTCAGAACTTGGCGAGCGCCCATGAGCAGGGCCTGACCAATTTCGAGACTTATTTCTGGAGCGGCTTCTTTTTCCCGAAGGGAACGCCACCGGAAATCACGCAGCGGCTGCTCGATGCGACAGCCGAGACACTGAACACGCCGACGACGCAGGAGCGGCTCAGGAGCGCGGGCGTCACCGTCGTCGCGATCGACCGCCGCTCGCCGGACTATCTCAAGAAATTCCTCGGCAGCGAGATCGCCCAATGGGCGGGGATCATCAAGGCCAGCGGCGTCAGCCTGGACTGATAGGCTTCGGCGCCCTTGGCGCCGGGAACGAGTCCGGGCGGCAGGCGGTCGCGAGAGACGGCCTGCCATTGATACTGCGGCTGCATCATGGAGGGAGACTGCCTTGCGATATCTCATTGGACTGTCGATGGCCTGGGCGATGCTGACCCTTCCGGGCTCGCCCGCAAGCGCGCAGCAAGGTCCGTTCCGTTTCCAGGAGGCGACGATCGCCAGCATCCACGCTGCGCTCGCCGCCGGGCAGCTGACCTGCACCCAACTGACCAGGCTCTATCTCGACCGGATCGCGGCCTACGACATGCAGGGCCCTGCGCTGCATGCGATCATCACGGTCAATCCCAGAGCCATGGAGATTGCAGCCGAGATGGACCGCAGCTATCGGGCAAACCCCGCGAGCGCCGGGCCGCTGCACTGCATCCCGGTCATCCTCAAAGACAACTTCAATACCTTCGACATGCCCACGAGCGGGGGCAATGTCAGCATGAAGACATCGGTGCCGCCCGCCGACGCCTTCACGGTGGCGAGGATACGCGACGCGGGGGCGCTGATCCTGGCCAAGGCGAACATGCAGGAGTTCGCGCGCGGGGGCATGTCGATTTCGAGCCTGGGCGGACAGGTGCGCAACCCTTACGATCTCGGCCGCACCCCCGGAGGCTCCAGCGGCGGCACCGGCGCGGCGATCGCCGCGAATTTTGCGGTGTTGGGCACCGGCAGCGACACCGGCCAGTCGATACGCTCTCCCGCCTCCGCCAACAACCTCGTTGGCATCCGCCCGACCCGCGGCCTCGTCAGCAGGGCCGGCGTCATTCCAAACAGCCTGACGCAGGACGAGGTCGGACCGATCACGCGCACGGTGACGGATGCGGCGCTGCTGCTCGACGTGATGGCCGGCTACGACGCGGCCGATCCCATCACCGCCTTCGGCAACGGGCGCATCCCGGGGAGCCATGCGCGCCTCCTGGGCACAGACGCGCTGAAGGGCGCGCGCATCGGCGTCATGGCGAACCTGTCGGGAACGGAAGAGCGTCATACGGAGGTCAACCAGGTGATGGAGGGCGTGATAGCGAGGATGGCGGGACTCGGCGCCATCGTCGTCCGCTTCAACCTTCCGGACTACGACGCGCTCGCGCCGGCGGTGGCCACGTCGCAATTCGAGGCCCGCACCGTCATGGACCGCTATTTTGCGACGCTCGGCCCCGACGCGCCGATCAAGAGCTTCGCCGAGCTGGTCGCCGCCAAGACCTCGGCGGTGCAGAAGACGCTCGAAGCCGAGTTCGCCGTTGTCGACGGCATGAACAGCCAGGCCTACAAGGACCGCACCCTGAACCGGGACAAGCTGCGGCTCGCCGTCGCCAAGATCTTCGCCGACCTCAAGCTCGATGCGATCCTCTACCCGCTCCAGAAGATCCTCGTGGCGCCGGTCGTGGCCGAGGACCAATTGGAGCGCAACGGCACGTTGTCCAACGGTACCGGTTTCCCGGCGGTCACCTTCCCGGGAGGTTTCTCCTCTCCGACCGAATCCGCGCCGCTCGGCGTGCCGGTCGGTGCCGAACTCCTGGGTCTCGACTACACCGAGGCAAAGCTGCTGGGCTATGCCTACGCATTCGAGCAGGCGAGCGGGCTTCGCAAGCTGCCGAAAAGCACGCCTGCGCTTCCGAACGAGCCGTAGCGGACGGCGCTGAGGCGCGCCCAAGTCAACAATATTTTCAGCGAGGCCACGATGAAACTTCCGCGCCGTCAATTTCTGCATTTGGCAGCGAGTGCCGCCGTTCTCCCAGCCGTGTCGCGCATCGCCTGGGCGCAAGCTTGGCCCGCAAAACCGATCCGCGCGATTGTTGCGGGCGGCGCGGGGAGCGTGGTCGACGTCGTTCCGCGGGTCGTGTTCGAACAGCTGTCAAAGCAACTCGGCCAACCAATCGTGGTCGAGAATCGTACCGGGGCTGGCGGAACGATCGCGGTCGCGGCGGTCGCCAAGGCCGATCCTGACGGGTACACGATCCTGGCCCAGTCGTCTGCGCTTGCCGTCGCTCCGTGGTTTCATCCGAACCTGTCCTACGATACGGTGCGCGACATTTCCGGGATCGCCCCGATCGGGAGCGTGCCCAATGTGCTCGTCACTTCGCCGCTCAAGGGCGCGAAAACAATTCAGGCCTTTGTTGCCGCCGCGAAAGCCATGCCCGGATCATTCAACTACACCTCGACGGGCGTCGGCACGGCGACCCATATGAGCGCCGAACGCTTTCGCGTCAGCGCAGGTATTGAAGCCGTGCATGTTCCGGTCAAGAGCGGCCCGGAAGCGCTGACGGAAATATTGTCGGGGCGAGCGGATTTCTATTTCTGCCCCATTGGCACGGCGTTGCCTTTCATTCGCGAAGGAAAGCTGTCGGGCTTGGTCGTGAGCGGTGAGAGGCGGGCGCCCGAGCTGCCGGAGGTGCCGACCACGTCGGAAGCCGGGTTTGCCAATGCGGATTACATCCTCTGGCTCGGCTTGTTCGCCCCTGTCAGGACGCCACGCAGCCTCGTCGACCGACTGCACGGCGAGACCGTCAAGGCCATGCAGGCAGGGAGCGTACAGGAAAAGCTCGCAATCCTCGGCGTCACGCCAATGTCCATGACGCCCGAGCAGTTCGATGCGCATATCAAGGACGAGATCGCGTCGAACGGGTTGTTGGTCAAGGCGGCGGGAATCAAGCCGGAATGATCGGTCCGGCCAAATAGGCTCACACCGCCAAAATTGAAAGGATTTCCGGACGCTCTCGCATCACGGCGTCAGCCGCCGTGCGGCGGCAAGCTGCCCCTGGCTGTAGCCTTGGATGTCGATCATGCTGCCGGCATTGACGGTCGCGTCCATGCCGATCCGTGATTTCCCGTCGGCGACGTGCTGCGAGCTTTGCGGGCGACCGTCGGCGAATACGTCGATCCGGTCGATGCCTTTGGTCTCGATGTCGAGCGTCGGCCGGCCGTTCGCATCCGCGACCAGCTGCGCCGCAAGGACGTAAACCGGCATCGCGGCCAGCACCGCGGCCGCAGCCTCGATCATGTCGACGTTCCCCTTCAGCAGGTCGTCGCGCGTCATCTTGTAGAAGATGTCCGGCGTGACGCCGAGATCCTCGACCTCGGTGCCGGCCTGCGGTCCGACGCGCAACGAACGCCGGATGGCGACGCGCATGCCGGCTTCTTTCGGCAAGGCCTGGAAAGGCGACGGCGGATCGGCCAGGAGCTGGCACAACAGGGCCTGCGTCCAGACGTTTGCGCCGCCCGCCCCGGTATTGTTGTCGACGCCGAGAATGAGGCCGATCTCGTGATCCTGGAAGCCCGCGGCGAAAAAATCCGTCGTGCTGTAGCAGCGTGCGCTCGTGATGAGCAGCACCGGCCCATGGTAGCGTTGCCCGATGGCGTTGCACTTGTCGACGGGCGTGAGCGGAAAACCCAGCGAGAAGGTCGCGCCGGTCTCGACCGAACGTTCGATCGACTGGATCCACGGCCTCAGTCCCATGTCGTCGGGATGGGACTGGCACAGGAGGAGATTGAGCGGCGTGTTGATGAATTGCACGCGCTGCGGCTCGATGCGGTTCGGGGTGAGGACCTGCAGCAACTGCTCGCCCGCATAGATGAGCCCGCCGCCGTTGTCGCGCACGTCGACGATCAATCCGTTCTGCGGAAGGAGCTCGGCCAGCCTGACGAACTCGGCCACGAAGGCGTCCGCATCCGAGACCGCGAAGGTCCAGATCCGTATGTAGCCGAAATTTCCCCGCGAGGTGGCGACCGCCTGGGCCTTGAAGACATCCGGCATGATCGAGTCGGTGCCTTGCAGCGTGGATGTCGCCATCGGATCGCCCGCCATCGCGGCCGCCCTGGCGCTCGCCGCCACGACCTGTGGTGCGAACAAGAGCTTGTTGATCTGCCTGACGGCGTCCGTCTCGAGATCCAGCCCGAGCGCCGTCGCCGGCAGGGTCGGCGCCGAAGCGTCGACGGAATTTTCCTGCGGCAGGCCGGTCACGATCCAGTTCACGCGGAGCTCGTGATCCTGGCCGTCCGCCGTACGATAACCGACGATCACCCATTCCTCGTCGGGCGGCGGCGATATGTTCAGCGGGCGCGCCGTCAATCCGGCGACGCCGCGCGAATGCCTTGCTTCCGGGTTGCTGCCGGCGTGCCGCGCCGCGGCGATCTCGACCGCGCGCGCGATCGGAATGCCGTTCCAATAGCGCACCTCGACGCCCTCGCCAAAGGAGGGGTGGCTAAATCCCGCCATGACGTGGCCGACGATGTATTTGCGGACGTCATTGTCCCAATAGGCTTCCACGCCGAACGGCAGGGCGGCAGCGACGGCATTGAACGGCGCCGGCAACAGGTAATTGGTGTGAAGGTCGCGCAGCGACGTGAAGATGTCGGTCATCTCCGCGTGGAAGGAGCTTTCCGTTGCAAATTGCGCGAGCCGGTGCCTGAGCAGCCGCAGACGCTGCAGCGGGTCGACCGCATGCATGGCCCGCTTCAAGGGCAGGTGGGCGTAGCAGCCCTCGAGCAGAACGATCGCCTGCTCGACGATGAGCGCGCGTTCCTCCGGGGTGAGCGCCACCACGGTGGCGAGGAATTCGTTCAGCGGCGTGGCTGAATTCAAGACCGGACTGACCGCGTCGTCGGTCGCGCGGACGAAAGGAAGGGAAGGCGGCGGTTGCGTTTGGCGCGCCGTCTTGGGACGGGTCGCCGCGCGCGCGGTGGATGAGGATTTCCTTGCCATCGGTCGCCTGCCGTGTGCGCCTTGCGAGCATCTACGACGGGTAGTAATTTAGACGACTGCAGGCTTTAAGGGAATGACGTTTTCGTGCGTATGGGAGGCGACCATGCTGGAGCGAGCGTTTCTGGATGGAATTTCCCGCATCTACCGGTCGGCCCGTGACAGCGACGATGGCACCCGATGCATGGTCGCGCCACATCCCGACCTGCGAGCCCGCATCAAGTCGGCGATCGCCGCGATGGCCGCCACCGGCGGTCTGCCGCCCGCGCTGCATTTGCGGGCGGCGGAGCCGCGGGCGCTCGGCCTCAACGACGGCGTCATCATTCCACCGGAAGAATTCGCCGCCGGGACCTCTCCGAGCGTCATCCGCTCCGCCGCGGCACGCGCCGCCGGCCCGTTGCGCGGAACGGTGCGAGTCATCGTCGTGCTCGTCGATTTTTCCGACAAGCAAATGGTGCAGACGCGCCAGCATTTCCAGGATCTGTTCTTCTCGCTCGGGCAGCCGAAAAAAAGCGTGCGCGAATATTATCGCGACGTGACGCACGGCCTGATCGACCTTCAAGGCGACGTCATCGGGCCGCTTCGACTGCCCCAGACGGTGAAGACCTATGCCAACGGCGCGTCCGGAATGGGGCGCGCGTCGCCCAATGCACAGACCATGGCGTTCGACGCCGTGAGCGTCGCCGACCCGCTCGTCGATTTCACGCCCTTCGACAATGACGGCAACGGCTTCGTCGACGCCTTCATCGTGATTCATGCCGGCTCCGGCGGCGAGGTGACGGGCAACAGCGACGACATCTGGTCGCACAAATGGGTTCTTCCCGGCGGGGCGCGCGCCGTCGATCGCACCAGGATCTTCGCTTATCTGACCGTGCCGGAGGATTGCAAGATCGGGGTCTGCGCGCATGAGCTCGGGCACCTGCTGTTCGGCTTTCCCGATCTCTACGACACCGATTCCTCCTCCGAAGGCATCGGCAACTGGTGCCTGATGGCGGCCGGAAACTGGGGCGGCGGCGGCGACGTGCCGGTGCATCCGTCGGCCTGGTGCAAGGCCAATCAGGGATGGGTGGCGGTGAACACGGTCAAGACCAACGGTGCCGCGACGATCGCGGAGGTGAAGACGTCGAACACCGTCCATCGCCTGTGGAAGAACGGCACCGCGGGCAATGAATATTTCCTGCTCGAGAACCGGCAGATGACCGGGTTCGACATGTCGCTGCCGACGGGCGGGCTGCTGATCTGGCATATCGACGAGGCGCAACCGACCAACACGGACGAAAATCACTACAAGGTCGCCCTGATGCAGGCGGACGGCCGGCGCGACCTGGAACGCTCGGGCAATCGCGGCGATCCGGGCGACGCCTATCCGGGGACCAGCAACAACCGGACTTTCAATGCCACCTCGAAGCCGAATTCCAACGCGTACAGCAATGCGGCGAGCTGCGTCGCGGTGACGGGCATCGGCGCGAGCGGCCCGTCGATGACCATGCAGATCCAGGTCCAGTGCCCGCCCGGACAGCGCGCGCCGAGCCAAGCCGCTGCGATGGCCACGGCGGCCGCCCTGGCGGCCGGACCGGCCATGCTGCCCGCACCGAGCGCCGCCAAGGCGAAGGCCGCGGCCAAACCGAAGCGGCCCGCACCCAAGAGGACGTCGGCGAAACGCCCGAAAGCCGGGAAGCGCCCCGCCAGAAAGTCGCGGCGCTGAACGGCCGGGCGTTGTAGGTTTGGTTGCGCCCGGCCGGAGTCGGCGGCGAACGGAGACGGCGGTCGCCATGGAGCAGGCGGTGGTTCAGGTCGTCGAGAACCGGGCCGACATCGACGGGCGCGTGCTCGCGGTGGCGCCGATTGCGGGGCGGCCCGATCATCGGCTCGTCACGATCGATGTGAGCGGCGTGTCGGCGGTCGAGGGCTACCCGAACCTGTTCGCCAGTGCGCCCGGCACCCAGCTCGAGGTGGTTTTGCCCGCCGTCCTGGCCGAGACCCTGCAGGTCGGCGCGAAGGTCGGCTGCCGGATCCGCCGCGGAGGCCCGACGGTCGTCGTCGGCGAGCGCTGCACACCGCAATGAATGCGCTTTTGGCTGACGGTTTATTCGGCTGAATACTGTTGGGCCGGCGGCAAATAGATTCGAGGTATCCACGCTCTTCAGGCCACCGAGCGGAATATCATACGTGCCGCCCTGCGGGGAACAGACCAAGGTGCTCTCAAAGGCTTCGCGGTCGTGCCATTCGATGCCCCATGAATTCGAAGCAACGCAATTGCCAGTGCGGTGGCCTTGCTGATCTTCGCGTCAGCTGGACCCTTCACGACGAATTTCCTCGAGGAGGCATTGACGCAAGTGAATTACTCGTCAAGATTGTATCTCGGGCTGAGGGGGACCTCATGCGGCAGACCACCCTGTCTGTTGTGTTGGAAGTCGAGCCGGCGAGCGTCGGCCTGCTTTCGAAACTTATCGAAGATCTCAAAAACGCTGAGGTCCGCGGCTCGGGCGTGACCGAACCCTATGGGCGCCTGAAATGGGGCGTGCCGACGTTGCATTTCATGTCGATGTCGGTCTTCCAGGGCGCTGACTACGATCCTATCTTCGTGATCGAGGCAAACTTCGACGGCGTGCCGGGGCCGTTCTGGGCCCAGTTGGAAGCAACGCTGGGCGACGATCTCCGCGCGATGCTGCGTTGTTGCAAGCGCCCTTTAGATAGCGACGGGCCTCTCTACGGTGCCGTGACAGCGGTCAACTCGCGCGACCCCATGGCGCCCTATCTCGAGCGCAGGACAATAACGCCGAGCGTCTTCCATCACGGCAATCGCGGTCTCGATCGAAACCGCATCCTGAGCGAGGGCAAGCTCTTCATCGCAACGCGTACGGAGCTGGGGCAACCAGATCCCGCTATTCGCAATCCCTATCGCGGCATCCCCGCCGAGGCGATTCACCGGAAGCTGCGTGCCGCGCTCCTCGGCGAGTTTCCCTGGCTGTCCAAGCCGGCTGCGCAACGGATCGCAGCGAAGGAACGCACCGCTGATCTCCTCCGCTTGTTTGGGTTCCTGTTCGTCGTCCTAGTCGCGCTGTCTATCCCCGGCATGGTGTTTCTCGTTTTTCTGCGTGCCTTCTTTTCTGCGGGGGCTGATCCGGTGGCGCTGTGGACACTACTAATAGTTCCCGTGCTTGCGGGCCTCGTTCTCTTCGCGAAACGCTCGGCACGGCCGGGTGAGGCTGCTCCCACCCGTTCCGGCGGGCTCAGCCTTTCCTTGAAGAATGAATTCACCTCGCTTGCGAACCCGATCACGCTGGTGATTCCGGTCTTGATCGCGCTCGGGCTTGTCGTGGTCGCGATGGCCGCCGCCGGCGCGGGCGTGAAGTCCGTCTTCGATGTCTGGTTCACGCCCGCTTTCATCCAGATGTCGGACACCTTCCATCAAGCTATCGGCGAGGGGCGGCTCCACGCGATCGGTCAAGCGATGGGTGCATTCGGACGTGCGCTCTATCACGGATTTTTCTCTCTCTATCCGGGGTTCTTCGCTGCCTTCGGGCAGAATTGGGAACCCATGCTCTACCTTGCGATCGTGGGTATCTACACGGCGGTGATTTTCTCGATCCCTGCGATCCTTGTGTGGCTGCGCTGGCTGGAGCGGCGGGACTCCCACCATGACGCGCCGCCGATCGATCAGCGCGAATTGCGCAAGATGACGCAGCGCGAGGACCGCATCCCGCAGAACCACATGGGAAGCGTGGTGCTTGTGAAGCCGGGCGTGCTGCGCATGGCGCTGTTCCGCACTGGGCACCTGGGGCTGGGGCTGGTGCTGCGGGTGGTTGCGACCGACGGATATCTCGGCAGCATGCGCACGGTTCATTTCGCGCACTGGGCGTTCGTGAACAATGCCAGCCGGCTGATGTTCTTTTCCAACTTTGATAACAGTTGGGACAGCTATCTCGACGACTTCATCGAGAAGGCACATGGCGGACTGACGCTCGCATGGGGCAGTGGCGTCGGCTTTCCGGCAACCCGCTTCCTGGTGCTCGACGGCGCGAGCCACGGCCGCCAATTTAAGGCCTGGGCGCGCCACTCGATGGCGGTGAGCCGGTTCTGGTTCAGCGCCTACCCCGAATACACGGTCGACCAGATCGAGCGTCACGCTCGCATCGCCGATGGCCTGCGCAAGGCCACGCTGACACCCAATGAGGCAGCCGCATGGGCGCGGGACCTGTGACCGATTCGCAAAAGAAACAACGGCCGTCGTGGAAGCTGAAGCCTCCGCACGACCGGTTCACGCAGGGCATCGTCCTCAGCGGATTCAGCAAACTTCCCTCGGCGCAGGCGCTTTTTCTCTTTTTCGATTGGCCCGAGAACGGCCCTGGTGACACCAAGCCGGCCGGCAAAGGCGCATCGATTCAGGCACTGCGCGCCGTGGCGCCGATCACGGATGCAGACGAAGAAGATCCGCGTGCCACCACGCTCGCCTTTACCTGGACCGGGCTGCAGAAGCTCGGACTTCCGGCGGACGTGCTCGCCACGTTCTCGCAGCCGTTTCGCGAAGGGATGTACCAGGAAGACCGGCTGCGCCGGCTCGGCGACAGGGTGAATGACGCTTGGCTGGCCACGGTCATCGAGGGCGGGCCGCGCTGGAGCGGCAACATTCCGGCACGCAAGGAAAAGCCCGCGCCCGAATGGGAACGCGCGATCGGTGATCTCGGCAGTCCGACGGAGTGGGGCGAACGGGATGCCCCCACGGCGATCACCGTTCATGCCTTGCTGGTCCTCTACGAAGCAGACGAAGTCGCCGCCGAAGCATGGGCCATGACGGTTGAAAAGGCGCTCGCGCCGCACGGCATTAAAATCGTTCACCGGCTGCCGCTCGACCTTCGGCTTGATCCGAAAGATATCGGGCGCGAGCATTTCGGCTTCGCCGATGGGCTGTCGCAGCCGATTCCATATGACGAGAAAAGTGGGGATCCCAACGCGCCGGACAGCCTCTGTTTCAGCAACGGCCAGCCGGTTACGCGCGACGAGTGGCACGGCGTGCCGCTCGGCGAGATCCTGCTGGGTCATACCAATGCACACCACGAGAAGGCGCCTGGGCCGATCGTGCCGGACGACAAGCCGGGAAAAGCGCGCGCCGCGGGCCTGCTGCCGGACGCGGCGCCGGCAGGATGCTTGAATTTCGGCCTCGACGGCAGCTACATGGTAGTGCGCGAACTCCAGCAGGACGTCGCGGCGTTCTGGAAATCACTCGAAGCTGGCGCGGCGCGCGTCCGGGCGCACGACCCGGGTGCGACGCATGTCACCGCGGAGTGGCTCGCCGAGCGGGTCATAGGCCGCAACAGGGACGGGCACCTGCTGTGCCCCGCCGGATTTCTGGCACCGGACCCGTTCGATATGCCGGAGAACGCCTTCGGATTCCGCAAGACCGACCCCCAAGGCGTCGGTTGTCCGCCCGGCTCGCATGTGCGCCGGGCCAATCCGCGTGACAGCCTCGCGAAAGACCTCGCCTCGGCGAAGACCTTGCTCGACGCCGCGAACAATCACCGCATCCTGCGGCGCGCCCGCAAATACGGCACCACGCTCACCGACCGCGACAAGGAAGACGGCAAAGAGCGAGGACTCCTGTTCATCTGCCTGAACACGGATATCGCGCGCCAGTTCGAGTTCGTTCAGCAGACCTGGCTCTTGAACAAGAACTTCCACACGCTGTTCGACGAGACCGATCCGCTGGTCGGGCCGAAAGGCCATTTCACCATTCGCGAGCAGCCGCTGCGACGAATCGTTGAAGTTGATACCTTTATACGGCTAGCTGGGGGCGAGTACTTTTTCCTGCCGAGCATCCCCGCGCTGAACTATTTGGGTTCACTGTGAGCGCGACCGCGATGCGAGATGTACTGCGCTTTCCGCCTTTCGAGCCGACGGCTCAGTTGCTGGCGGGAGCAAAATCAAAGTGAGGTTTCGCGTCCAGAGATCGTCTGCGACGGCCAACCCCCCAGTCCCGCTGCCCGCCAAAGAGCCCGCCGAAGAAATCGCGGCCGCCGTCGTCCGATTCACGACGCAAGATTTCCCTCTCCTCGACGCGCGGCTCCGCTTCCAGGCGCGGCCGGACGGGGCGGCGTTGCTTTCTGGTGGTCACGACATCTTCCGACGAGGCCTCGGCTCGTGATCGGCCCGGCACAATGACCATCGTCCTTGTCCGAGGCGTCACTTCATCGTCTGGCTCGAGAGCGCGCGAGCCCCACAACCGCAAACCCGAATAGCCGCATCGCCCCTAAGGCCTCGCTCGAACGCCGTGCAGCGGCGTCCTGGCGGTGGGCGCTCCCAATAACACATCCGTGACTTGACGTTTGATGACTGACGATTAATGATATTCGTCACAAGTCAGACGATGGGGTGATGCGATGTCGGTTCGAGGCTCTTTCGCTATTAAGATCAGCAGCTTGCTCCTGGCGGCCGGCACCTTGGCGGCTTGTAACCAGATCACGGCTGAGCCGACCGCGCCACCGAGGCCGGTCCTGGTGGCCGCCGTCCACTACCGGCCGCAGATCCCCGACCGCAGTTTCGTGGGGACCGTCCGCCCGCGGATCGAGTCCGATCTGGGTTTCAGGGTGACCGGTAAGATCCAGAAGCGGCTCGTCGAGGTTGGCGCGTTGGTGGTTGCCGGTCAGCCGCTGGCCGTGCTCGACGAGGTCGACCTCAAGCTGCAAGCCGAACAGGCCGACGCCGAATTCCGCGCGGCCACCGGCGTCATCGCCCAGGCGGTCGCCGCCGAGAGCCGTGCGACGGATCTCAAGGTGAAGGGCTGGTCGACCCAGGCGCAGGTCGAGCAGGCCAAGGCAACGGCGGATGAAGCGCGGGCGCGGCTCAATCGTGCGGAACGGTCGGTCGA
>Ga0208990_1000114_pt1 | contig 14243 bp, 5 predicted proteins | sample MedBloCARef_M3_FD_187854 | JGI IMG/M metagenome (GOLD analysis project Ga0208990, IMG submission 187854) | Forest soil microbial communities from El Dorado National Forest, California, USA - Mediterranean Blodgett CA Ref_M3 (SPAdes) (version 2) | ecosystem: Environmental > Terrestrial > Soil >...
GGCAAGCCGGCGTCTTCCATGGCGCGCGCGCTTTCGAATTCAACGATCTCTGCTCCGAAGCCGAAGCTCGATCTTGGGGCCGTCCCTGGTGTGCAAATTCCGACGGCGGCAAATCCTGCGGCAAAATCCGGAACCTCGGCAGATGAACTGGGCTCGCTGCGGTCCAATCGTGAAGCCGAAGAAAAACACATGAGGGAATTGAACGCGGAGCTTCAGGGCTTGCAGGAAATCCAGAAAAACCAAGCGCATCCGCTGAACCTGGTGGTCGTGAAAAAAGCGGGCGCGCCGGTGCTCGCAAAGCCCGCGGAAGGAGCACGCGTGCTCTTCAACGCCGCCGCCGAAGATGAGTTCGAATTCATCGGCGCGGAAGGCGAGTGGATTCACGTGCAGATCTCCGGCCCTTCTCGCGGGTATATCCGGCGAAGCAATCTCGAGTTGCCTGAATTCATCGCCGCACGGCTCAATTCACAGGGCGCTGCGGCCACGGTAGAAAAAGCACCGGCGTTCCGCATCGTGCGCGAAGAAACTAGTCCTTTTCCCGGAGATTGGGAGCCCCTAAAGGGAATGGCAGTGAAAATTTTTACCGTGCAGCTCGTCTCGCAGGACCCCAAGGAAACGGGTGCGCGCGCAAGACTCGCCTTCGCTAGCTCCCTTTTTCAGAAATACGCGGCGGACAACACCGCATCCACTCCGGCAGTTGAAGGCGTCGTTGTAATCTTCGATTCGGCGGACGGCGGCATCGTGGGAGCCACGCTCGCGACCTTGAAACAGTTTGCCGCCGGGACACTTTCCCCCGAAAACTTCTGGAAGCAGTGCTACCGCGATCCGCCGGAAGCGTTCGAGGAATCCCGCAAACCTTAGCTCAGGACGCCTGGCGACTCAGCGGGGATTCGGCGCCCTCACTTCCATTCGAACGTTTGCTGGAGTCCACCGATTCTCACGTCAAAGATCCCGGGCTCGACGATGCGCTTACTGTCTGCGCCGATGAAAGACAAGTCGTCGGACGTCAATTCGAAAGAGACTTGGCGGGTCTCGCCAGGCTGGAGCAAAACTTTCGCGAATCGCTTGAGCCGCTTCAAAGGCGGCGTCACGCTCGCAAAGCGTTCGTTCAAGTACAGTTGAACGACTTCCTTGCCGGCGCGGCCGCCGCTGTTCTTGACCGTCACATCCACGTGCACCGTCTGGCTTCCCGAAGCTGCGGCCGGAGCAACGCGCAGATCGGTGTAAGAGAAACTCGTGTAGCTCAACCCCGATCCAAATTCGAATTGCGGCGTACCCAGAATTTTCCTTTCTCCAGAATCTTCCCCTTCGAATACTTTGTGGTCGTAGGTGAAGAGGCGGTTCGTCGAGCGCGGATACGTAATGGGCAGCTTGCCGCTGGGATTCACGTCGCCGAAAAGAATGTCGGCAATGGCCTGCCCGCCCTCATTGCTGGGGTTGTAAGCCATCACGATGGCCTGTGCAGGATCCGCAATGCGGCTGATGATGCGCGGGCGCCCCTCGGTGAGCACCAGAATGACGGGCTTTTTCGTTTCCATGATTTTCAAGGCGAGGTGGAGTTGCGCGTCGGGTAGCGTGAGATCAGCGATGTTGCCCGGCGTTTCCGCATAGGCCCATTCTCCGAGGCAAATCACAACGGCATCCGCTTTTGACGCCGCATCCGCGGCCTTGGCGATGTCGACTTCCTTGTTATAGGTGGTGCCGGGAACATAGGTCACGTTAGCGGCGCCGATTTTTTCCTGAATGGCTTTGAGAATCGTTGCCCGGTCCTTGGGATACATGCTCGCGCGGTCGCCCTGCCACGTATAGCTCCAGCCGTTATTCAGCGGAATTAGGGAATCGGCGTCCGGGCCGGTCACGAGAACGTGCGCGGTCTTGGCGAGTGGCAGCGTGTGGTTTTCGTTTTTCAGAAGAGTGATGGATTCGCGCGCCGCCTCCAAGCTGACCTGCCGTGATTCCGGTGAGCCGATTACCGTCTTCGAATCGATCCCGCGCAGCGGATCGTCGAAAAGCCCGAGCTGGTACTTCACTGTGAGAATTCGCCGCACCGCTTCATCGATGCGGCTCGTGGGCACCTTCCCTTCTTGCACCAGCTCGAGCAACAGGTTGCTGAAGCTGTAATCGCTCGGCACCATGCTCATGTCGATCCCCGCAAGGACGGCGATGCGCGTGGCTTCCTTCTCATTTGCCGCGATGTGGTGCACGTTAACGAGTTTCTTGATGTCCACCCAATCAGAAACAACGAATCCCTGCAAGCCGAGTTCGCCTCGCAAAACGTCTTTGAGCAAAAAGCCGTTGGCGTGGCCGGGGGTTCCGTTCACCTCGCCCGAATTAACCATCACCGTGTGGGCGCCCGCTTTCAAAGCAGCGGCAAACGTGGGAAGAAAGTATTCGCGCAAAGTATTTTCCGGGATAAGCGCGGCGCTGCGGTCACCGCCGGTGGTCGGGTAGCTGTACCCCACATAATGTTTCAGCGAAGCAGAAACGCTGCCGGGGCTCGAAAGATCGCTGCCTTCAAAACCGCGAACGGTGGCCACACCCATCACCGTCGCGAGATAAGTATCCTCCCCGAACGTCTCCCACAAGCGCGGCCACAGCGGCTGCCGCCCGGCGTCGAGCACAGGTGAAAAGGCCCATGGAATTCCGGCCTTGCGCGTTTCGGCGGCGGAGATCTGGCTGCCGCGCAACATCAACTCCGGGTTCCACGTCGCGGCCATCGCGAGCGGCTGGGGAAAAAGAGTGCTCCCAATGATGTAATTCGGCCCGTGGATGGAATCGATGCCGTAGAGCACGGGGATTTGCAACCGGGATTTCTTCGCTTCCTCCTGGATGGCGCGGATGATCTCGTGCCACTTCTCTGCGGAGAAGGCCTCGTCATTCACGTTGAGGATGGAACCCACACCGTATTCGCCCACGGCTTTGTGCAATTTCTCAGCATTGATTCGAAGGGACTGATCCTTTCCATCACTGACCATGCCGATTTCCAGCTGCGTCATCTGGCCGATTTTTTCCTTGAGCGTCATCTGGCCGAGCAGTTTTTCCACCGCGGCGGCGGAAGCGCTTGCAGGCGGACCTGCGGGAGTCAAATTTCGCCGCAAAAACGTCTGGCTATCAACAAGCCCCGAAGCAGCGTCATCGGCGCCGGAGGGTACCGCCGCTACCGTGCAAACAGCCAGTACAATAACGATATGCCAAAGCTTTCTTTGCGGGGTGGACACGTGTATCTCCTTGCCAAGCATCCTACCTCCGGACGCCGGATATCTCCAAATTTCAAGTTTCCTAGATTTCCGAATGTGGACCACCGAAAGCTGGTACTTTGCAACGTGCGTTCCCATAGACATTTGCAAATGGGAACTATGAGTTGCTGCTCCGCGAGGCAATCGCAGATAACGCGCGCGAGCGCGAGCGGTACCGATGTTTTGGGACTGAATGCGCCGCCTCAGTGCGGCGAAGAATACTGGTAGCGCAGGCTCGGCGGCATGCGTTGCGAACGCGACCGCGTGTTGTACTCCAACTGGTAGCCTAGATGTTCCGCATCGGCCGGATAATCTTTACCCTCGGGATACGGATACGGCAGCAGCGAATGCCGCGGCAGCGGCTCAACGGTAAACGCGTGCGCCGCGTAGAAATCGAGATCCTTCTCGAAGCCGTCGGCATAGAAGAAATAATCGCGAACCCACCCTGCCGGCAGCGCCGGAAGTGCCTTGGGATCAAAATCAAGCTTCAGTCCCTCGCCGGAGCCAAAAACTACAAAGCGATCATCGGAGTTGCTCAGCAAATCGAACACATCGCCGTAGCGTGTGTAATTCCCTGCGGCACGCGCGTAGGGACCGGTCATGCTCCGGTGAGAATACGAATAGACCGTGTCGCTCGCCGGCTTCAGCCGGATCTCGCGCGGATAGCCGACAAAATCCAACGCCGCCTTTGCGAGCGGCACTTGCGCCACGCGCACATCGTGTGCGTCCGGTGTCTGGTCAATTCGAATCGCGTCCCAATAAATTTTCAGATTGTTGACGATGCGAATCCGCCGCGTTCCCGCGGAAAGCTTGCCGGTCAAGTCCGCAACCATGGTCCGCTCGAGCCCTGCCGGAAAACCCATATCTTCCACGACGCGCGCCCACTTGCCTTGCGCATCGAGGGCTTCCACATACGGCGGAATCACTTTGATTCCCGCTTGATCCGCCGCGTACATCGAAGTCGCCGTGAAGTAATCCGTGTAGCCGTCGATGATCAATCGCAACGGTTTTTGCGCATCCCATTCACCGAGGTCGAGCTCGATCCAGTGCGGCTTCGCGAATCCCATGAACGGCAACTCCTCGAAGGTCGTGACGTACTTGCGATCGCGCTTGGAGATCAGCAGCAGCACGTCATTTCCGCGGTCGTCCCACGCGCCGATGGGCGCATGCGCGTCGCGGCTCGCGATCACGCGGAACTCCGGAAAAGGCGGCCCGCTTACGAATCGCTCATTCGGAAAAACTTCGTACGCCGCCGGATGATCGATGGCCACCAGCCGCACCTGGTCGAGATACACCGTTTCTTCCATCGGCTCCATGAAGCGGAAGCTGAGCAGGCCGTTCCGGGCTTTCACGCTGCGCGCAGGCACCTTCAAGTACTCGTCCGGATCGGGAACATCTCTCTCCCCGGGCGCGACCCAGTGGCCGACCACGCCGGGCCCGATCATGTCCGCGATGAACTCATACTCGCGGCCATTCCACGAAAACAAAACGGGGCAAGAGCTCCCGCGCCGATCGAGTTCGGCAATGCTATGCACTTTCTTCGCGGCAAGATTTATTTCGTCCTGTGGCACGCCCGTCGGCCACAGCAACCGAACGACTTCGGCGTTGTGCTCCGAGCCGAGCCCGGCAAGAATTGGCGCGGCGCTCTGCCCCAGATAGCCCGACGCCCCGGCCACTTCCCACTTTTGATACAGCTTGCCCGCGTAGAGTTCGACCTTCGTTCCGATCCCGCTCTTGTTGTCGTTGAGTGCCTTGAGGTCGATGCTCATCCAGTTGTGCTGATTGCCGCCCGCATTGCGCAGAACAACCGGCGCGCCGCCGAGTTGCGTCACGACCAGGTCCGTATCGCCGTTTCCATCGATATCCGCAACCGCAATCGCGCGCGGCTCTTTCAATTTCACTACATCCAGGCGCACCTCTTTCGTGACGTCTGCCCAACCCTTGCTTCCCAAATTTCTCAGCAGTCGGAATTCTGCCCCGTTGCTGGAGTCGCCTACGGCGACAAGATCGAGCCAGCCGTCATTGTCGTAATCGAGCGCTGCAATTCCCCACCCGCTCTGCCAGCCGAAATCGGGGAGCGGAACGCGTTCCAGCCGCTTCCCTTCCACATTCCGCCACAGGCTGATTCCCGGCGCACCCGCGTGCGTGAACGCCAGATCCATCCAGCCGTCCTTATCAAAATCAAACGCCACCACGCCCACCGCCGGCGGCAACTTTTCCTTGTCGAAATCGATGCCGCCGAGCGGCGCGAATTTCCCTTCGCGGGGATTGAGATAGATGGAGGCTCCCGCCTCCCCGCCCGCGATGACGAAGTCAATCGCGCGGTCGTTGTTAAAATCGGTGGTGACAACCCCAGCGCCCGTGGCTGCGAAGCCGAGCGCCGTTTCCGCCGACACGTCCGTGAATGTGCTATTTCCATTGTTGCGCCAAAGAACATTGTGCCGCGGCGAGCCGGGCGCAGCTGAATCGGGCGCCGTTGTGATGTACAGATCCAGGTCGCCATCGTGGTCGTAATCCACGAACGTCAGGCCCACGCAGCCTTTTTCCCTGCGGATTCCCACCGCTTGGGTCACGTCCTCGAACTTGCCATCACCTTTGTTGTGAAGCAACCGGACACCATCACTCAAACAAACTGCGAGATCTGTATGGCCGTCATTGTCGAAATCGCCGGCCGCGCATCCGAAGCCGCTCCCGGTGAGATGGATGCCTGCGTCCTTCGTCACATCTTCAAATCTTCCATCGCCCAGATTGTGCAGCAAGTAGCTGCCGCTGTCCGCCGCTCCGCTCACGAGAAAAAGATCGGGCTTGCCATCGCCATCGTAGTCAAAGAAGCATGCGCCCGTGCTCGACCCAATCTCGACGCCGCTTCCCCGCGCACTCTTCGACACAAACGCATTCGCGTCCGCCTTAAATCGCACCGGAATCGCCGCCGGCACAACGACAACCGAGTTCAGCGGCAACTCCGCGACTGAGTAACGCCCTTGATCGCCGTAGCCCGCGCCGAACGGCGCTCCGAGATGTTCCGTCGTGATTTTCTGGAAGCGCGCCAGGTGTTCGCGCGCTGCAGCAGAGTCTCCCTTCCTCTGCAGCGCGCGCGCCAGGCCGAATTCCGACGAAGCGTGATACGGAGCAAGGGCCAGCCCCTTCTGAAACGCCTCGATCGCTTCGTCATACTTTTGCAGCTGTGCGTTCAGGTAGCCGACAAAATAATAGGCGTCCGGTTCGTTGGGCGCGATCTGCGTGACGTGCTGAAATGCGGCGATGCCCTTCTCCGTCTCCCCGAGGTCTTTGTAGGCAAGTCCGAGGTTGTACCAGGCGTAAGCATCCTTCGGAAGCTGCTGCGTTGCCGCTTCGAGCGCCGCACGCGCGGGCTCCAGCTTCTGCTGGGCGAGCAGAGACACACCCAGGTTCAACCGGGCCACGGCAAACTTCGGGTCGGCCTCGAGAGCTTTTTCAAAATATTTCTGCGCATCCGCGGGGCGCTGCTGGTTCATGTAGGCAACGCCCAGCGTATTAAAACGATAGGCGTCCGCAATCCCGCCGCCCGATGACCCAGGCTTCTTCGTAGCTGCAGCCTTCTTCTGTGCATAGGGCACGCCGGAACGCACCAATATCGCAGCACAGCAAATCAAGATTGAACAAGCGAAAATCGCGCCCACTGCACGTCGCCGAGTTAAACGCATGAAAATATTTCTTCCTGTCCGCGCGGGATGCCCGAATTCCAAGTGCGACCATCCTGCCGCAATTGGAATTCTCCCGGCTGCCCTGCGCATCGTCAATCGTTTTTATGCCCGCCGAGTTGCGCATTTCGCCGGGTGCTTGACCTGCACCGCATCTACGCTTACTCTCACGCATCAAACTATGAGCTTCTTCCCTTACTGCACTTTGTCAAAAATCGCACAGGAAATTCGATCCAAGAATGTCTCTCCCGTCGAAATCGTCGAACTCCATCTTAAACGCATCGAGACACTGCAGCCGAAACTGAATGCGTTTGTCCATCTGGACGCCGAGGGCGCCCGCCGGCAGGCGCGCGCGGCGGAAAGTCTGGTATCGCGCGGCGCACAACTTGGGCCTCTCCATGGCGTTCCGCTCACCATCAAGAGCTGTATCGACGTCGCCGGTTGGCCCTGTCCCGCCGGTTCTCTGCTCCGCAATGACTATGTCGCTAATCAGGACGCTCCGCTTGTTTCGCGATTGAAAACAGCAGGCGCCATCCTCCTCGGAAATACCAACACTCCCGAATTTTTGATGGCCTACGAAACCGACAACAAGCTCGCCGGAAAGACAAGCAACCCATGGAACTTGGCGCACTCCGCGGGCGGCTCGAGCGGCGGTGAAGCGGCAGCGATTGCCGCAGGATGCTCGGCGGGCGGAGTTGGCAGCGACGGCGGCGGCTCCGTTCGCGTGCCCGCGCATTTTTGTGGAATCTGCGGACTGAAGCCCACGCCCGGCCGCATTCCTGCCACGGGACACTTTCCGCCAGGCGCCGGAGCTTTTTCCTGGATCGGTGTTGTCGGCCCCATGGCCCGCACAATCGCGGATGTGCGTTCGCTGTTCGAAGTGATGGCGGGACCGGACGCAGGCGATGCGCTCTCCGCCCCCGTTCCATCGCGCGCGTACCGTGAGGGCGAGTTGCGCGGCATGCGCATCGGAATTCTGGAGAGCGACGCGCTTGGTGTGGCAACTGCGGAGACGCGCGCCGCTGTCGAGCGAGCCGCAAAATCGCTCGGCGAGCGCGGCTTCACCGTCGAACCCTTCCGGCTGGATGGACTCGATTGCGCGCTTGATCTGTGGTGGTTTTTCTTTGGCCCGGTGATCGGCAATTTGATCTGCCGCAGCGTCGCCGGCCACGAAGATCAAATCAGCCCGATGTTGCGCGAGTATCTCTCGTGCGCGACGTCTGGAAATTCAATTACCCTCGATCAATTCACGAAGGCCTGCGCGGATCGGGATCTTCTCCGCGCCGATATTCTGCGCCAAATGCAAGACACGCCCATTCTGCTCTCGCCCGTTTCCACGAGTCCCGCGTTTCGTCACGGCCAGGGAAATTATCTCCCCGGCACGGGATACCGCGACACTATGCGGTTTTCGCAATGGCTGAACTTGACCGGCTTTCCCGGCGCGTCCGTCCCCTTCGGCGTTTCGAACGAGGGTTTACCAATCGGCGTTCAAGTGATCGGCCGCCCGTTCGAAGACGAGCTGGTCCTGGCCGTCGCAGAAGCCATCGAGCAAGCCCGCGGCCCGTGGTTGGTGCCGCCCGTCAGTGTTGCCTGAACGCAGTGGCTCTTATTGCGGCTGTCGCGTCAGCTCAGGGTTGGGCACGCGATCATCTTCTTGCGACTCGCGTTCCTTATTCAAGCGGCCTTCCATGCCCTTCTGCGCGGCCGCGAACTCCACGCGCGCTTCTTTCTGCCGGCCCAGCTGCATCAGGATTCGTCCTCGCAGGAAGTGCCCGCCATGGACATCCGGCGAGAGACGCAGCGCTGTATCAATCATTTTCAAGGCCGGTTGTGGCTTTTTCTGTTTCTGATAGAGCTTTGCGAGCCCCAGGTATGCGCCGGCGCTCTTCGCATCCCGACCTAGCGCCTGCCGGAATGATTTTTCCGCGTCCTCGTCCCTTTGCATTCGCGAATAGAGCACCCCGAGCTGTTCGTAATTGTCGGCGAGATCCGGTTCCAGCGCGATATCGCGGCGAAACTCCGCTTCGGCCCGCTCGTTTTCACCGGAACGCATATACGTGATACCAAGATTGAGATGCAGGAAGGGAAGGTCTGGATTCCCATCGGCGGCACGTTCCAGTTCAGCTTTGGCTTCGCCGACTTCGTAACGGTTCAGAAATGCTTTTCCCATGATGAGGTGAAATTCCGGCGTTCCTCCGCCGACAGCGATCATGCGGCTGAGGATTTTCTCGTCGAGCTCTTTCTGGCCGGACTCCACCGCGGCAATATCGATCAGGTAGAGATACAACACGTCGCCGGACTTTTCGGGCCATAGAGGTTCGAGCACCGTCACGGCCTCTGCATATTTCTTCGTAAAGACCTGGCAAAGTCCCAGAAGGTAACGCGCTTGTTGCGAGTCCGGTTGGTCGCGCAAGACGGAGGACAACGGCGCGATCGCGGCGGTATAATTGCCGCGTCGGTACTCGACGAGGCCGATGTTCAACCGAATGCCCGCCATCTTCGGCTCGAGTTTCTCCGCTTTTCGCAGCAGGGTGATCGCGTGGTCCCAATCTTTGCGGCGCATGGCGATGACGCCAAGATTGGCATAGGCGGAGCCGGCGCGCGGGTCGGCCGCGAGCACCTGACGAAAGGCCGCTTCTGCCGCGTCGAGGTCGCCGGTCTGCAACGCCGTCTGCCCTTTCGCAAACCATGCCTGGGGATCCATTCGCTGGTTCGCACCGGCTAGCGAAGAGGTGGACTGCGACTCTGCGGCGCCTTCCGCCGCAGGCCTCGCACAAGCGAGCCTGGCGGCAATCAAATGGAAACTGATCGCCAGCACGCATGCCATGGTGTGGGAGTTCAAGAATCGTGCGCGCATCGGCATTCAGTGTCCGGCAGTCCCAGCGAGATTTCAAGAACCCTCTGCGGTTTGGCGCCGTGGAACGACGCATACCGCTCCTATCCCGCTACCGCACCCGCTATATCTCACCCCGGCACGAATTTCCCGCTTGACAGCAGTCCTTAAATGCACTATTAACTCGTTTTAATAGACACCTTCGGTGCGTTTCCTGCGGTCGTCGAGTGGTGGAGGCTGTATCCGATCAGTGAGCTTTCTGCGCGAGGGTGACTACCAGGGTAGCCGCTTTAGCCCCCTGCGCCGGGCCCTTGCATTCCATCGTCTCCCCAAATTCGAATCTTTCTTGGAGGTCCTAACGTGAAGGAAAACTCTAACCGTTCCAATCATCGAAAGAATATTTTGGGAGCCGCGTGGATGTGGCTCGCCGTGCTGATTGTTGCTCTGGCCCTTCCCCTCGCCTCGCGCGCGCAGGACACCGGCTATGTCAGCGGCACCGTCACCGACAAATCTGGCGCTGCCGTCGTCGGCGCCGAGGTAGTGGTCACCAACACTGCAGGCAGTTTGACGCGCACCACCGCCACGAACTCTGACGGCGCTTACGTGGTCCCCGGTTTGGCGGGCGCCGCATACAACATCGTAGTAACGGCAAAGGGCTTTCAGAAATTCACGGCGCAAAACGTGGTGCTGGATGTGGCCCAGAAAGCGCGCGTCGATGTGCAACTCACCGTCGGCGCAATCAGCGAAGAAATCGTGGTAAGCGGCGAAAGCGTAGCTCAGGTGGAAACGCAATCTTCCGCCCTCAGCGCGACCGTGACCGGCAAGCAAATCGACCAGCTCATGCTGAACGGCCGCAACTTCACCCAGCTCGTGACTCTCTCCCCGGGCGTCGTCAACCAGACCGGCTCGGATGAAGGTAAAGTCGGTGTGTATGGCAACGTGGCCTACAGCATGAACGGCGGCCGAACCGAGTACAACAATTGGGAGCTCGACGGCGGCGACAACATGGATAACGGCAGCAATGCCACCCTGAACGTCTATCCGAATCCCGAAGCTATCGCCGAATTCAAAGTTCTCACCTCAAGCTACGGCGCGCAATATGGCCGCAGCGGTTCCGGCACGGTGGAAGTGGAAACCAAGAGCGGAACCAACTCCTTCCACGGCAGCGCTTTTGAATACCTCCGGAACGAATTCTTCAACGCGAAATCATGGGCTGAAGGCGTTGATCCGACCGCCAAGAAGTCATCTTATAAGAAGCACGATTACGGCTACACCGTTGGCGGACCGGTTTTCATCCCCAACCTTTACAATTCAAGCAAGAAAAAGACGTTTTTCTTCTTCTCTGAGGAATGGCGCAAGGAAAGCAATACCTCCTCGGCCCCCTCGACGAGCGTATCTACTACCCCGAATGTCCCCTCAGATGCTGAGCGAAATGGAGATTTCAGTGATCTTTGTCCAGATCCCCTTGGCACGTTTAAGGATTGCCCAACTGGCCCGCAAGTCTCCAGCAGCCACCAAGTCGTGCCTACTGCGGTCGGTTCAGCCCTTCTGGCGCTGATTCCTAAGGCCATTCCCGGCTTTACTGTAGGTGGCTTCCCCGCATTCCATCAGACGATTTCGACCCCGACCACATGGCGCGAAGAACTAATCCGCGTGGATCACAACCTCACCGACAATTATCGTTTGACCTTCCGTTACATCCACGACTCCTGGCAGACGGTCGTACCCAACCCTCTCTGGGGCAACGGAACCACCAATTTCCAGAATGTCACAACAAACTTCGTGGGGCCGGGGTCAAGCTTTGTGGCTCGCCTGAACGCGAATATTTCGCCCACACTCCTCAATGAATTTGTGGCCAGCTATACGGGCGACCATATTTTCCTGACGACCGGCGGGCCCGTAGGACTGCCCACCGGCGGCTTCCCGATGGGCGCAATATTCAACAATGGTTTCGGCGGAAAGCTTCCGGCCGTCAACCTGACTAGCAATGATGCATATGGCGGGGGTTTCGGGCAAGATAGCGGTTATTTTCCGTGGCATAACGCCAACCCCACATACACTTATCGCGACAACATGACCAAGATCCTAGGTACGCATACGTTCCAATTCGGCGCTTACATTGTTTTCGCGCAAAAGAACGAGGCGAACTCTCCCAATGTCCAGGGCATCCTGACTTTTGATAGATCCTCGTCAGTCTCCACCGGCAATTCCTTCGCCGATCTGCTCCTGGGAAATGTCGCGAGCTACCAACAGTGGAGCAGGGAAAACCAATATTACAACCGCTACAGGATCGTCGAGCCGTACTTTCAGGACGATTGGCGCATCACCAAGCGTCTCACTCTTAATCTTGGCTTGCGCGTGAGCCTGTTCGGAACTTACCGCGAGCGTTACAGGCAGGCGTTTAATTTTGATCCCAGTACCTTCGTTACAGCCAATGAGCCCGTCTTCGATCCCAATGACGGCTCTCTACAGCAGAACACCGGGAATACCGCCAATCCGCTTAACGGCTTCGTCCAGTGTGGCGGCAAGGGGGGGACATTTACTCTGGTACCAGGGTCAAATTTCCCGAATGTTGGCATCGGATCTTCGTCAAACGCTGGCTGCCTCAAGGGACATCTTTTCAATCCCGCCCCGCGTATCGGGTTCGCTTGGGATCCCAAAGGCGACGGCAAGATGGCCATCCGCGGCGGCTACGGGATCTTCTACGAGCACACCAACGGCAACGAAGGCAACAGCGAATCGCTGGAGGGCTCCGCGCCACTCGTGCTTTCGGCGACGCAGTCCAACGTCGCCGGTGGAGTCGGCACTTGCCCCGCAGGACAAAGCGGATATTCCTGCATCGGCGCTGGGGCTGGATTGGTACACCTCTTTCCGCTTACCGTCGTTTCCATCCCGAACAAGGCTGTCTGGCCTTACGTCCAGCAGTGGAACCTGAACATACAGAAGGAATTGCCCTCCCATATCGTGGTATCAGCCGCGTACGTTGGAAGCAAGGGAACACACTTGACCCTCTTAAACAACGCAAATCAACTGCTGCCCCTCGCGTCCTCGCCCTATAAACCAGGTGAAGCCATCAGCCAGCCTCCTCCTGGATCCACCTCCCACATCTCTCCAGATTGCGGCATCAATTTCGACGCACAGGGTGTACCGACAAATGCCATGACACCCAGTGGTGTCCCGATCACGGGGGCTGCAGCAGTCAATCTTGCGATTGCGGGCTGTGGCGTTGGTGCCGACGCGCTTCGTACCGCATTCCCAGGCTATAGCAACATCAACACACTTCGCGACGTCGCCGACTCCGTCTATCACTCGCTTCAGGTCTCAGCTAACCGTAGGGTTGGCGATCTGTCGTTGAGCCTGGCTTATACCTACAGCCACTCCATTGACGATTCCTCCGACCGGGCCGCCGACGTTTTCGTTAATGCCTACGACGTAGCCAACAATCGCGCCAGTTCGAATTTCGACCAGCGCCATAGCCTCTCGATCAGCTACGTCTACGGTTTGCCCTTTTTCCGCGGCAGCGGATTTGCCCATACCGTTCTCGGCGGCTGGCAAGTTTCGGGCATCACTGTCGCCCAGACCGGAACGCCGTTCACGGTAACCAATGGCACCACGTTCGGCGACAACGCCGGTGTGGCCAATGGCACGGCTACGGCTGGCTCGCGTCCCGATCTGGTGGGCAACCCTCGTTCCGGTTTCTCCGCCAATCAGGATCCAACGCAGCGTGGACCGCTCGCGTACAATCCGGCGGCTTTCGCTATCCCCACGGGACTCACATTCGGCAACGTCGGCCGCAACACTCTGAACTTGCCCGGACGTGTTAACTTTGATTTCGGCGTCTTCAAGAAGTTTCCCATCACTGAGAAGACCGGCTTCGACTTCCGCTGGGAAAATTTCAACCTGTTTAACCACACGCAATTCAACGCCATCAACTCAGCCTTTGGACCAGGCAACTTCCTGCACCTGACCAACACGCACGATGGGCGCCGGATGCAGCTCGGTCTGCGGTTCTACTTCTAATCACACAACGGCCGGAAGGGCGGCGTTTAAAAGACGCCGCCCTCCTTTTTTCGCCGAATCCCTTTTCCCTTCCCTCTCAGAAGGAGTAAAATGCCGCCCATGAATCGACGCACATTTATTGGCACCTCCATCTCAGCTACTCTCGCAGCCGCCGCCAAGCCATCCTGGGCAGCGGACACCGCACATCACATTGACCGCGTCGGCGTGCAGCTTTACACCGTGCGCGACGCCATGAAGACCGACTTCGAAGGCACCCTCGCGAAAGTCGCCGGCATCGGCTACAAGGAAGTCGAATTCGCCGGCTACTTCGATCATGCTCCGAAAGACGTCCGCGCCGTCCTCGACAAGAATGGCTTGGCCTCGCCTTCGTGCCACGTGGGCTACGACGTCGTCGAAAAAAAGTGGCCGGAAACTCTGGAGGCCGCGAAAATCGTGGGCCACAGCTACATCGTCTGCCCCTGGATTGACGAAAAG
>Ga0208990_1000117_pt1 | contig 14173 bp, 13 predicted proteins | sample MedBloCARef_M3_FD_187854 | JGI IMG/M metagenome (GOLD analysis project Ga0208990, IMG submission 187854) | Forest soil microbial communities from El Dorado National Forest, California, USA - Mediterranean Blodgett CA Ref_M3 (SPAdes) (version 2) | ecosystem: Environmental > Terrestrial > Soil >...
GCCTTCAGGCCGGGACACCGCGCAGCGAGAAGTGCATACTTTCTAGCGCGCGTGCACGCTGCCTTCGTTGCCCCGCATGAAGTATTTCCACTTGTCGAGATCCGCCGCGACGGCGACATCGAAAAAACCCACCATCATCTCTTCGTAGGTTTGCTCGCCCCAGCGGACCTCCCGGTTGGGATCGGGGTTATGAGGGTTCTGGCTTGAGTTGTCGTACCAGGCGACTGCTTGGAGCACGGTTCCAGCTTTCAGCGGGAGCGGCTCGGCCAGTTGGTAGCCCAATTGCCATTCGAAGTCCCAGCGAACCTTGAGCAACGGTTCGATGCGGCCGTCGGGATGAATCAAATTGTATTCGAACCTTTTTCCACGCCAGTGCATATGCGGAAAGAACCGGAGAAGCGTCGCGTCATTCGGCAGCGATCCGCGCGCCTCGACGCGATAATCTCCGTCATGCGGAGGAATCACGAAATGGTCGTTGGTCAACTGCAACGTCAGCACGCGCTGCTGCGGAGGCTGTTTTGCGAAGACCAAGCCAACGCCTGTCCGGTCACTGGCTGCGTGACCCATGGCCATGTAGTGCATCTGGATCACCAGGTCGGACCCGGCCGGGATGAATTTGGCCATCCCGGAGGCCCAAATTTCCGGTGAGCTGCCCTGCGCGTAGATGAGCAGGATATCGCTATCGGTCCAATGCGTATCACGGCGGCCCTCATCGTCCGTCAAGCTCGCCGTAGTGAACGGCACGCCGACCGGGGCATTGCGAAGCCATTTCGAGCCTGGCGGACGTATATAGACGACCGCGTGATGCACGTGCTCACGGCTCGATGGGCGGAGCTCCGCCATCCGCACCCAACGGTCCTCGCGAAAGTGCGTTGGCACAATTTCATACGTGTAATCGATGTCGCCTTTGGAAGAGAGAACTACAGGCCTTGGCATTTCAATCACAACATCAGGCGGAGAAATGTTCCAGCCTTCCGTCCAACGAAGCGCCGGCGGCCCTTCGTGCGGGTTCCCGGCCCGCGCGCCGCCGTTAGCCCACATGGCCAACGTTTTGATTTCATTTTGCGAAAGAGATGGATCGTTCAAGAAGTGGCCGCAGTCCGGATCGGCAAGCCACGGCGGCATCTTTTTCGTGGCAACCGATTCCCGAATCGCCCGTGCTCGTGGCGCCGCTTGGGCGTAAGTCATCAATGGAAAGGCCATTTCGCCTGGCCGGTGGCAATTCTGGCAATGTTTCTGGAGAACGGGCAGAACGTCGCGATAAAAGGTTGGAACTGTTGGACTAGTTTGTGGAAATGCCGCGCTCGTTCGAAAGAAAAGTGCAGCAATACTGATTCCCGCAATGATCAAGATGCATCTCTTATTCATCCATGCATCTTACCGCGAAACATTATGCCACCACAGGTTGCGCATCTTGCGGCTCATTTTTGGGACGGCTCATCGGGAAGCCGCGGCTGCGCCATCCTTCATACCCTTCCGCGAGCGGGCGGATTCGCGTGATTCCCTTGCTGCGTAAAAGTAGCGCCAACCGTGCTGCCGTCACCTCATTTGGGCACGCACAAAAGAGGACGATTTCGCGATCTCGGGGGATGACTTCATGCGCTTCTTCCAGTTCCGCGGCGTCCATGTGGAGAGCCCCCGGAATCGTTTCCGGCTGCGCTTCGAAATCGAACGCATGGCGCAGGTCCACGATGATCACGTCCTCGCCGGAATCGATTTTCCCCTTGAGCTCTTCCGGAGTGATCCGGGCGATTCTCAGCTTTTGCAGGAATCTTCGGCGATTATAATATTTCCAGCCGATATAGCCCGCGAAAGCGGCGAGGATCAGGACCAGCAGCCACTCTCCCAGGTATGCGGCGCGGCCCGCGATTCGTTCCAGTTCGCCGCTGAAGACGTAGCCGGTGATCATGAACGCGCCGGACCAAAGCAACGCGCCGAGCGCGTCGAACAACACAAATCGCCGCCAGCCCATGCGGATGATCCCCGCGAGCGGCGCTGCCATGGCGTTCAACCCTGGTATGAATTTCGCAATGAGGAGGACACGAGCGCCCCGTTTCCCGAATCTCACCTGTGTCCGCCGGACGCACGAATCCGGTTCGAGGGATATGCGGCAGAGCAACCGTAAAACCCGAACACCTTTTCGGCGCCCCAACTCGTACCAGATGGAGTCGCTCGCCACACTTGCGAGCACTGCAAACGTGATCGCCAGCCACAAATTCATTCCGTGGGCACCCGAAAGCGCCCCCGCAGCAAGTAGCAGCGGCGCAGAAGGGACCGGCAGCCCGGCCTGTTCGATGAATACCCAGGCGAACACCAGCGTGTAACCATGCCGGACAACGAATTGCAGTAACTCGTTCATTTGTTCCCAGAGTGATCCAGGATTGAGGCTGGATGCCCCCAAGTGCCTGAAAAAACAAATTCCTCCAGCGGCTTGCGCCGGCGTTGCTCCATCTCGCGCGCTCGAAATTGGTCAGGCAAGGATTCTACCTCTCCGGGATAACCGAGCGCCATCACGCTCACAGGTTCCCACCCTGAGGGCACATGGAAGCGTTGTCGAGCGGCCTCAACATCGAAGCCGCCCATCTGGTGGGTTGCCAGGCCGAGTGAAGTAGCTTGCAGCAACAGATTCGACGTCGCTTGGCCCAGATCGTAGAACCCGTGCCGGTTGGGAGTCCCATCTTTTGCTAACTGCGTGTGTGCAAGGGTCAAAATCAGCACGGGAGCTTTCTGCGCCCACGCGCGGTTCGTCTCCATCAGCACTCCGAACAGCCGTTCATAGCTTTCGGGATCTTCGCGTGTCGCCACCAAGTATGCCCAAGGCTGTTCATTTCGCGACGAAGGAGCCCAACGCGCCGCTTCCAGCACGCTACGCAGCTTGTCAGGTTCGACAGGCCGCTCGGAAAACGCCCGAGGGCTCCACCGGCGCCGGATCAAATCGTGAATGGGAGTCTGTGTCTCTGCAAGTTTTTCCATTTTTGGGGTGTTCTCTTTCTCTTTTAGGATTGAACACAATCCTGAATAGTATCCGCCGAATGGCAAAACCCATCCGTCTGTCGTTTCGCGTGTAAATGCCGCAGCGTCGCGCTTATCACTTTACGTCGCCCGCGGGAACCTTCTGCACCAACTCGGCTTCGAAGGTGATCGATACCTCGTCGCCGACGACAACTCCACCGGCCTCAGTCAAGGCGTTCCAAACTAGTCCGAAGTCTTTCCGATTGATTTTCGCCGTCGCTGAGACGCCGGCCCTGACGTTACCCCAGGGGTCTTTGACGGGTGGGGTTGGACCGTCCACATCGAAGGTCACCGTGCGCGTGACCCCACGGATCGTCAGATCGCCCGTCACTTTGAATCGGCCTGCACCGGCGGCCGTGATTTGTTTCGACCGGAATGTGATTGCCGGGTGATTCGCCACGTCGAAAAAGTCCGCGCTGCGCAGATGCTCGTCGCGTTGGGGTTCGCGGGTGTTGATCGTCGTGGCGTCCACACTCACCTCGACGGTCGACTTCGTGAGATCAGACGGATCGAGAACGACGTTGCCGCTGACCTTGCCGAACTCCCCGCGGACGTTCGATATCATCAAGTGCCGCACGCTGAAATGCGCGGCCGAGTGGGCAGGGTCAATCTGCCATTGGGTTGGACTGGGGGCCTGGGACGTTCCGGTCACTGCTGCGTTCATAGTGGTTCCTCCTAGAGTTAGATATGCTACACAGCGAGTATCATTCCGAAAACAATTGGGCCCAAAAGATCATTCCGGCGAACACGGCGTCTCCGCTTGCGCGCGCGCCCGCTCCAACAGGCGCGACAGTTGCCGCAATTCTTTCGCCGGAAGGTGATCCAGTTGCCGGCGGTGCAGTTCCTGGACGGGCGCGTCCAACTCTCCTAGAATCCGAAGCCCTTCCGCCGTGAGGCGCGACTTCACGACGCGCCGGTCTTCTTCTCCCCGCGCACGGGCGATCAATCCTCGCGATTCCATCCGGTCCATCAAGCGCGTAATGTCCGGGTCACGCGAGATCATCCGGCAACCGACCTCGCGGCAGGCCAGGCCTTCCGGTCCAGCGCCGCGCAGGATCCGTAGGACGTTGTACTGCGTCGCGGAGAGGCCGGTCGGCTTCAGCAGCGCCTCGGCCCCCCGGGCCAGGGCGTCCGCCGCGCGGAGCAAGTTGACGAAGACCAGAGCTTCCAGTTGCATTTGCGGCGCCCGGACTTTTCTTGCGGCTTTGCGTTTCTGCAGCATTTCCCAATAATAGTCGTTATAACGACTATTGTCAAGAGGAATGTTTTGACCTCCCGTGCTTCCTCTGCGCTCTCTGTGGCTTCTCTCTGCGTCCTCTGTGTTAAATTCCGAAAAGCGCAACACAGAGTACGCAAAGAACCAGAGAGAACGACAGAGCAACCAGGACGTCACGGCTTTTGCGTCGGACGCATCAGCACTTCGCTAATAAAACTTCCCGGCGCCTGCGTCACGAGCGCCGCCACTGCATGCGCCACGTCTTCCGGCTGCAACATTCTGGCTGGGACTTTGCCCGCGTGCGGGGAGAACTCGGTGGCCACCGAACCGGGACAAATCGCGCTCACGCGAATGCCGTGCGCGCGCAGCTCCTCCGCCATGCACCCGGTCAGGCCGAGCAGCCCCCATTTAGATGCACAGTAAACCGCCCCGTTCGCAAATGCGCTTTTTCCCGCCAGTGAGCCGATATTGATGATGTGCCCGGTCTTCCGCCGGATCATTCCGGGTGCAACGGCGCGGCTCACCAGAAAGACTGACTTCAGATTCGTGTCCATGATGGCGTTCCAATCCGCCTCGGTCTGCTCCTGGAAAGGGCCAAAAATTCCAATCCCGGCGTTGTTCACGAGGATGTCGACCGGCCCGAACGTGCGCTGTGTCTCGCTGACCAAGCTGGCAACCTCGTCTCCGCGAGTGACATCCGTTCGCAGGGCCAGTACCTGGATGCCAGCGGCGCGCAGGTCGGAGGCCGCGCGTTCAAGATTTGCCGCGTTCCTGGCGCACAGCGACACTCGCGCGCCCATCTGGCCCAGGCGGCGCGCAATCGCCAGCCCGATCCCGCGGCTGGCTCCGGTGACAACTGCCACTTGCCCTGCGAGCCTCTCTTCGCGATTCATTGCCTCTCCTTGGGCTGAAAAGTGGTATCCTTCGGCGGGCTTCCTTCTCCCGGAGAAACGCATCTTAGCATTAGCAGGTATGGCATGGATTACAACCGGCCACGGAGTGCCCCGGCGGACAAGCCACGAGGGAATGTTGCTTGCGACATTCAGTGGGATTCCCTATAATCCCAGAGTTTTGAACCGGTCGATACCCTTGGAAGTTGTTTCCGTGCTCATTCAAGCTTTATAGAAATTTGTTGAGGAGGCTGGAAGCCGATGATACGAAAGTGGATTTTGACGGGCGCCGGTCTGTTGTGGATCCTGGCGGGGACTGGAACGGGAAGATTGCTGGCCGCGCCACAGGATGCACAGCAGAAACCTGCCTATACGCTGGCCGAATACAATGCGTACAAGGCCGCGGATGCTGAGCAGAATCCTCAGCAAAAAATCAAGCTGCTCGATGATTTCGTCAAGCAGTATCCCGCTTCTACCTTGCTGCCATACATCTACCGCGCCTACTACCTGACCAATTATGCGTTGAAGAACTACGCGGGGACTTTGGAGTATGCGGACCGCCAGATCGCCCTCGGCGACAAGATTGACGCGCAGGGACGCTTGGAAGCTGAAGTCGCGCGCGCACAGGCCTACTATGTCGGCTCGAGCGAGAAACCGCTCCAGACAGCTGATGTGCAGACCAAGGCGCGCGATGCCGCCGGTCAAGGCTTAAAGACGCTCGACGAATGGAAGAAGCCGGAGGCAATGGCTCAGGACGCATACGATCAGACGAAAAAAGGCTACACGGTTCTGTTCAATACGATTGCCGCGATGACTTCGATGTCTTTGAAGGACTATCCTTCGGCCGCCACTTCCTACAAAGCTGTACTGGCGACCGATCCGAATGACGCGGTTTCCCATTTCCGTCTGGGCGTCGTCTATTTGCAAATGACTCCGCCACAGGGGACGGATGGCTTCTGGGAACTGGCGCGTTCCATTGCTCTTAAGGCCCCAAACGCAGCGCAGGTCCAGACTTACCTCAAGAACCAGCTCATCCGGTACCAGCAGCCCGCCTGCGACCAGCTTGTCACTGATCAGATTACGGAGCTGGTAACGCTCGCCGGAGGGTCACCGGATCGGCCTGCCACCCTGAACATTCCCAGTGCAGCCGAGCTGCAAAAGGCGCGTGACGACACTGGGAATTTCCTGCCGGCGCTTAAAGCGGGCGGCGATCCGGGCAAGGTAATGTGGCTTGCGAGTTGCGGTCTCGAATACCCGGACGTCGGCGTCCGCTTGATGGAAACACCGGCGGTTGAGGGCGATAACGTGAACTTGAAGGTGTTCCGCGGCGCGACTCCGGAGGAAATCGAAGCGGCCACTGGACCCAACATGGAAGTCAAAATCATTGGCCAGCCGGAGGCAAAACGTCTTGAGAAAGACGCGGTTGTCCGTTTTACTGGCACTCTGGTTGGCTACACGCAGACTCCATTCCTGTTGACGTGGGACAAGGCCAAAATCAACGCCGAGGACCTGCAGGAAGAGAAAGCTGCCCCGACCAAGAAGGGGCCAGGCAAGAAAGCTCCGCCGAAAAAAGCTCCCGCCGACTGAGTCTTCAAATACCCGGGAAAAATCGAATGGCCCCGATGAATTCTCGGGGCCATTTTTCTTTCCGTTTTCGGTACTCGTTCTGAGTAGGGGCCTCGACGTGCGCTCCACACACATGAATCAAGCCTGGATCTGCATGGGCACGGCATGGCGCGCCCCTACTGGGTGCGGCGCGGATGGCAAATCAGGAGCGCCGCTGATGCCGGTTGTCGAGCTTATAGCGATCTATCTTGCGGCTGAGTGTGTTCCGGTGAATTCCGAGCAGTCGCGCAGCGCGCGATTGGTTGCCACGGGACCGGTCCAGGACGCGCTTGATGAACTTCTTCTCGAATTCATTGATAGCTTCATCAAATTGGATTCCACGTTCCACCATTTGCCCGACAAGGGCCTCCAGTTGATCTTTCAAGGTCGCACGCTCCGCACAAGAATTATTTACGGCCGGAAGGTCCAGCCCGATTTACTTGAGTTCGTGGCCTGTTAATTGCTGATAAGCTTCACGGTACCTTGCACGTGTCGCCTCAACCACTTCGGGGGGGAGTTCCGGACCGGGCGGCTGCTTGTTCCACCCGATGCGCTCGAGGTAGTCGCGGACATACTGTTTGTCGAACGAGGGCTGGGCGCGGCCGGGCTGGTAGCCGTCCGCTGGCCAGAAACGCGAAGAATCCGGGGTCAGGGCTTCGTCAATCCAGATCAGTTGATCGCCGGCGAGGCCAAATTCAAATTTTGTGTCCGCCAGAATAATTCCGCGAGGCTCGGCATAAGCTGCCGCGCGCTTGTAAATCTCCAGGCTCACAGCGCGAACAAGTTCGCCGAGCACGCCGCCGATGCGTGCTACCGCCTCATCAAACGAAATATTCTCGTCATGACCCGCCGTGGCCTTTGTCGAGGGCGTGAAAATGGCTTCCGGCAGCCGCTCGGATTCTCGAAGGCCCGCCGGCAGCGAAATCCCACAGACTTTCCCGGTGGCGCGATAATCCTTCCATCCGGAGCCGGATAAGTAGCCACGCACGACGCACTCAATCGGCAAGGGCTTTGTTTTTTGACAGAGCATCGAGCGCCCGTCAAGCTGTGCGCGATACGCCGCGAGTTCCGGCGGAAAATCCGCAGCGGGCAGAACGTGATTGGGGATAACGTCGCGCAACAGGTCAAACCAGAACAGTGAGAGCTGCGTCAGCACGCGGCCCTTATCGGGAATCGGCGTGGGCAGCACAACGTCAAACGCCGATAGACGGTCCGTTGCCACGATCAGCAGGCGGTCGCCCACCTCATAGAGATCCCGGACCTTCCCGCGATTGAGGAACTGAACTCCGGGGAGACTTGTCTCCCATACGATTGCGTTCATTTGTGGAGAAGCCAAGGGTGACACATTCTTTCCTGAGTGGCGGGTATTCTAGCGCATGGTCCGCCGATGTCAACGGAGAAAAAAAACTAAAAGTGGAAAACTTTTCTGTGGAGGAGTGCTCTGAGATGGCGGCGATTTCAGGCGGAGAATTCTTCTCCGTGAACTCTGTGCCCTCTGTGTTAAAGCGGTTCCGTCTTAAAGTAAAGCAAGGCCTTTAACACAGAGAGCACAGAGGCCACAGAGAATGGGGAGAAATTGACGGCACGCCGATTACGCCGCGTTCGTGGCCGCTTGTGCAGCCGCGGGCTCATCCCAGCGGACCGACACAAGTTTCGAGACGCCCGGTTCCTGCATCGTGACTCCGTAGAGCACCGACGCCATCTCCATCGTCTTCCGGTTGTGCGTCACGACGATGAACTGCGTGCCCGCGCTCATCTCCGACACGAGTTTGGTGAAGCGCGTGACATTGGCTTCATCGAGCGGCGCGTCGACTTCGTCAAGAATGCAGAACGGGCTCGGTTGATAGCGGAAGATTGCGATCAGCAGCGCCAAAGCCGTCATTGCTTTTTCGCCGCCGGAGAGCAGCAGCACGTTCTGCAGGCGCTTGCCCGGGGGCTGCGCCACCACGTCGATGCCCGGCTCGCCCGAGCTGTCCGGCTCGGAAAGACGCATCTCGCCCGTGCCGCCGCCGAATAACGTATGGAATGCCGTGGCAAAGTGTTGATTGATGAACGCGAAGGCTTCCTCGAATTTTTGTTTGCAGACTTGATCGAGCTCCGTGATGGCCTGCTGCGTATCGGTGATGGATTGCAGCAGATCATCGCGTTCGCGGCCGAGGAATCCGAACCGTTGTTCGCATTCGTTGTATTCCTCGAGCGCCATCATGTTGACCGGGCCCATCGACTCGATCCGAGCTTTCATCTCATGATATTGCGAGTCCGCCACGCGAAGCTCCTCACCCGTTAGCAGGGCAGGGTATTCCGCGATCAGATCCTCCGGCTGGGCGTTCAGCTCCTCGATGCACGATTGCCGCAGGTGTTCGCGCTCGGAATCATTGCGGGCGCGCTCTACCTCGTGTTTGCTGCGTTCTTCGCGGAAATCACCGAGCTTTTGCCGCGCCATCCGGAGGGCGTCGTCCACCTGCGTCGAGCGAACCCGGGTCTGCTCGAACTCCCGCTCCATCTCGATGCCGCGCGCTTCCAGGCGCTGTTTTTCGGCGCGCAGCGATTGCACCTGACGCTGATGTTCCGCGGTTTGCGCCGAAAGCTGTTCCTGCTCCTGCACCAGCAAATCTTGTTGGGTGACGAGAGACGCGCGCCGCGCCGTCAGTTCTTGCAACTCTTGCGCCATGCGTGCCGCGAGCGATTCCGCGCTCGCCAGGCGTTCCGCCAGCGTTGCCATCTCCGCGCGTCGCGCCGCCAGATCTTCCTGTTTCGCCTGCGCGCTCTGCCGCAGAGTAATCTGCTGTTCCATTGCCTGCGCGATTTCCTGTTCCGCGGCGGACCGGGCGTTCGAGACTTCGCTGCGCTTCACTTGCGCGGCCTCCGCGCGCCGCCGCGCCGCTGCTGCATCATTCCGAAGCCGCGAAAGATCTGTCTGGCAGGCGCTCAGTTCCATGCCGAGCCGCACCATGTCGCCGCGCGCCTGATCGCGTTGCAACGTCGCCGCCACGGCGAGTTTTTCCGATTCCACGTGTTGTGCCGCGGCCTGCTCGTGCGTCAGTCCGGCAGCGCGAAGTTCTTCTTCGAGGTGGTGCAATGCCGCCTGCGCTTGCGAAGCCGCGCGTTCAAGTTGCAGCACCTCGGCATCGAGCAAGCGCAACTCTCTCTTCATCCCCAGAGGGCCCGCTTCGGAAGGGCGGCCACCGCTCACCACGCGGCCCTGGTACGTGGTGCCGTCGGGCGTGACGAACGAGTACGCTGGATTTTCACGCGCGAGCCGTTCCGCCACGGCAGCCTCTGCCACAAGAAACGCCGATTGCAACCGAGGCAGAAATTGCTTTGCCGCTGAGCCAAGTGGATCGCGGAATTCGACGAGACGGTCGAGCCGGGAGACGGTTTGCTTCTCAATCTCGAATGGCACAATCGGTTCGTTTGGCTGCAGATTCAGTTTGCGCAGCGAGTCCACGAAAAACGTGGCCCGTCCGCCGACTTCCTCGCGGAGGAGGGCAATGCCCGCGCGCGCGACGTCGAATGTCTCCACCACAACATATTCCAATTCGTCGCGCAGAAATTGTTCCACCGCGCTCTCATATTGCTGCTCGACCTCGGCGTAATCGGCCAGCACGCCGACGGCGCGGAACCCCTCGGAATCATCGCCGCCCTGATTTGACGCGAACAGCTTCTGCACAGCGTCCGCGGTGTAAGAGCGATCGTTCAGGATTTGTTCGAGCGACGCCCGGCGCGCGCGGCCCCCTGCCAGCGCATCGCGGGAGCTCTCCGCCTGCGCTGTAGTTTCGTGCTGTTTGCGGCGCAGTTCTGTGATTCGTTCCTGCGCATTCTTTACGATCTGTTCCAGGCTTCGCGAGCGCTCGAGCACGGATTGCCATTGCAAATCAGCGGCTTGAGCGCGCTCGCGGTGGTGCAGGGACTCCTCCAGTAATTGTTGTTCCTGCCGCTCGTATCGGGCCACGCCTTCGACATGATGCGCCAGGGCCTGTTCGGCTTGCGCTTGCTCGCCGTGCAGGCGCGTTAACTCATCTCCAAGTTCGGCAGCGGAGCGCCGGAGCGAGGCGATGCGTGCTTCCGTGGATTCGTGCGCGCCGGAAATTTCCGCGGTCGCCGCGGCCAGCGTTGCCAGGATGGCTTCGATACGCGCCACATCGCCCCGGAGCGCCGCAACAGCTTCCCCGTGTGCGTTGGCGCGCGCTTCCACTTGAGCGGCCTGCGCGGATGCCTGTTCGATCTCAAAATGGAGTTGCTGGCGGCGGCTGGTCAGTTCCTCGGTGCGCTGCCGGTTGAAGAGAATGCGGTTCTCGCTGCGGTCCAGTTCGAGCGCCGTCTGTCCGAGCACGTTCTGGTGTTGGCGCAGCTCGCCTTCGAGTTCATATGTGCGAGTGCCGAGCCGCTCCTGTTCGGTTTCCATCTGGCTCACCGACTGCGCCTGCTGCGATTCGTGCTGCGAGATTTCGCCCAGCAATCCGGCCAGGCGCTCCGCGTCGAGGTCGAGTTCCTTCGCCTTACTCGCCAATACTTGGCGCAGCTGGGCGCGCATCTGCTCGCGAATCTCCGCGTACCGTCGCGCTTTCGAGGCTTGCCGCTTGAGCGATGCGAGCTGCTTTTCCACTTCTACATAGATATCGTTGATGCGCGAAAGGTTGAGCTTCGACGATTCGAGTTTGGCTTCGGCAAGGCGCCGCTTCGTCTTGAACTTCGTGATTCCAGCTGCTTCTTCGATGATGGCGCGCCGGTCGGTCGGCTTCGAGCTGAGAATCTGTCCGATGCGTCCCTGCTCGATGATGGCGTAGGTATCGGGGCCGAGGCCTATGCCCATGAAGAGATCTTGAATGTCACGCAACCGCGCGACGCGGCCATTGATGAGGTACTCGCTCTGCCCCGAGCGATACAGCCGCCGGCCCACTACCATTTCGCCGGGCTTCAGATGCATTGCAGGTTTCTCAGCCGCGCGCTTTTTCTTCAGGAATTTCGATTCACCGTGAATACTCGCAGGGTCGTCCACTTCTGAAACGTCGTGGCTGCTATTCTCCCCTCCGTCCTCTGTGGTCTCTGTGCCCTCTGTGTTAAAAGCTTTCTCCGTCGCGCCGTAAGCACTATCGGGCACTGCTACAGGGCCAACTGCGGGTGATTCGTCAGCGCCGCCCTCAAGAACAAACTTCGCCGCCTCGACCAATTCGGGATCGACCAGCGTCAGAGTGACTTCGGACAGCCCCATCGGCGGCCGCTTTGCCGTGCCGTTAAAGATGCAGTCCGACATCCGCTCGGCGCGGAGCGACTTATGGCTCTGCTCGCCCAGGACCCAGGAAATGGCGTCCACAATGTTGGATTTCCCGCAGCCGTTGGGCCCGATGATGCACGTCAGCCCGCTCCCGCTGAAGGTGATCTGTGTCTTCTCACAGAACGATTTGAAGCCCACCAATTCGACTTTGCGCAGTTTGAGCAAGATTTCCCCTTTATGGCCTCCGCCGGCGTACGCTGGGTCGTTCCAAATTACAAAAGCATCGGCAGAGACGGGTTCCGATTCCTGGGAAGGGTACGAGCTGCGACAAAATCGCTGAAGGGTCGTTTAGCAGTGGCCCAGCCGCCTGGCGCTACGATGGCGGTTACGGAAAAATAAGTTAGCACGCACCGCGCCCACTGTAAAGACTCAAGGGGCGAAAAGCTAACTAATACCGACAAAGGGATTCACAACAAGAATGCCAGCGATCCGTTGTCCAGCATTCAAATCTTCCGAGAGAATCCGCGTCGCGCCACTCTTGGCTGCGGATGAAACAATCAGGGCATCCCGGAATCCGATCCGCGATTCGTCCTCAATTCGAAATGCTGCCAAAATTTCAGTTGGGGTGGTTTCCAAGCACCAGATCGCATAGCTGCTCACCACAAGGCGGGCTAAATCCTTTGACAAGGGAGACGGGATCTTTCGTGTGACGTTGACATAGAACTCCTGGAGCACTTGCGCGCTAAGAACGCCCGTCCTCTCGCTCCAAAGCTCTTGCAGAACCTCCTTTGCGATTTTGTGCTTTGCATTCGCGTCTATGTCATGCGCGTAGATCAAAACATTCGTATCGATGAATGTCTTATCGCTCATGCAGTTCGTCCCGGCTGACTCGAATTACGCCGCCCAAGTGAAAACCTTGGTCGAGCAACGTCATCGCCTGCCGCTCAGCGCGCTCGTAAGCCTCTTCTTCACCTATGAGGAGCTCAATTTGATGAGCCAGCAAGCCGCTGATGGAGGTAGAACGGCGGGCAGCGATGATCTTGGCCTTTTGTATGGCTTTCCGGTCCAGACTGATTGTCAAGTTCTGTTTTCCGTTGCTCTTTGTAGTCACCATGACACATCCGCCCATCTTTCACGTATTATACGTGTAACACGTATTGGACGTGGAGTCAACTTGGAATATTCCGCCGAAAGCCTAACTACGGACCGGGTGCCCGATCCTTGCCGTTTTTGCAAGGCTAGAGGTTTTGACTTCACTTTCGATTATTGGGACAAGCCTAGGAATCGGCCCCGTTCATTGATCAAAAATCCGCACCCTTGCAAACAGCGCAAGGATGCGGCACCCAAAGTCTCAAAATCACCCGCGGCTTGGGCCCGGCCCTCCCAGCCGGGAGAGGACGTGAACGATTAACTTCCGTTCGTCTTCTGGAGAAACGATTACAGGCGTCTCAAGCGCGAAGCTCATGCACCCTTAGCGATCCGCGCTCTTCTAGCTCAGGGCGTGGATAATCTCTTCGCAGCTCAGGCGATCGGCAATGTTCTGAAGAGCAAAATTTATTCCGGCATTCTGCCACGCGTCGTCGATGGTTGACGTTCCGTCAGTGGCTACGACGATCTCATAGCCCGCATCGGCGCCGTGCCGGGCGGTGTGTTCGATGGAGAAGTTGGTCCAGGCCCCGGTGATCACCAGCGAATCGATCCCGTATCCTTGCAGGATCGTCTCGAGTTTCGTGCCATGAAATGCGTTCATGCGCATCTTCTCGATGACAATGTCGCCGGCCTGAGGCTCGAGTCCGGCGACCGGCTTCGCCCCCCAAGTCCCGCGCACCACCGCCTTGCCTTCCGCTATACCGCGAAATAATGGGGCATTCAACTTGAGACCGGGCGCTCCGGGCTCGACGATGTAATGAACGTGAATCACAATCGACCCGGCCTTGCGCATTGCTCCAGCCAGTTTGCTCACGTTTGCAACGATATTCTGCTTCTTCGCGTGCGCAGGCGCTCCGGAGGACGCGAATGCTCCCCCCTCCGCAATCACGTCGTTTTGCAAATCCTGTATGATGAGCGCCGTTTTTGCCGGCTTGAGCTTCCGATCGGCCATAGTTCCTCATTTTCGCGGGCTCGAAGTCGCCGACGCGCCACTCGCCCGCCAAAGCAGCGCGGCGAGCGGGAACTCAGCGCTATGGCAACGGAGCGTAGAGCCCGCACTCGTCAGCGCATACTCATGTATGCGAC
>Ga0208990_1000118_pt1 | contig 14155 bp, 11 predicted proteins | sample MedBloCARef_M3_FD_187854 | JGI IMG/M metagenome (GOLD analysis project Ga0208990, IMG submission 187854) | Forest soil microbial communities from El Dorado National Forest, California, USA - Mediterranean Blodgett CA Ref_M3 (SPAdes) (version 2) | ecosystem: Environmental > Terrestrial > Soil >...
CAACTGCCACTGTTCCGCCCGACCAACTCGATTCTCTAGTTGCTCCAATCGCGCTCTATCCTGATCCGATGTTGAGCCAAACGCTGGTGGCTTCCACCTACCCTCTGGAAATTATCCAGCTCCAGCAGTGGTTGGGGAAAAACAAGAACCTGAAGGATAAAGCTCTCGCCGATGCGGTGGCGAAGCAGCCCTGGGATGCAAGTATTCAGGCCATGGCAGCGCTTCCGGATGTGGTCAAACAGATGGCAGAAAACATCCAGTGGACGACGGATCTCGGCAATGCTTTTCTGGCGCAGCAGAGCGATGTCATGGACGCTGTACAACGTATGCGCAAGAAAGCCAAAGACGCGGGGAACTTGAAATCAAGTGAGCAGCAGAAAGTAGAAACCAAGGTGGTCGAAAGCCAGCAGGTCATCGTGATCCAGCAGGCCAGTCCGGAAGTTGTGTATGTACCCAGTTATAACCCGACCGTCGTGTACGGAGCGCCGGCTTATCCGTACCCGCCCATTGCGTATCCGCCGCCGGGGTATTACGCCGCGGGTATGGCGATTTCATTTGGCGTCGGGCTCGCAATGGGAGCGGCCTGGGGCGGCGGCTGGGGCTACAACAACAACTGGGGCGGTGGCAACAACAATATCAACATCAATACCAACAACAACTTCGTAAAAAACTCCAACCGTCAGAACGTCTCGAATCGGGCAGGCGGCGGCAACACCTGGCAACATAATCCACAGCACCGCGGAGGCGCCCCTTACTCGAACCGGGCGACTGCGAACAAGTATGGTGGCTCATCTCGCGGAGATTCCATGGCCTCGCGGCAGGACAGGGCGCGCCAGAACCAGGGTCAGCGTGGAGACAGGCAACAGGCAGGTTCTCGCGACCGCAACTCTTCGGGCGGCCGCCAACAGGCAAGCACTCGCGACCGGGGCACGTCTGGCGGCCGAGACGCCGGCAACCGGGGTTCAGGAGGGAACACGGGTAATCGAGGGTCGGGCGCCAGCGCTGGCAACATGAGTTCGAATCGTGGTGGCGGAGGCGGCGGAGACCGTGTCGGCAACCGCAGCACTTCCAGCGGCGGTGGAGGATCCCGTAATTCCAGCGCCTTTGGGGGTAGTTCCGGAGGCAGCGCACGGGCCAGCAGCTCCCGCGGGTCCTCCAGCATGGGAGGTTCCCGCGGCGGCGGCGGCGGCGGAAGGCGGAGGTGAGGACGTCATGACTAAGGAGAAGCACATGAAATCAAGACCATCTACCTCTATCACACGGAACTCTCTGCTCGTGTTCCGGGTCGCCATCCTATCGTGTACTCTGGCAGTCACTGTCTATGCACAATTGACAGCGCAGGCACAAAAGGCGTTTGACACGCCTCAACAGGCTGTCGAAGCGCTGATTGCGGCAACGGGCAGCTATGACGTTTCCGCCCTGCTTGAAATCTTCGGTCCAGACGGCAAGGACTTTATTGCCTCTGCAGATCCGGTTAGGGACAGGAACGTTGCTGCTGCGTTTGCCGCGAAGGCCAACGAAAAGAAAGTCGTAACCATAGACCCGAGGAACAAGACCGTCGCCATTCTCTCGGTTGGCAATGACGCTTTTCCGTTTCCAGTTCCGATCGTCAAACAGAGTGGGAAGTGGCATTTCAACTCCAAAGAGGGGCGGAACGAGATTCTCTTGCGGCGGATTGGAGCCAACGAGCTCGACGCAATCCAAATCTGTCGCGGTTTTGTCGATGCACAGAAAGAATATGCCTCAGAGGTTCACGATAATTCGGGAGTCAATCAATACGCACAGAAAATCATCAGCACTCCCGGAAAGCGCGACGGTCTGTTCTGGCGGAACGAAGATGGAACGCCGGGTGGCCCCATCGGCGAGAACGTTGCCCGGGCCATTGAGGAAGGTTACTCCAGCAAAACCTCACCGTATCACGGCTACTATTTCAAGGTGTTGAAGGGGCAAGGGCCCGCGGCGGCGTTGGGTCAGCTTGATTACGTGATCGAGGGAGTCATGATCGGCGGGTTCGCTCTCGTTGCGGTCCCGGCCGAATATCGCGTCACCGGGGTCAAGACCTTCATGGTCAGCTACGACGGTATCGTTTATGAAAAGGACATGGGACCGGATTCGCTCAACTTAGCCAAGAACATGGAGCGCTACAACCCCGACAAGACTTGGCACCGCACTGACGACGAGTGGCCCGCAGATCTTGTCGCCACCGCCGATTGAAGGTGCCACGAACGTGGTGAGCTGGACTGTGGCTCGTGCGGCCAGGCCCCTTACGCGTTGGCAAACGGAAGCCCCAGAGTATTGTCGAAAGTTCCGCAGAGCTCCAACTGTACAAAGCCGCAAGCCGGACACAATGCCTCATCGAGGACGAACACTGAATGAATCGATACAAATGAATTGCACTGGCCACAACGCCACAACGTGGCACGCTGTTGCGGAACCGAGGCACAGCTGTTCGTGATTTCCATGTTAAACATCGTGAACTCCTTGCTTAAAGTTAAGGTGAGACTATCGACGGCAGCACAGAGGTGGGAACTGTCAGTTGTCGCAGGCCCCGGTCCGGGTGGTCACGCCCTGCAACGAGTGGTCGTAGCGCCGCTCTGTGCGGCAGGCAAAGAGGAGTCCTGCCCTCCTAATCAATGGATGCTTCGCGTACATGAGGTGAGCCAAGGCTCTGAAGGGCGTACCGGCGTGACCCGACGGCGGCCGGATATCAGATGAAACCAGGGTAGAAGGCCCAGGGCACCGGGAACGGGCGAAGCTGTAACAAGTGACAGTTTTTTGTCGGTCTGATGTCATTGTACCGTTCCTGGATGCTCCCCTTTTGTAGGAGGAGCTTCCACTTGAGTTGGCGACGTCTTCGGAGATCGCATGAAACTGAACCACCATAAGCTTTGGACCTGTCTGTTGGCAGTGGCACTTCCCATAGTCAACGCTTTCGCCCAGAAAGTGAGTGTGGGCTACGACAAGAGCGCAGATTTCTCGAAGTATAAAAGTTACACGTGGGCGCAGCCTACGACACCACCCAGCAGGCCACTGCTCTATTTGAATATCGAAGGCGCGATCGATTACGAACTGAAGGCCAAGGGGCTGACAAGGACGGGAACCAATGGCGATCTCATCCTGGTTCCGGGAGGAGGAATGGAGCTTGGCATTAACAACGCTGTGGGGACGCCGATCATGCCCACCTATAGCGGTCCGCCACCCGCAATGGACGCCACTATGTGGACAGGAGCAGCGGGGCCTTCGAACCTCATGGCGCCATACGTTCCCGAAGGAAGCCTGATGCTCAATCTCATCGACCGAAATGCCAATAAGGTGGTCTGGACCGGCACGGTTAAACAGAAGCTCGACATGGAGAACAAGAAGAAGTCCCTCAAGCTGATCGACAAAGCGATCGTCAAGCTGCTGAAGGACTTCCCGCCGAGAGAGAAGTGAGAACAGCACCGTCGTTCGGATCGAGTGGGTACGGTTTCGTCATGCATTGCGGGATACAAGAGTAAGGTAGCTCCCCCTGTGCCTTCCGGCCCGCTCTCATATTTTCCCGTGAATGCACAGTCTAGCGCGCACTCCCTGGACGACTTTGCCCGATGCACTTAATTTCATGACGGTGCGTTGCCCCTCTGTCATTAGCATCCGTTTCGACTTCCAAACAAATCAAGGCTCCACAAGAGGAATGTCGGAGGCTACCTGCAGATCCATCAGAACCCCGATCCTCCGGTCGACCTGAAAGAATAACGCGACCGTTTTTCCAGGCAGCACCTTCTGCAAAATCGGGATATATTTGATTCTCAACTGGATCGCTGCGTCGTCCGCTGCAGTCCACCTCTCCATGATGCTCTGAGCCTGAGCATCGGTAAACGCGGCATAGTTCGCAGCGTATTCCTTAATGAGGGAGAGCTTGGTATCGTTGATCTTTGCGAGTTCCGCCGCGTACTGGTCATAGATTGGCCAAAACTTCTGCGCTTCGGCGGCGGTCAATGTCACATTAGCGGCCACAATTTGTTTCGTCTGTGACCGTAAGTCTTTGCGCAATAGCTGGAGATCTCGATCGACCGTTGCTGCAGCATTTTGCGAAAGTAATGGTCCACGCCCAAGCAAGATTCCTGCCACAATGAAAGCAGCAAATATAATCTTTCCCATCGTTCTCCCTTCCGGCACAGAGTGCGACGAAGTTTCTGCAATTAAGGCCTCTAAGGAGTAGACGACGAGGCGCCGCAATGCAGCAGGTCCGCGCTCGTATCAAGTTAAGTTCAGAATGCCCTCACTGCTACTGGCACAATTGACAGTCAACTGGTTCCTTTACAACAACTACTACTACTGCGCTTCAACGGTCAGCCTCTCCTCGCGGGGCGACAACTCTGGGTTCGTCACCCTCCATCACATCAGCCACCCGCCTCTTTACTTGGTGGAATTCGCTCGTGTCTACTACATAGTCGGTCTGGGGCACAAGACGATTCGTGGCTTGCGTCGCCCGCTTTATCCTCGTGACAGTCGAAGGATGCGTATCGAAGAGCCGAGCGAAGAAGGATGATGGTTCTCCTTCCTCCTGACACGCATTTTTGAGAAGGCGCGCTAATGCAATGGGATCGTATCCGGAAGCAGCCTCGTACTTGAGTGCCAGCCGATCCGCCTCGAATTCAGCATTGCGTGCCAGTTTGAGGGTAACGAGCCGACCGAGGCGCCAATGTTTTTTGGCCTCGAGCTTGGTGAAATGCCGGGCGGTGACGTGTCCGGTCTCGTGGGCTAGAGCGGCGATCAACTCAGCTTCGTCGTCGGCAGTTAGAATCATCCCGCTAGTCACATAGAGAAATCCTCCTGGAAATGAGTACGCATTGGCTTCGGCATCGTTAACAAGTTTCACGAAGAAGCACCCTCGTAAATGGGAATTGAGTACGATGGCCTGCTCCAGGCGATTCAAATACTCGGTGAGGTTGGGATCTGAGATCAGGGTAACGCGTCGCTCGAGATCGTCAGCCAGCTTCTTGCCGGATGTCCATTCTGCTTGCCATTGATGGTCTGCAGGATCAGCAGCACGCTTTGCGCAAGCATCTGTGTTTGGGGAACTGGAATCTGTACTGTGGATCGGTGGCAGGGCCGTTCGCGTGGGCTGTGCCAGGGAATGCGTTGCCAACAGCTGGGTGTCGAAGCCCTGCTGCAGGCTCGGAGCACTCGGCAGCCCGAGACCTGGCACGGCTTCGGTTGACTGCTGCCCCGACACGAAACCACCCACGACGAGGAGCACCGACAACCAACATCCCAGAAGTATGCGTTTCTTGAGCGCACTGGCTTCCTTTAGCTTGTTAACACGTTGGCGGGAGAATGTGCCGTGCAGGCCGCACGTATCGACAATTCGCAACCAGAGTGCCCGGCGCCCATGCAATACGTAGGGCGAAACCTGATCTGTGATGCGCATCGTGCACAACCTTCTGGAGACCGTGCCCGACGCTTTACCGATGGGGACAGTTTCGAGAGACAGGAATATTTTCGAATCGCGTCAAGCGCATGGAAACTGTTAAAGATGACAGCAAGGTCTGAGCGTGACATCATAGGCAAAGTTGAATGACCTGAGTTCGCACAAATGAGGCCCATCTCGTCTCGGCCGAAGACGGGAACAGTGACTTGACCGCGAGCAGCGAAGGGAATGCGACGAAACGGAAACCGGGGCACTCAAAAGCTAAGAGAGGAAGAGCCGTTCCGGACAAAGGAGCACGACTCTGCCTCTGGTCTTTGCCACAGCACCGCGTCGTTGCCACTCGCTCAACAGTCGGCTCGCCGTAAACAGCGTGATGTTTGCCGTATTGGCTAACTGCTCATTGGTGATATCGAGTTCGATTCCGCTCGGACATGTTCTGCCCATACCATTGGCTAGGCTGACCAGCACATGAGCCAGCCTTTGGCGAGCGGTGTGGCAAAGCAGGCTCAAGTGGCTGGCCAGATACCAGATCAAGTAATCGGTCGCAATCGCCACCCCGTTCTCAAACAACTTCGGATATCGTGTGGCGAGACCCCGTATTGTTTTGCGCTCCCATACGAGCACGCAACTGTCTCTCACGGTCTCCGTGCTAACTAAAAAAGCGGAGGGTTTCGCCAAAAGACTCGCACCGCCGAATATCTCTCCGGGTACGAGCCAAAGCAGGTACACTTTCCGCCCCTCTGGTGTGATAAAGAAATAGCGAGCACCGCCTTTGATCAGCAAAAACAATTGATCCGCAGGCTCTCCCTGATCTGCAACGACGGAGTGACTGGAGAATCGCCGGTACGAGGCAGCTGCTACGATGGAGTTCCGGTCCGCCTTGGATAGGCCCTCTAACAACCGTACTCTGGACGGGTCAGCGATCAGCGAAGCGACGTCCAAGCGCTGTATCGTGTCGGATGCAGGCCCCGCCTGGGCGAGACCATGTAGAACGCCACCCTGTGCCCTAGGCTTGAATTTGTGCCAAGAACTCACCGGTACCCCTTGGTGTCGAAAAGACCGGCCCCGCACGGAAAGAATACTGTTCTGGAATATCCGTGGTATCAAAGCACGATGCAAATCCACATGGATCTTAGCTACTTTTCAGGGACGTTCGCACTGGCACAACTGACAGTTCTCTGTGGACATCAACTCAGTCATTCTGCGGCCACCCGCAAAATGAGCCATTCCAAATGAACTCCCCTCCACACCTCGATGCCCGATCCTTTCCGCCAAAAACCGCGCTTGTGGTCGGACCCGACCACGCCCTCGCCGCCACGGTTGCGACGATCCTGCCCGATTGGACAATCGAGCGGGTACGTGACAACGTGGCGGCGCTCGCCTTGATCGAGGCAAGGCCGTTTGATGTGGTCCTCACTGGTGCGGACACGTCAGGAAAGGCCGATGTCGATCTGCTCCGCAAGATCAGACTGGTCCGGCCACATACTCGGCTTATCATTCTCACCAACAAAAGTGCGCCGGCGGATGTTATCGCCTCCATGCGCGAGCGGGCTTTTAGCTACTTCTCGAAGCCGCTCTCTTGGACGATGTTCGCAGAAATGGTGCGACTTGCAGCCGAAGAACCGTGCTGGGACGACGGCATTGAAGTAGTTTCAGCGACTCCAGACTGGATTCGGCTTGCGGCCCGGTGCGACGTGAAGACGGCGGACCGGCTGGTGCAGTTCTTCCGGGAAATCGCTGATTTGCCCGATGCTGAAAAATACGACGTCGCCATTGCCCTCCGTGAGATTCTGCTAAACGCGATCGAACATGGTGGGCGATTCGATCCCAACCAGTATGTAGAAGTTTCATACCTGCGTGCCCGCTACATGGTCCTGTGCCGTGTGAAAGATCCCGGTGAAGGTTTCTCACTGGATGAAATCCGCCACGCCGCCATTGCGAATCCGCCGGACGATCCAATTCGACATCAAGGGTATCGGGATGAGCTTGGCCTTCGCCCCGGGGGGTTTGGCATCCTTCTCACCCGAAGCCTTGTGGACGAAGTGATATACGGGGAGAAGGGTAATGAAGTGATGCTCGTTAAGTACCTTAATACGGACCGTCAGCGCACAGCATGAGAACCGGATCACACTCGCCGCGCGACCTAGACAAGACACTCCCGCGCAGCCATGGTTTGCTGTCACTCTTGACAGTGTTCACACACCTATTCCCCCCATAAGATTTAACCTCGAGTAGAGAGCGAAAACGTGGTTAGAAGTCGAAAGGACCCGTCCCAAGGCTCGCAACCGTGATCGCCAGTAGTTGAGTGGAGGCGTCGATGGGCAGACGGTTCTGTGCACTTCTTGTGTGTCTCGTAACACTTCCAGCCTTTTGCCAGGCGCCTTCACCCAACCCACAGGTAGCCACAATCACGGCGGTGACTCTCCACCCGAAAAACGCGGAGAATGGCGACCCCCCCATGGCTCAGTATGACCTCTCTCTAAAGGTCGGGGACGCCGTCTATGTGGTGTTGTTTGCACCAGCGAGCGGGTCCACCGCTGTGAAGTATTCGGTAGGAATGAACGTGGTGGTCCAAGTCGGAAGTGAGTCAATCAAGTTTACAAAGTTAGGACAGACATCCGAAGTGCCCATCCTGCGCCGCGAAAGTGCCCCGACTACAACAGGCATTGACTGGTCTCGTGCCCCAGGTGAGTACTTCAGCCAGAAGCTCCGGCATCTTTCCGAAAAGTTGGGTCTTACGCCTGGTCAGCAGGCCCAAATCAAGCCGATCCTCGAACAGGAGGCTGGAGAAGCAGGACAATTTATTTCCAATCCTGTGCTTTCGCGCGAAGATAAGCTAAAAAAGCTTGAAACAATTGTGCGTTCGTCAGACCAGAAGTTGAAGCCGATTCTCTCCGCTGATCAGTGGCAAACCCTCCAGGACATGCGTGGACAACAAAGGCGGGAACTGAGGGAGTCCCTCTCAGAAAAGTCCAAGGATTAAGGATGACTCCGTAGCCTGTGCCAGAAGAGCATTGATGCGCCTGGCAAGAGTCAGTATTCTGTGCCTCGGTTTCACGAATATCTTCTCTTCACTCGGGTAAGTGAAATCACCCTTGCTCCTGTCAGATTCCTCTCCCACCCAGCCGGATGGGATCTCCTAATCAGTAAACTTTGAGCCCCTCGGCCCGAAACCACGCGCAAGCTTGTTCAACCGCTTCGCTAGTTGGAGGCTGAATGTTTTCCAGCGCGTAGCTGAGTTTGAGTTCCTTCCATTTGAATCGGCCCATTTGATGAAAGGGCAGGACATCGACTCGATCCACGTTACCCAGACCGCCACTGAATCTCGCAATCTTGGTAATGTTTTCAGCATCGTCTGTCAGCCCGGGCACCAACACGAAGCGCAGCCAAACAGGCCTCTTGCGAGCGGCCAGACGACGTGCGAAATCCAGGACTGGGCCAACCTCCGTCCCGGTAACCTGGCGGTGGCGTTCCGCATCCCAGGTCTTAATATCCAGCAGCACCAAGTCGATGCTCTCCAACTCTGCATCGGTGAGGCGGGTGCCCAAGCTGCCATTGGTGTCCAGAGCGGTATGAATTCCCATTGCTTGCGCGGCTGTAAGCAGCTTCACGGCGAACCGGTCTTGCATGAGGGGCTCGCCCCCGCTCAAGGTAAACCCTCCCGCCATGACCTTCAGTCCGGTTCGATACTTGCGCAGCTCTTCAGTTGCCTTCCCGAGCGTCACAGGAATGCCGTTGGTCATATTCCAGGTGTCCGGGTTGTGGCAGTACAGGCATCGAAACTGGCAACCCGATGTCCACGCGACCACACGCACGCCCGGCCCATCGACGGTTGAGCCGGTGGTGAACGAGTGAAGAAAGCCCACATCTCCCGTGGCCAAGGCAGTCCGCACGTCGGACTCCGGGATGTCCCGCCCCAGGTTTATGCGCAGTTCGAAAGGGCTTTTTGCCTGCAGCGGAACGTTCTTCAGTTGTTCCTTCTCACTCATGGGCACCTAGTTCCCGTGAAAAGTGCGATTGATCACGTCCATCTGCTGTTCACGAGTCAGCCGCACGAAGTTCACGGCGTACCCGGAGACGCGGATGGTCAGGTGCGGGTACTTCTCGGGATGGTCCATTGCATCCAGAAGCGTGTCGCGATTCAGCACATTCACATTCATGTGATAGCCCGTGGCGCTGAAGAAGGCATCGAGTATGCTTCGCAGATTTTTGATTCGATCCTCCCCCACCCTTCCCAGGCTTTCTGGGATCAATGTCGTTGTAAGGGAAATGCCGTCGGCGGCGTCGCGATAGGGAATCTTGGCGACCGATGCGGCCGAGGCATGGATGCCGTGTGTGTCACGCCCGTGCATCGGATTGGCACCCGGGGCAAATGGCTCCCCGTGTCGCCTTCCGTCTGGAGTGTTACCCGTGCCCTTGCCGTAAACCACGTTGGAAGTGATGGTCAGGATTGACTGTGTGTGCAAGGCGTTCCGATAGGTAGGATATTTCCTCAGCTTGCTCATGAATGTGCTGACGACCCACGAAGCCAGTTGATCAACTCGATTGTCGTTGTTGCCAAACTGGGGAAAGATCCCCTCGGCCTGATAGTCGGTTACGAGTCCGGTTCCGTCACGGATCACTCGAACTCTCGAGTAATGGATTGCCGACAGACTATCGGCAATAACCGATAGTCCAGCCATGCCGAAGGCCATAGTTCGCAACGGAGCATAGTCATGCAATGCCATTTCCAGACGCTCATAGGCATACTTATCGTGCATGTAATGAATGACGTTCATCGCGTTGACGTAGACGCCAGCGAGCCAATCCATCATGCTTTCGAACCTGCCGATCACATCGTCGAAATCAAGGTACTCACCCCGGACAGCTCCGATTGGTGGGCCTACTTGCTCGCCCGTGAGTTCGTCCCTGCCACCGTTGATGGCATAGAGAAGGCATTTGGCGAGGTTGGCTCGTGCGCCAAAGAACTGCATCTGCTTCCCGACCAGCATCGGGGACACGCAACACGCGATGGCTCCGTCATCTCCCCAGGAGCTGCGCATGATTTCGTCGCTTTCGAATTGAATGGAGCTCGTGTCGATCGCCACCTTGGCAGCGAAACTGCGGAAGTCATCGGGCATCCGTGGGGAATACCAGATCGTCAGGTTCGGCTCTGGGGCGGGGCCGAGATTGTAAAGGGTGTGAAGAAAACGAAAACTCGTCTTCGTTACCAGAGTCCGTCCGTCATCCCCCATTCCGCCAATCGATTCGGTAACCCAGGTTGGATCACCGGCGAAAAGGTCGTCGTATTCTGGCGTGCGCAGAAACCGAACGATGCGTAACTTGATGACGAAGTCATCGATGATCTCCTGCGTTTGTTCCTCCGTCAAAGTGCCCGCTGCTAAATCACGTTCGAAGTAGATGTCCAAGAAGGTCGAAGTTCTGCCCAGGGACATGGCAGCGCCGTTCTGCTCCTTGACCGCCGCCAGGTAACCGAAGTAGAGCCACTGCACCGCCTCCCGCGCGTTGCTCGCTGGAACCGAGATGTCGAATCCATAGCTCGAGGCCATCTGCTGCAGTTCCTTAAGCGCGCGGATCTGCTCGCTTAGCTCCTCTCGGTCGCGAATGATTTCGTCGGTAGACATGGCCGAGTCGAGGCTGCGCTTCTCCTCTTGTTTTCGCTTAATGAGCCGGGACACTCCATAAAGAGCCACGCGGCGGTAGTCACCAATAATGCGGCCACGCCCGTAGGCGTCAGGGAGTCCGGTCAGGATGTGAGAGCTGCGACATTGCCTGATGTCTGCAGTGTATGCATCGAAGACTGCCTCGTTATGCGTCTTCCGGTACTTGGTAAACGCTTCGATCACGTGGGGATCGGGTTCGTATCCATAAGCCTTTAGAGCATTCACAACCATGCGGAAGCCGCCATTCGGCATGATGGCCCGCTTCAGGGGCGCGTCGGTTTGAAGACCGACGATGACTTCATTCTCCCGATCGATGTAGCCCGGATTATGTGCCGTGATGGAACTTGGAATCTGGGAAACATCGAGCACCCCTTTCTTTCGCTCTTCCACAAAGAGGTCATTCAACCGATTCCACAGTTGCTTTGTCCGCTCCGTTGCGGGCGCAAGGAAGGACTCGTCCCCCTCGTACGGTTCATAGTTCTGCTGGATGAAGTCGCGAACATTGATTTCCTTTTGCCAGAGGCCTGTTTTGAATCCCTGCCAAGGGGAGGTTACTTCCTCCGGCGCTATCGAGTGTGACAGAGCAATAGCCATTTCTGTTTCTCCTATTTCTGTCCGTTAAGTAAGGAGCTTGCGCTCTTTCTCTATTCTTCTTCCTCCGGAACCGGGGTCCAGGAGCTGTCTGGGTTGAAGCGCTCCATTTTCTTGAACTCGTCGAGGGTCTTCGGCCCAAAGTCCTTGTCGTACACAACGCCGTCTTGGCTGACAATGAAGGTTCTCACTCCGGTCACGCCATACTCCGCCGGCGCAGCAACCAGGGCAAAGCCCCCGATCATTACGCCTTTCACTAGAAAATCCATCTCTCCGAGTGGCGCTGCTGCCCCCTGACCCTTCAAAATCTTGAAGAAATAGCCGTGATACGGATCGGCGCCGAGGGTATACCCCTGTTCGATCGCACGGGCAATCTTTTCGCCGATCGGGCCGGCCCACGTGCCATCGGCGTTTTGCCAGGCCAGCCCATCCTGCTTGCCGGGTGTGCTGACGATGCGCTGGGCGTACTGGTTCACGTCGTAACCCTCTTGGGGCTGAAGGGCGTATTCATGCTGGGCTTCCACGTATCCGTGGCAGATTTGAATGGCGTCCAGTTCATTGGCACCGATGCGGCGGTAGAGGAGTTCCTGGCGGCCGGCTTTTGGGTCAAACGACCATTTGTCACTCTTCTTCACCAGCGGCACGGGGAACGGCCAATCCTCGTTGCCTACGAGCAGGAATGCTCGGTTCCCGGTCTTCGGATCCACGGAAACGCTTTTCTTTTCATGCGCCTCGGCAACGAAATTAGCCGCGTGTTGCCGGTCCTGCGCGAATTCGCCGCTAAACACCACGTCTTCACCATCCGGCCCAAAAATGTAAGCGAGTTCAGCCACATCGAACTTCTCGGCCGCGCCGATTAGCGCGTCGGCAGCTTGCTGCGGGGTGTTAAATCTTCGCGCAGCAGCTGTGGCAGCGGTAGCCGCCGGAGTTTTTTTCGCTTCCGTTGGCTGCGCAATGGATACAGTCGACGCACACAAACACGTCCAGACGACCGCGCCAACGATCCAAAGAAGTCCGCAGAGATTTCCACTCGGAGATGTTGACTTCATTTTGTGCTCCTCTTGTCTGCCGTTCTGCGATCGAGGTCACCTACCTCCGCCGCCCACCACCACCGCCGCGGCTTGATCCTCCGCCTCCGCCTCCTCGAGATCCCATGCTGGAGGCGCCGCGGCTGCTGCTGCCGCGAGCGCTCGATCCGTTGTAGCCCCTGGAGCCACCTCCGAAAGCATCCCGGTTTCCGCCACCGCTACGCGAGACATCCCGGCTTCCTATTCGATCGGCTCCGCCGCCTGACCTGTTGCCAACGCTTCCACCGCCGGCCCGGTTGGTGACGCCCCCACCACCGCCCCGATTGCTCATACCGGATCCAGCGCGGTTGCTAGGCAGGTTGCCGCCCTGTCGGCCGACCTGCTGTCGGGCACTGGCTTGGCGGTTGGCAAGTGAATCGCCGCGCGTCGTGCCACCAAACCGGTCTGCGGTGGAACGATCTCGATATGGTGCGCCGCCGCGATGTTGCGGATTGTGCTGCCACCTATCGCCGGCACCTCCGCCGCCAGCAGGAAGAGTTGACGCCCGGTTGCCGCCGCCAATGTTGCCCCGGTTGCCTCCGCCGATGTCGCCCCGATTGCCTCCGCCAGCGATGGGATTCGATGGACGGTTCCCTGCATTCCCGCGGTTCCCGCCACCAATGTTCGTGTTGCGGTTGAAATTGTTATTGCGGTTGATGTTGATATCGTTGCCGCCCCAACCGCAACCCCAGCCCCAACCCCCGCCCCAGAATGCCCCCATAGCGATACCCACGCCAAACGCGATCGCCAGACCTCCAGCGTAATATCCCGGATAGTAAATAGGAGGATAGGGATAGTAGGCCGGTCCATACACCACGACGGGATCGTACGAAGGCACATACACAACTTGCGGATTTGCCTGCTCGACGATGATCACGCTCTTGTTTTCAATGACTTTCGTTTCGACCTTCTGTTGCTCAGTCGACTTCAAATTCCCCTTGTCCTGGGCCTTCTTGCGCATGCGCTGCACCGCGTCCATCACATCGCTTTGCTGCGCCAGGAACGCGTTACCCAGATCGGTGGTCCACTGAATGTCGTCAGCCAGCCGCTTTACCACATCAGGCAGAGCGGCCAGGGCCTGAATACTTGCATCCCAGGACTCTTTCGCGACGGCATCCGCGAGCGCTTTGTCCTTGAGGGTCTTGTTCTTCTCCAGCCACTGCTGCAGCTGAATGATCTCGAGAGGATACGTGGATGCCGCCAAGGTCTGCGCCAACAACGGGTCGGGATACAGGGCTATGGGCGCCACGAGAGAATCGAGCTGATCCGGAGGTACCTTCGTTGCTTCTGTCTGAACTGAGCCCGCTGCCTGTGACTGGGCAAGCGAAGGTACCTCTCCGGGCAGAAGCAATGCAGCACACAAGGTAGCAGTACACTTTCGCGTGATTGTCAAAAGCAGTCTCGATCGAAGGTTTTTCTTCCTC
>Ga0208990_1000121_pt1 | contig 14058 bp, 11 predicted proteins | sample MedBloCARef_M3_FD_187854 | JGI IMG/M metagenome (GOLD analysis project Ga0208990, IMG submission 187854) | Forest soil microbial communities from El Dorado National Forest, California, USA - Mediterranean Blodgett CA Ref_M3 (SPAdes) (version 2) | ecosystem: Environmental > Terrestrial > Soil >...
CTGCCGGCATCCGGCCAGTCGGCCCGCATGGCGTCGACGAGGTCGCGGGTCTGGTAGCCGACCGATTCCAATGCGGCGCGCGCGAGCTCGGCCGGGCCGGATTTGCGGGTGAGCCCGAAGATCGCGCCGCGCGCCTGCGCGTCCCACCACGGCGCGCCCAGCCCGACGAAGGCGGGCACCAGATAGACTTGCTCGTCCGGATCGGCCGTCGCCGCCAGTGTGCCGGTCTCGGGTGCGCTGCGGATCGTCTTGAGGCCGTCGCGCAGCCATTGCACCGCGGCGCCGGCGACGAAAATCGCGCCTTCGAGCGCATAGGTGCGCCGGCCGCCGAGCTGGTAGGCGATGGTGGTGAGGAGCCGGTTGCGCGACATGACCATCTGCGCCCCGGTATTGAGCAGCGCGAAGCAGCCGGTGCCGTAGGTCGATTTCATCATCCCGGGCGTGAAGCAACCCTGGCCGACGGTCGCGGCCTGCTGGTCGCCGGCGACCCCGAGAATCCGGATCGGACCGCCGAACAATTCCGTCGTGCCGAAATCGCCGGCGCAGTCGCGCACCTCGGGCAACAGGCCCAGCGGCACCCGGAACAGATCGGCGAGCCCGCCGTCCCAGCTGGCGCTATGGATGTCCAGAAGCAACGTGCGCGCCGCATTGGTGGCGTCGGTTGCGTGCAGCGGCGCGCCGCCCGCGCCAGTGAGACGCCACAGCAGGAACGAGTCGATGGTGCCGAAGGCGAGCCGCCCGACGAGCGCCGCATCGCGTGCGCCCGCCACATGATCGAGCAGCCATGCGATCTTGGTCGCCGAGAAATAGGGATCGAGCAGCAGCCCGGTCTTCCGGGCGATGCCGGGCTCATGGCCGGCCGCGCGTAGCGCCGCGCAGACGTCGGCGGTGCGGCGGTCCTGCCACACGATGGCGTTGTGGATCGGCTTGCCGGTGGCGCGGTCCCAGATCACCGTGGTCTCGCGCTGGTTGGTGATCCCGATGGCGGCGACTTGCGCCGCCGTCACGCCGGCCTGCGCCATGGCGGCGCGCACCGTGGCGAGCACGCTCGCCCAGATCTCCTCCGGGTCGTGCTCGACCTGCCCGTCCGCCGGAAAATACTGGGTGAATTCCTGCTGGGCGATCGTCAGCGGCGTCAATGCCGCGTCGAACACGATCGCGCGCGTCGACGTGGTGCCCTGGTCGATGGCGATGAGACAGGTCATGCGCGGTCCCCGGCGAACGGCCGCCGGTCGGCATCATGCCCCAGATCAGCCCACCATGACGAGTTGGGTGCGACCGTGGTCGTCGTCCTCGGGCTTGTAGGCGGAGAGCCTGCGGGGCTCGGGGCCGTAATAGCTGCCCCGCCGCACCATCGGCCGCGGGTGGTTGATGATCGAAAGCAGGCGCGCCTGCAGGGCTTGGCTCGATATCGGCTTGAGCAGATATTCGTTGATGCCGAGACGCGCGGCCTCGATCACGCGCGAACGCTCGCCATGGCCGGTGACCATGACAAGGGGCACGTCCGGATAAGGAAAGCTGTGGGGCGAGCGCACGGTGCGCACGAAGCCCGGGCCATCGAGCCCCGGCATTTCCCAGTCGACCAGCACGATGTCGGGCACGGCCGTGCAGATGGCGTCAAGGCCGGCGTGGCCGTCGCACGCTTCCTGGATCTTCTTGACGCCGATCGACATCAGCAGGGCGCGGATCACCTTGCGGGTGTAATGCTCGTCGTCGATGACGAGGATCTTCTTCGATCCCATCAATTCTACGGTCGTTGCGTCCATCGCCATCATGGGGCGGCCCGTCGGTCAGGAATGTCGAATACCCACAATAAGCATAAAAACATATGCGGCTTAAAATGGTGTTCGCCGGCTCGTTAAAATGCGAGCGATCGGGCGAGCTATTTACCAACGGTAAACCATGGGAAAGGGCGAATGGCGAGTAGCGAATAGGAAGTGGGACCAAGGCGTCAGTCTCAGCCGTCATGCCCGCGCAAGCGGGCATCCAGTCAACACGACGGATTCAGGCGGTTACTGGATCGCCCGCTTGCGCGGGCAATGACGCTGCAGGTTTCTTAGTCGCCGCTTCTCCCCACCGCATCCACCATGAAGCGCTCGATCCCGGCCCGGTCCTCCTTCGACACGTAAAGGCCAAGCTTGCTGCGGCGCCACAGCACGTCATCGGCGGTTTCGGCCCATTCGTGGCGCATCAGATAGCGGATCTCGGCGCCGGTGAGATCCGGGCCGAAGCGCGGCCCGAGATCCTGCGCGCGCGTCGCGCCGCGCAGGACGAGCTTCGCGCGCGTGCCGTAGGCCGCCACCAGCCGGCGGGCATGGGGTTCGGCCAGGAACGGCCAGGCGCGCCGGGTCTCGGCCACCAGGGCCTCGTCGAGGCCGACCGCGAAGTCGCCGCCGGGCAACGGCCGGGCCGCGGTCCAGCGCGCTGCAGCGGGAAAGAACGGCGCGAGCTTGGCGAGCGCGGCCTCGGCGAGGCGGCGGTAAGTGGTGATCTTGCCGCCGTAGACCGTCAGCAGCGGGGCCTCGCGGAAATGCTGATCGAGGGTGAGCACGTATTCGCGCGTGGTGTCTTTCGCGTCGCGGGCCTGGTCGTCATACAGCGCGCGTATTCCGGCGAATGCCCAGATCACGTCGTCCGGCCCGATTTGCCGGCGGAAATAGCCGTTCACCACGTCGCACAGATAGGCGACCTCGTGCGCCTGGACGGCCGGCGCCGCCGGGTCGCCGGCGAAATCCTCGTCGGTGGTTCCGATCAAGGTGAAGTCGGGACCGAAGGGACGCGCGAAGACGAACCGGCCATCCGCCGTCGGCAGGATATAGGCGCGGCCGTGATCGAACAGGCGCTTGACCACGATATGGCTGCCCTTGACCAGGCGCACCGGAAGCGGATGGTCGAGCCGGAGCACGGTTTCGGCGAGCGTCCCCAACCAGGGTCCGGCCGCATTCACCAGCACCCGGGCGGTCGCGACGTCGCGGCGGCCGCGCGCGTCGAGCATCAGCGTCCATTCGTTGGAGCGTTCGGCGCGCAGGCAGCGCGTGCGCGTGCGGATGCTCGCCCCACGGGCCGCGGCATCGACCGCGTTGAGCACCACGAGGCGGGAATCGTCCACCGTGCAATCGGAATATTCGAAGCCGGTGCCGAAATGCCGCTTGAGCGGCGCCCCGGCCGCGTCGGTCTTGAGGTCGATGGTCTTGCGCCCGGCGAGGGTCCGGCGGCCGCCCATCCAGTCATAGAGAAAGAGACCGAGATACAGCATCCAGGCCGGCCGGTCGCTCGCCTCGGCTGGCAGCACAAACCGCATGGGACGCACGAGATGCGGCGCGATCCGCAGCAGCACCTCGCGCTCGGCCAGCGCCTCGCGCACCAGCCGGAAGGCGCCCTGCGCGAGATAGCGCAGCCCGCCATGGATCAGCTTGGTCGAGGCCGACGAGGTGCCGGAGGCGAGATCGTTCTGCTCGACCAGCAGGACCTTGAGGCCGCGTCCGGCGGCATCGCGCGCAATGCCGACGCCGTTGATGCCGCCCCCGATGATGGCGAGATCGAAGTCCGCCATGCTGCTCCTGCTGATTCGCCGCTGGGGCGCAGCATGGGGCCGAAGCAGGGTCGGGCTCAAGCCAGGGGCGGCGCCGGTGCTTGAATTCGCAGGGCCGACGTATGATGTCTCACCCGAACAAGGTGTAAGACCGGGCCAACCCAACCCACGCCGACGGAGGACCGCCATGTCGTTGTCGTTCCAGGATCGTCATGTGGTGGTGACCGGCGGCACCGGCGCGCTCGGCACCGCGGTGGTGACGGCCCTGCTGGAGGCCGGCGCCACCTGCCACGTGCCCTACATCGCCGAGGCCGAGGCGAGCCGGTTTCCCCAACGGGATCACGCCCGCGTCGTGCTGGTGGGCGGCGGCGACCTCGCCGACGAGGCGGCGGTCGATCGGCTGTTCGGGAGCGTGCCGAAGCTGTGGGCCTCGATCCATCTGGCCGGCGGTTTCGCGTTCGGGCCGATCGTCGACACGACGGCGGAGGCGCTCCGGCACCAGATCGACATGAACTTCGTCACCTGCTTCCTGTGCTGCCGCGCGGCGACGCAAAGCTTCATGCGCCAGGGCGGCGGCGGACGGATCGTCAACGTGGCGGCGCGGCCGGCGCTCGAAGGGCGGCTGGGCGCCAACATGACCGCCTATGCGGCGAGCAAGGCCGCGGTCGCGACCCTCACCATGGCGCTCGCCGAGGAGGTCGCCGCCAAGGACATCCTGGTCAACGCCATCGCGCCCTCCATCCTCGACACGCCGACCAACCGCCGCGACATGCCCAAGGCCGATCACGCTTCCTGGCCGAAGGTCGAGGAGGTGGCGCGCACCATCCTGTGGCTCGCCTCGCCCGACAACAAGGTGACACGCGGCGCGATCGTGCCGGTGTATGGGAAGGCGTGAGCTGACGGGCAACTCTTGTCCCGGGACACGGGAGAGTGCGTGTCAAACCCTCACTCGACGGCCGGCACCAGGTCGCGCGTCGGGCGCGCGAGCTTCTTCACGGCGCTCGACGCCACGATCGTGCGATTGCCCGCATAGGCTTCGTGGTTCTTCTCGATGTCGTCTAGATCGTAGAGGTAATTCACCATCACGCCGTAGGACTGCGCCAATCCCTTGGGCGAGGGATCGGCCAGCCAGTTGATCCGCTCGAGCCGCGCGCCGTTGCCGAGATGGAAGCGCGCGACCGGATCGACCGGCGCGCGCGAGCGCGTGCGCGCCGTGAGGAAATAGGTCGCCGCCGCACGGGTCAACGGCTCGCGCAGCCGCTCGGCCGCGGCCGGATCATTCTCCCAGTGCGCCGGCAGACCCGTGAGCGCCGCACGGTCCTCGGGGAAAATCGCCTGCGAGTTCTCCTGGGCGAGCTCGCGCTTGAGCCAGGCGGCAAATCCCGGCGCGGGCGAGAGCGTCGCGAAGGTCGCCAGCCGGGGAAATTCGCGCGAAATCTCGGCCGCCACCTGCTTGATCAGGAAGCTGCCGAAGGACACGCCGGCGAGGCCGCGCTGGCAGTTGGAGATCGAGTAGAACACCGCGGAGTTCGCCCGTTCGGTCGGGATGGTCTCGCGGCGGGTCGCCAGGATGGGCGGAATGGCGTCGGCCATCTCGCGGGTGAGCGCGACTTCCACGAAGATCAGCGGCTCGTCCACCAGCGCCGGATGGAAGAAGGCGTAGCAGCGCCGGTCTGGCGGATCGATGCGCGCCCGCAGGTCCGCCCAGTCGCGGATCTCGTGCACCGCCTCGTAGTGGATGATCTTCTCGAGAATGATCGCCGGCATCGACCAGTCGATCCGGCGCAGCACCAGGAAGCCGCGGTTGAACCAGGACGAAAACAGGTGCACGAAATCGGCGTCGACCGCCGCGAGGTCGTCGCGGTGGTCCATCGCGTCCATGAGCCTCTCGCGCATGGTGACCAGCGCCTTGGTGCCGCCGGGCGCAAGGTTGAGGCGGCGAAGCAGCTCCTGCCGGCGCGGCTCGGCGGCGCTGTGAAGCTCGGCCGCGGCCGTATCGGAAGGCGCCTTGCGCCACGCCTCGACCGCCCGCTCGAGCCGCTCGAGGTCGGGGCCGAATCGGTGCGCCAGGGCCTCGAAGAAGGCGATGCGCGGCCCGGTGGTCAGTTCTGCAAATCGGAACAGGATGTCGCGGGCGAGCGCGGTGCCCGATGCCTCGCCGCGCACCGACACCAGCTCCTCGCACATGTCGACGAGGCTTTCCGAATGTTCCGCCGCTCCTCGCCGCCCGCGGGTGCGCTCGACCAGCGCCCGCCCGCGCTCGGAAATCGTCTGGAGCAGCTCGCCAAAAAAAGATGTATTCATCGCAATCACGTTTCCGATCGGTGGAACGGCCCGGCCCCGTCTGAGAACGCTTTCGACCCAAAATCGCTCCCTCCATATAGACAAAATCCCGGCAGCACGCCACAGAGACGCCTGATCATCAAACCTTCTTGACCAACCGAGGATCCACTGATGCCTGCCCCGTTGTCCGGTCTCCGCGTGCTCGAGCTCGCCCGCATCCTGGCGGGGCCGTGGGCCGGCCAGGTGCTCGCCGATCTCGGCGCCGACGTGATCAAGGTGGAACGCCGGGGCGCCGGCGACGACACCCGCGGCTGGGGCCCGCCCTTCATGCCGGCGGCCGACGGCGGCCATCTCGACGCCGCCTATTACCATGCGACCAATCGCGGCAAGCGCTCGGTCGAGCTCGATTTCGAAACCGACGAGGGCAAGCGCATCGTGCGCAAGCTGGCGGCGCGCTCCGACATCCTGATCGAGAATTTCAAGGTCGGCGGACTCGCCAAATTCGGGCTCGACTACAAGAGCCTCGCGCCCGACAATCCGCGGCTGATCTATTGCTCGGTCACCGGCTTCGGCCAGGACGGCCCCTACGCGCCGCGCGCCGGTTACGATCTCTTGGTCCAGGGCATGGGCGGGATCATGGATATCACCGGCTTGCCGGAGGGCGAGCCGACCCGCATCGGTATTCCGGTGGCCGACATCTTCACCGGCGTCTATTCGGTGATCGGCATCCTGTCGGCGCTCGCCCAGCGCGAGAAGACCGGCCGCGGCTGCCTGGTCGACACCGCCTTGCTCGACACCCAGGTCGGGGTGCTCGCCAACCAGGGACTGAGCTATCTGGCGACCGGCGTGGCGCCCAAGCGGATCGGCAATGCGCATCCGGTCGTGGTGCCCTACCAGGTCTTCCCGGTCACCGACGGGCACATCATCATCGCCTGCGGCAATGACGGCCAGTTCGCCAAATTATGCGCCGTGCTCGGCGACCCCACGATGGCGCAGGACGCGCTCTACAAGACCAATTCCGACCGCGTGGTCAATCGGACGACGCTCATCCCGCGCATCACCGCGCTGACCAGGCGCTTCGCCAAGGCCGACATCATCGCGCAGCTCGAGGCGGTCCAGGTGCCGGCCGGCCCGATCAACACGCTGGCCGACGTGTTCGCCGACCCGCAGGTGATCGCGCGCGAGATGCGGATCGAGCGGCCGAGCGCGGCCGCCAAGGACGGAAAAATCCCCGGCATACGCACGCCGATCAAGATCGACGGCGTCGCGGCCGCCGCCGAACGGGCCTCGCCCCGGCTGGGCGAGCACACCGCGGAGGTGCTGCGGGAGATCGGCGAAGGGTGAGGCGTCGCGCGCGCAGCATTACGGATTGAGGGAAAGATCCGGCGCGCCGGACATCAATGCGTCAGCAAAGACCCGTCGTGCCCTTCATGGCGCGCACCAGATCCTTCTGCAAAAACGGCTTGCGGACCAACGGATGGCCGCGGCCGTCGCCCTCCCGTCCGGACAGCACGATCACTTTCAGTTCCTTGCGCAGCTGCTGGGCTCTTTCCGCCAGATCATAGCCGTCCATTCCGGGCATGTTGATGTCGGTGATCAGCGCCTCGATCCGCGCGTCGAGGGCGAGCCGTTCAAGAGCCTCGGATCCATTGGCGGCCGTCACGACCTCGCAGCCGAGATCCTCCAACATGAGGGCCGCCACCTCACGTACGGCAGGTTCGTCATCAACAACCAGGAAAACACGACCCAACGTGGCCTCCCTGAGGCCTTGGCGGACCTCGAAGAGGTAACGGATTGGAGCTTGTCATAGTTCCGGCGGCGCCGGCCGCGGTGGCAAACGAAATCACATGGTTCCCAGGCGAAGCCGCATGCCTCCCCCGTCGCTGGGTCGCGCATCGGGCTCCCGCGTTTCTGCTAGAAGGGGATTCGCGACCGGATTCGAATCGGAATGACACGACGCACAGGCAGCGCCGATCTGCCGCTTCACGGCGGACGGGTTCCACAATGGCTGGCCCAGCGCATGGCCACGCTGGGCGCCATCGTGTGCCAGGCCATCGTCCATCATTACGGGCGCGATGAATTTCTGCGGCGGCTGTCGCATCCTTTCTGGTTCCAGTCCTTCGGCGCCGTCATGGGAATGGACTGGCATTCCTCCGGCATCACCACGAGCGTCATCGGGGCACTCAAACGCGGGCTGGCGCCGCTGCAAGGCGAGCTCGGCATCCATGTCTGTGGCGGGCGCGGAAAACACTCTCGCCGCACGCCCGACGAGCTCACGACGCTGGGCGAGCGCGTCGGCTTCGATGGCCAGGCGCTGACGCGCGCAAGCCGGCTGGTGGCGAAGGTCGACAGCGCCGCCGTGCAGGACGGCTTCGACCTCTATCTGCACGGTTTTTTCGTCACCGACGACGGCAAGTGGACGGTCGTGCAGCAGGGCATGAACGGCGAGCGCCGGCAGGCGCGCCGCTACCATTGGCATTCCGAGGCGCTGACCACCTTCGTCGAGGAGCCGCACAGCGCGATCGACGGCCCCGGCCAGGGCGAGATCATCAACCTGACCGACCGGCGCGCCGCCCCCTCGCGTTCCGCCCAGCTCGACCTGTTGGTTGCGCTCGGCCCCGACCGGATCGCGCGCGAATTCGCGGCGCTGACCCAGGCGCCCGCGGCGCAGCCGCCGCAACCGCTGTTGCCCCATCTGGTGATGCCGGCACATCACGATGTGCGCGCGAGCGACGTCTTCACCCGCCGGCTTCACGGCACGCTGGCGGCCGCGGCGGACCGCGGGCCGGTGGATTTTCCCGAGCTCTTGCTCACCCCGGGGGTCGGCGCCCGCACGGTGCAGTCGCTCGCGATGGTGGCCGAGGTGGTGCACGGCGCGCCTTACCGTTTTGAGGATCCGGCGCGCTTCTCGCTGGCGCATGGCGGCAAGGACCGGCATCCCTACGCGGTGCCGATCAAGGTCTATGACGAGACCATCCGCGTGCTGAAATCGGCCGTGCAGCAGGCCAAGCTCGGGCGCGAAGAGGAAATCCAGGCGCTCGAGCGTCTCGACGCGCAGGCGCGCGACCTGGAGCGGACCGCGAGCGGCCCGACGCTCGATGCCTTCATGGCGACGGAGACGGCCGCATCGCCCGCGCTCGGCGGACGCTCGGTCTTCGGGTGGGAGCAGGATCTGGCGAAGAGCCGCAAGGCGCGTTGACGGGCTGGGTTCATAAACACGCCTGACGCGCGAGTCCGCTCCGCCTCCGCCAGCCGACGAATCGTTGCATATCCAAACGCCGCAATGGGCCAGGAGGATGGCACCCTGTTTCGCGCATGCGAGAAAGTGGTGTAGCTTTTTCCTGGAACTACCTGCGGGCATGTGGGAAATCCATGACACCAACCCGTCGTCAATTTCTGCATCTGGCGGCGGGCGCGGGAGCTGTGCCGGCGGTTTCGCGGAACGCACGGGCGCAGGCTTATCCCGCGCGACCGGTGCGCATCATCGTCGGTTATCCCTCCGGCGGGTCGAACGACATCCTTGCGCGCTTGATGGCCCAATGGCTGTCCGAGCGAATGGGCCAGCAATTCGTCATCGAGAACCGGCCAGGCGCCGGCAGCAATATCGCCACCGAGGCAGCCGTGAGGGCAGACCCGGACGGCTATACGCTCCTCATGGTGAGTGCCGCGAACATGAGCAACGCGGCGCTCTACGACAAGCTCAGCTACAATTTCATCCGCGATTTCGCGCCGGTTGCCGGTGTCATGCGCGTGCCGCTGGTGATGGAGGTCAATCCATCGATTCCGGCCAAGACCGTTCCCGAGTTCATCGCCTATGCAAAAGCCAATCCGGGCAAGATCAATTTCGCGTCGGGCGGCATTGGAACCTCGATTCATCTGTCCGGCGAGCTGTTCAAGATGATGACCGGGATCGAGATGCAGCACGTGCCGTATCGCGGGAACGGGCCGGCGCTCACCGACCTGCTCGGCGGACAGGTGCAGATCATGTTCGACACCATGCCCGCAGCGATCGGATACGTCAGAGCCGGCCAGCTGCGGGCGCTGGCGGTGACCACGGCAATGCGCTCGGAGGCATTGCCGGATATCCCGACGGTCGGCGAATACGTGCCGGGCTACGAGGCGAGCAGCTTGTATGGAGTTGCCGCGCCGAGCAGTACGCCGGCCGAGATTGTCGACAGGCTCAACCGGGAGATCAACGCGGCGCTCGCCGACCCCGCGATGAAAACACGGCTGGCCGACCTTGGAGGCATCGTGATTGCCGGCTCGCCCGCCGACTTCGGAAAGCTGATCGCCGTGGAAACCGATAAATGGGCCAAGGTGATCCGGACCGGCAACATCAAGCCGCAGTGAAGCTGTTCTCCACCGCGCGGATATTGTCGCGATCTGCCCGAAAGCGGACTCGTTATGCTCACTGTGAGCTTTGATCCTGACCCGGACCGGACGCCCACGCTAAGCGGAGGTTCGCCGGCCTCAACTCACAGGCTGCGCGGCGGGGAATCTCCATGTGCCATCGAGAATTTCGGGTCGCGGGCGAAAGAGGCGCACTGTGTAGTTCCAGCCCTTCATGATCGGCAGGCAATTGGGATTTTCCCCGTCGCAGCCGCCGAACTGGATGGCGACCGAGCCGTCCGCGCCCTTTTTCGCGGTGATATTATTCACGGAATAGGCCTTGTATTGGTTCGGTTCCAAATAACCCTCGGCGTTGTAGACGGTGATCGACCAGAAGCCGTCGACGGGCACGTCCTTAACCGTGAGCTTGTGGACGGTGGTGCCGTCATTCCGGGCCGGCGTGACCGGGAGGTAGAGGCCGTCCTTCTCGGGATTGCTGCCCCAAAGCAACGCGGTTCCGATCAGGTGCCGCACGGGATCGACCTTATCCTTGGCGCCGAACATGCGCTTTGTATCGGAGATGGTCTCCCCAAGCTGCAAAAGCGCGGCGTGCACCTTCTTGCGGCTTGCCTCATCCCAGTTGGGGACTTGGAACATGCCGGGACTTTGCTGGCTCACCTTGAGCGCATCCTGCAAGGCATGTACTTGCTGGATATCTTCCTGGTTTGCCGGATCGACCAGCATGCGCACCACGACACTGGCGTATCGCGTGCCGATCCCCTCCTTGGTCAGGGTGTGACTGCCCGCGCCGTAATAGACCGCCGGGGCGTACTGGTCCTCATTGATTACCTGCATCGACATGAAGCGCTTGCCGGCGTCGGGTAGCCTGATTGTCACCGGACCGGCGTCGAGGTCGAAGACCGCAGACGAATACAGCGTGTCGCGGTTGGGCCGGATAACGCCCTGCTTGTCGAGGGCCACCAGCTCGCGGCGATGTAGGAATTTGCCGAAGCCGCCCCTTTCGACATTGAGGCCAAAATTGACGTCTGACTGGGCCCGATTGTAGTTGTCGACGGTAACCAAGACGGCAGTGCCTGATGGCGCTTGCGCGAGCGCGATGGAGCTCGTTGCCGCCGGCGACAGGGCGGCGCAGACTTGAGTGCGGAAATTTCTCATCGCTGAGTTCTCCTCGTTCATGTGTCAAGCTGTCGTGACCCCGCGCAGGCTACGGACTCACACCGCGGCCACCGTCCAAGTCCGGCGACATCTCTTGCCGGGCCCCACTCGCCGAGTTGTTCGACGTCACGGCAAAGCAGTAGCCATTGAAACCGGGAATGATATTCCCATATTTGGGACGATGGGACGCCGAACGAATGCGGTTTAACCGAAAGATGGAATGGAAGTGGCTGATCTGAATTCGCTGGTGATTTTCGCCAAAGTCGTTGAGGCGAAGGGTTTCTCGGAAGCGGCCCGGCGCCTCAAGATACCGATCTCCACCGTGAGTCGCCGTGTCGCCGAGCTAGAGGATCGGCTCAGCGTGCGCCTCCTCGAACGGTCGACGCGCAATTTGCGGCTCACCGATGTCGGGGCGGAGGTTTTGGAGCATGCTCAGCGAAGCGCCGAGCTCAGCGAAGCCGTCGACAACCTTGTCTCGAACCAGTTGTCGACGGTCGCGGGCGTTTTGCGGCTTTCCGCGCCACCGAGCATCTCAGATACCCTGCTCGCGCCGCTGCTTGGCACGTTCCAGGCATCGTACCCGAACGTCCGAGTACAGGTTTTTGTCACCGATCGATTCGTCGACCTTATCGCTGAGGGGATCGATCTGGTGTTTCGCCTCGGCGCACTTAGAGATTCATCGCTGGTTGCTCGGAAAATCCTTACCTTTCGACATCAGCTGGTTGCGAGCCCCGCCTACCTTGAAAGGGTTAAAGCTCCAAGATCTCCAAGGGATCTGCTCGATCACAAACTGCTCGCGTTCTCTCATTGGAGGCCTGACAACAGCTGGACCTTTTGGCATCAAAACGGAAAATGTCGGGAAACGCTGTCGTTCGAACCGTATCTATCGATGAACGACTACACCGGACTTGCAACCGCTTTGTTGGCCGGAGTTGGCATCGGCGATCTTCCGCCTGTGGTGCAGCCTGATCTGATCCGCGACGGACGGCTTATTGAGGTCATGCCCGAATGGCACTTTCCCACATTCGACTTGTCGGTCCTGCATTTGGGCAACCGCCAGATATCGCGTCCAGTACGACTGTTTAAGGAATTCGCAGTGGAAATGTCGCCAAGGCTTTTTCCGGGTCTTCCCATTTAACTTGCCGATCCATTGGGATTGCTGCGCAGTCCCGCGCTGGATCACCGACCTGGATGGTTGGGTAACGACACTTGAGTTGGCAGATCGAATGCCGAATCACCAAGTGTTCTTAGCCGCTGCGGGCTGGAGTTTAAATCACACTTCGGCAATCCCTGTGAACGTCGGCTCTTGGCCCGATCCGGACCTCCCGGCATGTCGCTTTTGCGCCGCTGTTGGGGGCAAAGTGGACATTAATCAGGGGTGGCGATTTATGAGTACACGCTGAGGCGGTTTTTCGGATGCACTCACGGGCCAGTTCAGCCAGTCGCAAAGACCGCGCCCCATGATCCAGGCTTTATCGTCCTCGCCGAGCCAAGCGAGCTCCTCGGTAAACAGAGTGATCATCTGGCGATAAGTGTGACGCACCCGCGAAATATCGGAGCCCCAGAATATCCGTTTCGGCCCGAAGGCGTCGAACACCTGGCGCAGATAGCCGTGCAGGATGGGGAACGGATAAGGCTCGCCGGAATAGTCCGTGACCGCGCTCGCCTTCACCGCAATATTCGGGCGCTTGGCCAAGGCGAGCAGCCCGGACAGATGGGCGAAGGCCTCGTGGTCGACCTTGGGCCGGACGAGACCCAGATGGTCGATGACAAGGCGCAGAGTCGGATAGCGCGCCGCAATGGCGTCGATCAGCGGCAGTGAATGCGGCGCATGCACCATCAGGGGAACTCCCGCGGCGGCGGCCGCGGGCCAGAGCCAATCGGCGGCACCGCCCGTGAGGAGCTTCTGCTGCTTTTCCGTATGGAAGGTGAACCGCAGGCCGCGCATGCCGTCGGTGCGCGTCAGCGGCAGGAATTCCTCCCGGCTTTCGGGGGCCTCCAGCGATATGCGGCCCATGACGGCGAACCGTTCAGGGTAGCGATGGGCCGCCGCGAGCACCACGTCGTTCCTGTCGCCTTCCCAGGAGGGAGGCACGAGGATGGCGCGCGCCACGCCGGCCGCGTCCATTTTTTCCAGCAGGCCCTCGGCCGTGAGCGGCGTGGGCTGGTGCGCACGCGCCGCCTCACCCGGAGGCCATGGACGCTCCGGCGTGTCCGCGGCCCAGATATGCACCTGGGAATCGACGATCATCATGGTCAGTCTCTTGTCCTGAAAGATGCCCGCGGCGGCGGGCGCCCCGATAGATGGAAAGTCGGCGAGCGATCAGTCGAGCTTCACGCCGGCGCGCTCGATGAGCGGCCCCCAGAAATCAGCCTGCTGCCTGAGTTCCGCGGACAGGTCGGCGGGGTTGGAGACCACTGGCTCGATCCCGATATCCTCGAACTGCTTGCGCGCCTCGGGCGTGGCCAGGGCTTTTGCCAGCGCGTCGTTGAGGCGCTTGATGATCGGCACCGGCGTGCCCAGCGGGGCGAACAAGGCGTACCAATTGTAGGTCTTGTAGCCCGGCAGGCCCGCCTCGGCAGCAGTCGGCACGTCAGGCAGCAACGCCAGGTGATGATCGGCATTCACACACAAAGCCCGCAGCTCGCCGGAGCGGATATGCGGCAGGAGCGCGGGAACGCTGCCCACCACGAAATGAGTGTGGCCCGCGAGAAGGTCCATCATCGCCGGCCCTTCG
>Ga0208990_1000122_pt1 | contig 14037 bp, 12 predicted proteins | sample MedBloCARef_M3_FD_187854 | JGI IMG/M metagenome (GOLD analysis project Ga0208990, IMG submission 187854) | Forest soil microbial communities from El Dorado National Forest, California, USA - Mediterranean Blodgett CA Ref_M3 (SPAdes) (version 2) | ecosystem: Environmental > Terrestrial > Soil >...
CCGACATCAGGAGCACTTCCGGCCCCGTACAGACCGTTGGCACCGAGGAAACTAAAATAAAGAAAAATGCCTCCGAACGCAGTCAGCCAGAAACTGAAAGCATTGAGACGCGGGAAGGCCATGTCCCGCGCACCGATCATTAACGGGATGAGGTAATTAGCAAATCCAAACAGCAGGGGCATGACCACGAAGAAAATCATGGTGGTCCCATGCATCGTGAACATTTGATTGAACAGGCCGGGCGAGACGAAATTATAATGCGGACGGATGAGCTGGATGCGCATGATCGCCGCTTCGATCCCGCCGATCACAAGAAAAACCAAGGCATAAACGATGTACAGAATGCCCAGCCGCTTATGATCGACGGTAGTCACCCATTCGTGAAGCTTAGCGGCGAGAGGACGAGACGGCATCTCGACCCTAAGCGTTGAGATTGCATCAGTCGACATGAAGCCTTCTCCTCAACGCGCTCAGCGCAGCGTCGCCAAATATGCCGTCACCGCGTCCAGTTCGTGATCGCTCAATCCCATGGCCGGCATTTTGGATCCAGGTTTGATGGCGTCGGGATTTTGAATCCAAAGCTTGAGATTTTCGGGCGTGTTCGGCGCCGCTCCGGAAGCAATCGTTTCGCGGCTCATTAGGTGCGTCAGGTCCGGGCCGAAACGCCCGTCTGCCGCCGTGCCGGCCACGGCATGGCAGTTGATGCAGGCAGTCGTCTCGAAAATGCGCTGCCCTTCAGAAACTGCGGCACTCGCGTGCGCCGGCTGACTTTGCTCTTCAATCCAGCGGTTGAACTCATCACCGGATTGCACATAGACGCGGAGAAGCATCTTGGCATGTTGTGTTCCGCAATATTGAGCGCACTGGCCCAGGTAGAGTCCGGTTTGCTGCGGGTCAAACCACATAGTATTGGGGTGGTTGGGAATCAGGTCAGTCTTACCGGCGAGACGGGGAACCCAGAAGCTGTGGTCTGTATCTGCGGAGAGCAGAGTGATGAAAGTCGGGGTCGGGTGAGCCGGATCACTCACGGGCACGTGCAGTTCATTCGCGGTCACGACCTTTAGACCCGGATAGCGATACTCCCACCAGAACTGATGGCCGATGGCGATCACTTGAATCGCGTTGGCCGGCCGGGCAACCTTTTGGATGCTGGCGATCACCCGTGCCGTGGCCATAAACAAAACTACAACGATGAGAATCGGAATCACGGTCCATGCCAGTTCCACCTGATTGCTGCCGTAAACTTGGGGAGGCTCGCGGCCGTCATCGTCTGCCCGCCTCGCAAATCTCACGACACAGTACACCAGCAAGCTGAACACGATCACGAATATGGATGCGGTAACCGCAAGCGCAAAAAGTGAGAGTCCAAAGATCGAATGAGCCGGCGTGGAGACGGGCGCAAAAATATTTGTCGGGCTGAAAGAAGGGTCCGCGGGAGCCGCCGGAGCGGCTACCGGCAAAAAAAGGAAAACAATGACCTGCACTGCAAACCGCGTGCGCCAATTGGCGGGGCCTCTATCTCCCATTTCGCTTACCTCTTCGCAATTCACCAAAGGGCGAACCAATCAGCTCCTCGCTAAGCCCAACGGCCTCTGTCCCGCAAAGGCTCCTCCCGGCCCAGCCTCAGAGCGAGTGGACTTGCCGCGGTACCTCAGGAAAATGTCGCGTTTATTCGAACCCAGTGCGAAAGCCCAAGCTAGCGCGCAACCTCTCACTCTCAGCTCCTCAGCTGAGAACAGCACGTAGCTCCCGGCCGTTAGAGTTCCAAGCGCTGGCGGTGCCGAAGCGCAGTCTCTTCCGCCGTTCCGCTCGCTTGATGAAGTACTGATCCAGCTCATGCCGCATTTTCGGCCGGGCATGGAAGATTCGCGCCTTTACGGCTGCGACGGAAATACCCAGGCCTTCGGCGATCTCCTTCATCGAGCGTCCTTCCAGTTCATATTGCTCGAGGACGCGCCGCGCATTCGGCCTAAGTTCGGCAAGCGCTTCTCTCAGCATTCGCGCTCTTTCTTCGCGTAAGCAGTCCTGCTCGGGGTTCAGCGCCGAGTCTGTTACGGCATTTCGAAACGACATGTCCTCCGATTCAGAATGTTCGTCGATGGAGGTCTCCGCTTTTCGCGACTTCTTGCGGAGCTTCATCAGAGCGACATTGATCGCAATGCGCGAGAGCCAGGTGGAGAATCGAGAGCCGCCCTTGAAATCGCGCAGATGAACAAATGCGAGCTGGAAAGCTTCCTGCACAACGTCTTCAGCGTCTTCGTGGTTTCGCATAATGCGTTGTGCAAGGTGAAAAATCCTGCGCCTGTAGCGATTGAAGAGCTCGCCAAAAGCGACCGAATGGCCGGTCATCGCGGCGGCCAACAGCCGCGCGTCACTGTCCTGCCCACCTTCCAGGTCGACAGTCCAATGATTGCTCTGGAGGGCGGCTGCACCGAGTGTTTGCATTGACATTGCTCCTCGCCTTTCTGTTTTCATTCCCATGGATTCAATTCTCCCGGGGGGCCGTGATCTTTCCCGTGGGGGGCACTTTCCTTCGCACGATGGGTAGAGGCACCCTTCGTACCAAAACCGATGGGGCGGGACGTCACCGCAAGTGGTTGATTAAGAAGGTAGATCCGAAAGCAGTGCCGAATCCGAGTGTCGGAGTGTCGGACACAGAGACACCTCACCTGACACTTCGGCTGACACCGTAGCCGCGGTAACGGCCGTGTTTTTCGTCAAAGCTCACGTGTTTGCAATCGGCCGTGCGTCTCGGCTCATTGGGGGAACTGCTACTTGGGGATTGAACTGCCGTTTCGTGCAGGCATTCCAGGCGGACTTTCCAAGCGGGCGCGCCTAACGCCGCCTGATGCGCTGGTCCCCCGGCCGGCTTCAGCGGTGGAAAAAGGGGCAAGTTCTTAGCAAGGGCCGGCGCTCAGGACAATGTGCCTTATGGCTTTCTCCGCAACAATGAGGTGAGGTTTTGAACGCTTTTTGCAAGTTCCACGACTTCACCGGCTCCATGGAGTTCGAATTCAACTTCATAATTCCCCGTCGCAGCGTGATCAACGGCCTCTTTGAGGCTAACGAGCGGCTGTATCACTTGGCGAGGCAGAATGAGGCTGACCCATACGCTAAATACGAGAGTAATGGCCGAAACAATGCTCAAGCCCCACTCAGCGCGATGGATCAGTTGACGAGCTTTCTGGTGATCCATCTCGACGCGGGCCCAATTTTGCTTTTCCAGCTCGGACGCCAGTTGCAGGGTCTGTTCACTTGATGCCTGAAGGTCTGGGGTGACTTGGCGTAAGGCGGGGCTGCCTGCCTGAATCGCTTCTGCAATCCGAGTATCCAATGATTCGACTTGATTGCGAAGCGCTTGCATCAGCTCGGCTCGTTTCTCATGCCTGGCCTTTTTGACAAGACCGTCCAAATCTCTTTCATAAGCCAGCACGGCTACCTGAATGCGTTCGACGGGTTCTTGCCTTGACTCCGCCATCGTCGAAACTTCGGCAGCGAATCGCTCCTGGTATAGGGTGAGCGCCTCCAGACTGTGCCGCACAGTGGTTTCTTCGTCTGGCTCAAGATCCCCAATACGAGCCAGGAGTTGCCTCGCGCTCGCGAGCGAATTCTGGTTCGTCTGAAGATATTCCTGGTCCTGGAACAGAGCGTAGTTTCGCGCGGCTCGCCGAGCCTCTAACATCTCGATGGAGGCTTGCGCTGCCAGCTTTGCCGCCGGCGCATCGACATTCACGATGCGCTCCACGATCCGGCCCATCACGTACAAATAATAAACAGCCAGGACAATGACGGGGACGAGAATCAACCTCACGATTGCCATGCTATAGGCAACTCTTGTTCGCAATGAGCTCCCGGCCGCAAAAATCTTAAAAGATTTTCGGATTCTCCATCGCATGAGCTAGAACCTTCGCAGAGTGTTACCGTAAGTTCCCGCGAAACCTCGTGAGCCACCAACAGAGCATTGTTTTGAAAGCAGACGAACGAGCGTCACTGGCCGCGCAGCGTGCCCGGCGGAATACCATCGCGCCGTGCGAGGTCTTCGAGTGCATTTAGATCGCTTTCAGTATCCTGTACGCGCTGCTGCAGGATTTCAATGCCAGCGTCGGGCGTGATGCCGATGTCGCCGCCGTCAAGATTAATGCCGCCTGTCACCGTCTTAAGGTCCCTCACATCTTCGAGTGCCTGACGATAGTGCTGAAGTTTAGCTTCCCTGCTTTCGAGCTCAGCCCGCAGCCTTGATGCTTGTTCAGCGTACCACTCAGGATCCTGTGTCTCTACGTACGGTGAAGGCGCCGCGGCCTCCGTCGTAGCTTGTTCCGCGACTTGGCCTACCACTGAGATGAGACTGTCGAGGCCATTGTTCGTCCATAGTACAGTTGCCCCTTCCGGCTTCCCCGCGCGCGGCTTGTTTGCCGCGCGCAGAGAAATGGCCGGGGTACTTAGGGTTATTGAGATAGCGAGTGAAAACGTCAGATAGCGATTCATCTCGCACCCCCTTAGTGTTTCGTCGACGGGGCGGGTGGAAAATGCTGGAACATTTTGTTCACGCCCTTGTCGAGGTTCTTTGTGTTCTTGTCCGCCTTGTCGGAAAGCGTATCGCTCGACGAGCCTCGCCAGATCAATTTCTCTGACTTTGCATCGAAGAGATCGATCACCAAGGTTCCGACTTTGTAGTTTTCGACGGTCGTGGTTGCGTCGCCAAATCCACCGCCGAATCCTCCCCAACGACGACCGCCGCCTCCGAACCCATTATAGAACGTGTCCAGAGTTTGCTGATCCTTAGTCGTCTCAATGGCAAAGACCTCGACGTCGCCTCCCGAGGGAACTTCCGTCCAGCCCTTTGCCGCCAGAGCGCTGTTCACTGCGCTCTTGATGCGATCGACCAGGAGCTGGTCTTTCGTCTTGACCTTCTCCCAAGAGTAGGTCTTGTATTGACCGAAGTTTGCACTATGGTCGTAGTCGGTCTTAACGTGTTGCGCGAATGAAACGCACGCCAGAAGCAGCATGAGTCCCACCGATGTTGCGATTTTTGATTGAAGCCTCATTGTTCCTCCTTCACCTTTCTTGATTTTTGTTTCTACAACTCCGTTGGTCACAGCCATATCAGTGATCTCTTAGGGCAATTGCCTTGCCAAGTGTCTGTTACTTGCAAATCCTTTCTTTCCGGTGTCTGGGCGCCTTTTGTCTTGTTCTCGATGCCATGAACTTGACGCCGCTGTCAGATTCCGGTCCCGTTTGCCCTGAGCCCAATCGCAGACGGTTAACTAGATCGCGACTTCGGGGCCCGGGCGCGAGAGTCCCAGCCTCCTCATCTTGCCCATCAGGGTGGTGCGCTTGAGGCCCAGACGGGCAGCGGCGCCCCTCGGACCTCCCACCACCCAGCGCGTTTGGCGAAGGATTTTCAGAATGTGACTCGACTCCACCTGCTTTAGAGTGGTCGCGGCGGACTCGATCTCGACGGGAGATTTCAGGTCGTCGAGCGGCGCACGTAGTGTCGATCCGGTTGTCAAGATCACCGCTCGTTCGATGAAGTTTTGAAGTTCGCGAATGTTTCCAGGCCAAGGATAGTCGGTCAGTTGCTCCATCGTGGATGCCAAGATTGTGTCGATCTGTCTGTTCATCCTCTGGGAGAATTGCTTTACGAAGAATTCCACCAGCAACGGAATGTCCTCCCTGCGTTCCCGAAGCGGAGGGATCACGATGGGAAAGACGTTAAGGCGGAAATAAAGGTCGTCGCGAAATTCCTTGCCGGAAACCATTTGCGCGAGATTTCGATTGGTCGCCGCAACGAATCGCACGTCGACTTGTTGAGTTTGCGTGCTGCCCAGTCTTTCGAACTCCTGCTCTTGCAAAACGCGCAGCAGTTTTGCCTGCAGCTCTAGTGGGATATCGCCGACTTCGTCGAGAAAGAGGGTTCCCTTATCCGCCAGTTCGAAACGGCCGATCTTACGAGTGATCGCCCCGGTGAACGCGCCCCGTTCATGGCCGAAGAGTTCGCTTTCCAGCAGCCCCAGCGGAATCGCCGCACAATTGACCTTCACGAAGTTCCGGGCTTTTCGCTGGCTGAGAGTGTGGATCGCTTGCGAAATCAACTCTTTGCCGGTGCCGGTTTCACCCTCGAGCAGCACCGTCGAATCCGTCGAGGCTACTGTCTTCACGTGAGCCAGCACGCGCTTCAGCGCCTCACTCGTGCCGATTATCCCTTCAAATAAACCAGGAATTGATTCTTCCGCGGCCGGAAAAGCATCGCTCTCCTCCACCACTTCCTCCGATCGAACGATTTCGCTCGGCGCGTCCTCTTCGGTCTTCGACTCCCCGGCCCATTTTGCTGGCCAAGAAAACTGGTGACTATAAACAAGTGAAGCCATTTTCATCCTCCTCTTAATCTTCGCTAGCTCCGATTACTTCGGCAGTGCCGGCGTCTGATCCGCGCCGCTCACTGCATTTCCCTTTGGCGCAACTGGGACTCGGCCGGCCTGCGTTCATGTCAATCTGCGTCCTTGGAGGACGGTTGCCCGGATGACAGCTTGATTACTCGCCAGCCGGTGAGCCGCGCATCCAGCGAATAGCCGCCGGGACCCAGCAACGCAAGCGAACTCGATAGGAAAAACACGAGAGCGAATAGGAATAACCACGCATCCATCGCGCTCCCTAGCATTCTTAAGTGATGGCTGTCGTACAGGGCCGCTCCGGCGGTGCAAATGGCGGCAGCGCTGCCTGCCAAGGATGTTCGCAGACCGAGGATCAACAGGATCGCGCTGGCCACGAGCACCAGGCCTAGGAGCAGCACACTCTTGGGTTCCAATGCGCCTCCTGCGTGGGTAGACAGGTGTATCCCCTCCCCGACTAGTCCGAGTCCATCGACCAGTCTTAAGAGAAGCAGAGCCAATCCGACGCTGCCACCGGGGAACCTTGAGTAAAGCCTGTCCACGTCCGCCTCCTGCGGCGCAAATCCTCTTGAAGAACTCGCGTCTGAAGCAAAGTTACCCGTCTTGCAGCGGTGCTAAAACGCGAAAGCGGGCGTATAGCCGATAGCTATTTCGGGTGTATGGACAGGTACTCGGAAGGAGGTTAGAGGCGGATGATGCCTCGACGGAGGGCGACCGTAACCGCCTCTGTGCGGTCGTTGACTTGAAGCTTGGAAAGAATATTTCTCACGTGCATCTTTACCGTGTCTTCCGCGATCGAGAGCTCGCCGGCGATTTCTTTGTTTCGCTTTCCGGCGGCCATGAGCGACAACACTTCCAGTTCGCGCGGGCTGATCGGCTCGTCAGCCATGTGCTCGGCCAGCTTTTGCGCTACTGCGGCAGGAAGGCGCCGCTTTCCCGCGTGAACGCTGCGGATGGTTTCCAGTAGTTCGTCGCGAACGATTCCCTTCGCAACATATCCTTGCGCTCCCGCTTCCAGCGCGCGTTGTATGTCGACGTCACCTTCGTGGGAACTTAGGACAATGATGCGTGCGTTTGGAGACTTGTCTTTGATTTTCTTGATTAAGTCGAAGCCGCTCATGTCGGGCAACTGCAGATCCACGAGGGCCACATCTGGGCGTAACTCGAAAAATCGTTTCAGCGCTTCATCGCCGGTCGCAGCTGCGCCCGCTAACATCATGTCCCGCTGTAGATTAATAATTGCCGCTATCCCGTCCCGGACGACGGGATGGTCGTCAACGCATAACACTCGTATTTTGCCGGTGTCCTTCATGAATTTGTCTCGCCCGGTTCACCTGTTCCGGATCCGCCTTCCGAGGACGTGCTCTGCGGCCCTTTACCGGTCTTTGGCTTTCGAATCCCCAGTCTTCCAGTTAGGTAATGCCACTGGTCTCCAAAACGCCAATGGGATCGACGCGCATCATCCTGGTACAGCGGATGCGCCGGTACAGTTAAAGTGACTTCCGTACCTTTGCCCACGCGGCTTCCGATAGAAATACTACCGCCTAAGCGCTCTGCTCGCTCTTTCATTCCTATTATTCCGTAGTGACCTGGACGCCCTAGATTCAGGGTCTCCTCGTTTATGCCGCGGCCATTATCCTGAACCCGAATCTGCAAGAGTCGCTCGCCGTAGCTCAATAGCACGTGAATCTTCCTGGCATGGGCGTGCTGAAGCGCGTTTGTGATGGCCTGCCGGCCAACTTGCAACACGTCATTGCCCATAGTCGCGTTCAATGAGCGCTCGCGCCCCTCGACGGTGACATCAATTTCAGTCCCAGCGTCTCTCGTTAATTCGTTCGTCAGTTGCGAGAAGGATTTGACGAGATCAGCGGCACTCAGCGACACGGTACGCAGGTCATTTAGCGTGCGGCGCCCTTCATCCAATGCCGATTTGCACAGACGCAGCGCGCGTGCCAGCGATTGCTTCGCCGGCAAATCGGCCGGCAGCAACTCGTCGGTAACCTCGATTTGCAAACTAATGCCCATGACGTCTTGAATCAAGCTATCGTGCAGCTCCAGGGCGATCCGTTTTCGTTCCTTTAGATGCTCTTCAAAGAGCTCTTGCGCGTGTGTCGTCACTTGCCACACTCGCAGACGATAGGCGCCCCAGGCGAGAATGATCAGAACCAAGGCGCAAATTAGACGGAACCACTGCGTTTGATAAAACGCCGGAAGAAGATCGAAATCCAGAGTGGCGCCCGACTCGTTCCAAACGCCATCGTTGTTGCAAGCCAGCACCCGGAAACGATAGGCGTGAGGATGTAGATTCGTATAAAATGCCTGGCGTCGCGTCCCAGCATCCCGCCAGTCCGGGTCAAATCCTTCGAGCTTGTAGCGAAACTGAACCTTGCGCGGCTCGGCGAGACTGAGGGCCGTGTAGTCGAACTCGACATTTCTGGTTAGTGGTTGCAATTGCACCGGCTGCGTGGCGGCAACCACTGCGCCATCGGCAACCATGCGTTCGATGTGAACGGCCGGTAGAACCAGATTTTTCGTCAGCTCTTGCGGGTCGATAACCGCCACTCCTTCCGAAGTTCGGAACCAGAACTTGCCGTCGCTTGCTCGAACCGCAGGCGACTGCCAGTGGCGGTCGGGGTTGCCCTTGAGGCCGTCGCCGTCGTCGAGAAAGCTGTAAGCCACGCGGTGCGACGGATCACCCGTGGCGCGGTCGAGTTCGGATCGGCTAACGGACGCCACTCCTGTGCTGTAACCGAGCCACAGCCGGCCAACGCTGTCTGCGAGAATCCATAGCACGCGTTCTCCAGGAAGGCCGTTTGCAATGGTCCAGGTAACAAACTTCTGGCCTTCAAGGCGGCTCAACCCTCGTTCCGCTCCAATCCAGATGGTGCCTCCGTCATCAACAAACACCGCATCTACAAAACCGCCTGCCAGGCCGTCGCGTTCAGAGTAAGAGCGGAACCGGCTGCCGTCGAAAACAACCACGCCTCCCTCGTAAAGTCCAAACCACACATTTCCTGCGCGGTCGGCTTGCGCCGTGAGGATCGATTTACCTTGCAACAACGGATCGTGCGAAAAATCTTGGATACGGCCGTTGGCCCACCGGTACAGTCCTTTGTGAGCGTCAAATAGCCAGATACCCTTTTCATGGTCCTCTGTAATTGCCGTGACGTCTTGCAGGTGAATCCCCGCAGGCATCGGAAGGTACCGCCACTTCCCGTTTTCCAGGCGCGCCACTCCACGATTTGTTCCGGCCCAGAGTGCATTTTCTGCTTCCGTCGCCAATCCCATGGCGGTGGCGCCGTTGAGGTACAGTTCGCGGTGCTCGCCATCAATTCGATTGATCCCGATCGATGTCGAAGCCCAGATTGCTCCGTCGGGCCCCGCAGCGAGTGCATCCACACTGTCGTCTGCCAATCCCTCGCGCCGGGTCAACGTGGTGATTTTTTCGTCACGAAAACGGTTCAGGCCGTTTTGCGTTCCAACCCAGATGTTGTGTTCCCGGTCCTCCAGCAAACACCACACGGACTCCGCCGACAGCCCGTCTAGTAGTGAATACTTCTCCATCTTCATCCCATCGTGGAATCCTGGCCGTGGCCGAGCCAGTCCCTGTCCATGGGTCCCGATCCATGTGTTTCCGTTGCTGTCGCGCAGCACCGTCTGGATGTCGAGAGTCTTTGTCTCCATTTCAGGGCGAGTGACAATCTGCCCTTCATTTACGGACCGCGTAGATCCGTCAGGGCGTGTAAGACAAATGTCCCCATTTGTGTCCTCACTTAGCCAAAACTTGCCTTTCGCTATTTCCGCCGGCGGACCCTGCGGGTTGCTGGAGTCAAGACGCTGAGCCCCGCTAAGTGTGGTGAACCAGATGGAGCCACTTCTATCCTGGAGTGGTCCGGACAAGAAAGTTCCAGGCAGCGTGATTGCAGTGCCCATCTGTTCCTGAGTTGCTGCGCGGAATCGCAACAGGTTATTTTCAGTGGCTACCCAAAGCGTACCATCACGATCTTCAAAAATTTCCTCGACCTGCGCCCCAACGGAGGAGGTTGTTAGGTCATCACCACGAATGTGGCCGACGAGGCCGGCGGCAGTCCCGATCCATAGGCTTCCATCCCGCGCGGCGCAGAGACTCCGCACAACGCCCAAAAGTGCCGTATGGCCAGTTTTCGGACGCCAATGGACAAACCGTACGCCGTCAAACCGGACAAGTCCGTCCGTCGTGGCCAGCCAAAGATAACCGTCCCGAGTCTGCGCGATCGAGTAGATGAATGCGGAGGGGATCCCGTCTTTGTGGGTCCAGACTGTGTGCGTGTACTCCGTCAGAGGCTTGTTGGAATCGCGCGCCTGGGCTTGCAACGCCAACAAACACCAGCACGCAGCCGCGCAGAGAGAACGCATCAAACCGCTGCGAGAATAGAACATGCGCCCTGGTCCTATATTGACCCGACCGGGCTTTTTTACCAGTTTCACTTTTGTAATGTTGGTGGGCCCGCTAGGATTTGAACCTAGGACCAACGGATTATGAGTCCGCTGCTCTAACCGCTGAGCTACGGGCCCGCCTCTTCTGAAATATCCTACATGGAAAAGGTTTGGTGCGCATCTGCGGCTTGAGGGGTCCCCGATAGATGCTCCTCAATTTGTTCTGAATTGAGCCATCAACGGTCTCGGCGGCGTGTTTTCTTGCTCACTCATCTCCAGAGGGGGCGTCTATCGCTACTGGGGTGTAAGGCCGGCGCGGGTCCGGCAAGATTGCCTGAGAGTTTCTTTTGGAGAGGAGATGGTGTGATTATGCGCAACGTGCGGAAGTGTGCTTTGGGACTGTTGGCGGGACTTGGCGTTTTGGCCGGGAATGCCCGCGCGCAATTCAAAAACGGAAGCCAGGCCACGGAGTTGAACATTCCTCGCGTCAGCCAGCGCGGTACTGTGTCGCAGCGCATTGGACTGACGGACATCACGATTACGTATCACCGGCCGGAAGTGGGTGGACGGGAGATTTGGGGCAAGACGGTGCCCTACGGAAAAGTATGGCGAGCCGGCGCGAATGAGAATACCACCATCACTTTCTCCGACGATGTCTCCGTGGAAGGGAAACCCCTTGCGGGGGGCACGTATGGGCTGCACACCGTCCCTGACAAGGATCAGTGGACGATCATTTTCTCGAAGAACTCGACTTCCTGGGGCAGCTTCAGCTACGACGAGAAAGAAGACGCGTTGCGCGTGAACACCAAGCCACAGGCCGCGGATTTCCGTGAGGCGCTCACCTACACTTTCGAGGAAGTCAAGCCGGATTCGGCGGCCGCGACTCTGAGGTGGGAAAAGCTCGCAGTTCCCGTCCACATCTCCGTGGACGTAAAGGCAGTTGTTCTGCGCAGCATCAAAAACGAGCTTCGGAGCGTCGGCGGATTCACCTGGGCGGGTTACGACGAGGCCGCGCAATGGTGCCTGGACAACAATTACAACCTGGAAGAAGCGCTGAAATGGGAAGACACTTCGATTCAGAATGAAGAGCGATTTGAAAATTTGGAAACCAAATCGCGCATCCTCGATGCCATGGGCCGAAAAGAAGAATCCGCCAAAGTGTTTTCCAAGGGCTTTGATAAAGCCAGCGCGATTCAACTGTACTCGTACGCCCGCGGCCTGCAGCGCTCGGGGAACGCCAAGCGCGCGTTTGAGCTGTTCCCCCAAGTGCCAAAGAAGGATGCGAATCACTGGGTCAGTCACCTGGCGCTCGCGCGAATCTCGTCGAACACCGGTGATTTCCCGAACGCCGCCAAGGAAATGACGATGGCGATCAGCGCGGCACCTGACACGACGAAGCCTTTTCTTCAGCCACTGCTGAAGCGCCTGGAAGCGAAAGACGACATCAACAAGTAATTCGGACCCCGCGCTCCTGATGGACCTGGGCGAACGTGAAAAGTCACGGGGGTCACTCCGCTCGCCACGGCGATCGCTCTGGCCAGTGCCGTAAGATCTCCGTGGCCCAGGCCGTGGTCTTGTCGGTGTGGCACGACGTGCAGGGATTTGGGATTTTATATTTGTCAGTCATCGCGGGCGTAATGAAGGCAAATGTGTGTGAGCGGACCTTCACGTCAGCTATCGTCGTGGCGATTTTCGGCATGTGGCAGGCGATGCAGCTGCTTCCTGCGGAACCTTTCTTGTGATGTGTATGCTCTTCGAGAGTTCCGGTGCGCGGGCCATTCATGGAAAGAGGCCCGTGACAATCCAGGCATAATTGGTCCGCAGGTTTTCGCAGTTGCGCGTAGTGTTCCGTACCATGCGCATCATGACAGCTAAAGCACGTCACGCCGCGGCGGTACATCACGCTCTGCACAAAATCATTCCCTTGCATCCGATTTTTGTGAGCCGTGCCATCGGGGTAATGCGTGAACGTCGTCTCGCCCAACGTATGCTCCTCAAGTTGCCAGAAATCCCGCAGATTTGAACCCACCTGGTAGCCGACGGGCCAGTCGTAATACCGGCCTTCGATGGGATTCGTCAGTGGACGTCCTTGCGAATGGCACTGGATGCAGGTGTCGCTTGCCTGGACGTATTCCATTCGCGCGGCATTCAGGATGTTTCCGCGAGTGGGATGCTGCACATGCTCGCTTCCGGGGCCGTGGCACCGTTCGCAGCCCACGTTCCACTCCGCCACTTGTTTCGTGTGGATGTTGTAATCGACGGAGTGGCAGCCATCGCATGTAGGACCAGTGGGCCGCTGCATATTGTCTGGCGGATAAAGTGTGGCCCACCAGTCGGTGCCATTGGCGACGAAATACGGCCGCCAAACGCGGTTGGTGACATCCCACTGAGCCGGTTCCGGAAAATAGTCGTCTCCCCTTTTCGTGAAGTAACGTTGCTTCCAAACGCTGCCGTAGACGAGGGCGACCTCGTCCCTAGTGAATCTGGAAACGGAGTTGGTGGAAAGATTTGGAATGATGGCATCAGGAAATTCGCGAGGGTCGCGAACAACATTGGCCATTGGCGTTTTTCGCCAGCGTTCGTAGATTTGGGCGTGGCACTTCCGGCAGGAAGGCGAGCCGACGTAGTGAGCCGAATTCGCGGCGGCAGCCTGCTGCTCGCGTTCTACGCTGGTCAACTGGCGCAAACTGCGAATGAAGAGCACTTGCTTCCAACTGTCGTCCCCTTGCTCGTCATGCGGGTTTGCCCAGCCAGGCATGCCGGTGAGGCGCACGCCATTTCGGATGATGTAGCGGATTTCCCCATCCGTGAGGTTTTGCGTTCGTGGCAAACGCAAGTCTGGAACCTTGGGGTAAAGGCTGCGCCCGACTCTGGTTTGTCCGGAGCCGTCCGGACCATGGCAAGTTGCACAGCGGTCGAGGAAACTCTCACGGGCTTCTTTCAGAACTTCCGGCGTGGGGCTCCATGGGTTTGCTTCGAGGCGGGCATTCCGCGGGATGGATAGGTTGCGAGCGGCGCGAGCCACGGCTTTCTCTAAATAGGATGGCTCTTCAGCGGTGCTGAAGCCACGCGAAATCAGGTGCGCTCCGTAAAGGCCGAGCGCCATGAGTGCCACACCACAGAGCAAAAGAGAAGTTCTTCTGGTTTTCATTCTGAGTCTTCCGGTTCCCGCGGCTAGGCGGTATTGCCGCCGAAGCACATACAATTGATTTCGACGAACTCAAGAGGGGTA
>Ga0208990_1000125_pt1 | contig 13967 bp, 8 predicted proteins | sample MedBloCARef_M3_FD_187854 | JGI IMG/M metagenome (GOLD analysis project Ga0208990, IMG submission 187854) | Forest soil microbial communities from El Dorado National Forest, California, USA - Mediterranean Blodgett CA Ref_M3 (SPAdes) (version 2) | ecosystem: Environmental > Terrestrial > Soil >...
AGAGCGGGATGACTTTTCTTCGAATCGTCATCCCGCTCTATCTTTTTGTTTGAGCATGATCTTTTCGGAAAACCGGTACCCACTTTTCCGGATCATGCCCTAGCCCGGCTTGAATGCCACGCCAATGCGCTTGTCTTTGACCCAAGCCACCCGGCATGGACGTTTGGCGATATTGCCGGAGATCAGAAGATTGAATTCGCCGGGAATGCCCACCGGGCTCGCGACCTCAAGCTGGGCGCCGGTGTCCGAAATGTTGCGGACGACGCAATCGATGGTACCGCCATTGAACTCGATGGTGCCGGCTTTCAAGGTACGCTGTCGCGGCGCGGCCCGGTTATTCTCCAGATTTCGGAGCTCCTCGGGTTTTGGCTGCCCGTCTGCGTTTGATGGTTGCGCCTCGGCCAGTTTTGCGGCGTGCCGGGACGCGACCGCGATGTCCTCTTCGGTGAGCCCGGCCCTGATCCTGGTCCAGGCGATCTTCAACCGAAGCTGGCAGTCCTTGAAATTGATCGCGGGTCCGCGGTCATTGGCCGTCGGCGGCTGTCCGTAGACGTTGCAGCCCCACCACCAATGCGGGTCACCGGGCGGCTTCATGATCCTGCCGATCGGCAGCCCGCGCCAAGTCACCTCGTAGTCATCTTCCTGCTGCTTCCCGTCAGTGACGGTCGGACGCAAAGCAACGGATTCCGAATCGTCGGTCATCACCAAACGTGCCTTCAACCGGCCTGTTCGGCCGCAGCGGATGATTCCGGTTCTACCTCGCAATCAGGTTTGCACAGATTGCCTGAACCTGTCTGCGATAGAATACGCACAACTTGTTGGAACGGGGCTTTTTCTTGCGCCAAAACCGGCGTCCACCTTGCAGGAAATTCTCGGGGATAGCCCGGGTTCCATCCGGTTAACCCATCGGTTGGCCATGATCAGCCCCGTTTGCGGCGTCGGTAGTCGCGCTTGGGTTTCGGCTTGGGCGCAAGCTCCGGCAGCACGCTCTGCGCCTCCCGATATTTTGCCAGCATCCGCTCGAAACTGCGATGCAGCGTCTCGGCGATATCGGGCCGCTTTTCGATGCCAGCAAGCAGCATCGCCGCGGCCTCGATGGTGGACAGGCCGTCGCGGCGCGGCTCGCGGCGCAGCTTGCCATAACGCGACGGATGCGCCGGGCCGAGGATGACGCGCTGGCATTTCAGCATCCAGGCATTGCGCCACCACAGCGCCTTGGCCTGGCTCCAGGTGCCGTCCAGCAGCACGATGCCTTCGATGTCTTTCAGGATGGCGCGCTGGTTCTCCTCGATCTCGCCCTTGCGGTCGATGGCGACGATATCGCGGTCGGTCTCGAGCTCGGCGACCTTGGCCGAGCCGAGATAGAGTACCGCCCACCGGCTGGGATCGGCGACCTGCCGTCCCAGCGCCTTGGAAAGGCTCGGCCACGACAAGCCGATCTTCAGCACCGCGTTCTTGAAATGCAGCGCGGTCAGTCGCGCCGTGCCATGCGCCCTGTCCTGCTCCTGCGGATGTTGCAGGATCAGCAACGCAATCTTGTTCTCGATCGGCGAGATGCTGTCGCAAATGCACAGCGGCAAGGGCTTAAAGCAGCGCGGACAGTCCGGTATCGCCTCCGCTACGGCGGTGCCGGTATCAGGCTCGATTTGTTTTGACATGGGCCCGCTATACGCCCCGCGGGCGTGCGCTTCAACAACCCAAGGCTTATCCCCGAGCTATTCCGCCGGCGCCTCGACCGCGGCCGGCTCGGATCGCCGCCGCAGCCGGTCGATCAAAAGATAGATCACCGGCGTCGTATACAGCGTCAATATCTGCGAGACGAACAACCCGCCGATGATGGTGATGCCGAGCGGCCGGCGCAGCTCGGTGCCGGGACCGGTGGCGATAACAAGCGGAATCCCTGCGAACAATGCCGCCATCGTCGTCATCAGAATGGGGCGGAACCGGGCGCTGCAGGCCTCAAAAATGGCATCGGCCGACGACAATCCGCGGTGGCGTTCGGCATCCAGCGCGAAATCGACCATCATGATGCCGTTCTTCTTGACGATGCCGATCAAGAGAATGATGCCGACAAAGGCGATGACGGTCAGCGGCGTGTTGGTGATCTGCAGCGCCAGCAGCGCGCCGAGGCCGGCCGAAGGCAGGGTCGAGATGATGGTCAAGGGATGCGCGAGGCTTTCATAGAGCACGCCGAGCACGATATACATCGCCACCAGCGCGCCGAGGATCAGCAATGGCTGCCGTCCGCTGGTCTTGTTGAAGTCCCCGGCATTGCCATCGAAGCTGCCGCGAATGCCTTCGGGCATATGCAATTCCTCGACCGCGCGCTGGATGTTCGAGGTGGCGACCTCCAGCGGCACATTGGGCAGCAGATTGAACGACACTGTCGTTGACGGGAACGATTGCGAATGAAACACCGCGAGCGGCGTCAATCCGCGCTGGTAATGAACGACGGTGGACAGCGGCACCTGCGCGCCATTGGCGCCGGCGACGAAGATGCGCTCGAGGTTGGACGGGTCGCTCTGGAATTTCGGATCGATCTCCAGCACCACCATGTACTGGTTGCGCTGGGTGTAGATGATCGAGATCTGCCGCTGAGAGAACGCGTTGTTAAGCGCGTTGTCGATATCCTGGACGCGGACGCCGAGGCTCGACGCCTTTTGCCTGTCGATCGCGAGCGTTAGTTGCAGCCCGCCGGGATCGCGATCGCTGGAAACGTCGGTAATGCCTTCGATGCTCTCCATGCGCTTGCCGACGATCGGTGCCCATTTCTGCAACAGATCGAGATCGGTGCTCGACAGCGTGTATTGATAATCGGAATCGCTCTGCCGCCCGCCGGCGCGTACGTCCTGCGCCGCAAACATGAACAGGCGGATTCCCGCGACACGATAGAGATTCTTGCGCAGGCGATCGATCACGGCTTCCGTCGACAATCCTGCCCGCTCCGCAGGCGGCTTGAGGCTGATGAACATCATGCCGCGGTTGGTGCCCCCGCCGCCGGGACCGCCGCCCCCGCCGAGCACCGAGCCGATGCCGGCAACGGCCGGATCGGCCATCACAATGTCGGCGAGCTGCTGCTGCAGCCCGAGCATCGATTGAAACGAGATATCGGCGGACGCCCGGGTTGAACCGATCACAAAGCCTGAATCATCGGTCGGGAAATAGCCCTTCGGGGTCTTGATGTAGAGCATGACCGTCAATGCGATGGTGGCGAAGAAGACGATCAGGGTCAGGAACGGAAAGCCCAGCACCACCCGCAGCGTCCGCGCATAGAACGCCACGATGCGCGACAGTGAACCCTCGACTAGGCGGTCGAACCAGGTGGCGTTATGCGACGTCGCCGCCTTGATATAATGCGCGCAGATCATCGGCGTGATCGTCAGCGACACCACGGTGGAAACCACGATGGCAAAGGTCAGCGTCAGCGAAAACTCCCGCAACAGCCGGCCGACGATCCCGTCCATGAAAATCAGCGGCGTGAAGGCTGCGATCAGCGACAGGCTGATCGAGAGCACCGTGAAGCCGATCTGCCGGGCGCCCTCGAGTGCCGCCTGATACGGCTGCATGCCACGCTCGAGGTTGCGATACATGTTCTCGATCATGACGATGGCGTCGTCGACCACGAAGCCGACCGAGATCGCCAGCGCCATCAGCGACAGATTGTCGATCGAGAATCCGGCGAGCCACATGCCGGCGCAGGTGCCCGCCAGCGCCAGCGGCACGGAAACGCCTGCCGCGATGGTCGGCGTGATCCGGCGCAGAAATGCGAACACCACCACCATGACCAGGAATGCGGTCGCCAGCAGCGTCCACTGCATGTCCTCGACGCTGGCGCGGATGGTCCCGGTGCGGTCGACCAGCGTTGAAATTTCGACGCCGGCGGGAATCCACTGTTTGAGCTCGGGTATCAACGCCCTGACGCGATCGACGGTATCGATGACGTTGGCGTCGCCTTGTTTGGTGATCTGGATCAGCACCGCCGGCTGCTTGTTGAACCAGGCGATCGAGCGGGTGTTGCGGACGGAGTCTTCGACCTCGGCAACGTCGGAGAGCCGGACGAAATTGCCGTTCGAACTCTTGATCAGGATGTCACGGAATTCGGCCGCGGTGCGCATCTGCCGGTTGATCGACAGGGTCTCGCTCTGGCGGTCGCCATTGAAGATCCCGACCGGCCCCAGCGGGTTGGCGTTGATGATGGCGAGCCTGACATCGTCGGTCGCGATGCCGGCGTTGGAGAGCGTGACCGGGTTGAGCGCGATGCGCACCGCGGGCTGGTCGGCGCCGCTCACGGTCACCTCGCCGACCCCGGGGACCTGCGAGATGCGCTGGGCCAGCACGGTATCGGCGACGTCATAGATCGCGCTTGAGGAAATCGTCTTCGATGTCAGCGCCAGCACGAATACCGGTGCCGCGGCGGTATTGGCCTTGCGGAACCGCGGCAGCGTCGGCAAGTCGCTCGGCAGATCGGCAAGCGAGGCGTTGATCGCGGCCTGCACGTCGCGCGCAGCCTTATCGATGTTGCGGCCGATGGCGAATTGCAACTGGATGCTGGTGGTGCCCAGCGAGCTTGTCGAGGTGATCTGGTCGATCCCTGCGATTTCACCAAGTCTCCGTTCCAATGGCGCGGCAACGGTCGCCGCCATCACCGAAGGGTCTGCGCCCGGACGCGTCGCGGACACCCGGATCGATGGAAAGTCGACATTGGGTACGGCTGCGACCGGGAGAAACTGGTAGGCGACCCCGCCGACCAGAAACAGCCCGATCGCCAGCAGCGTGGTACCGACCGGCCTGCGAATGAAGGGCTCCGAGATCGATGCCATTACTGCATCCCCTCGGTGGCTCCCGCGACCGGCGGCAACGGTAGTTCAGGTCCCGCCGGCGGCACCGCCTTCTCGATCCGGCGGTTCAGCCGGTCGAGCGCGAGATAGATCACCGGTGTCGTGTAGAGCGTCAGCAACTGGCTCAGCAGCAGGCCGCCGATGATGGAGATGCCGAGCGGGAATCTCAGTTCGGCGCCAGTGCCGCTTTCCACCGCCAGCGGCAGCGCGCCGAACAAGGCCGCCAGCGTCGTCATCATAATCGGGCGGAAACGCAGCAGGCAGGCCTGCACGATCGCGTCATTCGCCGACATGCCCTGGTGCCGCTCCGCTTCCAGCGCGAAGTCGATCATCATGATGGCGTTCTTCTTGACGATGCCCATCAGCAGGATGATGCCGATCAGGCCGATCACCGACAGATCCTGTCCGAACAGCATCAGCGCCAAAATGGCGCCGACGCCCGCCGACGGCAGCGTCGAGAGAATGGTGATCGGGTGAATGTAGCTTTCATAGAGCACGCCGAGCACGATGTAGATGGTGACAAGCGCGGCCAGGATCAGCCAGGGTTGTCCCGCCAGCGATTTGGAGAATTCGGCGGCGTCGCCGGCAAAGACGCCGACGATGCTGCCGGGCATGCCGATGCGGGTTTCGATCGTCCTGACGGCATCGACGGCGTCGCCAAGCGCAGCATCCGGCGCGAGATTGAAGCTTAGCGACACCGCCGGAAATTGCGCCTGATGCGAGATCGCCAGCGGTGCGGTGGTGCGGGTCAACGTGGCCACGGCGGACAGCGGCACCTGTGCGCCGAGCGCGCCCGGCAGATAGAGCTTGTCGAGGATGGATGGGTCGCGCTGGTACATCGGCAAGGCTTCCAGCACCACGCGATACTGGTTGGCCTGTCCGTAAATGGTCGAAATCTGCCGCTGCGCGAAGGCGTCGTTCAGGGTGTCGTTGACGCCCTGGATGTTGACGCCGAGTTGCCCCGCGCGCTGGCGATTGATGTCGAGCGCCGCGCGCAGACCGCCGTCCTGGGCTTCGGAAGAGACGTCACGAAACAGGGAATCGCGGCGCAGTTCGGCGACCAGATTATTGGCCCAGAGCGAGACCTGCGCCGAGTCGGTGCCCGTCAGCGTATACTGATATTGCGAGCGGCTGGACTGGGTCGAGATCTGCACATCCTGCACCGGCTGAAAGTAGATCGTCATGCCCGGGATCGACGCCGTGCGCTGCTTCAGGCGCGCGATGACGGCGGACACATCGTCGCGCCGTTCGCCGCGCGGTTTCAGCGTCATCACCAGGCGGCCGACATTGGTGGTGGGGTTGACCGAACCCGCGCCGATCACGGAGACGACGCCGGTCACATCCGGGTCAGCCTTGATCGCGCTGGCGGCCTGGGTCTGGCGGCTTTGCATTTCCGCAAAGGAAACGTCGGCACCCGCTTCGGTCACCGCGGTGATGGAGGCCGTGTCCTGCAGCGGCAGGAAGCCCTTGGGAGCGACGACATACAGGATCAGGGTTGCGGCGATGGTCGCGAAGGTGACCATCATGGTCGCGCGCTGGCGCTCCAGCACCCATAGCAGCGTGCGGTGATAGAATTCGACCATGCGGTCGATGCCGCGGCTGATCGTGGCAAGGCCGGGAACGACGAACTCCTCGCCGGCATGTTTCAACAGCCGCGAGCACATCATCGGCGTCAAGGTCAGCGATACGATCGCCGAGGTCACGACCGCGATCGTCAAGGTCAGCGCGAATTCGCGGAACATGCGTCCCACAAGTCCGGACATGAACAGCAGCGGGATGAACACGGCGATCAACGACACCGTCAGCGAAATCACGGTAAAGCCGATTTCACTGGCGCCCCTGAGCGAGGCTTCCATCGCAGATTCGCCGTTCTCCATGTGGCGGACGATGTTCTCGATCATCACGATGGCGTCGTCGACCACGAATCCAGTCCCGATCGTCAATGCCATCAGCGACAGATTGTCGAGGCTGAAGCCTGAAAAATACATGATGCCGAAGCTCGTGATCAGCGACAGCGGCAGCGCCACGCCGGCGATCAGCGTCGCGCGCAAGGAGCGCAGGAACAGCAGCACCACCAGCGTCACCAGCACTACGCTCAATATCAGCGTGAACTGCACGTCATGCACGGAAGCGCGAATGGTGACGGTGCGGTCGCTGACCACGGTCAGGTTGACGCCGGCCGGGATCGCGCGCTGCACTTTTGGAATTTCAGCGCGGATCTGGCGAACCACTTCGATTACGTTGGCGCCGGGCTGTCGCTGGATGTCGATGATGACGGCCGGCGTGCCCTGGTACCAGCCGCCGGTGCGATCGTTCTCCAGCCCGTCGACGATGACGGCGACGTCGCCGATGGTGACCGGCGCGCCGTTGCGGTAGGCAATGATGATCGGCTTGTAGGCCTCGGCGGCCGCGATCTGATCGTTGGCGGCGATGGTGTAGGCCTGTTGCGCGCCGTCGAGCGATCCCTTGGGACCGGAGACGTTGGCGCCCGCGATCGCGTTGCGCAGATCCTCCATCGCGATGCCATAGGCTGCGAGACGCGCCAGATCGGCCTGCACCCGCACCGCCGGCTTGAGACCGCCCAGCACCGCAACCCTTCCCACGCCGGAAATCTGGCTGAGGCGCTGCGCCAGGATGGTGTCGGCAAGGTCGCTCATGGCGCGCAGCGAAATCGTTTCCGACGTCAGCGCCAGCGTCATCACGGGCGCGTCGGCGGGGTTCACCTTGGCGTAGGTCGGCGGATACGGCAGAGTTCTCGGCAGTATCCCGGCAGCGGCGTTGATCGCGGCCTGTACGTCCTGGGTGGCGCCGTCGATGTCGCGGTTGAGATCGAACTGCAGGGAAATCTGGCTGACGCCGAACGAACTGGTCGAGGTCATCGACGACAGCGACGGAATTTGCCCGAGCTGACGCTCCAGTGGTGCTGTGATCAGCGACGCGATCACGTCGGGACTGGCGCCCGGCAATTGTGTCGTCACCTGCACCGTCGGGAAATCGACTTGCGGCAGCGCCGAAACCGGCAGCGCCCAATAGCCGAGCGCGCCACCGATCAACAGCGCGATCCCCAGCAGCGAGGTCGCGATCGGCCGGCGAATGAACGGTTCCGAGACGCTCATGGATGCGCGCTCACGCTTGCGAAGTCAGGCATTCAAATATGCAATATAGGCGTCATGGCTGCGACTTCGCTCCGCTGCCCGACGGCTCGCCCCCCTGCGCGGGTCCGGTCTGACCCTTTTGATCGCCCTCGCCTTGACCGCGCTCGCCCTTCTTGCCGCGGCGCTCGCCTTGTCCGTCCTTGGCTTGTCCGTCCTTTGCTTGACCGTCCTTGGCTTGACCCTCTCGGCTGCTGCGTTTCTTGCGCGGCGCGAGATCGGCCGCCGGCGTCTGCTCATCCCTGCCAACGATAACCTTGGCGCCATCGGACAGGTTGGCAAAACCGGTCGTCACCACGCGATCGGAGGCCGACAAGCCGCTCGCGATGACGGCATCCGTTTCGTTCTGCTGCGTCACCACCACCGGCTTTGCCGTTACAATATCGCCCTCGCCGATGACGTAGCTGAAGGTCCCCGCAGGACCGCGCTGCACGGCTGAGCTCGGCACAACCACCGCCTTTGCGATGGTTTCGACCTTGAGCCGCACATTGACGAATTGGCCCGGCCAAAGCTGGAAACTGGCATTGGGAAATTCGGCCTTGAGCTTGAGCGTCCCGGTGGTCGGATCGACCTGGTTGTCGATGCCGGTCAGCTTGCCACTATCGACCACCGTGATGCCGTCATTGCCGAACACATCGACGGTCAGCGCACCCTTGGCGGAGGCCGCATTGACCCGGACGATCTGCTGCTGCGGCAGGCTGAACTGCACCGCGATCGGCTGCAGTTGGGTAATGATCACAAGACCGGTGACGTCCGAAGCATGAATGATGTTGCCCTGATCGACCTGCCGCAAACCGGCGCGGCCCGACAGCGGCGCAATGATCTTGGTATAGCCGAGCATCGCCTGCGCGTTGTCGATCGCCGCCTGATCGGAATTCACCAGCGCCTCGGTCTGGGCGACAGTGGCGCGTTGGGTATCGGCCTGCTGCTTGGAGCCGGCATTGGACGCGGCAAGCTGCTGATAGCGTGCCAGGTCGAGGCGCTGATTTGCGAGCAGCGCTTCATCCTGCGCCTTCTTGGCGACGGCCTGATCGAGCTGGGCCTTGTAGAGCACAGGATCGATTTCGCCGAGCACATCGCCCTTCTTGACGTCCTGTCCTTCGGTGAAATTGACCGCGATCAATTTTCCGTCGACCTGGGAACGCACCAACACATTGTTGAGCGCACGGACCGAACCGACGCCATCGAGATAGACCGGCACGTCCTGGACGCGCGGCATCGCGGCCAGCACCGGCACCGGCAGATCGGGACGCGCGTTGCGGTTGGCGGCCTGCTTCTGCTGCATCGCTGTCCAGGCGATGTAGCCGAGCCCGCCCAGGATCAGCAGCGTAATCGTAATCGAGACGGTTCGGCGGCGCGCACGCGAGGCCACGCGGGCAACACGCTCGCCGGCTGCCTTCGCGGTTTCATTCAATTCCGGCTTAAAGAGCATCGACCGGCCTCTCCATCCTCGGCTCCCAACCGCCCCCCAGCGCCTGGTACAGGCTGACGATCGCGAGCAGGCGGGCGAGTTGCGCCTGCCACAGCGCATCTTCCGCCTGGAATAACGTCAATTGCGTATTTAGCACAGTTACAATGTCCGCGGTTCCGGCCCGAAGCTGCTGTTCGGACAATTGAAATGCCCGCCGCGACGCCGCAAGCACCTCGCGCTGCAGGCGCAGCTTCTCGGAGGTCTGACGAATCGACACCAATGCGTTGTCGACATCGGCAAACGCCGAGACCACCGTCTTGCGGTAGGTTTGCAGCAGTTCATCCTGCCTCGCCTTGGTGAACTCGAAATTGCCGAGGATCCGGCCGCCATCGAAGATCGGCTGCGTCAGGCTGCCGACCACGCTGAAGAATGCGGCGTGGGGCTGAAACAGCGACACCAGCGCCGAGCTTTGGTAGCCGCCCTGCCCGGTCAACTGGATGCTCGGGAAAAACTGCGCGCGGGCGTTGCCGACATTGGCGGTGGCGGACGCGAGCTGCGCCTCCTGACGCCTGATATCCGGACGCTGCGTCAGCAATTCCGAAGGCAGACCCGGGGTCACCCGCGGCGATGCGATCTGATTGAGCGAGCCGCCGCTGACGCGCACGCTTTCCGGCGGCCGCGACACCAGCGTTGCCAGCGCATTGACGTTCTGCGCCAGCGTCTGCCGCAGCGGCGGCACGGAGGCCCGCTGATTGGCGAGAACGGCTTCCTGCTGGGCGACGTCGAGGTCCGTTCCCGTGCCGGCCCGGAAGCGCTGCTTGATGGCGTCGAGAATGCGTTGCGCGCTGGCGATGTTTTGCTCGGCGGTGCGAATCCGGTCCTGTGAGGCAAGCACCTGAAAATAGGCATTGGCGACGCTGGTGAGGGTGGTAAGCGCCACCACGTCACGGTCGAAACGGTTCGCGACGGCCGTCTCCTCCGCCGCCTGCGTGGCCTCGCGGTTCTTGCCCCAGAAATCGAGTTCATAGCTGGCGCTGAGCGAACTCGAATAATTCACCACCTCGCGTCCGCCATTGCTCAATCCGCTGGCGCTCGAGCCTGACGTCCGGGAGTAAGTCTCCTGGCCGGTACCGCTGAGGCTCGGCAGCAGCGCCGCGCCGGCGATACGCGCCTGCGCGTCGGCCTGAATGAAGCGCGCGGTGGCCGCCGCGATGTCGAGATTGACCGTCTGGGCTTCCTCCATCAGCGTCGTCAATTCGCGCGAACGAAACCCGCGCCACCAGTCCAGTGTTGGCGGCGCGTCCGAGGCGGAGCTCAACCGCGCTGCCTTGTAGCCCGTGGGAATGTCGAGGGCCGGATCGGGCAGATCCTTGGTCAGGATGCAGCCGGCAGAACTGGCGGCCACACAAAGCGCCGCAAACCACCTCGCCGCGCGATCCAGGCAAGGCATGCCCGCCAGCGCGCCATCGACGGCAATAGCCGGGAGTCTGCGTGTCACATCCGCCCTCCGCCGGGCGTGATGCCCGGCATCAGCCGTTGCGAGAACCGCCAGACCGATTCGCGGATTGCTCTTGTGGAGACGGCCTGTGAGACGTTCACCGGTGTGATGCTTCCTCTGGTACCTGATTGCCATACTACCCGTGGGATCATGGCGCGGACAGCCCTGTTGCCTGTTCCACGCCCGGCCATACCTTTGAATTGATGGCGCCGGCAGGCGACAGGACTTGCAAAGTTTGCCTTATTCCACCGGGGTTTCTTGCAGATTGCCGTGATTCGGGCACGCGGCAATCTTACCAAGATTTCATCTTGCGAACGGTCACCCCAGGGTTCGATCCGAATGACGTGCCTAACGGGTCGAAACCTCGCTATAGCGAGCGAGAACGGTGAAGGGCCAGAGATGCGCATCGCAGGGATCAGCTTCGATTGGGCTGCGCCGTGACATCGATCGAACGGACGCCGCGCGGTGTCGTCGTCAACGACAGTCACGGTGGAAGCGATAGTTACGATCATGTCGTGATCGCTTCGCACAGCGATCAGCTGCAGGCGATGCCATCTGACGCCGACGATCGGGAACGTGCCATCCTCGGCGCCATTGGCTATGCCACCAACACAATTTACTTGCATCGCGACATCAGATTAGTTTCGGCGGTTCGGTGTTCCCGTCATTCGCGAGCGCATTTTCGGGCAAGATTATGCCAAGACACTGCCAATGTGGCGAAGCAATTTCGGCGCGGCCTGGCCGCACCTGATGCCATCGTGAAGGCGAAATAGTTTGCGCCGCACCAAGCGCGCGCAAAACGCTTCCACTTTGACCAAGCGCGCTCTAGGGTCCGTCTCAATTTACAACAGACCGGCAAAGATTCCTTCACATGACCATTCACAACGACGTCGTCGAAGCGATCGGCAATACGCCCCTCATCAAACTGAAGCGAGCCTCTGAGCTGACCGGCTGCACCATTCTCGGCAAGGCCGAGTTCATGAACCCCGGCCAATCGGTAAAGGATCGCGCGGGAAAGTGGATGATCCTCGAGGCTGAAAAACGCGGCGATCTCAAGCCCGGCGGGCTGGTGGTGGAAGCGACCGCGGGCAATACCGGAATCGGTCTTGCCGTGGTCGCGAGCGCGCTCGGCTATCGGACGCTGATCGTCATTCCGGACACCCAGAGCCAGGAAAAGAAGGACATGCTGCGGCTGTGCGGCGCCGAACTGGTCGAGGTGCCGGCGCTTCCCTACTCCAATCCGAACAATTACCAGCATGTCGGAAAAAGGCTGGCCGCTCAGTTGCGCAAGAGCGAGCCGCACGGCGTGCTGTTCGCAGATCAGTGGAACAATCTGGATAACGCGAAGGCGCATTACGATTCGACCGGCCCCGAAATTTGGGAGCAGACCGGCGGCAAGGTCGACGGGTTCATCTGCTCGGTCGGCACCGGCGGTACGCTGGCGGGCATCAGCCGATACTTGAAGGAAAAGAACAAAGGCATCGTCATCGGCTGCGCCGATCCGCACGGGGCTGCGATGTATGAATTGTTCAAGCACGGCCAGGCCAAATCGACGCCGGGCGGATCGATCACCGAAGGCATTGGACTGGGGCGTGTCACACCTGTGATCGAGACCGCCAAAGTCGATGACGCCTACCTCATTCCGGACGAGGAAGCCGTGCCGATCATTTACGAACTGCTCGAGCACGAGGGCCTTTGCCTCGGCGGCTCCACCGGCATCAATGTCGCAGGCGCGATCCGGCTCGCCCGCCAATTGGGACCGGGCCATACCATCGTGACAATCCTCTGCGATTCCGGAAACCGTTATCAATCAAAGCTTTTCAATCCGGAGTTCATGCGCTCCAAGAACCTGCCGGTGCCGGAATGGCTCGAGCGTGAAACCGCGATCAGCGTGCCGTTCGAGAAGGTGTGATCGCGCATCAGCGCGGTGCGATCAATCGCTATCGCCGCGGACTTCAAAATGCGCGGCGACCGAATCTTGCTCCTGCCCGCGCGATGCGCGCCGCAGGCGCTGACGCCGTGTCCGGCCGATGCGACGGCTCATCGGGTTTTCGTCGCGTGTCGCCCAAGGTTGGCATCGGGTGTTCGTGATCGCCACCGGGCCAAAACAGCAGAGCCAGGAAAAGTGCCAGGTTGATCAGCGCGCCGACGATCGTCCCGTGTTGCTCAGGCCCAAGCGACCAGGCCGGGATCTTGCCGGCGATAAGCTTGTCGACGATGAGGATCGCGATCCACGACGGAATGACGCAGACCGGGTCCCACCCGATATCCCTGATGCGCATCGACTGCAGTGTGAAGGTCATCCATGAGAATACAATGACGGCGGCGATTGTCGGCCATGCCATCAGGCCCAAGGACATAGGCATTCCGCCCGGAGTGGATTGAATAGCGTAGCCCGCAATGGCGAAGCAGACTGCGGTCATCACGACGGCCAAGCCAATCGTGCTCAGGAAGTAATGCATCCGGCCGAGCCGGGCATTGAAACCGAAGAGGAAACCCAGCATTGGCGCATCCTTTTACGCCAACTGCTCACAAACTGCTTTCCGGGTGATGAACGGGCTCCGCTCCCCGTGGCGTATGGTTTCCAATCGATTTTCGGAAGCTTTAAAAACGAGCTTAAACGCAGGCTCAAGCTGTCCGGTCATTCGCTTTTAGACGAATGACTCTCACCGCAGGATCTGACTGAGAAACAGCTTGGTCCGCGCGTGCTGCGGATTGGCGAAGAAGTTCGCCGGCGTGTTGGCCTCGATAATTTGCCCGGCGTCCATGAAGACGATGCGGTTCGCCACTTCCCTGGCAAATCCCATTTCGTGGGTGACGACGAGCATGGTCATGCCTTCATTGGCAAGATCAACCATGGTGTCGAGCACTTCCTTGACCATTTCGGGATCCAGCGCCGAGGTCGGCTCATCGAACAGCATGACTTTCGGGTTCATGGTCAGGGCACGCGCGATCGCGACGCGCTGTTGCTGACCGCCGGACATCTGGCCCGGAAACTTGTTGGCCTGATGCGGAATTTTCACCCGTTCCAGGTATTTCATCGCCGCCGCTTCGGCATCCTTCTTCGG
>Ga0208990_1000127_pt1 | contig 13879 bp, 8 predicted proteins | sample MedBloCARef_M3_FD_187854 | JGI IMG/M metagenome (GOLD analysis project Ga0208990, IMG submission 187854) | Forest soil microbial communities from El Dorado National Forest, California, USA - Mediterranean Blodgett CA Ref_M3 (SPAdes) (version 2) | ecosystem: Environmental > Terrestrial > Soil >...
CCCTTGCCGGCATATCCGCTGGCGTTCGCCGTGTACGTATAGGGGGCCCCCAGATTGATCTGCGTCAGCGGTTGATTGTTGTTCGCGAAGTCCAGAGAGGGATCGGTCTGCGGATTGCCGAGGCTGTAGGTGTATCCGATGCCGCCGGTGAGCATGGTCGCGTTCGCCGGGATGACGATGCACTTCGCCTTCAGCGTGTAGAAGCCGCTCGCGTCTGGCCCGGAGAGGTCGGCATCCCCGGTCGGGATGTTGGTCGCCGTCAGCGCGCCAGAGCAGGCGCTGGTGCCGTTCAGCACGTTGCGGATGTACGCGCTCGCGGTGACGTTGAAGTCCGCGGGCGTCGCCTTGCCGGGCGGCTTGCAGTCCGGATCGCCGTTGCAGTCCTGCGGAACGGCATAGGCGAAGAACGCGCTCGGCGAGCCGACGAAGTTGGGCATCAGCTCCTTGGCGTTCGGCGGAACGCACGGAGCCGTACGGGGACAGGTGGCCGGAAAGACGACGTCGGCGCCATCGAGCCTGATCTTGAAGACGATCTGCGGCCGTTTCGTGCCCGCGTCGTCCCAGGTGGATACGCTGCTCACCTCGTACGTAACGACGCTGGCGCCCGAGGGCACGGAGCCCGCCGCGGCGATGTACGCTGCGTTCGTGTTCGAGGTGCCGCTCGTCGGATTGAGGTAGATGTTGTTCGGGTTCGGGGGCGACACTGGAACGTGGCTCTTGGGAACGCCCGCGGACGCGCCCTCCGCGTGGCAGAACAGGCAGCTGCTGTCGTTCGCCTGGGCGCCGCCGCTGTGCATCCGCCGGCCGTTCGGCGCCGGGCTCACGAAGCTGACGTCGTCGTGGCAGGCGCCGCAAGCGCGCCGGCTCGGCGCGGCCTTCCAGTTGTCCGCCATCGGCGCCGGGCTGCGGTGGCACTTGACGCAATTGCGAACGTCCTGCGGGTAGGTGACGTTGTAAGGCCGCTCGTAGCCCGCGTACGTGCCCCCGGGATCGTTTGCGACGGGCGGGTTCTTCATGCCGGTCATGTCGAGGCGCTCGCCCATGTGGATCTTGTGGATGAAGACCGGCATGTTCATGATCGTTTCGTTGTTCATCACCTGCATGTCGCCGGGCCATGTCAGGTCGGCGGCGACGACGGGAGTGTCGGGCAGCGTGATGGGCGTCGTCTTGAACCGCCTCTGATCGTTGTGGCACGCGATGCAGGTGCGGACGTCGAAGCGCGCGCCGCCGTGGAAGTCGCCCGTCCCCAGCGCACCGGCGGCGCCGGCGATGGCGCGGAACGTGGTGTGGCACTCGAGGCAAGCAGATTGGTCGACCTTCTCGTTCTGTCCGGTCACATCCGCGCTGGTGGAGGGAACGAAGTCCTTCACGATGTTGACGGGCGTGAACGGCGGGTTGGGCGACTTCACGGAGACCAGGATGATGAGGCGGTGCACCTTGGAAGGCTCGAAGGTGGTGCCTGCCCCCGTCGGGCCGGCGATGACGTTCTGGGTGAACCGATACGTGTAGGTGCCGTCGGCGTGATCGGTGAGCCCGCTCGTGCCGGCTTCCTCGGTGCTGGCGCTGCTGTGGTCGTTCGACGCCATGTAGCTGACCCAGTTGTCGTTCGCGTCGCCGGCCGCGGTGCCGTTACCGGCCGGGTCGAGCTTGAGCAGCGCGAAGCGCCAGCTGACGAGCGCCGCCGACAGGCCCTTCACACCGGCGCCGTGCCGCTCCGTGACCGTCATGCTCACGACCGGCCTGCCGTCGTCCGGGATGGCGATGCCGGTGAGCTGGATGGCGATCTTTGCCGCTTCGAGCTCCGCCGGGGTCATCACCGAATAGTCGATCACGCCCTGGACACCGGGAGGGCCGGGCGCGCCAGCGTCGCCCTGCGGGCCTGGCGGACCTTGGGGGCCGGCATCTCCAGGGAGACCCTCCTTGCCCGCGGGCCCGGCACACGCGAGCGCTGCCAGCAGAACGAAGAGGATGCGCGATTCCGATTCGCTCCGCTGCTCCAGCATTAGGAAGTCCCCTTCGCAGAACGCGATAGCACACGGACGCATCCGATTAAGTAGGTCCTTGGCCCAATACAAACCAATCGTGGCGCTGTGCTGTCATGATCCGGCTTCATTGCGATCCTCTGGAAGGAGAATCGATCCATGCGTAGCCTGAAATTGCTGCTGCTGGCTTTGATCTGCGCCGCTTCAGCGCGCGCCGAGGTCGACAAGAAAGCCGAGCGCAACTGGAAGGGGAAGTGCGCCTCATGCCATGGCGCAGACGGCAAGGGGCAGACCGATCAGGGCAAGAAGATGAAGGTCGAAGACCTGACGGCCGCGTCCTGGCAGAAGGGCAAGACGGATGCGCAGATCAAGAAGGCCATCGAGGACGGCGCGAAGAAGGGCGACGCCGTGATGGAAGGCTACAAGGACAAGCTGGACGGGGCCCAGATCGACGGGCTGGTGGCCTACGTGCGCACTCTGAAATGACGCAGCCGTGGCCAGCGCGGGCTCGCTCCGGCGCCGGCCGCACCAATCGGAAGGGAATCCTGCGAAAGGACGTGCCGCTTGCGCTTCACGTCACTGCTCCCGCGCCTCTGGGCGAACTGGATCACGCTGCTCGGCGCGATCATCGCCACCATCTCGGGCTTCGCCATTCTCCTGCTGCTGGCGATCGGGCTCGCCTCGTCGAAGGAGAACCCGTACCAGAGCCTGCTCGTCGTCGTCGCGCTGCCGGTCTTGTTCGCGATCGGCCTGTTGCTGATTCCTCTGGGACTCCATGTCGACCGCCGCCGCCAACGCGAAGGCCCCAAGGACGCGCTGCAGGCGGCGTTCGATGCGGCCTTCGCCGATCGCTCCGCGCGGAGGCGGATCATCTTCGTCGCTGTCGCCACGCTCGCCAACGTCGGGCTCTTCGCGTTCGTCGGCCAGAAGGCGGTCGAGCACATGGACTCGCCGGGTTTCTGCGGCACGGCCTGCCATCAGCCGATGCAGCCGGAATGGGAGGCCTACAGCCGCTCGCCGCACTCGAACGTCGCCTGCGTCGAGTGCCACATCGGCCCCGGCGCCGCCGCCGTGATCAAGGCCAAGTGGAACGGCGTCCACCAACTCCTCGGGGTCTTGACCTCGAGCTACGACCGGCCGGTGGTCGCGCGGGTCGAAGATCTCCCCCCTGCGCACAGGACTTGCGAAGGGTGCCACTCGCCACAGCGGTTCAGGGCCGATCGCGTCAAGCTCTTTGCGCACTACGATCTGGACAAGGAGAACACGCCGAGGTTCAACGCGATGCTCCTGCGCATCGGTGGCTTCAACCGGCGGACGGAGAAATACGAGGGGATCCACTGGCACGCGAACCCCGACAACCAGGTGAAGTTCGAATATCTCGACCCGGAGCGCGGCAAGGTGGGAAAGATCACGCTGGTCGCCAAGGGCCAGGTCGTCGCCGAGTATCTGCCCCCGGGTGCGCCGGAAAAGCCGCTCGGCGTGCGCACCATGGACTGCATCGATTGCCACAACCGGCCGACGCACATCTTCGACGGGACGCCGAAGAACGCGGTCGACCGGGCGCTCTTCATCGGCGCGCTCGACGCGAAGATGCCGTTCATCGCGGAGGTTTCGGTCGGGCTCCTCACCCAGGCCACGGTCCCGCGCGAGCAGGCCGAGGGGCACTTCAAGACCGCGTTTGCCGCCGCCTACCAGAAGGAACATCCAGAGGTGAAGCCGGACCCCGCGGCGCTGGACAAGGCGGCGAAGACGCTCGCCATCATCTATCTGCGGAACGTCTATCCGGCCATGAACCTGACCTGGAACCGGTACCGCTCGAACATCGGCCACAAGGTGGAAGGGGTCGCGAACGCGGGCTGCTTCCGCTGCCACGACAGCCAGCACGAGGCGACGCTCGCCGACGGCAAGAAGAAGAAGCTCGGCCAGGATTGCGACAGCTGCCACACGGGCCTGGCGTTCGACGAGAACCCGGCCAAGTTCGACGACACGCTGTCGGCGATGATGCCGGCCGAGAACTGACCCGCGCACGAATCCAGTAGGTACATCGGCCCATTATCCCGCGGTCGCAGCGCGGCTACGCTTCCGATCTCTCGGACGCGGAAGGAGACTCGAATGGCCGTCACCCGGAGGGAGTTGTTCAAGGTCATCGCGACCGGCGGCGCGGGCGTCACCCTGGACACCCTGTTCGCGCCGCAGCCCTCGCGCGCGGCGGAGATGAAGCTCGCGGGCGCGAAGGAATTCACCACGGTCTGCAACTTCTGCTCGTGCGGCTGCGCGATGGTCGGTCACGTCATCGACGGGAAGCTCGTCAACCTGGAGGGCGACCCGGACGGCGTGGTGAACGAGGGATCGCTCTGCGTCAAGGGCGTCGCGGCGTTCGCGACGCACGACTCGAAGCAGCGCCTGACCACCCCGAAGTACCGCGCCCCCGGGTCGGACCGCTGGGTCGAGATCGGGTGGGACGAGGCGCTCGACAAGATCACCAAGAAGCTCAAGGCGACGCGGGACGCGACCTGGGTCGCGACCGAGAAGGACGGCGAGGACGAGCTCCCCGTCAACCGGACCGACGCCATCGCTCTCCTGGGAGGCGCACAGAACACCAACGAGGAGGCCTACCTCTGGAACAAGATGGGGCGGATCCTCGGCACCAACTTCGTGGAGCACCAAGCGCGGCTTTGACACAGCCCCACGGTCCCCAGTCTGGGGGCCTCCTTCGGCCGCGGCGCGATGACGAACCACTGGGCCGATCTCGAGAATGCCAAGGTGTTCCTCATCGAGGGCTCGAACGCGGCCGAGAACCACCCGATGGCGATGAAGTGGATCCGCAAGGCCCAGGAGAAGGGCGCAAAGATCATCCACGTGGATCCGCGCTACAACCGCACCTCCAACATCGCCGACGTGTACGCGCGCATCCGGCCCGGCGCGGACATCGCCTTCCTCGGCGCGATCATCCGGTTGGTGATCGAGAACGGCTGGTACGACGCCGAGTACGTGAAGCTCCACACCAACGCGCTCTTCCTCGCGCGCGACGACTTCGGCATCGAGAACGGCCTGTTCAGCGGATACGACCGCGAGAAGCACAAGTACGACACCGCCTCCTGGGGCTACCAGCTCGGCAAGGACCAGAAGCCGAAGAAGGCGAAGTCCCTCGACGATCCCCAGTGCGTGTTCCAGAAGCTGCGGCAACACTTCGCGCGCTACACGCCGCAGGTGGCGGAGCAGATCTCGGGCGTGCCGGCAAAGCAGATCGAGGAGATCGCCGAGCTGTTCGCGAAGAACCGGCCCGGCACCATCCTCTACGCCCTGGGCATGACCCAGCACACGGTCGGCGTCCAGAACATCCGCTGCGACTGCATCCTCCAGCTGCTGCTCGGCAACATCGGGAAGATCGGCGGCGGCGTGAACGCGCTGCGCGGAGAGCCCAACGTGCAGGGCGCCTGCGACATGTCGGTGCTGAACAACTACTGGTTCGGCTACAACGATGCCCCTGTCCACACCCAGCCCACGCTCGCGGCCTGGACGAAGGGCAACGGCACCTTCAACCGGAAGATGGTGGTGAACGGGCTCAAGGCCTGGTTCGGCGAGAACGCCTCGCCCGAGAACGAGTTCGGCTACGGCTGGCTCCCGAGACGGAGCGCGAAGAAGGACTACAGCACCCTCGGGCTGATCGACGACGCGTACGCCGGGAACCTCAAGCTCCTCTGGGTGCTCGGGCAGAACCCGATCGTCACCAACCCGAACCTCAATTACGTCCGCGACGCCTTCGCCAGGCTCGAGATGCTGGTGGTCCAGGAGCTGTGGGAGACGGAGACCGCAGCCTTCTGGCAGGCGCCCGGCGTCGATGCGAAGGCGATCCAGACGGAGGTGCTGCTGCTCCCGGCCGCGTACTTCATGGAGAAGGAGGGCAGCATCTCCAACTCCGGCGGGCTGGTGCAATGGCGCTACGCCGGAGTTGCGCCGCCGGGCCAGGCGCGGCCCGACCTCGAGGTGATCGACGAGGTGTTCCGCAGGGTGCGCGATCTGTACAAGGGGTCCAGCGACCCGCGGGATGCGGCCATCCTGAAGGCGAACTGGAGCTACCAGAAAGCCACGCTCGCGGAGGACGTGCTCAAGGAGATCAACGGGCGCGCCTGGAAGGACGTGCCCGCGAAGAACCTCAAGGCCGGAGACCTGGTCAAGCGCATCCGCGAGCTCGAGGCCGACGGGTCCACTTCCTCGGGTGCGTGGATCTACGCCGGCTGCTTCGGGGGCGGGAAGAACCTCACCAAGCGCCGCGACCTCAAGGCGGAGCGCCTCCGCGCTGTCGGCATCACCCTCAACTCGACTTATGCGTGGACCTGGCCGGACAACATGAAGATCCTCTACAACCGCGCGTCCTGCGACGCCCAGGGCCAGCCGATGCCCGCCCGCGACGCCAAGGGGAACATCCTCGCGCCGGCGGTGGCCTCCATCCAATGGGACGCCACGCAGAAGAAATGGATCGGCATCGACGTGCCCGACGTGCCCGATCCGACCAAGGGGCCCGATACGCCGGAGGGCCAGCAAGCTTTCCGCATGAGCGCGGAAGGCGTGGGACGGCTGATCGCCGGTCCATATGAGGACCCGGACCCGAAAGAAAAGGGCATGCCACGCGACGTGGCATACGTTCCCAAGGACGGGCCGCTTCCCGAGTTCTATGAGCCGGTGGAGAGCCCGGTCGCGAACCTGCTGCATCCGGCCGCGCAGAACAACCCAGTCCTGAAATATCCGCGGATCAAGGGGAAGCAGCCCATCGGCACGGCGAAGGACTTCCCGTACGTGCTCATGACGTCGTCGCTCGCCGAGCATTGGTGCGCGGGATCGACCACGCGCAACATCCCCTGGCTCAACGAGCTGGCGCCCGAGCCGATGATCGAGCTGCCGGTGAAGCTCGGGGAAAAGCTGGGGATCAAGACCGGCGACCGGGCCCGGGTGACCTCGGCCCGCGGGGAGCTGGTGGTTAAAGCAGTGGTGACGCGGCGGATGCAGTCGCTGCGCATCGCAGGCCAGGACGTGCCCATCGTCTGGATGCCCTACAACTGGGGCTTCAAGGGGCTATCGACGGGTCCGAGCGTGAACGTGCTCACCATCGACGCCGCCGATCCGGGCGCGGGGACGCAGGAGACCAAAGCTTGCCTGGTGAACGTGCAGCCCGCGGGGCAGGCATCCGCGGAGGAGGCGGTGTCGTCGATCACGCCCCGCTCGGGAGGACGGCGATGAGCTACGCCAAGCTGATCGACACCACCAAGTGCATCGGGTGCCACGCCTGCCAGGTGAGCTGCAAGGAGTGGAACGGTCTCCCCGGCGTCAATACCCAGCTCCAGCAGAGTTCCATCTTCGGCTCCTTCCAGAACCCGACCACCCTCGACGCCGACACCTACATGCTGATCACGCACCACGAGGTGGACGATCCGAAGGCGCCGGCGGGCTTCCGGGACATCTACACCAAGCGGCAGTGCATGCACTGCGACGAGCCGGCCTGCGTGTCCGCCTGCCCGGTGACGGCGCTCAAGAAGAGCGAGGAAGGCCCCGTCGTCTATCACCCCGAGATCTGCATCGGCTGCCGGTACTGCATGTGGGCTTGTCCCTTCGGAGCGATCTCCGCGCAGTGGGACACGCTCGCGCCGGAGATCAGCAAGTGCACCCTCTGCGTCGATCGGCTCCACCCGGTCGCGCCGGTCGAGCGGAACGGCCAGCCGTTGTCCCTGGCCGACGCGAAGCGTTTCACCAGCGCGCATGCCGTGCCGGCCTGCGTGAAGGCATGCCCCGCGGACGCGCTCGACTTCGGCGAACGCGAGGACATGCTCAAGAAGGCAAAGGACCGCATCAGCTCCGCGCAGGGGAAGTACGTCGATCACATCTACGGCGAGAAGGAAGCCGGCGGCACGGCCACCCTCTATCTCTCCGCCGTCCCCTTCGAGCAGATCGGATTGCCGACGGTCGGCACGCACAGCTACCCGGGGCGCAGCATCGCGGCGCTGAAAGCGGTGCCGGCTGCGGTGATCGCCGTGGGTGCCCTGCTCGGCGGAGCTTTCGCGCTTGGCAAGCGCCGGCTCGCGGTCGCAAAGGCGGAGGCGATTCACCACGTCGATTTCGCTCCGATCGTGAAGAAGCTCTGGACGCCCGCGAACGTCCTGCTCGCCTTGCTGATGGCGTTCGGGGCCGTCTCGTTCGTGGCGCGGTTCGCGCTCGGCCTGGGCGGCTCCACCCACCTCTCGGACACGTACGCGTGGGGCCTCTGGATCCTCTTCGACCTGGTCTGGATCGCAGTCGCGGCCGGCGCGTTCGCCACCGCCGGCATCATCTACGTGTTCCGGCGGAAGGACCTCTACTCGATCGGGCGCAGCGCGGTGCTGATGGGGCTCCTCAGCTACTCCTTCGTCACCGTGACGCTCGTCGCCGACCTGGGCCTGCCCTGGCATTTCTGGCAACTCGGAGCGCAGGCGCCGGAGCACTCGGCGATGTTCGAGGTCTCCTGGTGCGTCGGGCTCTACGTCACCATCCTCGCCCTGGAGTTCATGCCGGTCGCCTTCGAGCGCTGGGGCATGCAGAAGGCGATGGCCCGGTGGAAGACGGCCGCGCCGCTCTGGGTGGTCGCGGCGGTGACGCTGTTCGTGTACCTGATGTCCCGCAACCTGGTCTACGCCGGGCTCGCCTTCGCGGTCTTCGGCGTGCTCGCCTGGGCGTTCCGCCCGAAGCCCGGGGAGGAGCCGGTCCCGATCATGCTGGCGATCGCTGCGGTGACGCTCTCCACCATGCACCAGAGCTCGCTCGGTTCGCTGTTCCTGCTCATGCCGGACAAGCTCGACCGGGCCTGGTGGTCGCCGGTGATGCCGGTCTGGTTCTTCCTCTCGTCCATCGCGGCGGGCATCTCCCTGGTCATCCTGGTCGAGATGTGGATCGCGAAGGCCTGGGGCCGGGCGCTCCGCATGCCGCAGCTCGCTTCGCTGGGCAAGCTCGGGTTCTGGGCGCTGCTGGTGTTCGAGGCGGTGCGCGTCGGTGACCTCGTCGTCCGCGGCCAGCTCGGCGCCGCGTTCACGGGTCCCAAGGCGATCCTGTTCGCGGCCGAGATCCTGCTCGGCGGCGTCTTGCCCCTGGCGCTGCTCAGCGCGGCGAAGCTCCGCGAGAATCCGAAAGCGCTGTTCTGGGGCGCGCTGCTGGCCTGCGGCGGCGTGGTCCTCGACCGGGCGAACGTGGTGGTGTTCGCGATGGACCTGAAGGGCCCGATGCCGTTCGCGCCGCAGCCGTACTCCCCGAGCGCATTCGAGTGGGGCGTCTCGATCGGCCTGATCGCCGCGACCATCTTCCTGTTCGGCTGGGCCGCACGAAACCTGCCGCTGCTGCCGAAAGAGGGGCAGGCGCCGCACACTTGAGGGCTATCGCATCTTGTGCCCGTCTCGGAGATGAGCTCATGCCAACCACGACGATGGTTCCGTCCCGCGACCTCACGCGCATCACGCTGTCCGTCCTGGGAATCGGCTTTCTGATCGCGGGCAGCCTCTGGGTGCTGCGGCCGTTCCTTAGCGCGCTCCTCTGGGCGACAATGGTCGTCGTCTCGACCTGGCCGCTCATGCTCCGGCTGCAGGGGCGCTTCGCCGGCCGCCGGGGCGCGGCCGTGGCGGTGATGACGACGGCGCTGCTCCTCGTCCTGCTCATCCCTCTCTATCTGGCGGTGTCGACGATCCTCGGACAATCCGATCGGATCGTGGAGCTCGCCAAGGAGCTGTCGACGCTGCGGCTGCCGCCACCCCCGGCGTGGTTGAACGGCCTGCCCGTCGTCGGCGAGAAGCTGACGGACCGCTGGCTCGCGCTGGCGGCTCTCGGACCACAAGAATTGACCGCGCGCCTGGCGCCGTACCTGAGGACGGCGCTGGCGTGGTTCGCGGCCCAGGCTGGAAGCTTCGGAAGCCTGGTCCTCAACTTCTTGCTCACGGTCGCGATCGCGGCGATCCTCTACGCCAAAGGCGAAGCGGCGGCCGGACAGCTGCGGCGCTTCTTCCGGAGGCTCGCGGGAGCGCGCGGCGACGCGATCGTGGTCCTGTCGGGGAGCGCCATCCGCGCGGTCGCCCTCGGAATCGTCGTCACCGCCGTCGTGCAATCCGCGATCGCGGGGATCGGGTTGGTCGCCGTCGGTGTCCCCTTCGCCGCCATCTTCTGCGCCATCGTCTTCCTGCTCTGCATCGCCCAGCTCGGCCCGCTCTTCGGCATGGTCCCATGCATCATCTGGCTGTACGCGACCGGATCGCCGGCGCGCGGGACGGTCCTTTTGGTGGTGACGATCTTCGCCCAGGTCATCGACAACGTCCTGCGGCCGTTGCTCATCAAGAAGGGCGCCGATCTCTCGCTGCTGCTCATCATCCCCGGGGTGATCGGCGGGCTCCTCTGGCTCGGCATCATCGGCCTGTTCGTCGGGCCCGTGATCCTGGCGGTCACCTCTACCCTGCTCGAGAGCTGGATCTCTTCGGGCCTGGGCAAGGAGGGGCCCGCGCCCACCGCGGCGGTCACTGCCACTCCGCGCCCGACGGTCCTGGACGCGGGAGGCTCGGTCACGCCGTCCAGCTGACGCTGGCGGCTGCGGTCAGGGCTTCTTGTTGACCGCGATCGCCAACGTGGCGGCATAGGTCGCAAGCAGACGATCGCCGACCACCAGCTTGTCGATCGAGAGCTCGGGGCCGGCCTTCACCTGGTACTTGTTCCCGTCCGGATCCTGGAACTGGACGATGCGGCTCTCGAGATCGATGGCGGTGACCGTCACCGTCGATTGGACGGCGGCCAAGGCGGCGGCGCCCGGAGGCTGGCTGGCGCGGGCGCGCTCGCCGGCGACCACCGCCACCGGCGCGACGAACGCGCTGCCCGCGGGCTGGTACTCGAAGAGAACCCCCTCCTGGACCTCGACGTCGATGGTGTCCCCTGCGGCGATCTCGTTGAACCGCTTCACCTCGGGCGGGACGTTGATCGTCTCGGTCTTGCCGTCCTCGTCCTTCAGCGTGAGCCTGCGGGCGGCGGTGTCCACCGCGAGCACGGTGGCGGTCATCTTGCGGGATCGGACCGCAGCGGCCTCGCCGGGTACGCCGGTGGAGTAGACCTCGAGGGGCGGCGGACCCGGCGGCTTCGACGAGGCGCACGCGGTGAGCAGGAACGCTGCCGAAGATGCAACGAAGGGGATGCGCATGAGAGTCCCCGGGCCTGGAGAGAGGCGTTCGATGTCTGCGGGTCTTCTAGTGCCGGAACGACCCCGCGTGAATTGGCCTTTGGTGCCAGTGCGGAGGGGATTGGGCTTCGGGCCCATGACGCTTGATTCCCTGAAGGAGAGGCGTGCATGTTCGTGACGTGAGGGTGAGCAGCGCGCGCCGAGAGGTCTTGTCGAAAGCGTCCATCGCCATCGGCGGCAGCTTGCTGTTCGTCGCCGGATTCACCGTGGCCACCGCGCGTGGCGTGCTCGATCCCGGCCAGTTCGCCGGCCGGCTGGCGGCGAGCCTCGACGACGAGCGCGTGGCCCGCTACGTGGGCGACCGGCTGACCGACGTGGTGGTCGCGCAGAAGCCGGACCTCATCGCGGTGCGACCGGTCATCCACTCCACCATGACCGCCGTTGTGCAATCGGAGCCCTTCCGCGGCGTGGTTCGCACGGCGGCGCGCTCCACGCACCGGGCCATCCTCGAGCAGGGAGGGCGGCGCGTCCTCCTCTCGCTGCCGGACATCGGGATCCTGCTCCGGAGCGCGCTCGAGCATGCGAGTCCGGCACTCGCCGCCAAGGTGCCGCCCGACCTCGAGGCGCGGCTCGCCTCCGGCGAGACCGAGCGGCGCGCCGCCTCGGCGGTCCGGCTCCTGGGCGTCGCCGAGCAGGTGCGAACCGGGGCGCTGGCCTCGTTCTGGCTCGGGGCCTTGCTGGTCGCCACCGGAATCGCCGTCGCCTCCGACCGGCGCCGCGGACTCGTGCGCGCCGGGCTTGCCCTCTTCGCGGTCGGCATCGGGTGCGTCGCCGTAACCCCCACAGGCCGCCTCGTCGCCGCCGCCGCCTTCGGCGATCCCGCTCTCCGCGGAGTCGCTCAGGGCGTGTGGCGCGCCTTCTACGGCAACCTGCGTCTGGCTGGTCTGGCGATCGCCGCCGCTGGCCTCTTGCTCGCGGCCATGGGCGGCGCAGTGCTGGAAGCCGCCGACCCGGTACGTCGGGCCCTCGATCTCGTCCGTCGGCTGAGTCAGGTTCCCGCGCGGCCTCCGGCGCGGTTCGCCCGCGCTCTAGCCCTCTTTACCGTCGGTGCAGCCATCGTCATCTGGCCGGTCGAGGCCGCGGCGCTGGCTGCGGCGGCCGGAGGGCTTGCGCTCGCCTTTGTCGCCCTTCGCGAGCTTTCGTCCTTGGCTGGCTCGGTGTCTCCCGCGGCAGGGACCGACCGGCCACGCCGCTGGCCTGCGTGGGTGGCCGCCGCGCTGGCCACCAGCGCGGTCGGAGGAGCCTTGACCTGGTTCGCGCGCGGCGGAGGGACCAGGACCGAGCTGGCCGGCCTGCCACAAGCCTGCAATGGCGCGGCTGCGCTGTGCGGCCGGCGCGTCGACCAGGTGGTCTTTCCCGGCGCGCACAACGCAATGTCCAACGCCGAGATCGAAGGATGGATGTTCCCCCACCACGAGCATGCCATCGCTCGCCAGCTCCAGGACGGCGTGCGGGCCCTGCTCATCGACCTCCACTACGGCATCCGCAGCGGAGGCCGCGTCAAGACCGATCTCGATCGCGAAGGCGTCTCTCGCGAGGAGATCGAGAAGGCGATCGGACCCGAGGCCACGGCCGCCGCAGTGCGCATCCGGGATCGGCTGGTGGGAGGAACGGAAGGCGATCGCGGGATCTACCTCTGCCACGGTTTCTGCGAGCTCGGCGCCCATGAAATCGGACCCACGCTGCGGGCGATCCGGGAGTTCCTCGTGCAACACCCCGGCGAGGTGGTGATCGTGATCTTCGAGGACTACGTCACGCCCGCGGACCTGGCGCGCCCGTTCGCGGAGAGCGGGCTGCTCGACTTCGTCTACGAGGGGGCCACGGCGAAGTGGCCGACGCTCCACGAGCTCATCTCCCGAAACCAGCGCCTCATCGTGTTTGCCGAGTCCGGCCGCCCGGGCCTCGCCTGGCTGCATCCGGCGTTCGAGGCGTTCCAGGAGACGCCTTACACGTTCCGCACGGCCGCCGAGATGACTTGCCGCCCCAACCGCGGCGGGACTGCCGGCAGCCTGTTCCAGGTCAACCACTGGATCGAGACCACCCCCACGCCGCGGCCCAGCAATGCCGCGGTGGTGAACGCCTACGATTTCCTCCTCTCTCGCGCGCGCCTCTGCCAGCGGGAGCGCAGGCGCCTCCCCAACCTGGTCGCGGTCGATTTCTACGCCACTGGCGATCTGCTGCGCGTCGTCCGCACGCTGAACGGGCTCGAGGACGACTCCGGGCCAGGCAAGCCCGAGATTCGCACCACGGTTTCCTCGCCGATTCCCCCCCGTTGAACACCTGTGCCCCCGGAGGTCCCCACGTGAGCGAGCCCCGATCGCCGAAGGAAGCGCGCCGCCTGGAGCGCCTCAAGCATGGGTCGCGTGCCGCGCGCGACGTCCGCCCCCGCGCCGCCGCGCGGCAGCGGGTGCACCGGCCGCCGCCAGTGCTCGGGAGCATCCAGGCCGGCACGTCCGATGAGCCCACGGTCGTGCTTTCGAAGCGCGCGGTGGACCGGCTCGCCGAGGGGCACGTCTGGATCTACCGCTCGGACGTCGCGGCTCCCGCCAATTTGTCCGGGGGCGAGGTCGTCCGCCTCGCCGACGAGCGCGGCTGGTTCCTGGGCAAGGCGTTCTACGGCTCGAGGAGCCAGATCGCCGTCCGCCTGCTCACCCGCGAGGACGAGCCA
>Ga0208990_1000129_pt1 | contig 13816 bp, 8 predicted proteins | sample MedBloCARef_M3_FD_187854 | JGI IMG/M metagenome (GOLD analysis project Ga0208990, IMG submission 187854) | Forest soil microbial communities from El Dorado National Forest, California, USA - Mediterranean Blodgett CA Ref_M3 (SPAdes) (version 2) | ecosystem: Environmental > Terrestrial > Soil >...
GCTTCGGCTCGGTCGGCGGAGGCTTCCGGTTGGCATTCGGTGGCCCGAAGTGGGGAAACTTCATCGCGGCGAACGGATTGAACAGCAGCCGGTTTCTCGACCCACCCGAGCTTCACGCCATCCACGACAAGGGCAATGAGGAGAACCTGTTTGATCGCGTCGATTTCAACGTAACCAGCGTGGATTCGATCCACACGAACTTTCAATACACGCGCTCGTGGTTCCAGACGCCAAATACGATCGATAACCTGAATACGGGGGTATTCAGCCCAATTAACCCCACTCAACTGGTGGGGCCAGCGGATCAGCGCGCGCAGATCAAGACGTTTAACATCGCCCCGGTGTGGACCCGCCTGATTAGCACCACGACGCTATTTACCTTTGGCGGTTTCGTCCGTCAAGATCGCTTTAGCTACTACCCGAGCGGAAACGTCTTTGCGGACGGCACGGGACTCATTCCCGGCGGTTCTTCGGCGACGCTCAACCAGCAACGAAAACTGACCAACGCGGGCCTGCGCACGGACGTGTCCTACGTGAAGGGCATTCACAACATCAAAGCAGGCAGTACGTTTCAGCACACGTTCCTGACCGAGAATTTCAACTTCGGAATTACAGATCCGAATTTCCTCCCGGGGCTGGGTTGCCCGAACGGCGCCCCTGCCCCTGATCCGTGTGCTATCTTGCCCCCTTTCGACCTAACGCGCGGAGGAGCGCTGTTCCCCTTCCGCGGTCGCGCGGACATCAAAGAGCTGGCGTTTTACCTCCAGGACGCGATCACGAAGGGCAATTGGGCCTTCAATGTTGGGCTGCGGGCTGATTTGTATCGCGGAATCGTCCACGATTGGCAACCGCAGCCTCGCGTTGGCGTTGCCTACAACATCAAGAAGACGAGCACGGTTCTTCGCCTCTCCTACTCGCGAGTCTTGGAGACCCCATTCAATGAGAACTTGATTCTGGCAAGCTTGGGAGCGAGCAACCCCGTCATCGTGGATGTGATCGGCGGCTCGAGCTTGCAGGCGCCGATTCGCGCGGGCCAGCGCAACCAGTTCAATGCCGGCTTTCAGCAAGCCTTTGGAAAACACATCGTGGTGGACGCCGACTACTTGTGGAAGTACACGCACAACGCTTATGACTTCAGCGCGTTCGGCAACACACCGATTTTCTTCCCGATTGCATGGAAGAGCTCGAAGATTGATGGACCCTCCGTCCGCGTGAGCATGCCCAATTACCATGGCTTGACGGCCTTCGCCGTTCTTGCTCACGTCCGGGCACGCTATTTCCCCCCACAAGTCGGGGGGTTGGGCGCTACCGTACTCTCTAACGGAGGAGTGTTCCGCATCGACCACGACCAGGCGTTCAACCAGACGACCCATGTGCAATATCAACCATGGAAGACTTTGCCGTGGGTTGCCATGAACTGGCGGTACGATAGCGGGCTTGTGGCCAGCAACCCGATTGTCGCGGATTTCCAAACGGCGATCGGCGCAACTCCCGGGGTCCCCGGCCTCGATGGAGATCAGCAGGCCGCGATCGGGCTTTTCTGCGGAAGTACTTTCGCTACGGTGAACAACCCGATCACGAGTTGCCCGCTCACCACACCGCAGGGCTCCACGCTCCTGAATCTTGCGGCAAACGGGAAAAACAACCCCGACCACAATCCTTCGCGCGTTAAGCCGCGCAACCTGTTTGACGCCAGCGTAGGCGAAGACAATCTCTTCCACGGCGACCGCTTCAAGTGGAGCCTGCGTCTCACCGCCATCAACTTGACGAACAAGACCGCGGTCTACAACTTCCTTTCCACGTTCAGCGGAACGCACTTCGTCACGCCGCGAGCGTATACGGCGGAGCTGGGCTTCCACTTCTAAACAAATGCCGGAAAGCAGGCGGGCCGGAGATCCCGGTCCGCCTAAGTCCTCTCATAGGAAATTCTTCCTGCAAGATTTTCGGCCCTCGGCGTTCTACCTCCAAGCGCGACCGCAGCTGATAAATGCGTTGCGCCGTGGAGGTTTCCATGTCTTCCCCAAGTGTGTGGACGCTGTCGCTTTGCACCAGCATTAGCCTGCTCCTGGGTGTCTCTGCTCTGCTTACACCGGATTCGCGGCAGGAGGTGAAAACCGCGACGAAAGCGCCAAGCAAGGCCGCTGACGGGCCTGCCAAGGCTGCGCAGCGCATCGATTTAAGCACGGCGATGAACGTGAATCTGCCGGCCACAAGCCGCGATCTGGAAGCCGTTTCCTTCGGCACTCCGGACGGAAAGACCGGCTGGGTGCTGCGGCTTCCCGGAGGGCAGCCCATCGCCACACCGGCCTATGCGGACGGGATGCTCTTTGTCGGCGGCGGCTACGGCTCGCACGAGTTTTACGCCGTGGACTCTGAGACGGGGAAAATCATTTGGAAAATCGACACGGGCGACGACGGGCCGACCGCAGCAGTCGTGGCCGACGGAATGGTGGCCTTCAACACCGAGAGCTGCACGCTCGTGGTGGTGGATGAGCGAAGGGGACGCGTGATCTGGCAGGAGTGGCTGGGCGATCCACTGATGAGCCAGCCGGCTATAGATCGGGGCGTTCTGTTTATGGCGCACCCCGCAGCCACGGGGCGGCCCCAGAAGCCCGTGGAGTTTCATCCTCGGCCCGCGTCGCCGGGCGGCAGCCATCGGCTGCTCGCGGCAGAGCTCAGCACGGGCCGGCACATCTGGGAGCAGGAAATTTCCGGCGACGTCATCACCGCGCCGGTGATCTCCGATGGAACGGTCTATTTCACGACGTTTAATGGCACTTCGTATGCCCTGAATGCGGCTGACGGCTCAGTGGTGTGGGTAAAGGTGAATGCTGCCACGAGCGCGCCGGTGATTGCCAATGGCCAGCTCTACGAAACGCGCAAGACGCAAGCGGGAAAAGACACGGTCGAGGGCCTTGCGCGCGTGGACGCCAAAGAGGGGAACGCTCGCGACAAGGATTTGATCGCCGAGAGCAAAGCCGACTACCTCAAGCAGGGAAGCGGCGGCGGGGTCGCCCTTTCGGCGCAGGAGGTGACGTCCTTGGATTCCTCCGTGGGTTTCAGCGCGGCTCCGTCGTCGGCAAAGCTCGCAGAGGCAAACGGCGCCGTCGGCGTAAGCACCGTTGTTGGTGCGTGGGCCTATCAGGGCTCGCGCGCGGCGGTGAGCAAGGGACAGATCCTGAATGCGCAGGGAAATTACATCAATTCCGTACGGGCGTCGGACGGGCGCCAGTCGTGGCAGGCGGAAGTTGTCGGAACCCATTCCGCGCCGGGTACGCAGATTTTTTCGCCGCCGGCCGTAGGCCGGGATTACTTGTACCTTGCGGGAGCGGCAGGCTACCTCGTTTCCGTGAGGCAGAGCGATGGGGAAGTTGGCTTTTCCTATGCCATGAAGGCGCCAATCGCGTTCCAGCCGGCATTGGCAAAAGGAAACGTGTATGCCGGGACTTCCGATGGGCGGCTGATTTGTCTGAAGACAGGGAACAAGGATGCTGACGGCTGGTACGCGTGGGGCGGCAACGCGCAGCATAACAAGATTCAGTAGACTCGCTTCACCCGAGGCGCGCAGCTAAGAGCGAAACTTTATTTCTGCGCGAGATAGGTTTTCGCTTCGGCGAGCTCTGGTCGATCGGCGCCCGCGCCGCAGATTTCGGCTAGCTTTGCGTAAAACGACTGCGCTCCACCCGTGTCGCCGGATGCTTGTGCGGAGCGCGCGGCACCCAGAAGACCGTCAAAGCGGTTCGGCGAATTCTTGAGGACCGTTTTGTATTCGGCGATGGCTTCGGCCGGACGCTTGAGTTCGAGGAGCATGTCCGCGAGCATTTCGCGCGCCGGGATGCCAACGGATTCGCCTCCATTTTTGTCCTGACGGTCGGCCGCGGCACGCAGCTCTTGAAGAGCTTCGTCCGATTTTCCCTTGGCGAAGGCCAGCCAGGCTTCGGCTTCGCGGAGATCCGTGGCCTTTTCCGTGGATACGGTGTAGCCGCTCTTTTTCGAGCGCTTCTCGCGTTCGGCGACGAGTTGGGTAAGTTCCTTGACGTCCGATTCCGCGCCGGGTACATCACCGCTGCGCGCGGCGCCGATGGCGCGCGCCCAATACGTCGTGTCACTCCAATTCTTGCGGATCGCTGGAAGCGGCAAGGCGGCTGCTTCTTTCCAACGGTGCAACTCGAGCGCAGTCCGCGCGGCAAGATAGGCGCGATGGTCGGCTTTATCTTCATCACTCGCCCCAACGACGTGGCTGGTATGTTCGATGAGTTCGCGCGCTTTGGCTTCCTGGCCGCTCTGAAGGTAGGAGTAGCTCAGGAAATCGATGGCATGGGTCTGGTAATGGAACTCGGCCAGGTGCATTTCCGCGGCATGAGCGGCGGAAGCGGTCGCGGCGATATTCGAAGTGATGGAATCCTGCCACAGGCCGAGGCGCACGAAGATGTGGGAAGGCATGTGCAGGGCGTGGGAGGAGTCCGGCGCGATGGCAGCATAACGGCGGGCCGCTTCGAGGCCCTGGGCTGCGAATTCGGGGCGATCGGTGGCGTGAATCATATAGTGCGCAACGCCCGGGTGGTCCGGATGCTGCTGAAGCAGCGGCTCGAGGATGGAGATGGCTTTTTGCAGGTTTGCAGTGGTGTCGCTGTCTTCGTCGGCCAGGGAAACAAGCGAAAGAGCATAGAACGAGCCGATTTCGGCGTCACCGGAATTGGCGCTGTAGAAATGCTCAAGAGCTGCGGAGTAAGCCTGCGTACGCTCGGCGTGCGTCATCTTGGATTTCTTCTGATAGAAAGCGGCGGCGGCGTTGATGAAGCCCTGTTCCCGCGGATTGGCCGCGTGGAGTTTTTGCGCTTTCTCGATGTCTTTGCGGCCCTCTTTCAGGGTTTTGTCATCGGGAAAATCCCAGAGTTGATGAAACAGTGCCATGGCCTTGCCCCAGTGCGCGATGGCGCATTTGGGTTCGCGGGTGGCCGCGTCGGCAAAAGTCTTCTCGGATTCCTTGTATTGGAACGAGTGGAGGAGCGCCACACCCTTTTCGAGCGTGGGTTGCACTTCCGCGGTGCAACTCGTCGGGAAATTCACGTTGCCGAGTTGATCGGGCGGCGCGGCAGACAAGGTATCCGCCCGGAGCGCGGCGGATGGGAGGGCGAGAGAAATGAAGAGCAGCCCGAATGCTGACGTGAACCAGCGTTGACGGCGCATGATGCTTCCCCCTGTTGCTGCCAGTGATTCTACCTCCGGCGATTGGCTTTGGTGGAGTTAAACCTTTTGGCGACGGGGCGCCGCGGCGGTTGGACGCGGCTTTGGCCCTGAGGCTACAATGGGAATGGAGCGGTACTTCGAAGCAGGTGAGGGAGCGAAAGCTGTTTGAACCAATGACGAATCTCTGAGGTGCTGCGGATAGACAGCCTGTGTGCACGGCCTGTCCCGCTGGCGAGTCCCATCGAGTAGCAAGGATGAAGACGCGCGAGCGGGGCAGGAAAGCCTAACGGTTGGCTCGTGGCGCCCTACTATTTCAGAGGTTCACGGCCTAGCTCTCCACGGCCAAGCGGTCCGCTCCATTTTTGTATCAACTGACTCGCGCCGTCCAGCACTTCGTGGTTTCTATCCTTGTGATGCGGATTTGGAGCAAAGTGACTGGTGAATGGTGACTAGTGACTGGTAGAACAGCCGCGGTTGCGGCAAATTCGGTCTTCCACTAGTCACCAGTCACAACTCACCAGTCACCAGAAAACATGCGCGTACTTTTCGTAGGAGACATCGTCGGCTCGCCCGGACGGCAGATCGTTCAGGACCGCCTCGCAGACATCGTCACGCAGCGACAAGTCGATCTGGTCATCGCCAACGGCGAGAACTCGGCGTCGGGATTCGGGATCACGCCAAGGCTGGCGGAAGAGCTTTTGAGAATGGGAATCGATGTGCTCACCGGCGGGAATCACAGCTGGGACCGCAAAGAGATTCTGGACTTCCTGCCCCATGAGCCGCGGTTGCTGCGCCCGGCAAATTTTCCCGAAGGCAACCCTGGCAGCGGGCTGTATGCGGGAACGGCTAAGAATGGCGTGAAATACGCGGTGCTGAATTTGCAGGGGCGCGTGTTCATGACCCCGATCGACGATCCTTTCCGGAAAGCCGACAGCGAGCTCGCAAAAATTCCAGAAGACGCCGCCTTTGTGTTCGTGGACATGCACGCGGAAACCACTAGCGAGAAAATAGCAATGGGCTGGTATCTCGATGGCCGGGTGACTGCGGTCGTTGGCACCCACACGCACGTGGCGACCGCCGATGAACAAGTTTTTCCGCAAGGCACGGCTTATATCACGGACGTGGGAATGACCGGGCCGCATGGCGGCGTGATCGGAATGGACCGCAACGGCATCATCGGGAAGTTTCTTAATGGGCTGCCCGCGCGGTTCGAGGTGGCTTCCGGCAACGTGCAGATGAACTGCGTGCTGATCCAGACGGACGACGAAGGCCCGCGCAATGCCGCCGGCCGGCTACGCGCACGCTCCATCGAACGCCTCCGCTTCCGTATTGATTAATTGTTAGGGCACGCGGTTGAAGCGCGGGGCAACCTGCGGACGTCGGTAGTAATCTGAAGACTCATGCGACAGAGGGTGGGCCCAATCGTGAGAGTTCTTGCGGTGACGTGTCTGCTGGCGTGCGCGGCGTGGAGCGTATCGGCTCAGGACGAGGACGATCTGACCGCCAAGCAGCGGATATTCCCGGGCGTAGGCCCCGGGCTTCGCTCGGTGAAGCGGGGCGCGGATGGGCGGATGTACATTCTGGCTTCGCCATCACCGGGCTTGCTGGTGTTCGACGCACAGGGCAAGCAGGTTCTCTCCATCGGCGAACTTCCCGGAGCCGATTCCAGGGCCAAGACCGGCCGCCCATTGATCACCTTCGGCGAGGACTGCGACGGCGCTGCCGACGGAAAGATTTACGTGGCGGACCGCGGCGCGAACCTTATCCAGGTCTTCTCTTCCGACGGCGCACTGGTTCGTTCGATATCCGTGAAGAATCCGGTCTCTGTTGCAGCTCTGCCCGAAGCCGAGCTTGCCGTGGGGACGCTTCGAGAGCCGCACCTGGTGATGGTTTTCGACAAGAACGGAAGGGACGTACGCGAGTTCGGCGATCCCGAGCCGCTTACGGAGCGTACAGAGCTGAATCGTTATCTGAACATCGGGCAGCTTGCCACGGACGCCCAGGGTCATCTCTACTATGCGTTTGCCTACCTTCCGGAGCCGACGGTGAGGCAATATGACCGCTTGGGCTACGCGGGACAGGACGTTCAGTACACCGCGCTCGAGGCCATGCCCGCGGCACAGGCCGCGCGCAAGGAGATCGTGCGCCAAGAGCGCCGCGGCGACCCGCCGTCGTTCAAGCGCATTCTTACCGCGGTGGGTGTCGACCAGGCGAATGGGGAAGTCTGGATCGCGCTGTACAACACGCTGCTGCATTTCGATAAGGAAGGGAACCGGCGCGCGACCTACAAGATCTACACGCCACAAGGCGCGCGGCTCGAAGCCAACACCATTCTCGTGGAGAAGGACCGCCTGATCATCGGAAGCGACCCGCTGGGCATCTACGAATTTGCCCGGCCCGATAAAATAAATCAGAAATAGGCCAAGTTTTCCTCAGGCAAACTTGCACCTGTTCTGTGCAAGGTCCGCGCGACAAGCGCTAAATTATTCAGGAATGCCTGAAAAATCAGCATCAATAGGCTAAGTTGCACAAACTTTGTGCTTGTGGAAAAACTGTGCATGGGATGTGTAAGGCGGTGAACGACTTGTCCTATTTTTCTCTTGCCCCCTACGCCCCAATCAGAGACAATCCCGCGCTGACACATAGCGGCGGTACGTGGGCCGACAATTCCAGACGGGCCGCGCGCGGAGCGACAGGGGAAGTGGAGCGTTCCGGCGCGGGCAAGAATCCCGAAGCCTGAAGAAAGACGCAAATGGACCTGCTTTCCACAGCTTTTTCACATCTGTGGAAATAGCATAGGGTTTTCTTTTCTCTTCCGATGACGACTGCAACTCAAATTGGGCGTGAACGCGAAGCTTTGAACTCCTGGGACAAATTTCTTGATCGCGTGAAATCCCGGGTAAGCATCAACACCTTTACGACCTGGTTCCAGCCGACGAGGCTGAACCGGGCCGAGGGCGACACCCTCTTCATCCAGATCCCCAGCGCCGTCTTCCGGCAGGTTCTGACGCGCACTTACGGCGACATCGTCAAGGCCGTCTTTCATGAAGTCGGCACGCCGAACATGAAGGTGCAATACGTGTGCACCGAAGAGGAGCCGGTCCAGTCCGCACCCGTGGTCTCCGGCGTGAAACAAGCAAAATTGGACTTTGAGAGCAGCGACCACCAGCTCAACACGCGCTACACGTTCGATTCGTTTGTCGTCGGCAAGTCCAACGAATTCGCGCATGCCGCTTCGCGCGCCGTGGCCGAGCAGCCTTCGAAAGCGTACAACCCGCTGTTCCTCTACGGCGGCGTGGGCATGGGCAAGACGCACTTGATGCACGCCATCGGTCACACCATCAAGAAGCGCAATCCGGCGATGCGGCTGAGCTACGTCAGCGCGGAAAAATTCACCATCGAAGTGATCAATTCGCTGCGGTTTGACCGCATGATCAGTTTCCGCGACCGTTTCCATACGGTGGATGTCCTGCTGGTCGACGATATTCAGTTCATCGCGGGAAAAGAGCGGACGCAGGAAGAGTTTTTTCATACCTTCAACGCGCTCTACGAGCAGCAGAAACAGATTGTTATTTCCTCGGACTGCCTGCCGAAGGACATCAACTCGATCGAAGAGCGGCTGCGCTCGCGATTCGAATGGGGATTGATTGCGGACATCCAGCCGCCGGACCTCGAAACCAAGATCGCCATTCTGCAGAAAAAGGCGGAAAACGAACGCTTCAGCCTGCCGGACGACGTGGCGGAATATATCGCGCGGGCCATCAAGTCCAACGTGCGCGAGCTCGAAGGCGCACTAACGCGCCTAATGGCCTATGCTTCCCTTACCGGGGCCACAGTGTCGCTGGCGACTGCGCAGCAGGTGCTGCGGAACATCATTGCTTCCCAGGAAAAACGCGTCACCATCGACCTGATCCAGAAACGAGTCAGCGAGCATTTCAATCTGCGGGAGCAGGACCTGAAGGTCCGCAGTAACACGCGTGCGATCGCCTTCCCGCGCCAGGTGGCGATGTATATCGTCAAGCAACTCACCACGGCTTCACTTCCGGAGATCGGCCGCCAATTCGGCGGCAAGCACCACACCACGGTGCTGCACTCGATCAACAAGATCGAAGAGTTGCGGCGGTCGGACAAAGACCTGAACCGCACGATCACGCGGCTGATGGACGCACTGCAGTAAGCCACTAACCTTTCCCTCTCTCCTTATTCCGAAGCGCAGGCCGCTTCTCCCGCGGTGCTGCACACTTTCTTTCTGCGAATGTTGTGCACCGTGGTTTCTGCTCTTTCCAAAGATTTGCTCGCGATGACGTGCCCATGTCCTGTGGACAAGGCTTGAGAAAGGTGCGGAAAATATGTTGATGGGAGTGGACCAAATTCTAAATTTCCTAACTGACTCGCCAGTAGGAGCTCTGTTTTCCGCGATTCTCACAAAACGCCACTCGCAACCTAGCTCCGTAAGCCGCATGCGCGATTGGAGTTTCTGGGGTTTCCACAGATTCACAGCGCTCATCACAACAACAAGCTTTATAGTTTTCTAATTTTAGAAAATATCCTGCTGTGGTGATTGTTGCTGTGGATTATTGCTCTTGGATTTTAGCGGTAAGTATAGGAGGAGGAGTTGTGTTTCCCACCTATTTCCACAGTGCGGGGGCGCGCGGCGGACTTTATACTTTACTAAAAAGCGAGTACAGTACCGCAGCGGTAGAATTGAGGCTACGGAGGGCGTTAACGCCGCCCTAGTCGAGGGTAACTTCACAATGACCGGACCTGGAACGGCACGCGAGGAATATCAAGCGATGGAATTCAGCGTCACAAAGTCCGCGCTGTTGAACGAACTCTCGACGACGCAGGGTGTTGTCGAGCGCAAGACCACGATTCCCATTTTGTCGAATCTGCTGGTCGAGGCCAAGGGGAGCCAGTTGACGATCACGGCAACCGACCTTGAGCTGAGCATTCGCACCTCGTGCGAAGCCAAGATCAAGAAAGAAGGCGCCGGGACCATCCCTGCCAAAAAACTTCTGGAACTCGTGCGCCTGCTTCCCGAAGGCGAGATCAAGGTCAAGCTACTTGAGAATCACTGGGTGGAGATCGTCAGCGATAAGAAGAAATATAAACTGGTGGGCATGGCGAAGGAGAACTTCCCCGCACTGCCGGTGATGCCCCACACGCTGGTAAAAATTCCCGCCGCGATCATCGAGAACCTCATTAGGAAAACGAAATTCGCGATCTCGATGGAAGAGTCACGGTACACGTTGAATGGCGGCCTGCTGATCCTGAAGCCGGACACGCTAGCGATGGTGGCGACGGACGGCCACCGACTGGCGTTGGCGGAGACCGATCACAAGCTTGCGGGACTGAATGGCGAAGTAAAAGTGCTCATTCCGAAGAAGGCCATGGACGAAGTCGAAAAACTCTCCAGCGCGGCCGGCTCCGACGCTCACATTGAATTTGCAAAAGACGAAAGCCACCTCTTTTTTCAGGTCGGCCATCGCCTGCTGATTTCGCGGATTCTCACCGGCCAATTCCCGAACTATGAGGCGGTGCTTCCGCGGGACAACAACAAGAGCGTGGTCATCGAGCGGGCGGAATTGAGCGATGCGGTGCGCCGCGTCTCGCAGCTCGCCGATCAGCGCTCCCACGCCGTGAAGCTGGCCGTTTCGAAGGAAGGCATCGAGATTTCCGCCTCCAGCCCGGAATACGGCGAGGCAAAAGAAACCATCGAGAAAGAATTCAAAGGCGATCCCATCGCCATCGGTTTTAATTCCAGCTACATGCTGGATTTTCTGAGCGCCGCGGCCGACGGCCCCATCAGCATCGAGCTGAAAGACGAACAATCCGCCGGGCAGATGCGGCCGCTCGCCGACGAATCCTACCGCTACCGCTACATCATCATGCCCATGCGCATTTGATTCCCCCCGCGTCTCCAACGGCCGGGCGGCGCTCAAAGCCCAAGCTGATTTACTCAATAACACAAATAACCATTGATAAAATCAGGTTGCGGATATAGCATGCCTGCTGTTATTTTTGAGGTTCCAGATGGGAACCTCAACTTACTGCTCCCATGCACACGCCCTCACAAAACTCCATCGTTCCCATCGGTCTGATTACTCAGAAAATCTACTTTGTACGCACTGCACGGGTCATGCTGGACGCCGATCTCGCCCGGCTCTACGGCGTCGCCACAAAGAATTTGAACAAAGCAGTGAAGCGCAACATGCGCCGATTTCCGCGGGATTTTATGTTCCAGCTGTCACCGAATGAACTGCGGAATTTGAGGTTCCAGATTGGAACCTCAAGGAGAGCGCAGGGCGGACGCCGGTATGCCCCTTACGCTTTCACGGAGCAAGGCATTGCCATGCTCTCGAGCGTGCTGCGGAGCGCGCGCGCCGTCCAAGTGAACGTCGCGATCATGCGGACCTTCGTGCGGCTTCGCGAGATGCTGGCCACCCACGAGGAGTTGCGCCGAAAAATAGACGCGATGGAGAAGCGGTACGACGCGAGATTTCAGGCTGTTTTCGCAACGATTCGGCAGATGTTGGAAACACCGCTGCCAGCGAAAAAACCGATGGGATTTCACGCAAAACTAGAACTCACCGCGAAGTCGCGCCAAATCAATCAGAGAATGCATAAATAGCAGAAAACAAAAGCGTTACATACTTACCGATGTGACCTTCCTGCCTTGAGAATGTCCTTCAATTGGGCTATACTTACGGTGTTGTCGATTCGTTAGAAGTCTCCTTCAAATCGACACGTCCGCCAGGGAAATGTGACCCGGAAATTGGGCTTCGCGCCAGGAGCTCGGGGCCACTGACCTGGAGAAACATGAGTCTTCGCCACGTCTCGCTGCGCGAGATGGGATGGAGCAGGAACCCTACGAGTTTCGGATTCGCCCGGCGAAACCGGAATCACAGGGTAAGGCGACGCACGGAAAATTCCGCAAACACGCCTTGCTTGCTTCGCAGAAAACGAGTTTTAAGCGCGGACGCTTGCTCCGAATGGCTCGGGTCCGTTCGGCGCCGCAGGTCTACGTCGGCAATCGCAACGCCAGGAGAAGACATGGGCGATAAGGAAAACGTGAGCAGCACGCCGCAAGGCGGCCACAAGTACGACGCGAAGTCGATTAAAGTTCTCGGCGGGCTCGAAGCCGTGCGTTTGCGTCCCGCGATGTACATCGGGTCGACGGGCGAGATGGGCTTGCATCATCTCGTCTGGGAAGTCGTGGACAATTCTGTCGACGAAGCGATGGCCGGTTATGCGGATGAGATCAACGTCACCGTGCATGCCGACGAGTCCGTCACCGTGGTGGACAACGGCCGTGGCATCCCCGTGGACATGCATGCAACGGAGAAACGCCCCGCAGCCGAAGTTGTGCTGACGGTGCTGCACGCCGGCGGAAAATTCGACAGCGACACGTACAAGGTTTCCGGCGGTCTCCACGGTGTGGGCGTCTCTGTCGTCAACGCGCTTTCCGATTGGCTGGAGCTGGAAATTTCGCGCGATGGCGCGGTGTGGGAACAGACTTACGAGAAAGGCAAGCCCACCAACAAGCTGAAGCAAACCGGGAAGACGCGCAAGACCGGGACGATAGTTACGTTCCATCCCGACCCGACGATTTTCGAAAAGACCGTCTACAGTTTTGACACTCTGGCGCAGCGCTTGCGCGAACTGGCCTTTCTGAATAAGGGATTGAAGATCACGCTAACCGATGAACGCACGGAAAAGACCGCGGAATTCAAGTTCACCGGCGGCATCACGGAGTTCGTCAAGCATCTGAATCGCGGAAAAACCACGCTGCATGATTCGCCGGTTTATATCGAGGGGAAGCGCGGTACCGTCGAAATCGAAATCGCGCTGCAGTACAACGATACCTACGGTGAAAACGTTTTTGCGTTCGCCAACACGATCAATACCGTCGATGGCGGCACGCACCTTTCCGGTTTTCGCTCAGCGCTGACGCGCTCGATCAACAACTTCGCGTCGTCGGCAGGCATGCTGAAGGAACAAAAAGACGAAGTCACCATCACGGGCGATGATGTTCGTGAAGGCCTCGTCGCCGTGGTCAGCGTGCGGCTGCCGCAACCGCAGTTTGAAGGACAGACCAAGGGCAAGCTCAATAGCGACATCAAGGGCGACGTCGAGCAACTCGTCAACGAGAAGCTCGGCGAGTGGTTTGACAAACATTCGACCGTGGCGCGCCGCATTATTTCCAAGTGCATCGACGCGGCCCGCGCCCGCGAAGCTGCTCGCAAAGCGCGCGAATTAACGCGCCGCAAGTCCGCGATGGATTCGAGCGGCCTGCCGGGAAAACTCGCCGATTGCCAGGAACGCGATCCCGCGCGGTGCGAACTGTTCGTCGTCGAGGGTGAATCCGCCGGTGGCTCGGCGAAGATGGGCCGCGATCGCAAGTATCAAGCGATCCTGCCGCTCAAGGGGAAAATCCTAAACGTCGAAAAGGCGCGTTACGACAAGATGCTGGGCCACGAAGAAATTCGCGCCATCATCACGGCGCTGGGCACCGGAATCGGCAAAGACGATTTCGATGCAGGAAAATTGCGCTATCACAAAATTATTCTGATGACCGATGCGGACGTCGACGGCAGCCACATCCGCACGCTGCTGCTGACGTTTT
>Ga0208990_1000130_pt1 | contig 13816 bp, 12 predicted proteins | sample MedBloCARef_M3_FD_187854 | JGI IMG/M metagenome (GOLD analysis project Ga0208990, IMG submission 187854) | Forest soil microbial communities from El Dorado National Forest, California, USA - Mediterranean Blodgett CA Ref_M3 (SPAdes) (version 2) | ecosystem: Environmental > Terrestrial > Soil >...
CTTAGCGGCGTTATAGATCAGGTGCACGATATTGGAGCCGAGTGCCCCGCCGCCCTGCAGCAATAGAACGGTTTGTTCAAACCCGCTACGTTCGACCCCAGACTGTTTTGGTTTTGCAGGCAGCGAGGCATCCATGATCGAGATGTCCTCGATGGTTATGGGGTTCGGCTCACATGCGCGGTAGTCCTGCAGCTGAGCACGCCGACGTTGATGCCTGGTTGTCGGAATTACTGGTCAATTTCGACCAATTGACCCGGGGCAGACAATATCGGATCATGGACGACTTTGTACAGGTCTGCGTTAAATGCCGCCTGTCGCACCATCCTTGGCAAAGGCCGATCAAGCTCTGGCCAGTCCCGCTTCTTGCACTTATGCGCGAAGGAGAAATGGATGTTCCTCGATTATTTTGCCCTCGGGGTACTGATCGCTGTAGCCCTTATTTTGTTCTACGGCATCATCGCTATTCATGACATTCCCTACGAGGTCGCGGTGCACCGCCATCATCCGCACCAGGATGCGATCCACGTCGCCGGTTGGGTAAGCCTTTTCACGCTGCACGTTCTTTGGCCGTTTCTCTGGATCTGGGCGATGCTTTATCGGCCGGATCGCGGCTGGGGCTTTACCGAGAAAAGCGAGGCTATCGCCCATCCGGGGATCGCGCTCGTGCAGCTTGAGGAGCGGATTGCAGCGCTCGAACAACGCGCCGCGGCGGAAAACAAGCCAGAGCCGCTCCAGCCGGTGGAGAAGCCCTGATGGATATCCTTCTCATTCTCACCTACACCGCGTTCGCCTACGCGGCCTTCAAGATCTTCAAGATCCCCGTCAACAAGTGGACGGTGCCGACGGCCGCGCTCGGCGGAATAGTGCTCGTCTCCGGCCTCGTGCTTTTGATGAGCTACAACCATCCGTTCACGAACGAAGGCCGCATTTACTTCACGTCGGCCCCCGTGATTCCGTCCGTCCGGGGACCGGTTATCGAGGTGCCGGTGACGTCGAACGTGCCTTTGAAGAAAGGCGACGTCTTATTTCGGATCGATCCGCGTCCCTATCAATTTGCGGTCGATGAAAAGCGTGCCGCGCTTGCCGAGGCCGAACAAAATGTTCGACAGCTAAACTCCGCCTCGGACGCTGCCAAATCCGTTGTGGAGGAAGGGCGTGCGTCGCGCGATCGCGCCAAGCAATCCTTTGACCGCGCTGATACTGCCAATGAGAGCGCCCGGAGCGCCGGACGACCATTGCCAATCACGGAGCTGGAAGTTGAAAATCGCCGAGGCGTCTACCTTGCTGCCGAGGCAGTTACGGTCACGGCGCAGGCGCGCGCGGATCAGGCGCGGCTGGCCTACGAGTCGCAGATCGAGGGTATCAATCCAACGGTGGCGCGGGTGCGCGCTGAATTGAAAAATGCCGAGTACGAGCTCGGCGAGACGACGGTGCGGGCCCCGGCTGACGGTTACGTCAGCCAGGTTTTTCTGCGACCGGGAATGATGGCGGTTCCCTTTGTCGCACGGCCAGTCATGGTTTTCATTCACCAGGATAGAGAGCTGGTGGGGGCCTTCATTCAAAATTCCCTGCAACGGGTGCGGGTCGGCGACGAGGCAGAGATCGCATTCAGGTCTCTTCCCGGCCGAATCTTCAAGGGCAGGGTTAAGGCCATTCTGGCTGCAATGTCGCAAGGGCAGTTGCAACCGTCAGGCGAGCTGCTTGATCCGAACGCGCGGGAGCGCCAGACACCCGGGCGCGTATTGGCGCAAATCGAAATCCTCGATGATATCTCGCAGTATCAATTGCCCGGCGGTGTGACGGCGGAGGTCGCGGTCTACACCGACCACTGGCATCATGTCGGCGTTATGCGGCGCGTCCTTCTGCGCATGAGTAGCTGGATGAACTACGTGTTCCTGGAGCATTAGACACCCTGACGGATCGGCCGTAGGAATGACGATTTAATCGGCGAACTCTGAGCCTGCTCCGAAGTGCTGTGCTTCACCGGAAAGTGGCGCTGCACGCAAGTTCATATCAGAACTCGTTGTACAAGCGCCCTGACAAGATCGAGAGCAGCGCTAATGCGGATTCTCTAGGCTGAACAGCTCCGACTGCTCATCATATGCGAATAGCTCCGCATAGCGTCCCCACGACACGATGGTCTTGAGCGTTTCGTCGGCGTAGTCCTCCGACATGTAGTCCTCAAGTTCGTTGCGGAAACGCGCGGCGGGAGCCGTATGCGAAGGTCGCTCGTCGAGTACGCGGCGGATCAGGCCCATGACCGGCACATAATTGATGAGATGCTCGGCGAACAGCTTCTTGCGGGCATCGGTTTCGAGGTGGGCAAAGCGCTTGCCGGCATCCATCAGCATCAGATCGCCTTCGCTCAATTGGGCAAATCTCAACAATTGAAGCGCTTCGCCGAGGTGAAATATCTCGTCTGCTTCCAGTTGCAGGTGGCCTGCGAGAACCGGCAAATCGGCGTGCCCGTTATACGGTGGCCCTGCGAGCGTCTCGATCAGACCGGAAAGCACGTTGGACGAGACGTGGTTGAGGATCATGCCAACGCTGGTGCCGTGAATGCTCTCGATCGCCGGCGCTCTCGGCTCCGCGCGCTGCGTCATGCGGGCATAGATGCTGTCGACGAGCTGCCGGAATGTCGGATCGAGGCGATTGCGCGGATGCGGCAGGTCAACCTTGATCTCGGCAGCGACGCGACCGGGATTGGATGAGAACACGAGAATGCGGTCGCACATCAGCACCGCTTCCTCGATGTTATGCGTCACCATCAGCACGGACTTGATCGGCAGGCGGCCTTCGATCCAGAGATCGACCAGGTCGGTCCGGAGCGTCTCAGCGGTCAGCACATCAAGTGCCGAAAACGGCTCGTCCATCAGCAAAAGGTCCGGATGCACGACCAGTGCCCGCGCAAATCCGACGCGCTGGCGCATGCCGCCCGACAATTCCTTGGGAAAGGCTGACTCGAACCCGTCGAGACCGATCAGATCGATCGCCGCGAGCGCCCGCGTGCGGCGCTCGGTGCTGTCGATCCCCAGCGCTTCCAGTCCCAATTCGACATTCTGCAGAACTGTCAGCCATGGAAACAGCGCGAAGGACTGAAACACCATGGAGACGCCGTTCGGCGGGCCCACGATCGTCTCGCCCCGGCATTTTGCATCGCCTGACGACGGCGCGATGAGGCCGGCGATGATGCGCAGCAGCGTCGACTTGCCTGATCCGGAGCGGCCAAGCAGACCGACAATTTCGCCTGAATGAATCGTCAGATCGACGTTTTCGAGGACCAACAGCTCCTCACCGCTGCCTTTCGGAAATGACCGGCAGACGCCGCGGATATCGAGAAGGCTGGTCTGTTCGGTATAATCGAGCATGAGTTTCCCCTGATCAGCCGAGGCGAAGGCGGCGCTCCCCGAAGGCATAGAGCGGCCTCCAGAGCAGCCGGTTGAAGAGCGTCACCAGAACGCACATAATGGCGATGCCGAGAACGACCCGAGGGAAGTCACCGGCTTCTGTCGCAATTGCTATATAGGCACCGAGACCGGTGGCCGTCAGATGGATGTCGCCCCAGCTTGCGACTTCGGCGACGATGGAGGCATTCCATGATCCGCCTGACGCGGTGATTGCTCCCGTGACGTAATATGGGAAAATGCCGGGCAGGATGACCTTTATCCACCACCGCCATCCCTTCAGGTGAAGGCTGCCGGCGGCCTCACGAAGGTCGGTCGGGAATGCGCTGGCACCCGCAATGACATTGAACAGGATGTACCACTGGGTTCCCAGAATCATCAGCGGGCTGAGCCAGACATTCGGGTTCAGGCCGTAACGTACGATGATCACCACGAACACCGGAAATGCGAGGTTCGCAGGGAATGCAGCCAAAAACTGCGCCAACGGTTGAATACGCTCGGCAAGTTTTGGTCGAAGTCCGATCCAGACGCCGACGGGTACCCATATCAGGGTCGCCAGTGCAATCAGCACGACGACGCGAGCAAGCGTGACGAATCCGTATCCAACGGCGCGGAAGACATCCGACGGGCTCAAAGTCGCCGAGAGATACTCATAGACCTTCCACGCGGCGTAGCCGGTGCTCGCGATGATGAATGCAAGCCAGACAGCATCGACAATGCGCGACGGCTGGCCGCTTCTGACCGGCATCCTCAAGCTTTTTGGGATGGCAAAGCGCAAGTTCGAAATGGCTTTGTTCAAGGCTGCAAACAGATACGACAGTGCCCGCAAGGCCCGCGTATGACGAAACAGGTCGAGCATCCAGGACGCCGGGGCGGTTGCCGAAGCGGTCTGCTCGAACCGGAATTTGTCGGCCCAGGCCACGACCGGCCGGAACAGCAACTGGTCGTAGGCAATGATAACCAGGAGCATGGTCAGGATTGCGTAGCCGATTGCAGGCAGATTCTGCTTTTGAATGGCTAATGCGACGTAGGAGCCGATGCCGGGCAGCGTGACCGTGGTATTTCCGACGGTGATTGATTCCGATGCCACCACGAAAAACCAGCCGCCTGACATCGACATCATCGTATTCCAGATCAGGCCCGGCATGGCGAACGGCACATCGAGCCGCCAGAATCGCTGCCAGCCGCTGAGATGAAAGCTTTGGGATGCTTCTTCCAGATCCTTCGGGACGTTTCGCATCGACTGATACATGCTGAAGGTCATGTTCCAGGCCTGGCTGGTGAAGATCGCGAACACGCAGGCGAGTTCGGCGCCGAGCACGCGGCCGGGAAACAAGTTCATGAAGAAGACGACGGTGAAGGTCAGAAAGCCGAGGATCGGCACCGATTGCAGGATATCCAGCAGGGGGATCAGCACTATCTCGGCGCGCCGGCTCTTGGCGGCAAGGGCGGCGTAGATGAAGGTGAAAATGATCGAGCAAACGATGGCCAGCAGCATCCGCATGGTCGTTCGCAGCGCATAGAGCGGCAGGTTGGCCGGATCGAGCGACACTGGAGCAATGTTGAGGGTGGACAAGGGCGCGACGGTCTGCTCGCCACCGTAGACGATGAGCACCATGGCGCCGATGACAAGAACCAGCGCAACGACATCCCAGATGTTGGGCCGCAGCGCCTGCCCCAGTACGGCTGGGCGAATATCTTGAAGCGCCATGAGAGCCGCCTTGTTCAGAACTCGCCGTGCAGCCGGCCTGAGAAGATCGAGACCGGCCCGCGGTCGGCGTTGTAGGCGGGATTGGTGATGAGTTGATAGTCGGCGGTAAGGGTGAGCGCTTTGTTGAGTGCGAACGCATAGTAGGTTTCGAGGATTCGCTCCCGTCGATAATTGAGCCGGCCATCTCCGATCAGGGGCCCGAGCCCGCCGGCCGCGATGAAGTCGCGGTGGTCCCTGGAAAGCGCGTTGATCGCGCCGCCTAGCCCGATCACGTCGTCGGCTCTGCCCCATCTGTTGCCTTTGATGGAAACGCCGAGCGCGAGACTGGCATCGATATCGGTGAACGCCATGATTTCGGTCTTGCCGTCGTTCCAGCTCCAGCGGCCGAACAGGCCGACTTCGTCGGTCAAGGCCTGTTCGAGGTTGATGACATAGCCGTATTTGATCCGGCCGGTGCGGGTTTGCGAGATATCGAGATTGAGTGCCGGATTATCCAGTGTCTCGCGATAGCTTCCGGAAAAGGCGCTGTTGAGCCATGCGATGGTCCGCAGCTTTCCCGGCTGGGAGAACAACGAATAGCGTGTTTCCAGTTCGACCACGTACCCGCCGCGCTGAAAGACCTTTGTGTCGAAGCTGTTTGAATTCGATACGGCATCCATCAGGAAATAACCGCCGCGTAACGCCCATTGCCTCTGGTTGAGCTCCGCGGTTACGCCATAGCTGAGCCCGAGCTTGTCCGCGGCATAGTCAAATGCTCCCGGCGCCCAGATCGACCAGTTCATGAAATCCTTGCGGGAATCCTTGGCGTAGCTGTTACCGTCAAAGATATCGATGACCGAAAACTTGCCCGCCTGCAGCGTCAAACGGGAAATATCGGCCTTTCCGGCGAGTTGCAGGGGCCCGCTGGCAAGTTCTTCCTGCTCGCCGCCGAAGCCGAAGGTCTGGCGCACAAACAACCGCGACGTGTTGTAGTGCGGGAAGGGGAAATTGGATTTTTGCGCTTCGCCGCTCGGAAACCCCGCGACCCCGACCGTATCGTTCAATCCAAATCCCTGCAGCAGTTCGGGGTTGTAATAAACCTCGCCGCCCTCCCAAAGCCGGGCGTTCAGGTACAGGCTGTTGCTCCAGGTCTGCTGGGTTTGCGGCGCCGGCGTCAGGCTGTTCGGGCCGCTATATGGTGCGCGGAATGCCGGATATCCCTGCGGCAGGAAGGTGGTTTGACCGTGGATTTCCCAGCGATCGGATTCGGGATCCGTCAGCGATGTCTTCGGCGTCAAATTACCGGAACCCGGCCAGTCGATCTTGCGGTTGAGCCCGAGGCGAAGCGACTGGAAATCCAGCGTCGATGCGTACTGCGTTGCGGACGGAAACCTGATGTCGGCTTTTCCGAACTGGCTGTAGAGATATTCCAGACGCGCGCTCCAGTGTGGCGCGAAGGCATATTCCACGCCGGCTCCGGCGGCCCAGCCGAGCCGGGTGTTCAGGGTCTTTTCATCGCTGCCGATGGCGGGCGTGTTGAGGAAGCGCTCGCCGGCCCATGCGAGCCCGCCGGTCGCATAGGCGAGCCACGGACCAGTGGCGTAACCGACGCGGCCGCGCGCGGTCCCCACATAGTCCCACTGCTCGGTGGCAGCGGACCGCGCCGTCGCCAGCGACGATACGACCGAATTCGAGGTGAGATAATTGGGAAAAGTAATGTCGGCCTCGACGCCGAGCAGTATTCCGGATGGCAGCCGATAGTTGTACCCGGCCTGTACGCCGCCGATCATGCCGCCGAAGGAATTACTGGTTGCGGTGGTTGCCGGATCTGACAACACGGCGTTTGAGGAGCCGCGGCTGTAGCCGGCATGCGCGCCGATATAGAACCCGGTCCAATCGAATACCGACTGGATGTGGGGAGCTTTAACAGGCATGTCGGAGGCCATCGCCGGGCCATCGACCACGAGCAGGCCCATGCTTACGCTCGCGACTGCGCACTCCCAGGATCGGCTGCAGCGGCTCATCGTGTGGATATTTCCAGCGCGAGCATTCCGGCAGTCTCTTTCGTCATCACTGCAATTATCCCGGCGCGCTGCCATTAAAAAAATGAAGTGAAATCATCGATTCCGCCCGTTCATTCGGAGTAGCCGGCTCTTCCGATGAAAATCCAGATCAAACGACGGTGCCATTCATTCTCAAGCCTTATTGCAACTCATTCGCAATAGCAACAAAGAACCCCGAAGATGCGCTTGAATGGCATGGTCTTGTGACGTGCGAGCCACACATCTCAGGGATCGGGATCCAAACATAAGCTCAGTCTCAAAATCCAGGGCGCTTGCGCCGCTTGCGATTGGAAGTCTGGTTGTTTGTCCGCCAGTCCCCAAGCGTTGCCGTGCGGGAACCTCGGGTTGCCAGCGACAGCCTAGTCGCGTCCCATCGTCGATCAGGGACCAATGACAAACGAGCGCGTGGGATCGAATCCGTCGCGATCCCCTTGGCCGGAGAACGTTTGGCTGGTTGTCATTGGCGGGCATGGCTCCATGCAGCCCGGGCGCTGTGCCCCATGACTGAAAAAGCCGAAATTTTGCGAGTCTTTTGAACATCGCTCACCTCCACTTCCGCTTTGCGCGGCAGGCCAGTGAGCGAAATGCGATCGGCTAAGCCCGATCGCCAACCCTCACGCGGCCATAGCCGGCGCGACTAATCTCGATGTCTTGCGGCAGCGCGAGTCCGATCAACTTCATCGGATGGGCGTTGCCATAGGGAGTACTGCCCATGTGCTCTTCATCAGGGTTGAAATGCCGGTCTCGAACGGGATGTTCGAAACAGCGATTGGCCAATACGCCTGACGGTTATCAGTGTCAAGCGCATTTACCTATCCTCCGGGGAGGATCATTGTTATCCTCCCGGGAGGATAGGAGATTCGAATGCCGGACCAGCCACACTCTGCGATTGCCCGACGCCTGAAACGGGCCAATGGCCACCTCGAAACAATTATTGAAATGATTGAACAAGGCCGGCCATGCGCACAAATCGCTCAACAACTGCAAGCCGTGGAAAGTGCAATTGAGAATGCCAAAAAGGCATTGATTCACGACCATGTCAGCCACAGCCTCGAACGATCGTTCAAGGCGTCCGGCTCGAAAGGTCAGGCTGCGCTCAGGGACTTCAAGCTGATCGCGAAGTATCTGTGACGCATGACCACACGAGCGGTACGGCTTTAGCCAGTTGCTAAATGAGAGTGTTGGACCTCTACCGTGACATGGGACAGGTCGGCGAATTTGGCCAATCTTTGCCGGTAATGCGCCGGCTCGCGGCCTCCTGTGGTTGCAACCGAGACAATGGCGCCGAGATGCCCGGGCCCCAGTCGCCAGAGATGCAGGTCGGTGACTTGGTCTCCCTCGCTTTCGATTACCATACGAACTCTCTCTGCCATACGCGGATCCGGCGTGCGGTCGAGCAGGATGCCGCCGGTATCGCGCAGCAACCCAACCGACCAGTTTGCGATGACAAGCGCGCCGATGAAGCCGGCAAGCGGGTCCATCCAGAGCCAGCCGAACGCACGCGCCAACACTAGCCCGATAATGACCAAAACGGACACGGCGGCATCAGCCAAAACATGAATGACGGCAGCCCGCATATTGTTGTCGCGGTGATGCGCGCCATGCGCGATTTCGTGACCGTGCTCCTCGAATTCCAGTTCGCGTTCATGTTGTTGGCCCTCGTGCGCCAGGCGAACCTTGGCAAGGAAGGCATGCGGTTCCGGAATCTCGTCACGCGATTCCAGATATCCGTCCCGGTCTTTGAACGTGAATAGCTGTCGGCTGCCATCCGGCCTGATGGTCTCGATGCTGACGTCGGAGATCCCCGCCAACACACCCAAATCTGCCTTCAGGCGGAAGCGTGGCGGCACGTTGTCTTCGAACACCTCGATGTCGACCGCGCCGGTGCCCAACTCGATCCGACGAGGTTCCTCGCCATGATCATGGTCATGACCGTGACCATGGCTGTGACCGTGATGATGCCCGCCGGACAATAACCACGCGCTCGCGACATTGACCGCCAGACCCAGGACCGCAATCGGGATCGCCTCGTTGAAGCTGATGGGAACCGGGTTAAGCAGGCGCGATACGGCTTCGTAGGCAATCAGGAGAGCAATCATCGCCAGAACGATGGCGCTAGAATATCCCGCCAGATCGCCGAACTTTCCGGTGCCGAAGGTGAAGCGGCTATCGTTCGCATACCTGCGGGCATAGGTGTAAGCCAACGCCGCCAACAGCAGCGCGCCGGCATGCGTCGACATGTGCAATCCGTCGGCAATAAGCGCCAGAGAGCCGAACAGAGCGCCACCGATAATTTCGGCGATCATCATGATGCTGCAGAGTATGATTACCGCCCAGGTCCGGCGCTCCGCCTTGTCGTGATCCTTGCCGAGAAACACGTGGTCGTGCGGCGGAAGCTGAAAGGTCTTTTCTGCATCGCTCATGGGTGCTCTCACTTCAGATAGGTGTGGACCACTTCGATGAGCTGATCCGCCGCGTCGGCGTTAAGCGCGCCCGGATTCCTCTCGGGATCGACCAGATGAGTACGGATGTGGTCTTCGACCACCTCGGCCATCAGACCCGCGACGCCGCCGCGAACGCCCGCAATCATATGCATGATGCGCTCGCATTCGGCCTCCTCGGTCAACGCACGCTCGATCGCTTCGATCTGGCCGCGAATCCGACCCACCCGGGCGAGCAGCTTCTTTTTCTCTCGGATCGTGTGTGCCATGAAGCCTAAATAGGGTACCCCCCTAGGCTAGGCAATGGCTGGACTGCCGTTCCATCCCCGGGATTTATGAAATCGCCCGCGATTCAAAAGATGACCCGCCCGGGGGGACAACCGGGCGGGTCGGTACGGCACGGGGTGGATGAGGCGCCCGTGCCGGACGCAGGATCCACGATGAGAGCGTTTTTCGAGCGAAAGCCTGCCCCGGGCCCCTGATCCGGATGGATGCCGGTTCGCGTCAAGAAAACGCGCCAAACAGAAAACCTAGAGCCTCGGTTCTGATTCAATCAGAACCGAGTAAGCTCGAGCTCAGTCGATCATCATTAGTAGTTGCAGGTACGAACGCGGCCCATGTAGTTGCCGTAAGCATCGAACTGGCGAACCCAGCCGCAGCGGCGATAGCCGCCATGGTAGTAGCCGTCGTTCGCAGCGATCGCGCTGCCGACTACGGCGGCGCCGATGAGACCGGCCCCGATACCCCAGCCGAGGCCTGAGCCCCCGGCTTGTGCCTGGGTGGTGGTGGAAGCGAGGCTGCCGGTGACGGCAAGTGTAGCGAGGGCGAGAGCGGCAATTTTGGTTTTGATCGACATGAGAAACTCCATCCGGTTGCATGCGGCGCGTTTGGTCCGCATGCCCAGTTGGACGGAGCGTCTTCGAATCCGGTTCGATCCGCGTGCCGGAAATTCCGAGTTTCGATTATTTCTTTGCAATCACAGGTAGTTAGCCGAATGGTGTCAGCGCTTCGGACCGTCCGAAAGCGTTTCCGGATCAAATTTATCGACATCAGCGAGCAATTCGCAGAACGCGCGCGCGCCGTGATCGAGCAAACGCTGGCCTTTCTCCGCGGATGCCTGCGTGGCATCGCCGGCCGCACCGCTTGAGTGAAGGTCCTGGGCCTGCCACGCGAACGGTGCTGGCCGCTGCGTTGAAAGCCAGCGATAATCCTTTTCCATCGCGATACCGGCGGGGCGAAAATCGGCGATCTCGTCGGTACGCACATGTTGCTTATGTCGCGCCAGCATGATCGACGTCTCGACCGCGCCGCCATGGATGCCGTGACGTAATTCCTCCGCTGAAAACAATCCCTCCGGTGCACTGAGGCGGGACCATGCCGTGGTGACAGCGAGAAGCCCGTATCTCGCGCGCAAATCCTGCGCGACCAGCGTCATGGCCGCGCTGTTGCCGCCATGGCTGGTGACCATGACAAGCTTTTTGACACCTGCGCGCGCGACGCATTCACCGAGCGCCATCCACGTCTTTAGCGCCACTTCGGCCGGCAGTGTCAGCGTGCCGGGATAGCTGATGTGTTCGGTGGAAATTCCGACCGGCTGAATGGGAAGGAACGTCGCGGGAATGGTGTCGGCGAGAAGCTCGCGCACCCGCGCAAGATAGGCCTGCGCAATCATGACGTCGGTACCGACAGGCAAATGCGGGCCATGCTGTTCGGTTGCCGCCAGTGGCAAAACCGCAATCCATCGCGCCGGCTCAGCTCCTGCGATGGCAGGCCAGTGGATGTCGGTCCAATCGCGGGGAGGCAGGGTTGAAGTCATCGAGCGAAATGTTTCTTTAGATGGATTTGCGAGATAGTTGTATTCCTTCGAAAGGACGCAGCCAACGTCCAGTGATCCCTATCATGGGCCAGAACGATCGACGGAGTCCAATCATGAAGCCGGCTCTTTTGCCGCGAGCGTTAATTGCCGGCCTTGGGGCCGTTCTCATAACCGTCTCGCCCGCCGGCGCCCAAACCGCGCCGGACAAGGTCTCGTTCGGAACCAACTGGGTTGCCGAGGCTGAGCACGGCGGATTTTTCCAGGCCCTGGCCGACGGCACCTACAAGAGTTACGGGCTCGACGTCACCATCGTGCCGGGCGGCCCAAACGACAACAATCGCATGCTGCTGATTGCCGGCAAGCTCGACTTCTTCATGAGCGCGAACACGTTGATGTCGTTCGATGCGGTCGCAAACAACGTGCCGGTGGTGACGGTCGCGGCCATCTTCCAGAAGGATCCGCAGGTCTTCCTGACGCATCCGGAATCGAAAATCACAAAACTCGAAGATCTCAAGCCGCTGACGCTGTTCGTGTCCAAGGAAGGCATCTCCAGCTATTTTCAATGGCTGAAGTCCGAATATGGCTTCAGCGAGCAGAAGGTCAGGCCTTACACATTCAACTCGCAGCCGTTTCTCGCAAACAAGCAAAGCGCAATGCAGGGTTATGTCACCTCGGAGCCGTTCGCGATCGAAAAAAGCGCCAGACTCAAGCCGGGCATCGTCTTGCTGGCAGATTATGGCTTCAACGCCTATTCTACCTTGATCGAAACCCGCCGCGAGCTTACCGACAACAAGCCCGACCTGGTCCAGCGTTTCGTCGACGCCTCTGTCATCGGCTGGTACAATTACCTGTACGGCGACAACGCGCCGGCTAACGCGATGATCAAGAAGCTCAATCCCGAAATGACCGACGAGTTGCTTGCCTACTCGTTAAACAAGATGAAGGAATATGGCATCGTCGATTCCGGCGACGCCTTGGGCGACGGCATCGGCGCCATGACCGACGCACGGATGGCAAGCTTCTTTGACAAAATGGTGCGGGCAGGCGTCGTACGCCGCGACATCGACTTCCGCAACGCTTATACGCTTCGCTTTACCAACAAGGGCGTCGGCTTGAATCTGCGGCCAAAGAACTAGAGGCGCGATGGTCGAGCCCGTGGCTTTTTGTGAAACCGGCCTCGCGGTGAGCCTGCGCGGCGTCACCAAGGTCTATGACAGCGGCGTAATGGCGCTGGGTCCGCTGGATCTTGACGTGAGCAAGGGCGAGTTCGTGTCGTTGCTCGGGCCGTCGGGTTGCGGAAAATCGACGGCCTTGAGGCTGATCGCGGGCCTCAGTGCGCCGACATCCGGCGCCGTCGGCGTTTCTCATCGTGCCGGTCAGGCGCGCGCGGGGCATTCCATCGGTTTTGTGTTTCAAGAACCGACGCTGATGCCGTGGACCAGCGTGCGCGAAAATGTGCGGTTGCCGCTGAAACTTGCGCATGCACCGGTCGCGGAGGCGAACGCGCGCATCAGTGAGGCATTGGCGCAGGTGGGGCTTACTGAATTTGCCGAGGCTTTCCCACGCGAATTATCGGGCGGCATGAAAATGCGGGTCTCGCTTGCGCGCGCATTGGTCACCGATCCGGATATCCTTTTAATGGATGAACCGTTTGCCGCGCTCGATGAGATCACCCGTTTCCGGCTCAACAACGATCTGCTTTCGCTATGGCGCAATCTGCGCAAGACCGTCATCTTCGTCACGCATTCCGTATTCGAGTCGGTGTATTTGTCGCAACGGGTGATCGTAATGACATCGCGGCCCGGACGCCTCAGTGCCGAGGTTCGCATCGATGCCCCCGAGCCGCGCGGAGAGGATTTTCGAACGTCGGCCGATTATGCCGCCTATTGCCGCAAGGTGTCGCACGCGCTGGCCCCGTTGCATCCCGGAAAGCCCGGTTGATGAGCTCTTTGCAGACGCCGCCATTATCCGCCGAGCAGGCGGCGCCGGATAGCCGCACCCTGCGCCTTGTCCGAATCCTGCTTCCCTTCGTCGTGCTTGCGGCAGGCATCGCGATATGGGAGCTCGTGGTGCGGCTTAACAATATTCCGCCCTATGTGCTGCCGGGGCCGGGCGCAGTGTTCCGAACGCTCGTTCAGGACTGGCCGGTATTGTCGCAATCGCTCCTGACCACGCTACTCACCACGCTCGAAGGATTCGTGGCCGCTGCCATTGGCGGCGTCGCACTGGCGCTGTTGTTCAACCAATCGAAATGGCTGGAATATTCGCTGTTTCCTTATGCGGTGATCCTGCAGGTCACGCCGGTCATTGCGATCGCGCCGCTGCTGCTGATCTACCTTCCGCAGCAAACCGCCGTCATCGTCTGCGCCTGGATCGTCGGATTCTTTCCGGTGCTGTCCAAC
>Ga0208990_1000131_pt1 | contig 13786 bp, 13 predicted proteins | sample MedBloCARef_M3_FD_187854 | JGI IMG/M metagenome (GOLD analysis project Ga0208990, IMG submission 187854) | Forest soil microbial communities from El Dorado National Forest, California, USA - Mediterranean Blodgett CA Ref_M3 (SPAdes) (version 2) | ecosystem: Environmental > Terrestrial > Soil >...
CGGCGAAATGCGGTCTCGCCGAGGCCGTCGGTCGCTATCTGTTCAAGCTGATGGCTTACAAGGACGAATACGAGGTGGCGCGGCTCTATGCCGAGGGCTCCTTTGCCCAGCAGGTGAAGGACACCTTCGATGGCGAGAATCTGCGCTTCCACGTCCATTTGAGCCCGCCGCTCCTCGGGCCTACCGACAAGGCCGGCCGGCCGCGCAAGATCACCTTCGGGCCGTGGGTGTTCGGTGTTTTCCGTTTGCTGGCCAGGCTGAAGGGCCTGCGCGGCACCGCGTTCGACATCTTCGGCTATACGCAGGAGCGCAAAACCGAACGCGCGCTGATCACCGACTACGAGGCGATGCTGGACGAGGTCCTCGGCCGTCTCACTCCCGATAATCACGCCGTCGCGGTCGGGCTTGCGGCGATCCCGGAAAAAATCCGCGGCTATGGCCATATCAAGATGCGTCATCTCGCCGCCGCCAAGGCCGATGAAGCCGCCTTGCTGGAGCAATTTCGCGCCGGCACGACGCCGCTGCTCAAGGCGGCGGAATAGCGTCTATCGGCGCGCCGGAAGTCACGCCGCTATCAACATCGAGCGATCTTCTGCGGGCTTGACCGACTCCCTGCCGTACCCTCAAATCCTGCCCAAGACCGCGATCGACGCGGCGAGGGGTTGGCGGCGCCGGCCTGACGGCGCGACACCAAGAGGGGCGTGCTGTGGCCATGGCGCCTGCCGGTCGCGCCGATACGTTTCCGAAACTGCTGGTGCGCAACGCCGAGATTTTCCGCGGCCGCCCCGCGTTCCGCCTCAAGGATTTCGGCATCTGGCAGACCTGGACCTGGGAGCAGGTGCTCGCCGAGGTGCGCGCCTATGCGGCGGGGCTCCATCGGCTGGGGCTCGAGCCCAACGACGCCATCGCGATCGTCGGCTCCAACCGGCCGAAGCTCTACTGGTCGGTGATGGCGGCGCAGATGCTGCGCGCGGTGCCGGTGCCGGTCTATGCCGACGCGGTCGCCGACGAGCTCGCCTATGTGCTGGCTCATGCCGAGGTGAAGTTCGCCGCGGTGGAAGACCAGGAGCAGGTCGACAAGATCCTCTCGATCTCCGAACGGCTGCCGAAGCTCGCGCGCGTCATGTATGACGAGCCGCGCGGGCTGCGCGACTACGACCACGGACGGCTGAATCCGATCGATGATGTCATTCGCGACGGCCGCGCGGCGCTCGCCGCCGACGCGGCGCTGGGCCGCTGGCTCGATGACGAGATCGCGGCCGGCACCGGCAAGGACGTCTCGATCATCCTCTATACGTCGGGCACGACCGGCACCTCGAAAGGCGTCGTGCTCTCCGCGCTCGGTTGCATCAACGCGGCGTCCGACACGGTCGCGTTCGACAGGCTCACCGACCGCGACGAGGCGCTCGCCTACCTGCCGCTCGCCTGGGTGGGCGACCACTATCTCAATTATGCGCAAGGGATGGTGGCCGGTTTCTGCATGGCCTGCCCGGAAAGCGGCGAGACCGTGATGCAGGATCTGCGCGAGATCGGCCCGACCTTCTATTTCGCGCCGCCGCGCGTGTTCGAGCAGATGCTGACCAGCGTCATGATCCGCATGGAGGACGCCGCCGCGCTCAAGCGGCATCTCTTTCATTACTTCATCGGCGTCGCGCGCCGCTACGGCGAGGCGATCCTGACCGGGCAGTCGGTCGGACTGCGCGGCAGGCTTCTTTATGGGCTCGGCCGGTTGGTTCTGTACGAGCCCCTCAAGAACGTGCTCGGCCTCTCCCGCGTGCGCGTCGCCTATACGGCCGGGGAGGCGATCGGCCCCGACCTGTTCTCGTTCTACCGCTCGCTCGGGCTCAATCTCAAGCAGCTCTACGGCCAGACCGAAGCCTTCCTCTATGTCACGGCGCAGCCGGACGGCGAGATCCATTCCGACACGGTGGGCCCGCCGGCCCCGAACGTCGACATCCGGTTGGCGGAGAGCGGCGAGGTTCAGTTCAAATCGCCCGGCATGTTCATCGGCTATTTCAAGGACGAGGCCAAGACCGCGGAAGCGCTCACACCGGATGGCTACGTCAAGACCGGCGACGCCGGCGTCTTCGACCCGCGGACCGGCCATCTCAAGATCATCGACCGGGCGAAGGACGTCGGCCGGCTCAATGACGGCACGCTGTTCGCGCCGAAATATCTCGAGAACAAGCTCAAATTCTTTCCCAACATCCGCGAGGCGGTCGCCTATGGGGACCGGCGCGACTTCGTCTGCGTCATTCTCAATATCGACCTTGCCGCCGTCGCCAACTGGGCGGAACGCCGCAATGTGGTCTATGCCTCCTACCAGGAGCTTGCCGGCCACGCCGAGGTCTACGACATGCTCGAGCGCCACGTCGCCGAGGTCAACCGCTCGCTGGCCGACGAGAAGGTGATGGCGGGGGCGCAGATCCGGCGCTTTCTCATTCTGCACAAGGAGCTCGACGCCGACGACGGCGAGCTCACCCGAACCCAGAAGGTGCGCCGCGGCTTCGTCGCCGAGCGCTATGCGCCCCTCGTCCGCGCGCTGTATGACGGCTCCAGCGAGGCCGACATCTCGACCGAGGTCACCTTCGAGGACGGCCGCAAGGGCGTGCTTTCGGCGCGGGTGAAAATCCGCGACATGGCGCCGGCCCCGGTGGCAGCATTGGGGAAGGTCGCGTGACAGCGGCCCGCGGCGCCGGCGCGCGCGAGGCGCTGCTGTCGGTCGAAGGCGTCTCGCTCGCCTTTGGCGGCGTCAAGGCGCTCACCGACGTGTCCTTCGACGTCCGCAAGGGCGAGATCCGCGCCATCATCGGTCCGAACGGCGCCGGCAAGACGTCCATGCTCAACGTCATCAACGGCTTCTACCGTCCGCAGGACGGCCGCATCACCTTCAAGGGGCGCACGCGCAGCGCGATGCGGCCCTATGAGGCGGCGCGCGGCGGCATTGCCCGCACGTTCCAGAACGTCGCGCTGTTCCGCGGCATGAGTGCGCTCGACAACATCATGGCGGGCCGGACCCTCAAGATGCATCGCGGGTTTTTCTGGCAGCTCATTCGCTTCGGCCCCGCGCTGGCCGAGGAGGTCGAGCACCGGCGCAAGGTGGAGGAGATCATCGACTTCCTGGAGATTCCGCAGATCCGCAAGACGCCGGTCGGGCGCCTGCCTTACGGCCTGCAGAAGCGGGTCGAGCTCGGCCGCGCGCTCGCCATGGAGCCCGATCTGCTCCTGCTCGACGAGCCGATGGCCGGCATGAACCTGGAGGAAAAGGAGGACATGTCGCGCTACATCATCGACGCCAACAACCATTTGGGCACCACGATCGCGCTGATCGAGCACGACATGGGCGTCGTGATGGACCTCTCCGACCGCGTGGTCGTGCTCGAATATGGACGCAAGATCGCCGATGGGACGCCCGACGAGGTCAAGGCCGACCAAAAGGTCGTCGCCGCCTATCTGGGCGTGCCGCATTGAGGGCCGATGGACCTTCTCTACAAAATCTTCCTCGATCCCTTCGTGCAGATGGGCACGGCCCCGGACCTGCTGGTGCAGACGCTGTGGGAGGGCCTGGTCGCGGGCGTGCTCTATGCGCTGATCGCGCTGGGCTATGTGCTGATCTACAAGGCCTCGGGCGTCTTCAATTTCGCGCAAGGCATCATGGTGGTCTTCGCGGCGCTCACCCTGGTCGGGGTTGCTGCGAGGTTGCGCCAATGGGGCGTCGGTCCCGGCGATGTCGCGGCCTATGGGGCGCTCGTCCTCACCGCGCTCGTGATGCTGGGGCTCGCCTGGGGGGTCGAGCGGCTGATGCTGCGGCCGCTCGTGAACCAGCCCGAGATCATCCTGTTCATGGCGACCTTCGGCCTCACTTATTTTCTCATCGGTTTCGGCGAGCTCCTGTTCGGGGGCGAACCCAAGGTGATGATCGCGGACGATCTGCACCTGCCGCGCGGCGCCCTCGAGTTCAAGATGCTGGGCGGGTTCGTGTCGCTGCAGAAGATCGACGTCGCGGCCGCGGTGATCGCCTCGATCATGGTGGCGGCGCTCGCGCTCTTCTTCCAGAAAACCCGCATCGGCCGCGCGCTGCGCGCCGTCGCCGACAGCCACAAGGCGGCGCTGTCGGTCGGCATCTCGCTCGAGCAGATCTGGGTGACCGTGTGGTTCGCGGCCGGGATCGTGGCGCTGGCGACCGGCATCATGTGGGGCGCGCGCTCCGACGTCTCCTTCGCGTTGCAGACCCTCGCCCTCAAGGCGCTGCCGGTGCTGATCCTGGGCGGCTTCACGTCGATCCCGGGCGCGATCGTCGGCGGCGTCATCATCGGGGTGGGCGAGAAGCTCGGCGAATTCTACTGGGGCCCGCTGCTCGGCAGCGGCATCGAAAGCTGGCTCGCCTACGTCATTGCGCTCGTGTTCCTGCTGTTCCGGCCACAGGGACTTTTCGGCGAGAAGATCATCGAGCGCATCTGAAGGACCTCCATGCTCTATCGCGAAGCGGGCCAGTTCAAGACCACCTACGGCGCCGACCAGTCGGTGTTTCCGATCCGGCAGGACCGCATCGGCATCGCGCTCATCCTGTTCGCCGCTTTCGTCCTGGTGCCGCTGCTGGCGTCGAGCTTCGCGCTGAGTGCGGTCTTCATTCCGGTCCTGGTGTTCGCGCTCGCGGCGATCGGGCTCAATCTGCTGACCGGATATGCCGGCCAGGTATCGCTCGGCACCGGCGCCTTCATGGGGGTCGGCGCCTATACGTGCTACAAGCTCACGACCTACTTTCCGCAGGTCAACATCATCGTGTTGATCCTCGCGTCAGGCCTGGGATCGGCCGCGGTCGGCTCGGTCTTCGGCCTGCCGTCGCTGCGCATCAAGGGCTTCTATCTCGCGGTCGCCACCCTGGCGGCGCAGTTCTTCCTGTCGTGGAGCTTCGTCCGTATTCCCTGGCTTTACAACCACAACGTCTCCGGCGCGATCGAAGTGCCGACCCGCACGATGCTCGGCGTCGCGGTCACCGGACCGAATGCGACGCCGTTGACGCGCTATCTCGTCGTGCTGTCCATCGTCACGCTGATGACCTGGGTCGCGTCGAATCTGCTGCGCGGCCGCATCGGACGAACCTGGATGGCGGTGCGCGACATGGACATCGCGGCCGAGCTGATCGGGATCAGGCTCTACAGCGCCAAGCTGCTCGCCTTCGCGGTGTCGTCCTTCTATTGCGGGGTCGCGGGCGCCATCATGGTGTTCCTGTGGTTCGGCGCGGCCGAAGCGGATTCGTTCAATATCGACCAGTCGTTTCTCATTCTGTTCATGGTGATCGTCGGCGGCCTGGGCAGCCTGATCGGCTCTTTTTTCGGGGCGATCTTCATCTGGGGCCTGCCGATCGTGCTCAGGGCGGCGCCGGAATTCTTCGGCCTCACGATCCGCGCCGCGACCGTCGAGCATTTGCAGTTCATGATCGTCGGCGCGCTGATCATTTTCTTCCTGATCGCCGAGCCGGCGGGCCTCGCCCGGCTGTGGCAGATCGGCAAGCAGAAGCTCAGGGTCTGGCCTTTCCCCTATTAAGAGTGCAAACTTGCGCCGAAGCCTGCCCGCATTCGCGAGAGCCGGGCACGCAAGGGCAGGGCGTCGAGTTCCCGGAATCGCCGTTGGATCACTGACCGCCCAGTCGGGCCGGCGAGGACACAAGGAGATAACGATGCGCGCGCAGCACGTCATGCTTGGAATGACCATTGCGGCAGCCTTGGCCGTCCCGGCCATGGTGCCGCCGGCGCTGGCCCAGGACTCCGTCTATGTTCCGCTGCTCACCTACCGCACGGGCCCGTTTGCCGGATCCGGAATACCGATCGCCAACGGGATGCATGATTACCTGACCATGCTGAACGAGCGCGACGGCGGCATCGGCGGGGTCAAGCTCGTGATCGAGGAATGCGAGACCGGTTACGACACCAAGAAGGGCGTCGAGTGCTACGAGTCGGTCAAGAGCAAAAAGCCGGTGATCATGAACCCATGGTCCACCGGCATAACGCTGCAGCTCATCCCAAAAGCGAGTGTCGACAAGATTCCCATCCTGTCCATGGCCTATGGGCTGTCGGCATCCGCGGTCGGCACCGACTTCCCCTGGGTGTTCAACCCGCCCGCCACCTACTGGGACGGGCTGTCGATGATATTCAAATACATCGGCAGCAAGGAAGGCGGTCTCGACAAGCTCAAAGGCAAGACCATCGGCTTCATCTTCTTCGAGGGCGGCTATGGCCGCGAGCCGATTCCCCTGCTCGAGCAGTTCGCCAAGGACTATGGCTTCGAAGCCAAGATGTACCCGGTCACGGCCCAGGAGATGCAGAACCAGTCGGCGCAATGGCTCAGCGTGCGCCGCGACCGGCCGGCCTGGATGATCATGTGGGGGTGGGGCGCCATGAATCCGACGGCCGTCAAGGAGGCCGCCAAGATCAACTATCCGATGGACCACTTCGTCAGCGTCTGGTGGGGCGGCGGCGAGGACGACGCGCGCCCGGCGGCCGCCGAGGCCAAGGGGTATACGACGCTGAATTTCAGCGCCGTCGGGGCGAATTTCCCGGCCCTTCAGGACATCAACAAGAAGGTGGTCGACGCCGGCAAGAGCCAGGTCGCCTCCAAGGACAAGGTCGGCGAGTCGCACTACAACAAAGGCGTCTACAACTCCGTGCTGATCGCCGAGGCGATCCGCAACGCCCAGAAGCTGAGCGGCAAGAAGCTCGTCACCGGCGAGGACGTCCGGCGCGGACTGGAGACCATCGCGATCAGCGACGCGCGCTGGAAGGAATTGGGACTGGCCGGGTTCGGGTCCGCCCTGAAGGTCACCTGCACCGACCACAACGGCCATCAGGCCGCGTATCTGCAGCAATGGGACGGCGCGAAGTGGGCCAAGGTCTCCGATTGGATCGAGCCCATGAAGGACAAGGTGCAGCCGCTGCTCGACGCCGCCGCCAAGGACTATGTGTCCAAGGATCCGGCATGGCCCAAGCGCACGGAAGCTTGCGACAAGTCGTCGTAAAGCCCGCATGACGCCAGCCGCGTCGCGCCCGCGTGAAGCGCCCGCCGCAGCGGCGGCGGGCCGGATCCTGGCGCTCAACAATATCGAGGTGGTCTACGACCGCGTCATCCTGGTGCTGAAGGGCGTGTCGCTCGAGGTCAAGACCGGCGGCATCGTGGCGCTGCTCGGTGCGAACGGGGCCGGCAAGACCACGACCCTCAAGGCGATCTCCAACCTGCTGCATGCCGAGCGTGGCGAGGTCACCAAGGGCTCGATCCTGTTCGACGGCGCGGAGGTCCAGTCGCTGTCGCCGAACGAGCTGGTGCGGCGCGGCTGCATCCAGGTGATGGAGGGGCGCCATTGCTTCGCGCATCTCTCCATCGAGGAGAACCTGCTCACCGGCGCCTATACGCGCCGCGACGGCCGGGCGGCGGTGCGCGCCGACCTCGCGCGCGTCTACGGCTATTTCCCGCGTCTGCGCGAGCGCCGCACCGCGATCGCCGGCTACACGTCGGGCGGCGAGCAGCAGATGTGCGCGCTCGGCCGCGCCCTGATGTCGCGCCCGAAGATGATCCTGCTCGACGAGCCCTCGATGGGGCTCGCCCCGCAGGTGGTCGAGGAGATCTTCGGCATCGTGAAGAGCCTGAACGAGCGGGAGGGCGTCTCCTTCCTGCTCGCCGAGCAGAACACCAACATGGCGCTGAGATACGCGAGCTACGGCTATATCCTGGAGAACGGCCGCGTCGTCATGGACGGCGACGCCAAGGCGCTCGCCGAGAACGAGGACGTGAAGGAATTCTATCTCGGCATCGCCGAGGGCCGGCGCCGGTCGTTCCGTGACGTGAAGAACTACAAGCGGCGCAAGCGGTGGCTGGCGTGATGTGTCCTTCCTCGGCGCCAGGACGGGCCGGCCGCGCCGTCACGCTCCGCCGAGCCTCGACGTCATAGCCTGTCGGGTCCCGTCATGGATAAGGTGATCGCCATCTTCAGGCGCTCGATCGCCAAGATGCTCGGACGACTGGCGGTCGGCGTCGTGGTGACGGGAGCCTGCGCCCTGGTCGCGTTCCGCGCGATCCCCGCCGTCGCGCCGGGCGGTGGCGCCGCGCTCCTTGGCGCCGCGGGTTTTGTGTTCTTCGGCCTCGTCACGATCGTCCTTTTCCTGCAAGCATTCCGCGCGGGCCCGGTGGTCGAGGTCAGGACGTCGGGCCTGCGCGACCACCGTCGGTCTCCCGACGTCATACCGTGGGCCGCGCTCGCCAAGGTCTCGATCACGACAGGCGGGGGCTGGCGTCTCCTGGCGCTGCAATTTCGTGCCGGGACGAAGCTGAGACCTTCGCGGCTCCGCCGCGCGGTCGGACAGATGAATACGGCGGCCGGCGGCTTCTCCATCTCGATGGCAGGCCTCGACGGCTCGTTCGACGACCTCATCAATGCCATCAAGAAGGCGAATGCCGTTGCGGCGAAGGAGGGACCGTGAACACGATGGGACGGCTTGGTCCAACGATGCGGTCGCTGTCGCGGCGGGGCGAGGGAATTTGATGAATGGCTGACCACTATGATGCGCTGGAAACCCGCGACCCCGATGCGCGCGAACGCGACCTGTTTGCGCGACTGTCCGAGATCGTGGCGCGCGCCCTGACCGCGTCGGGCTGGGCCAGCCATCTGGCGGGGGTCGATCCGGCATCCGTGACGTCGCGCGCCGCCTTGGCCCGGCTTCCGCTGTTGCGCAAATCCGATCTTGTGGCGCTGCAGAAGGCTCATCCGCCGTTCGGCGGATTGAACGTCACGCCGGCCGGGAAGGTAAGGCGGCTGCTGATGTCGCCCGGACCGATCTTCGAGCCGGAAGGCTTCGGCCCCGACATCTACGGCGTGGCGCGGGCCCTGCTGGCCGCCGGCTTCCGGCCGGGCGATATCGTGCATAATTCCTTCTCCTATCATCTCACGCCCGGCGCCTTCATCTTCGAGTCGGGTCTCCTTTCGCTCGGCTGCGCCGTGATTCCGGGCGGGGTCGGCAACACCGAGATGCAGATCGACGCGATCGCGCATCTCGCGCCGACCGGCTATGCGGGCACGCCGGATTTCTTGAAAGTGCTGCTCGACGGGGCGCAGAAATCCGGCAAGGACGCTTCCTCCCTCAAGCGCGGGCTCGTGTCGGGCGCGGCGCTGCCGGCGTCGTTGCGCCAGGAATTCGCGGCGCGCGGCCTCGAGGTGCTGCAGTGCTACGCCATCGCCGAGGTCGGCGTCATCGCCTATGAGTCGGCGGCGCGCGACGGCATGATCGTCAACGAGCAGGTGATCGTCGAGATCGTGCGGCCCGGCACCGGCGATCCGGTCGCCGACGGCGAGGTCGGCGAGGTCGTGGTCACGTCGTTCAATCCCGATTATCCGATGATCCGGCTCGCGACCGGCGATCTTTCGGCGGCGCTGCCCGGCCGTTCGGCCTGCGGGCGCACCAACATGCGCATCAAGGGCTGGATGGGCCGCGCCGACCAGACCGCCAAGGTCAGGGGCCTGTTCGTTCATCCCGGCCAGGTGGCCGAGGTTGCGCGCCGCCACCCCGCGCTCGGCCGCGTCCGGCTCGCGATCACCCGCGCGGGCGAGCAGGACGAGATGACGCTGCTTGCCGAATGCGGGACGCCGGCCGCCGGGCTCGCCCAGGAGGTCGCCGCGACCGTGCAATCCGTCACCAAGCTGCGCGCCGAGGTGAAGCTGGTGGCTCCTGGCAGCCTGCCCAACGACGGCAAGGTCATCTCCGACGAGCGAAGCCCGGGCTAGCGCACGTTCCACTTTGATTGAGTCGGGGATTCCGTCACGGCCGGGCATAGCCGTTCGCAGAACGGCGTCGCTTCGCTCGCCTATGTCCCGGCCATCCCGCTTAGGCAGGCACCGTGCGTCCCTGTCGGGATGCCATCGAAACTCGGGCTTGCCCGAGTTTCGCAAGTTAAATATCGCCGTACGTTGGGTAAACCCGACTTACGGTGACAAGCGCGGGCATGACGAACGTGGATCAAAGCCAAGCGGCAAATGCTCTACCTGCGGTTTCCGGTTCCCGTCGATCGAACCATTTCAGGCGATAACGGTTATCGTTCAAGGCGTCTTTTCCGAGGCGCGGGTGGACGACATGACGATATCTCTGTGGCTGACCATCGATCATGACCTCATCAAGTCCTGGGCGCGGCGCCGGGCCGCGCGTCCTTCGCGGCCGCTTGATGAGGACCGTCCCTGGCCGCTGCTGTTCGAGCTGGGCGCGCCGGCTGCCGGCGTCGTCGAGATCGGGTGGGACGAGTTTTTCGAGGAGTTCGAGCGCGCCAATCTGGTTTTCTCCTATCGCGAGGCGGCACCGGACGGGACGCCGGATGACACCCATGAATTCGTCAAGCGCGCCGCGGTTCCTGCGCTCATCACCTCCGGAAGGTCGACGATCATCGAGCGCGTCGTCTGAGGGCGTGCCATCTACGTCCACACGAAATGATACAGCAGCGGCAGGACCCCATAGGTCCAGCATGCCAAGCCGATCAAAAAGCCAAAGACGAGGATGTCCTCCAACATTGATTGCTCTCCGACTCGCCTCCCGAGATCATCAAACCGACGACCCGCGTGCGCCCGCGGTGCGAACCTAGATAGCACGGCGCTGCGCGCGCGAATTGACCGTCGTCAATGAAGCGCGCGGTTGCCGGTATCAGAATTTGTTTTTTCCGCGCGATTTTCCTGACTGTGGGGCGAAATCCCAGAATGATGACTTACGCGATCGGCGATATCCATGGATGCCTCGATCCCCTGCGCGAACTCCTGGCTCGGATCGAACAACACCATGGCGGCGCCGATCACCGCTTCGTCTTTCTCGGCGACTATATCGATCGCGGGCCGGACAGCGCCGGCGTCATCAAGACCGTGCAGGACTTGCAGAGACGCGAGCCGGCGAATGTCATCTGCCTGATGGGCAATCATGAGGAGCTCATGATCAAAGCCCACGAAGATTCCCTCCTCGTCGTCGCCTGGCTGGAGTTCGGAGGCCGCGCGACCCTTGCGTCGTTCGGTATCGAAGACCCGGAAGACCTTCCCCATGACGTTCTTCGCTGGGCATCGGCCCTTCCGACCGTGCTCGAAGACGCCCGCCGCTACTATGTTCACGCCGGATTTCGGCCCGGTGTGCCGGCGCCCGATCCGGATATCAAAAGCCGTCTTTGGATCCGCGAACCGTTTCTCTCCGCGGACTATGACTTCGGCAAGCACGTCGTGCACGGCCACACCCCGAACATGAACGGCAAGCCCGACGTCCGCGAGAACCGGACCAATCTCGACACCGCGGCCGGCTGGGGCCGCAATTTGACCGCCGGCGTCTTCACCGACGACCGCGCCAAAGCCGTGGAATTCCTGAGCGTGAGCGTCGCGGCATGAATTGAGCGAGCCTTCGCCCGATCCCCCGGAACGGCCACGAATTTGACGCCCGTCAAGGCGTGGACGGGTTGCCGACGCCACAATGAATCGAGGCGTTGCGAATGGCCTCGTTGTCATCGTCGGCGGTCCTGACGCTGCCTGTCGCGGATGCCTTTCGAATATCCGGCGCCCTTGATGGAGTGCTGAGATGATCAAGATCGTGTCGGTTGCTCTGGTGTTGCTGGCAAGCGCCACGACGGGCGCAGCGATCGCCGAGAACGGCGGACAGCCGCTCAAAGGAAAGGCGGCATTCGGCGGGTGGCAACAAGACAAGCCGGGCTTGAGACGGTTGCTCACGGCGCAAGACCTGCCGCCGATCAGCAAGTCGACTCCAAACTTCGCGGAGGTCGTCGCGATGCCGGCGGGCGCCAAGCCGAGCCTCCCGGCAGGCTTTTCAGTCGAAATGGTGGCGTCCGGCCTCGGCGGCCCGCGCGCCATCCGGGTGGCGCCGAACGGCGACGTGTTCGTCGCCGACAGCGCGGCCAACTCGGTGCGCGTCTTCCGCATCCCGTCCGGCAGCGCCAAGCCGACCCAACAGGGCGTCTTCGCCAACGGGCTGTATCAGCCTTACGGCATTGCCTTCTATCCGCTCGGGCCAAACCCGCAATGGATCTACATCGCCAACAGCGACGGCGTGGTCCGCTATCCCTACAAGAACGGCGACCTGACGGCAGCCGGCGGTCCCGAGAAGATCGTCGAGCGGATACCGTGGACTCATCACTGGACGCGTGACATCGCGTTCTCGCCCGACGGCAAGCGGCTGCTGCTATCGGTCGGTTCCGGCTCGAACGTTGCGCTCGATATGTTTCCCGAACCGCTGATCAAGGGCGGTCTGCAAACCTGGATCAAGACAAAGCCGCTTGGCGCCGCCTGGGACACCGAAGAGCGCCGCGCCGACGTGCTTTCCTACGACCCGGACGGCAGGAACGAGACGATCGTCGCCACCGGCTTGCGCAACTGTGCCGGCGTCACCGTCCAGCCGGCGACCGGCAGTCTGTGGTGCGTCGTCAACGAGCGCGACGAGCTCGGCGACGACACGCCCTTCGAATATGCCACCGCGGTCAAGGAGGGCGCATTCTACGGCTGGCCTTGGTACTACATCGGAGCAAACGAGGATCCCCGTCACAAGGGTGCGCGTCCGGATATCAAGGACAAGGTCACTCTCCCCGATGTGCTGATGCAGGCCCACTCCGCTCCCCTTCAGATCGCCTTTTACGATGGCACCGCCTTCCCGGCGGAATATCGGGGCAGCGCTTTCGTCGCGCTTCACGGTTCCTGGAACCGCGGCCTGAGGACGGGCTACAAGGTCGTCCGCCTGCTGTTCGACAAGGCCGGCAAGCCGACCAGCGAATACGAGGACTTCATGACGGGCTTCGTGATCTCCGACAAGCAGGTTTGGGGCCGCCCGGTCGGCATTGCGGTCGCGCAGGATGGCTCGCTGTTGGTGAGCGAGGACGGCAACGGAACGATCTGGCGCGTCGCCCATCAGCCGGCGGCTTCGCAATGACGGTGTCGGTTCCACGGCTGCCGGAAGCCAGGCGCGGCTTCGCGAGCCGACCCAGCCCCAGGAGGAGACCATGAGTTCCTACGATTCGAACCAGAGACGCCCCTACGACCCTCGGATCGGCGCTCCGCCGTCCGCCGCGATCGATGCGGGCCTGCGGGCCTATATGCTGCGTGTCTACAATTACATGGCCGGCGGCCTCGCGGTGACCGGCATCGTCGCCTATGTGGCGGCGTCGTCGGGCTTCTATCAAGCCATCGCGGGCACGCCGCTGATCTGGCTCGTCATGCTGGCGCCGCTGGGCTTCGTTCTGGTCCTGAGCTTCGGCATCCAACGCATGAGCGCCGGGACGGCGGCAGTGTTGTTCTGGATCTATGCCGCCGTGATGGGGCTGTCGCTCGGGAGCATCTTTCTGGTGTTCACCGGCGCGTCGATCGCCCGCGTGTTCTTCATCACGGCCGCGACCTATGGCGCGATGAGCGTCTACGGATACACGACCCGGACGGATCTCTCGGGCTTCGGCTCTTTCCTGATGATGGGCCTCATCGGCATCGTGATCGCATCGCTGGTCAACCTCTTTCTCAAATCGGACGGCCTTCAGTTTGCGATCTCGATCATCGGCGTCCTCGTGTTCGTCGGCCTGACCGCCTACGACACGCAACGCATCAAGGCAATGTATCTCGAGTCGGACACTGACGAACTCGAAGGCAAGAAGGCGATCCTCGGTGCGCTGTCGCTCTATCTCGACTTCATCAACCTATTCATGATGCTGCTTCAATTATTCGGCGCACGCCGCAACGACTGACGCAGGAAGCGAGTGACGAAATAAGCCGCATCTGACGTGTGACCTG
>Ga0208990_1000132_pt1 | contig 13769 bp, 8 predicted proteins | sample MedBloCARef_M3_FD_187854 | JGI IMG/M metagenome (GOLD analysis project Ga0208990, IMG submission 187854) | Forest soil microbial communities from El Dorado National Forest, California, USA - Mediterranean Blodgett CA Ref_M3 (SPAdes) (version 2) | ecosystem: Environmental > Terrestrial > Soil >...
GCGACGGGAACTTCAGCACGGTCTCGCCCTCGCGGACCATGCCCATTTCCTCACGGGCGAGCTTCTCGATGTAGAGAGGATCGTTCCGCAGCCGGTCGACAGTGTGCGTGAGCTCGGCCTGCGCAACCTGTGGACGCCGTTCGCGACGCTCATTCACCGCGAGTCGAAGTCGCGCGGGCCCGAGGATGGCAATCGGGCGAAGCGGGCCCGATTCCAGGCCGAGCGGCGGAGGCTGATCGCCCGTTGGGGCGATCGGCTGCGAAACGACCCAGCCTACAACCCCAACCTGACGCTTGAGTCCGAGGATTTCTCGCTCGCCTGGCCGCCCCGGGTGCGCAAACCGTGGCGATGATCCGGGGCCAAGGGCCGCGACCCGCAACCCTTGAGTCAGCTCGAGGGAGTCCATTCGCCAAGGATCCGGGCGAAGACAGCGAACCACCGGGGCATCACGGCACCAGCACGACCTTCCCGAAGTTCTCCCGCGACTGCAGCCGCTCGTGCGCCTTCCGCGCCTCTGCGAACGGCACCTCCATGTCCACGATGGCCTTGAACTCCTTCGCGGCGAATCCCTTCAGCACTTCCCCCAGCTCCCTGCTCAAGAGCGCCGTCTCGTCCCAGAGCTGCCCCATGTTCACGCCGAAGATTCCCTTGTTGTCCGGCAACAGCTGCAGCGGATGGAACCAGGGCATCTTCGCGACCGTCGAGACCATCGCGATCAGGTTCCGCTTCTCCCCCGACACCATCGCGCTCGCGCCGTACATCATCAGCTTCCCCACCTTGGCGAGGCAGCGGAAGCTCTTGCGGAAGGTGCCCACGGGATCGAGCGCGACATCCACGCCGCGGCCGCCCGTGATCCGCTTCACCTCGGGCTCGAAGTCGACCGTGCGGTAATCGATCGCGTGCGCGAGCCCAAGCTCCCGCAGCCGCGCGTGCTTGGCGGCGGACGCCGTCCCGATCGAGATCGCGCCCAGCTTCTTGCAGATCTGCACCGCGGCCGTTCCTACCCCGCCGCCGGCCGCGTGGATCAGGGCGGCTTGTCCGCGGCGCAGGTTGGCCAGCTCGACCAGCATGTGCCAGGCCGTCAGCCAGACGACGGGAATGGACGCCGCCTCCGCGAAGCTGAGCCCCTCGGGCATGGGCAGCGCCGCCGCGGCCGGAACACAGACCAGCTCGCTCTGTCCGCCGAATCGGGTCAGCGCGATCACCTTCTCGCCGGCGCGGTCGAGCGGCAGATCGATCTCTCCGGAAACCTCGTACCCCATCACACAGGGGAGCGGCGGCGCATCCGGGTACAGTCCGACCCGAGTCATCACGTCGGCGAAGTTCACTCCGGCGGCGCGCACCCGGATCCGCACCTCGCCGGGCCCGGGTTGGCAGTCCGGGACCTCGCGCACCTCCAGGACTTCCGGGCCGCCCCGCCGTGTGATCCAGACCTGTCGCATCCGCCCCTCCCTTGCGTGAAACCGGCGACCGCTGCCACCATGCTCCCGTGCGCCTCGCGCGACTGACCGCCGCCGCTGGACCCGCCCTGCTGCTCGCCTGCGCGACGGCGCGCACACCTAGCACGGCGCGCGAGACTCCGCTCGCCGCCCGCGTTCAGGCCCCGGGCGTGCTGTTCGAGGTCCTCTACGTTCCGCAGGACGCGCTGGAGGTGCCGCGGATCCAGCGCGGTCTGCTCGCCGCAGGCGCCCGCGCGGCCCGCTGGGGGAGCTTCCGCGAAGGCGTCCTGGTGCAGGTCCTCCCCGATCACGCCGCGCTCGAGGAGGCCGTGGACCGGCACGGATACCCGTGGCTGCGGGCCTGGGCGTTCGGCGATCAGGTCTTGTTGCAGTCGCCGCGGACCTGGAACGCGGTGGGCGGAGCGGACGACGACGAATTGGCCGAGCTGATCGCGCACGAGGTGACGCACGCGCTGATGTACCAACTCATGCAGCCCGGCGACGATCCTTCCTGGGCGGTGGAAGAGCCGCCGCTCTGGTTCCGCGAAGGGATGGCGTCGGTGACCGCCGGACAAGGACACCGGCGGCCGCCGCCTGCGGCTCTGTTCCGCTGGGTGGCGGAGCACCCAGGCGACGATCTGCTGCGGCCTGCGCCCGAGCTGTACCGCACCGAAAAGGACGCCGTGTACGGCGCCGCCCACCGCACCTTCGAGCTGCTGGTGAAGACCGCGGGAGACGATGCCGTGCGGCAGTTGCTCCGCCGCGTGAGCGCTGGCTCGGGTTTTTCCGACGCCTTCAAGGCGTCCACCGGACACGCTCTGGTGGATTTCGAGCGCGAGGTCGTCCGGAGCGGCTTCGATGCCGCGGCGCTGCGGTTTGCAGGGGCGGGCAGCGCCGGAGGCCTGTAAGCCCGGCGGTCAGCGCGTCGCGGACACCGGCGGGAGCGCCCAGGGCGAGGGCAGGACTGGCGGACGCCCGGTGTCCTTCCGCGTCCGCTGCAGCTCGATCTCGCTCACCAGCACGGTGGGCGCGACGGTGCTCACCGGGACGTATCCGCTCTCCGCGCCGCAGTAGCCGTTGAACACGCGCCGCTGGTCGCCGGTGGCGATGATCTTGTTGATCGACAGGAGCGGCGTTCCCACGATCTCCACCCCCCGGACCAGCGATTCCGCGCCGGTGTTCGCGTCCACCTTGTAGACGAGCCGCGGCTGCCCCTTGAAGGCCTGGTACGCGTATCCGCTGGTATCGGTGTTGCCGCCCGTCACGTCGCGGATGATCAGGCCGAAGGGCTTCTCCTGCCGTTTCGCCTCCGCGATCAGGGCCTCCTTCAGCTTCGGCCAGGGCATCGCCTTCGAGGACTCCACGATCAGGTTCGACATCCGGGCGACCGGATCGCGTCCAGGTGCCGAGCGGCCATGCCCGTTCGAGTGCGGCGGAATGCCTTCCACGGGGGCCCGGGACATGAGGAACGTCTTCAGCACGCCTTTGTCCACGAGAGTCACGCGCTGCGCGGCCACGCCCTGATCGTCGAAGCGGTAGTAGCCGTTGAGGGAGACCGGGCCCGCCGTCCGCTGCGTCGGGTCGTCGATGACGGTGAGGAAGAACGGCAGGATGGGCTTTCCGATCTGCCCCTTGAAGGTGTGTCCGTCCTTGTCGTCGTTCTGCCGTTCGCCCTCCAGGCGATGTCCCACGGCCTCGTGGAACAGGACCCCGGCGGCCTCCGGCTCGAGCAGCGCCGGCCCGGTGTAGGGGTCGAGCACCGGCGCCTTCTGCAGCGCGAGCAACTCGCCCACCATGGCGTCGATGCGCGTGGCCAGCTCCGGCCCTCGGGGCAGCTCACTCTCGAGCGCTCCGTAGAAGTCCCGGCTGTTCTCCAGCAGCATGCCGTCCGCGGCCCGCGCCCAGGCCTGCACGTGCAACGAATAGATCACGCGCTCGGTGACCAGACGCGCCCCTTCCGTGCTGGCGAACTCGCGCTCCTCGCGATCCGCCGAGACGCGCATCTGCGAGTCGAACAGCTCCGGGTGCGCGCCCAGCCGCTGCGTCTGCTCGCGCAGCTCGCGCTCCCACCCCTTGCGGTCGAGCGAGAACGGCAGGGGCGGGTCGATCGACACGCGCGGCTCCTCCCGCGAGAAGCTGGGCGGCGTGCCCGGATCGTCCGGCCGGTAAACCTGCTTGCCCTTCTTCTTCAGGAACGCCGAGAGCGATTTCTTGTAGGTCTCGTCGGTGAGGAGCCAGAGAGCGTTGCGGAGCGCGGAGGGGTCGTCGTCGAGCGGCGCTTCCCGGCCCGCGGAGTAGCCCGAGTCGGAGCCGTCGAACTCGAACGTCTCCTGGGACCCGGTGTTGTCGAACTGATAGCTCCCGACGCGCACGTCCACCTGAAGGCGCTTGTCGCGCCGCCGGCGGTCGAGGAACACCGCCCCGTACTTCGCTCCGACCTCCTCCGTCTGGAGGCCGCGCACGGCGTAGCTGAGGAAATACGGAGCGTCGTGGCCGCGGAGCTGGAGGCTCTTGTGCGCGCGCAGGAGCTCTTCGGCCATCGCGGCCAGCTGAAGCTGGCGGGGGTCCTTGGGATCCGGATTGAAGGCGACCGCGGCCGCCAGCAGCAGGGAAAGCATGTTCCGTTGTAACGCTCTCCGGCCGTGCGCTGGAAGAAAAAGGGCGCGGAGGCCGCCCGGAATCGGCCTGCCCGCGCCCCGCCCTTGGTCGAAGGGCCTTACGCGGTATGGACCTTGTCGCGCCCGAAGGTCACATTCCGGGTCGCGTTGCGGGTGTCGATCACCAGCTTGGCGTCGCGCACCAACTGCTGGTAGTCGACGCAGTCGTGGTCGGTCGCAATCACCACCACGTCCGCCTCCTTCGCCGTCTCCAGCGGAACGCTCTCCATCTCCAGCATGTACTTCGGCTGGTGGCGCATCTCCTTCATCTTCGGGCAGTACGGGTCGTGGTAGCTGACCTGGGCGCCCCGCTCGCGGAACAGCTCGATCAGCCGGATGCTGGGGCTCTCGCGCAGATCGTCGATGTTCTTCTTGTAGGCCAGGCCGAGGATCAGGACGTTCGCGCCCTTCAGCGCCTTCCCCTGCCGGTTGAGCGCATCCATGGTCCGCTCCACCACGTGGTGCGGCATCTGCCAGTTGATCTCGCCCGCCAGCTCGATGAAGCGGGTATTGAACTCGAACTCCCGCGCCTTCCAGGTCAGGTAGAAGGGGTCGATGGGGATGCAATGCCCGCCCAGCCCGGGCCCCGGGTAGAAGGGCATGAACCCGAACGGCTTGGTCTTCGCCGCGTCGATCACTTCCCAGAGATCGATGTTCATGCGCTCGCAGAGCAGCTTCATCTCGTTGACGAGCGCGATGTTCACGCAGCGGAAGATGTTCTCCAAGAGCTTGGTGAGCTCCGCCTCGCGGGTGCCCTTGACCGGGACGACCTTGGTGATGGCGCTGGCGTACAGGGCGCAGGCCAGCTCGGTGCACTGCTGGGTATGGCCGCCCACCACCTTGGGAATGGTGGCGGTGTTGAAGCTCGGGTTCCCCGGGTCCTCGCGCTCCGGCGAGAAGGCGAGGAAGAAGTCGATGCCGGCGCGCAGGCCCGAGAGCTTCTCGAGGATGGGCTTCACCACCTCCTCGGTCGTGCCCGGGTACGTCGAGCTCTCCAGGACCACCAGCTGTCCCGAGCGCAGGTACGGCCCGATCGCCCTGGCCGTGTTCTCGATGTACGTCATGTCCGGCTCGCGGTTCGCGTTCAGCGGCGTGGGCACGCACATGATCAGCGCGTCCGCCTGCGCGGCCTTGCGGAAGTCCATGGTGGCGCTGAACGGCTTGTCCGCCTTCGTCGCCCGGGCGATGCGGTCGCTGGCGATGTGCTTGATGTAGCTCTGGCCCTGCTCGATCGCGTCGATCTTCCGCCGATCGATGTCGAACCCGATGACCGGGAAGCCCTTCTCGCCGAAGGTCAGCGCCAGCGGCAGCCCTACGTAACCCAGTCCACAGATCCCGACTACCGCGTTCTTCGCCAGGATCTTGTCGAGCAGCGCCGGCTCGTTGACCTGAAGCATTCTCCCCTCCCCCAACCCGCCCTGTCCGGGCCTCAGGGGCGGCGGCCTTCCGGGCAGCCGCCCTGTCCAATTGCGGGCAAACTAGGCATCGCTCAATGTGTGCGCAGAAAGAGCACGGCCGTGAACAGACGCGCCGGGGCGCTCCCGGCCAGCTCGACTGCGATGCATCGCGCAGGCCTCTTCTCGGCATACCCGGGCGACACGTCGGTCGCTTCGACGTCCAGGTTCCACGGCAGCGTCCCGCCGAAGGCGAACAGCGCCCGGCCACCTACCTCCAGGCAGCGCTGGACGTCATAGCCGAACGTCAGCCCCGCCCCATGCAGCTCTTGAAGCCGCGCCTTCTCCTCCTCCGTCGCGGGCCGCCGCACCACCTCCTGGTGCGGCACGAACCAGCGGGCATGGAAGACGTGCTCCCCGTGGCCGCGCAGCTCGTCGATGAACGCCGCGCAGTCGCCGCGCAACGCGGCGATGCGCCGGTGAAAGACCCCGGCGCGCTCGTATCCACGGTGCTCGCCGGCCGCGATCTCGAATCCCGCGCGTTGCTCGAGCCGCGAGATCCGGGCATGCGAATAGTCGGGGAGCGCGAACAGGCGCCTCTGGGCGATCCGGTTCTGCTCCACGCCGTCCACCTGGACGGTGCTGTGGCCCGCGGTTCCACGGCGCGCGTTGCGCTCCTGCGGGTCGCGCGCGTAGACGAACGTGCCACGGTCGACCACCAGGTCGAACGAGCCGAAGCTCAGCTCGACGGAGTTCTTGTCGTTGTGCGCGTGTCCGCCGGTTCCACCCTGCCCGTTGGGACCCGCGCTCATGGCCATCCAGGCCTCGCCCGAGCGCAGCACCGCGACGCCGGCATCCGGCAGCAAGACGCTGTGCCGCGGCCGCTCGCCCACGAACGGCCGCGCTCCCGGCAGCCAGGCCCACTCCGGAGCATCGGCGTCGGTCACGAACGATGCGTCGAGCGCCTGCCGCGGCGCGAGCGGCAGCGCGCGGCAGGAGTCGAGATCGCCGATCTGGGGCATCTCGCCCGCCGGCTTCAGCATCGCCGCCAGGCTGCGGAACAGCCCCCGGACCGCGTGATCGACGCGCGCCGGGACCGGGAGATCGGCCGCGCGCGCGGCGAGCACCGCGGCCAGGAACATCTCGGCACAGAGCCGCTGGTATCCGGTCGAGGACTCGAAGTGCGTGCCGTCTCCGCGGCACTGCCTGGGGATCTCCTCCCAGAGCCTCCTCGCGAAGCCGTCGTACCACCCGCGCAGCTCGGAGAAGAGTGCGCCCACCACCACCAGGCCGACGAGGTCCGCGGCATAGTGATTGGTCCGGACGGCGCCCGTTTCCTCCAGATGACCGGCTGCGTAGGCGCAGTGTTCCTCGAGGAAGTCGATCAGCTCGGGCAGGAACGCCGGCTCGACTGCCTCCCGCACCAGGCCGAACGTCAGCGCGACGGTCATCGCCCGCAGGCTGACCTCCATCGCGCAGGCCCATTGCACGCCCATCCCGGCGGGGTTGCCCGCGCGGAATTCATGGACGGCGTCCTGCCAGCTCCGGGCCCACGTCCGGTCGCCGGTGAGATGATGCGCCTGGGCGAAGCGCCACAGGTGCCCCAGGCGGCCGATCTCCCACATCACCTTCGCGTCCGCGCCGGGCTGGAAGAGGTCCACGCGCTCTCCCGGCTGGGATGGATCGTAGCGGACCGCGGGAACGAAAGGATCGCGGTGGTAGTCGATGGGGCTTCCGCAGCTCTTCCACTGGCCGAACAAGCTGAGCTCACCGCGCCGCGCCGCCTCGGCCTCGCGCAGGATCTCGCGGACTTCGACCTGCACGCGCCCGGAACGGGGGAACACCGTCGGCCGCGATTCGGCCAGCGCCCGGACCTGGCGGCGCGGCCGGTCGGGCACGTCGAAGAAGAACGGCTTCGCGCGGAGCAGGGCCCGGCGCGCGCGAACGGCGAGAGCGCGCGCGATCTCGCGCGGTGGAATCGTCTGCGCGAGGTAGCGGTAGTACGCCAGATCCATCAGGCCGCTTTCCTGCGTACGCCCAGGGCCGCGGCGACGATCTCCTGCATCTCCGCCACCCGCGCCTCCCAGCCCTCGCTCCGCATCTGCCGGGCGCGGACCTCGCTCGGGCCCGCGCCGGAGGCGATGGCCGCGGCGATCTCGCGCACCACGCTGTCCGCGTCCTTGCCGATCCGGCACACGCCCAGCCGCTCCACCTCCGGAATGGCGGTGGACACGACCGGCAGGCCCGCCGCCAGGTATTCCCGGACCTTGAGCGGGTTCGCCGCGAGCGTCAGCTCGTTCACCTTGAAGGGCATCAGCGCCACGTCGAATGCCTTCGCATAGCGCGGCAGCTCGGCGTACGGCTTGCGCCCGAGGATGCGGATGTTCCGCGCGCCGTCGAGCGGCTTCATGTCGGTGGTCGAGTTGCCCAGCAGCACCACCGTTCCGCCAGAAAACGCGTCTGCCACGTGGCGGATGAGCTGCAGGTCGACCCAATCCGCGATCAGCCCCCAGAATCCGATGATCGGTCCCGGAGCGCCCTTCAGCTCGTCGGGGATGGTGGTCTCGGGATCGAACGACTTCCCGAAGTGCTCCAGATCCACGCCGTGCTGGACCAGGTGCGCGTTCGGGTTCACCCGGACCTTGTCGGCGCGGAGCTTCTCCGACGAGCAGATCACCACGTCGCTCTTCACCATCAAGCGCCGCTCCAGCTCGCGGATCGCCTCGCCGGGCGCGTCGCTGAAGGCGCTGAACTCGTCGACGCAGTGATAGACCACCAGCGACTCGCCCAGGGTCCCGGACACCGGCGCCGAGCTGGGCAAGAAGCTCCAGGAGATCACGTCCTGGAAGCCGAGCTGCTGCATGGCCGACTGGACCTGGACCCTGAGGAGCGCCCCGTTCGCCGCGCGGACCAGCTCGCTGCCGTAGAAGGGGATGGCGAGGGGCGTCATCACCCAGATGTTGGGGTGGCGCTCCTGAAGGCCCTGCATCGCACCGGAGAGCTTCTTCAGGATGCGCTTCGCGTCGCGCGCGCAGACGGTGGGCCTGCGGTTGCCGATGCTGTTCACCCAGAGCACGCGGTTCTCGCGGGCGAGGATCTTCATCGCGTGCATCTTGGACAGCGGGTCGCCGTCCCAGTCGTTGGAGAAGCAGACGATGTCGCGCCCCTTCAAGGCCCCCATTTCCAGTCCCTTTCGCTTCGTGATCTCGATCGCGGGCGCCGCCGCGCCAGCCTCCCGCACCTCGAATCGCTTCCGCCACAGCTCGAGGACCCAGAGCGAGTACAGCTCCTCCTTGCGGTCGCTCTTGGCTTTCACGTGTTCGTCGAGCAGCCGCCGCACCGCCTTCTCCCCGAAACGGGTCCGCGCCAGCGAGTCGGAGGAGAGCAGCGCATCGCGCACCTCGGCGTGCAGCTGCTTGCGGAACCAGTTCGAGACCGGCACCGTGAAGCCTCGCTTGCCCGGCGCCGTGCACTCGGCCGGAAGGCGGTCCCGCGCGGCCTGGCGGAGCAGCCACTTGCCGACGCCGCCCCGGAGCTTTAGCTGATGGCGAAGTCCGGCGGCCCACTCGATCAGCCGGTGGTCGAGGAACGGGACGCGCAGCTCTTGCGAAGCCGCCATCGTCATCTTGTCCGCCTTCACCAGCAGATCGTCCGGCAGCCAGACGCGGCGGTCGAGCTCGAGCATGCGCTCGAGCGGGGGCAGCCCCTCGGTCTCCGCCCACTCCTGCGCCAGCCGCTGCACCAGCCGCTCGCTGACGCGCCTCGCCGGCAACCCCGTCAGGCGCGCCTTCTCGTCGTCGGTGAAGGCCACCGACACTCCCCGGTAGCGATGCTCGAGCGGCAGCGTGGCCCAGCGCAGGTACTTGCGCGCCTTCGGGTGACGCACGAACGCCAGCGCGGCGGCGGCCAGCGGAGACGCCGCCCGGAGCTGCTCCATCCACAGCATCGTGCGGTAGATGGGGTACCCGGCCAGCACCTCGTCGGCGCCTTCGCCCGAGAGCACGACCACCACTTCCTCCCGGGCGCGCTTCGACAGGTAGTAGAGCGGCACGCAGGCGGCGTCCGCGACCGGCTCGTCCATGTGCCAGACCAGGTCGGGGAGGAAACGCTGGAAGTCCTTGGCGGTGACCAGCACCTCGCGATGCTCGGTCCCCAGCGCGCGGGCCACGCGGCGCGCCTGGTCCAGCTCGGAGCTGCCGTCGTCGGCCAGGTACCCCACCGAGAACGACTTCACCCCGCCCTCGCCCCGCGCCTTGCGCAGATCGATCATCTGCGCGGCGATGCAGCTCGAATCGAGCCCGCCGGAGAGGAACACGCCCACCGGCACGTCGGCCATCAGCCGCGCCTCGGTCGCGTCCTGGAGGCGCTTCCACAGCTCGCGCGCCAGCTCGGCCTCGCTCCGACCGTCGGTCTGGTCCGGGAACTCGCATTTCCAGAAGCGGCGGATCCGGAGCGCACCCTTCTCGTACACGGCGCTCGAGCCGGGCGGCAGCTTCTGGATGCCGGAGAACATCGTCAGCGGCGCCGGGACGTAGCGGGCGCTGAGGTACAGATCGAGGGCCTCGTCGTCCAGCTGGCGCGGGACGGCTGCGTCGCAAAGCAGCGACTTGATCTCCGATCCGAAGAGGAGCCGATCGCGGCCGAGGTGGTAGTAGACCGGCTTCTTGCCCAGCCGGTCGCGCGCGAGGAACAGGCGCTGCCGGCGCGCGTCCCAGATGGCGAAGGCGAACATCCCGCCCAGGCGCTCGGGGAGCGCGTCGCCCCACTCCTCGTAACCGTGGACCAGGACTTCGGTGTCGCAGCGGGAGCGGAAGACGTGGCCCCTGGCGATCAGCTCTTCGCGCAGCCCGAGGTAGTTGTAGATCTCGCCGTTGAAGGTGACGGTGACGGTGCCGTCCTCGTTCTGCATCGGCTGCGCGCCGGCCTGCGAGAGGTCGATGATCGCCAGGCGCCGGTGCCCCAGGGCGGCCGGACCTTCGACGAAGTAGCCGCTCCCGTCCGGACCGCGGTGCGCGATCGCGTCGGTCATCTGGCGCAGCAGCGCCTCGTCAGCAGGACGTTCCCGGTCCCGATTCAAGAAGCCGCTGATACCGCACATGCCGTGACCCCATAGAGCGAGAGAATCCGTTGCAGGCTGTCCGCCGGCACCTCCGCCGGCCGGCGGTCCGACCCTTCCACCGCCTCGATCATCGCCGCCGAGAGCGCCGCCGCGTCCCCCGGAGGCACCAGAAGCACTCCTTCGGGCCGGTGGCCCACCGAGGTCGCCACCACCGCGCGCCCGAGCGCCAGCGCCTCGCGGACGCTCACCGAGTCGCCGTCGGCGATCGTCGGCCGGACGAACACGTCACAGGCGGCGAGCAGCGCGAGGGCCTGCGAGCGGTGAAGCTCGCCGAATCCGCGAACGCCCTCGCCGCTCAGCTCCTCGGTTCCCGGGCCGTAAATCGCCAGGACCGCGCGCGGCCTGCGGGCGCGCACTTCGGCAAACCCGCGCAGCAGGACCTGAAGCCCGTAGACCGGCCGCGAGGTCACCGCCATCGCGCAATAGAGCGGCGACGCGGAGTCGCGCAGCTCCCGCAGGCCGGGCGGCGGCGACCCCGGCTGGAGGAACCGCCCCGTGAACGCCGGCAGGACCTCGACGGCGTGCACGCCGCAGGCGGCAAGCGCCGCGCGCTGCGATGCCGCCACGGCGATGACCTTCCCGTACCGGGGGACGATGGCGCGTGCCAGGGCGCGGCGACCCGGGGACCCGGAAAGCCAGACCGGCAGCAGCCCGGAATGCAGCGTCAGGATCGGCTCGAGACCGGAGAGCCGCCCGGCCACCGCGCAGGCCCAGGCGAGCATCCAGGACTTGGGATTGTCCCCGCCGGTGTGGACGTGGATGCGGAAGCCCCGCGCCGCATACGAGGAGAGCAGCCCGGAGAAGCGCACGGGCCCTCCGGCGGGAATGACGCCGTCCGCCGGCAGCTGGCCCTTTCCGATGTCCAGCACCTCACAGCGGGCGCCGTGATCGCGCACCGCGCGCCGAAGCTCATCGAGATGCGTCGCGATGCCGCCGTTGGGAGGCGGGAAATCTCCCACCAGGAGAACTTTGATGTCCTGCGGCATTGTCATGGTCGCAGCTATCCAGGGAGGCCTCAGATCCGCTGCAAGCGGCGCGCCGCAGGAATGTAGATGCCCGCATAGGGCGACGCGGAGACCCTGCAGATGGCCGCGTAGCAGCGCGCCAGCTCCTGGGCGACGGCCCGCGGCGCCACCAACTCCTGCGCGGCCTGCCGCGCGTTCACGCCCACCTTCGCAGCCGTGGCCCGATCGTCCACCACCTGCGCCATCCGCGCCGCGAGCGCGACCGGGGCCCGCGGCGGCACGAGCCAACCCGTCCGCCCCTCGCGCACCCAGGTCGGGTGCGAGCCGACCGCGGTCGCGATCACCGGGGCGCCTACGGCCAACGCCTCCGGCAGCGGATCCGGCGAGCTCGCGGCCCGGCTGGGACCGACCACGACTGCGGCCCTCGAGAACACGGAAGGGAGCTGCTCCAGGCCGACCGGGTGCGTCACCACGCGGTTCAGCATTCCGGCGGCCGCTGCCTGGGCACGCAGCCGCGCCACCTCCGCGCCTTCGCCCGCGATCAGCAGCTTCAGCCTCGGGCGCGTCCGGGCAATGGAGAGGAAGGCGAGCAGCAGGTCCTGGTGGCCGCGATCGGGTCCGTCGCAGGGCGAGGCCGCGACCACCCAGCGGATGGCGGGATCGAGCATCGGCGGGAACGTCGCAGCCGCGCGCAGGTCCTCGTCGACCTGGAGCAGGCTGCGCAGGACCGCCGTCGTCGAGGGGGGCGCGCCCAGGGCAATCAGGCTTTCGCGCACCGCCACGCCGCCGCAGAGCACGCGGCTGGCCATCCGGGCTGCCCGGGCGGTCAGCGTCCCAAGGTCGCTGCCCGACACCTGGACGATGATCGGCAGGTCGAAGAGCCGGCCCACGATGGCCGCTTTGATGTGAAACGCGCGGGCGTGGAGGAGTGCGGGACGGATCCGGTGCAGCTCCCGGGCAAGCCCGATGATGCTGTCGCCGCGGACGCCCTCCAGGCGATAGCCATGCTCGCGCAGCGACTCCGCCACGTCCCGATCCGGAGCGCCGACGAACGCGATCTTGCGCACCACTTCCCGCATGTGCCGCCTCCCATGACGCCGGCCCGACAAGGGAGCGCCCGGTTGGAAGGTGGGGAGCGGAGGCAGCAGCGGCAACTCCAGCTTTCGGGGCGGCCGTCCACTGGCGAACTGCGCTCAGGTAGCCGCGGCCGTCGAGTGCCCGAGCAGCACGCGCCGGATGCGCGCGAGCGCCGATCCCTCCCCGGGCATCACCGCGATGGCGGCGAGATACACGGCGCAATAGAGCGCGCCGGCGGCGCACAGCGCGGCGAACGGACGAGGTCCCGCCGCCGTCAGCCTGGAGATCACCAGAACGGGAACGCAAGCCACCGACGACGCCAGGCCGAGGACCGCCAGCTGCCGCCAGGGGAGCACCTCGCGCCAGGTCGCCTGCAGCTCCTTGCGGACGCGCTCGAGCATCGCGATCCGCATCGCCGATTCGGCCAGCGCGTGGCCCCCGATCGCCCCGACCAGTCCGAACAGCTTGAGGCCGATCAGCACCGCCGGGATGGTCAGCAAGAGCCGCCAGAAGAAGATGCGGAACAACCACCGCGTCTGGCCCACCGCCCGCAGGACGCCGTCGAGCGGCAGCGCGGCGAACGGCGTGATGGCGATGGCGACCTGGAAGATGGGCACGCTGGCGTCGTAGAGGTGCGTGAAGAGCGCGGGGATGAAGAGCGACCCCGCCGCGACCAAGCCGGCTGTCATCGGGAAGAACACGGCCGCCAGTCGCAGGTTCGCGTCGTGGAACAGGTGCAGCCGCTGGCGGGCTTCGGCGTGCTCGGCGAACCGGACCTGGAGGATGTCGCTGATCGGCGCGTACAGGAGGTTGATGATCGGCACCTGGAAGCATCCCTGCGCGTAGATCGCGAACGTCGCAGCCCCGACGCTCCAGCCCACCGCCCACTGGTGGAAGGTGCGCTGCGGGATCTCCAGCAGCACCGCCGCGCCGAACGGGAGCGCGTACGCCAACTGCTGGCCGAGCAGCTTCCGGTCGATGGAGGGCGGACCGCGCCGGAAGAAGAACCAGCACTGCAGGCAGAACCGTACCGCGCCATGCAGGACGTACGCCCAGAAGAACCCGCGCAGGCCCATGCCGAGCAGGAGCGGCACCACGCTTGCCGCCACGCGCACCGC
>Ga0208990_1000133_pt1 | contig 13729 bp, 11 predicted proteins | sample MedBloCARef_M3_FD_187854 | JGI IMG/M metagenome (GOLD analysis project Ga0208990, IMG submission 187854) | Forest soil microbial communities from El Dorado National Forest, California, USA - Mediterranean Blodgett CA Ref_M3 (SPAdes) (version 2) | ecosystem: Environmental > Terrestrial > Soil >...
AGCGTCCGGGGATTTTGGTTCGGCCTTCGGCAACAAAATCTTCAGCATCACCAGAATCTGGTTCTTGTCGGCATGCCCAGCGCCGACCACGGTCTTCTTCACCTGGTTGGGGGCGTATTCCGCGACCGAAATGCCGAACATCGCCGGCGCCAGCATCGCGACACCCCGCGCCTGCCCGAGCTTCAGCGTGGCGACGCCGTCTTTGTTGACAAAAGTCTGTTCGACGGCGGCTTCAGCGGGACGGAAATCGCCGAGCACGGCGGCGAGACCCTCATGGATCGCCAAGAGGCGGCTCGCCAGCGGCAGGCCTTCCGGCGGTTCCACCGAACCGCAACCGACAAACATCAGCCGGTTGCCGTCGATCTCGATCACGCCCCAGCCGGTGCGGCGCAGGCCCGGATCGATGCCTAGGATGCGGACTGGATGGCGAATCGGCTGAGATGTCATGGGGTATTGATAACGCCGGAGCCGGATCGGCGAAACATCTACTGGTCGTCATACCCTGCGAAAGCAGGATATCCAGTACGCCGAGGCGTTTGCGATGAATCGAGAACTCGCGGAATACTGGATCGCCTGGTCAAGCCGGGCGACGACGACTGATGATGAGGTGACGCCGTCAGACTAAAATCACCCGCCCATCTTGGCGACCAGCGCGTCCGACACTTCGAAATTGGCGTACACGTTCTGCACGTCGTCGTGCTCGTTCAGGAGGTCGATCAGCTTCAACAGTTTTTCGCCAGTCTCGTCGTCCACCGGCACGGTGTTATGCGGTTTCCAGGTCAGCGCCGCCTTGCGGGCTTCGCCGAATTTCGCCTCGAGCGCTTTGGCGACTTCGCGAAAGGTATCCGGCGATGCATAAATCTCGTGGCCATTCTCGCTCGACGACACGTCGTCGGCGCCGGCCTCGATCGCCGCGTCCAGCATCGCATCATCGGAGGCAACCTTGGCGTCGTACTCGATGATGCCGGTGCGATCGAACATGAAGGCAACCGAACCGGTTTCGCCGAGATTGCCGCCAGATTTGGTGAAGTAGGATCGGATGTCGGACGCCGCGCGGTTGCGGTTGTCGGTCAGCGCCTCGACGATCACGGCGACGCCGCCCGGACCATAACCCTCGTAGCGAATCTCGTCGTAGTTCTCGCTCTCGGTGCCGCTCGCCTTCTTGACCGCGCGCTCGATGGAATCCTTCGACATGTTTTCCTGGCGGGCGGAGATGATCGCGGCGCGCAGCCGCGCATTCATGCCGGGATCAGGCTGGCCCATCTTGGCCGCGACGGTGATCTCCCGCGCCAGCTTAGAGAACAGTTTCGACTTCTGGGCGTCCTGCCGGCCCTTGCGGTGCATGATGTTCTTGAATTGGGAATGTCCGGCCATGCGGTCTCTTTCGGGATTCGTCCGGGATGTATCGGATGGAAAGCGCGGCGTTATAGGCCGGCGACCTGCCAAAATCAAAGATTTGCCGGGGTTTTCGGTATGTTGGTAGTGCCCGCTGCCCGAATATGAGGCAATCGTTAACCATGACTTCATGCCCGGATGCGAGGATGCCCTGTCATTTTATTTTTTATTTTCCCGAGAGCGGCTCATGGCATTCGGTTTGTTTCGAAAGCGTCGGCCGGAACCGGCTGCGTCGGCCGTCGAACCGGCGACGCCGCCGATTGTGGCCGATGCTTGCAACACTTCGGACAGCGATTCCGCCAGGGAAATCCTCGAACTGCTCGAACTCGAACTCGGCGCGATGATCAGGCAGCTCGAGCGCGCGGCCAATTCGGTCGCCGGCGGCGCCGAGGCAACGGCGGCGACGCTCTCCACCATTCGCCAGCGCACCGACGCGCTCTCGGGGCGCACCAGCGCCGCGCAGAGCACCGCGACCACTTTCTCGCAGGCCGCGGACAAGTTCACCGATTCGGCTGAAGGAATCGGGTCTCAGGTGCGCGATGCCAGCAAGCTCGCCGACCAGGCCAGCGCCGCCGCCCGCGAAGCCAGCCTCAACGTCGATCGCCTGAGAGAATCCTCCGCCGCCATCGGCAATGTCGTCAATCTGATCGCGCAGATCGCCAAGCAGACCACGCTGCTGGCGCTCAACTCCACCATCGAGGCAGCGCGGGCCGGCGCTGCCGGGCGCGGCTTTGCGGTGGTTGCCTCCGAGGTCAAGGCGCTGGCGGTGCAGACCCAGAACGCCACGGAGGAGATCACGAAAAAGATCGACGCGCTGCAGAAGGATGCCGCGGGTTCGGTCGACGCGGTGCACCGGATCGCGCAGGCGATCGAGGCGATCCGCCCCGTGTTCGAAAACGTCAACGGTGCAGTGGCGGAGCAGAACGAAACCACCAGCGAGATGTCTGATAACGCCGCCACCGCATCGCACTTCATCGTCTCGGTCGGCGACAGCGCCGCCGAGATCGACAGCGCCGCCAAAGAGGCCGAGGCGCATGGCGAACGTGTCGCCAACGCCGGCAAGGCCGTCACCATGTTCGCGCAGAAACTTAAAGCCCGCTGCGCTGTGCTGCTGCGTCAGGACGAGCGCGAAGACCAGCGCAAGCGCGAGCGGCTGCCGTGCAATCTCAAAATCGAGATTCAGACCGCGCGCGGTCCGATCGCCGCGCCGGTCTATGAAATTTCCATCGAAGGCATCCTGATCTCCGGACCGGACGCCGAGAAGCTGCCGCTGAACGAGAGCCTCAATGCCACGCTGGAGAGCGTCGGCGCGTGCAGGATTCGGATCGGCGAGCGTTCAAAGGCGGGCGCGCAGGCGCGGTTCGAGATGCCGGATGCTCAACTTGCCGAAAAGATCGAAGACAAGCTGTGGTCAATCCACGACGAAAACACCGAATTCGTCACCCGCGCCATGGAAGCCGGCACCGCGCTGACCAAAATTTTCGAGGATGCCGTCGCAAGCGGCGCCATCTCTATCGACGACATGTTCGACACGGACTACGTCGAGATCGCGGGCACCGACCCCCTGCAGCACCGCAGCCGAATCCTGAGCTGGGCCGATCGCGCGCTGCCGCCGTTTCAGGAGGCTTTCCTCGCCAAGGACCCGCGCATGGTGTTCTGCGCGATGATCGACCGCAACGGCTACCTGCCGGTGCACAACAAAATCTACTCGCATCCGCAGCGCCCCGGCGATGTGGTGTGGAACAGCGCCAACAGCCGCAACCGCCGCATCTTCAGCGATGCCGCGGGCCTCGCCGCCGGCCGCAACCTGCGCTCCTACCTGATCCAGAGCTACGCCCGCGACATGGGCAACGGCAAAACCATCATGATGCGCGAGATCGACGTGCCGATCCGCGTCAATCGCCGGCACTGGGGCGGCTTCCGCACCGCGTACAAGCTTTGAGGCACCGCCCGGCCGAACCCGGCGGAGTATCGGTCTTTGGTACGGCCTACATGGCATTTCCTGCGCCAGTCCGGCAGCTTCAGTCGCACGAGCCTTCACCAGCCTGATGAGCCCACCTGATCTCGGCCATGTCGCAAGCCATCGTCTTTCTCGATCTCCTCGATACCGAGGGAATGTCGTTTCATGCTTCGGGCTGCAGCCGATTCTAGCGCCGAACGAGGGTTTCATGGCCTAAAAGGTCGCATCTACGTCCTTGGAGGGGGAATCTTCGACGGCTACTATGAATTGCCGGGGCAGCGATGACTGTAATGAGGCCGCGGTGCAGACATCAACGGCAACGCAAATCAGCGTTGCAAAAGATATATTCGCTTTTTTGACGGATAGCAGCGCGATATAGTCCATTCACCACCTCAATTCGCCTTTGGCAACTAGCCTTTGGCGAGCTTCATCACGGCGCGCGCGGCGCGGCGACTGCTGAATGGAGGTTTGATGGCCATCACCCTGACAATCAACGGCGAACAGAAGTCGTTCGACGCTCCGGCGAACATGCCATTGCTGTGGGTTCTCCGTGACGTGCTCGGCATGACCGGAACGAAATTCGGCTGCGGCATTGCGGAATGCGGCGCCTGTACGGTGCATATCGACGGCAAGCCGGTGCGTTCCTGCATGCTGCCGGTCGGCGCGGTGCGCGATCGCGCCGTCACCACCATCGAAGGCGTCGGCGCCACGCCGGTCGGCGCAAAGGTCCAGAAGGCCTGGCTTGATCTCGAGGTGATCCAGTGCGGCTATTGCCAGCCGGGCCAGATCATGTCGGCGGCGGCGCTGCTAGCGACCACGCCCAACCCCGATGACTCCGACATCGATGCCGCGATGGCGGGGAATATCTGCCGCTGCGGCACTTACGTGCGCATACGGGCCGCGATCAAGCAGGCTGCGTCCCAACGTCAATCATAGGAGCGGATCATGGCGGCTGCTCAGAAAAATTCCGAAGGCGTTTCCCGCCGCGTCCTGTTGAGCGGCGGCTTGGCGGGCGGTTTTCTGCTCGCATTCCATCTCCCGCTCCACGCGCTGGCGGCAAACGAACCGGTGCAGCCGCCCGACGTGACCGAGGGCAAGTTCGCGCCCAACGCCTTCATCCGCATCGATAGCGCCGGAAAGACGACGCTCGTCATGCCGCAGGTCGAGATGGGACAGGGCATCTACACCGCGATCGCGATGGTACTGGCCGAAGAACTGGACGCGGATTTTTCGTCGGTCGTTCTTGAGCATGCCCCGGCTAACGAGAAGCTGTACGCGAATCCCGCTTTCGGCATCCAGGCGACAGGAGGCTCTACCTCGCTCCGCGTTTTTTGGAAACCGCTGCGCGAGGCCGGCGCCAGCGCCCGCGCCATGCTGGTCCACGCTGCCGCCCGAGAGTGGCAGGTCGACCCGGCAAGCTGCACGGCCTCGAACGGCGAGGTCATCGACAAGAAAAGCGGACGCAAGCTTTCCTATGGCGCGCTGGCTGCGAACGCGAGCGGCGAGAGGCCGCCAAAGGATGTCGCGCCGAAGGACCCGAAGGATTTCGTGCTGATCGGCAAGCCGCTGAAACGCCTCGATACACCCGACAAGGTCAACGGCAAGGCGGTCTACGGCATCGACGCAATATTGCCTGGCATGAAGTTCGCGACGCTGAAGGCGTGTCCGGTATTCGGCGGCAAGGTCGGCAAGGTCGATGACAGCGCCGCCAAGAAAATTCCGGGCGTGCAGAAGATCGTCGTGCTCGACGATACAGTCGCGGTAGTCGGCGATCACATGTGGGCGGCCAAAAAAGGCCTCGATGCGCTCGTGGTGGACTGGGACGAGGGCCCGAACGCACGCCTCAGCTCGAATGACATCTGGCAGGATTTGCGCGCGGCGAGCGAGAAAGACGGCGTGGTCGCCAAGTCCACCGGCGATATCGCGAAGGGCCTTGCGACCGGCAGCAGGCTGGATGCGTCGTACGAGCTGCCATTTCTTGCCCACGCGACGATGGAGCCCTTGAACGCCACGGTTCATGTCAAGCCCGACGCTTGCGAAATCTGGACCGGCACGCAGATCATGGCACGCGTGCAGTCGGAGGCGGCGAAGGCGGCCGGGCTCCCGGTCGAGAAAGTGACCGTCAACAACCACCTGATCGGTGGCGGTTTCGGCCGCAGGCTCGAACCCGACATGGTGGTCGCGGCCGTGCGCGTGGCCAAGCAGGTCGATGGCCCGGTCAAGGTGGTGTGGACCCGCGAAGAAGACGTCCAGCACGATATCTACCGTCCGGTCTATCGCGACACGATTGCCGCGACGCTGTCCGACGGCAAGATCGTCGGCTGGAAATACCGGGTCAGCGGCTCGTCCATCCTGGCGCGCTGGCTGCCGCCGGCGTTCCAGAACGGCATCGACATCGACGCGGTCGATAGCGCGGTCGACATGCCCTACGACATTCCCAATTTCCAGGTCGAATATGTCCGCGCCGAGCCCCCGGCCGTGCCGACCGGATTCTGGCGCGGGGTCGGTGCCAACAACAACGTGTTTGCGATCGAGTGTTTCATGGACGAGCTTGCCCGCAAGGCGGGCAAGGATCCGATCGACTTCCGCCGCGCCATGCTTGGAAAAAACCCGCGTTTGCTGGCGGCGCTCGATCTCGTGGCGGAGAAATCCAATTGGGGCGAGCCGCTCCCCGAGCGCGCCGGGCGCGGCGTCAGCGTGCAGCCGTCGTTCGGCAGCTTCATCGCCACGATAGTGGAAGCGGAAGTCGACGAGCAAGGCGAGGTCCATCTGCGCCGCGTCACATCCGCGGTCGATACCGGCATCGCCGTCAATCCCGATACGATTGTCGCGCAGCTCGAAGGCGGGCTGATCTTCGGCCTGACCGCCGCACTCTACGGCGAGATCACCATCGACAAGGGACGGGTCCAGCAATCCAACTTCAATGATTACCGCATGCTGCGCATCGATCAGATGCCGAAGATCGAGGTTCACGTCATCAAGAGCGGTGAGGCGCCCGGCGGCATCGGCGAGACCGGCGTGACGGCGGGGCCGCCCGCGCTGCGCAACGCAATCTATGCCGCGACGGGCGTTGCCTTGCGGCGGCTACCGATCGACCGGTCCCTGATATCAGCGGGGAAGAAAGCATGAGTCCCGCCGCGCGCCGCATTCTCCTCAGCGTTGCCGCGATCGTGGTGGTTGCGCTGGTGGTGGGGATCTGGATCCTCCGCGGCCCCGGTCCGATCGCGTTTGCGGGGGGCGCGAAAGTGACGCTCGCGGATTATCGCGGCACAAATCCCACGGGTGTTCCGGCGGCGCTCGCCCAAGCAAGCCTCGTGGAGCGCGGAGCTTATCTGGCGCGGGCGGCGGATTGCATGGTCTGCCATACCGCGCAGGGCGGCAAGGAATATGCCGGCGGTCTGGGATTCAAGCTGCCATTCGGAACGCTTTACTCGACCAACATCACGCCCGACAAAGAGACCGGTATCGGCAACTACACCGATCAGGATTTTCTCAACGCCGTTCATCGCGGCATCCGGCGTGACGGCGCGCGGCTTTATCCGGCGATGCCGTTTGCGTCCTATACCTATATGACCGACGCGGACGCGCTGGCGATCAAGGCCTATCTGTTCAGCCTGCCGCCGGTGCGCGCGGCTGCGCCCGAAAATACGCTGACGTTTCCGTTCAACCAGCGCTGGGCGATGAGCTTCTGGTCGGCGGTGTTCAATCCGGATACGCGATTTGAGCCCGACGCCTCGAAGAGCCCCGAATGGAACAGGGGCGCTTATCTCGCGGAGGCCCTGGCCCATTGCGGCGAATGCCATACGCCGCGAAACCTCGCGTTCGCGCTGAACAACCGCCAGAAATTTGCAGGCGCGGTGACGGCGGGTTGGCGCGCCTTCAACATCAGTTCGGACAAGACCACCGGCGTGGGCGCCTGGCGCGAAGACGATCTGGTCTCATATCTCTCGATCGGACATGCTGATGGTCACGGCACCGCCTCGGGGCCGATGGGCGAAGCGGTGGACCACAGCTTAAGCCAGTTGGCGCCGGAAGATATCCGCGCCGTCGTGGCCTATCTGCTCAGTGTGCCCGCAATTGCTTCAACCGATCTGCCGGCGACACTGGCGCCGCCAGCGCCTGCTTCGCACAAGGAGGGCGGCGGCACGCCAGACCCGCGCGGCAAGATGGTGTTCGAAGGCGCCTGCGTCAGTTGCCACGAATGGACCGGCGAGAGTTCGATCTCGCCCTTCGCCACCCTCACCGGTGCGTGGGCGGTCAACGATCCCAGTGCGACCAATGTCGCCCAGATCGTGATTTCGGGCACGAAGCGCCACGTGCCAGAGGACGCTGTCTCGATGCCTGCGTTCGGCGGCGCCTATTCCGATGCCGAGATCGCGGCCGTGGCCAACTACGTCACCGCACGCTTCGGCAGCAAGGGATCGCGGCTCACCGCGAAGGACGTGGCGGACCTGCGAAACCAGGCGTCCGAGTAGCGGTCTTCGCGGTGGCGTGCGAACGCAGCGCCGTCAACTCTAACTCACCCAAAACCCCGGCAGCGTCGGCTCCAGCCGGCCGCCTGTTCGCACCGGTGCGATGCGCAACGCCAGCCCGGTCTCGTCGTCGGTCTCGACTGCGACCCCACTCAGCGTCGCGACGCCAAGCGCCGGTTCGAACCGGCTCGAAGGAATGCCCGTTGTAAAACGCCGCAGTGGCTCTTCCTTCTGCATGCCGATGATCGAGTCGTAATCGCCGGTCATGCCGGCGTCGGTCATATAGGCGGTGCCACCTGAAAGGATCTGATGGTCGGCGGTCGGAACATGGGTGTGGGTACCGACCACGAGGCTGGCGCGGCCATCGCAGAAAAACCCGATGCCCTGCTTTTCGCTGGACGCCTCGCAATGGAAATCGACCACGATGGCATCCACCGCCGCGCCCAGCGGACAGGCTTCGAGTTCGCGGTTGAGAACGGCGAACGGGTCATCGAACGGCGTCATGAAGACGCGGCCGATGGCGTTGATGACCAGCGCCCGCTTGCCGTTTTTGGTGTCGATCAGTGTTGACCCACGGCCCGGCGTGCCCTTTGGAAAATTCGCCGGGCGGACCAGCCGCGGGGCGCGCTCAATGAACACCAGTGCCTCGCGCTGGTCCCACGCATGGTTGCCGAGCGTCACGGCATCGGCGCCGGCGTCGATGAATTCCTGGTAGATCGCCTCGGTGATGCCGAAGCCGCCGGCTGAGTTCTCGCCATTGACGATGACGAGATCGAGCGCCCAGTCGCGGATCATGCCGGGCAAATGTTCTGAGATGGCGGTGCGTCCGGCCCTGCCGACCACGTCACCGACGAAAAGAATGCGCAAATCATAAACTCCGGAAATCGAGCAGTTGTGTTTCCGTTAGCACATAATCCAGCGCCACGTCGTGCAGCAGAGCCGGTACCGCTTCAACTTCCTGCGCCGCGAAGGCAACACCGATCGCCGCGATGGCTTTCAATTTGCGCAATTGCGCAAGGGTCCGGTCATAATGTCCCGCGCCATAGCCGATCCGGTGGCCCAGGCGGTCGAACGCCGCCAGCGGAACCAGCAAGATGTCAGGAATGATTTCGGCCGCGTCAGGCGCCGGCTCGAGAATGCCGAGTTGGCCGCGCCGCAATCTGTCGTTGGGAGACCACGCGCGAAATTTCAGCGGCTGATCGCCCGCTACGATCACCGGCAGCGCCAGCTGCACGCCCTGCGCGGCGAGCTTGCGTATCAAGGGGGCTGGGTCGACCTCACTGCGAATCGGCGAGTAACCGGCGACAACCGTTCCAGGCGTTGTCTGAAAAGGCAGTCCGCGCAGCGCGATGGCTTGCGCCGCGGCGGCGCGGTGTTCGCTGCTCAACGCATCGCGCGTCGCGAGCGCAGCGGCGCGGAGAGTCGATTTGGAAGAATCCGGCATTGCCCGAATTATCTGAGCCCGTCATTACCCGCGAACGCGGGTGATCCAGTATTCCGGGGCGCTGGTAATGGAGCCGCGAAGCCACGGCGTACTGGATATTCCGCCTTCGCGGAGTATGACGGCAGTGCCAGAAGAATTCGCTGCATAAAAACTCGGAAAAAAGAAAAAGTGCGAAGCCGCGATGGCCGTTGGAGCGCTCGATCCCGGAGTTCCCTACGAAAGTAGGTGGGCACCATATGACCGGATCCACGGACCCGGCCAGGGACAGTTCCCTGAAGGATCGATAAGGCCCCGGGGATATATGGCTCCTGACGCGCGACGCAGCTTCGCACCGCCAATGTAACCACGATGGCGCCGGACCGCCAGCGTTAACGCGTGCGATGGTCAACCAATCGCCACGCCGCCGCCGATGGTGCGGTTCAGCACCTGCGTGGTCTTCTCGATCCGGTCGGCGGCGGAATTCAGCGCATTGGCCACCGCGGTCTGCGTCGCCCTGGCGCGATCTGCCGCCGTCACGCGGACGTCGCGCAAGGCCGCGAGCTCCTCCTCGAGGCTGCGGATGCGATTTTTCGCGTCGAGCAATTCGTCGCACACCGTCAGCGCCGCCATCACGATCAGGCGCGCGTCACCGATCTCGCCGAACTTGCCGCGCAGATTTTGGATCCGCGATTCAAGACTCTCGGCAAGTTTCAGCAGCTGTACCTCCTGCCCCTCCTCGCAGGCCATCCGGTATTGCCGGCCGTTGATGGTGACGTTGATATGGCTCATGAAGTCTCTCCGGCATCGAGTACGGAGCGGATGGTGCTGATCGCCGCATCCAGCCTTTCGGCGATCTCGCGATTGGTGCGCTCCAGTCGGCGCGATTTCACCAGCGATCCGTCGAGTTCATCGGCCAGCCGCGATCGATCCGCGCCGAGCGCCTGAATCCGGATCGCCAACTCATTCTCGTCACGGTCGGCTTCGCGCCGCCGCTCGACCGCGCTTTCCAACGCATCGAGCGCCGCCATCAGCCGCCGCGTCGCGGCGTCGATATCGGCCCATGCTTGCTCGGCATTGCCGGAACCGTTGTCGGGACGATCGCTCATGAGAGACAGCGCGAACCTTCCGTAAGCCGGCCGCACAGCAAAATTCGCGGTCCGGCAAGCGTTTAGATGATGAAATTTACGTGGCAAGCGAGGCCAGCGCAACGCCGCTGCAGAACTATGCACCGCAAAGCAACTTTTCGGCCTCGCGGCGCGTTTCCCCGCCTTGGACTCCGGGAATACAGATGCTATCCAGCCCTGACTTCCCGTTGCCCCAGGCTTGCGCCGAGGCCCTTTACCGGCGGATCGCTTCCAAGCATCTCATTTCAGGCGGATTTTCATCATGACGCGCGTCGATCATTCCCGTATGGCCAATGCGATCCGTGCGCTGGCGATGGATGCCGTCGAGAAGGCGAAATCCGGCCATCCCGGCCTGCCGATGGGCGCCGCCGACGTCGCCACCGTTTTGTTCACGCAATTCCTGAAATTCGACGCCGCTGACCCCCGATGGCCCGACCGCGACCGCTTCATCCTGTCGGCGGGGCACGGCTCGATGCTGCTGTATGCGCTGCTGTATCTCACCGGCAATGCAGACATGACGCTCGACGAAATCAAGAATTTCCGCCAGCTCGGTTCCAAGACCCCCGGCCATCCGGAGAATTTCATCACCTCCGGCATTGAGACCACGACCGGTCCGCTCGGCCAGGGCGTCGCCTCGTCGGTCGGAACGGCATTGGCCGAGCGGCTGCTCGCCGCGGAATTCGGCGAGGATATCGTCGATCACTATACCTATGTGCTGTGTTCCGACGGCGATCTGATGGAAGGCGTCAGCCATGAAGCGCTCGCGCTCGCGGGGCACCTGAAGCTGTCGAAGCTGATCTTCCTGTACGACGATAACGGCATCACCATCGACGGTCCGATCTCGCTGACCGACAATGTCGACCAGGTGGCACGCTTCAAGGCCCATGGCTGGAACGCGGTGCAGATCGACGGCCACGATCAGAAAGCGATCGCCGCTGCGATCACGAAGGCGCAGGCGTCCGACCGACCTTCAATGATTGCGTGCAAGACCACCATCGGTTTCGGCGCGCCCACCAAAGCCGGCACCTCGAAGGCGCATGGCGAGCCGCTCGGCGCCGAAGAACTCGCGGCCGCGAAGAAGGCGCTCGGCTGGAATTACGGCCCGTTCGAGATTCCCGACGACATACTGCAGGCATGGCGCAGCGTCGGCAAGCAAGGCGCAAGTGCGCATGCCGACTGGCGCAGGCGTTTCGATGCGATGCCTGATGCGCAACGCAGCGAATTCATGCGGCGCGTGATCGACCGAAAGCGCCCGAAAGGTCTCGCGGAGGCGATCCGCAAGCTCAAGGACAAACTCGTCGCCGATCCGCCGACGATCGCCACGCGCAAGGCGAGCGAGATGGCGCTCGAGGTGCTGGTCGCCGAGATGCCGGAATTGCTGCTCGGCTCGGCCGATCTCACCCCGTCCAACAACACCCGCACCAAGGGCTTGAAGGAAGTGACGCCGGACGATTTCAGCGGCCGCTACATCCACTACGGCATTCGCGAGATGGGCATGGCGGCGGCCATGAACGGCATCTCGACTCATGGCGGCTTTGCCCCGGCGGGCGGCACCTTCCTGACTTTCACCGATTATGCGCGGCCCTCGATGCGGATCGCAGCACTTTCGCACGTGCCGGTGGTCTACGTCATGACCCATGATTCGATCGGGCTTGGCGAAGACGGCCCCACGCATCAGCCGGTGGAGCACCTCGCCGCCCTCCGCGCGATGCCGAATATGCGGGTGTTCCGCCCGGCGGACGCCGTCGAGACTGCGGAATGCTGGCAACTGGCGCTCGAAAACACCACCGGCCCTACGGTGCTCGCATTGTCCCGTCAAAACCTGACCCCGGTGCGCACCGCCGCCAATGCAGACAATTTGTGCAGCCACGGCGGCTATGAGGTGGTGGCCGCGAAAGGCGAGGCCAAGGTGTCGCTGTATGCGTCGGGCTCGGAGGTTGAAATCGCCGTCGCCGCGCAGAAAGAGCTTGCCGCGCGCGGCATCGCCACGCGGGTGGTGTCGGTGCCCTCGCTCGAATTGCTGCTGGCGCAACCAGCGGACCGGCGCAACGCGATCGTCGGCGATGCGCCGGTTAAAATCGCCATCGAAGCCGCGGTCCGGTTCGGCTGGGATGCGATTATCGGACCGGATGGGATTTTCGTCGGCATGAGCACTTTCGGCGCCAGCGCACCGGCCAAGGCTCTTTACAAGCATTTCGGGATCACGCCTGAGGCGGTGGTCGAGGCTGCGTCAAAGCGCCTGAATGTGAAGTAGCGCTATCGGAACGTTCGGGACTATGATGCATTGCAACGATCGTTCATTCAGGGCATGAAACCGCCCAAGAATCGGCCAAACCCGCCGCAAAACACGGAATTTTCGAACCTTTGAGGGAGAAGTTGAATGGCAGTCCGGGTCGCGATCAATGGATTTGGCCGCATCGGCCGCAATGTGCTCCGGGCCATCCACGAGGCCAATCGCAACGACATCGAGGTTGTCGCCATTAACGACCTCGGCCCGGTCGAGACCAACGCCCATCTCTTGCGCTACGATTCGGTGCATGGCCGCTTCCCCGGCACCGTGACCGTCGATGGCGATTCCATCAGCCTCGGCAACGGCAAGATCAAGGTCACCGCCGTGCGCGATCCCAACACATTGCCCTGGAAAGACCTCGGCATCGACATCGCGCTGGAATGCACGGGCATTTTCAGCGCCAAGGCGAAAGCCTCCGCGCATCTCACCGCCGGCGCCAAGCGCGTGCTGGTCTCGGCGCCATCAGATGGAGCCGATGCGACCATCGTATTCGGCGTCAATCACGACAAACTCACAAAAGATCATCTCGTCGTCTCCAACGGTTCGTGCACGACGAACTGCCTCGCGCCGGTGGCCAAGGTGCTGAACGACACCGTCGGCATCGAGACCGGCTTCATGACCACGATCCACGCCTACACCGGCGATCAGCCGACGCTGGATACCCTGCACAACGATCTCTATCGCGGCCGCGCCGCGGCGATGTCGATGATCCCGACCTCCACGGGTGCGGCCAAGGCCATCGGCCTGGTGCTGCCGGAATTGCAGGGCAAGCTCGACGGCGTCGCGATCCGCGTGCCGGTGCCGAACGTCTCGGTGGTCGATCTCAAGATCGTAGCTTCGCGCAAGACCGACGTGAAGGAAATCAACGAGGCGATGAAGCGCGCCAGCGAGCAGCAGCTCAAGGGCATCCTCGGCTACACCACCGCGCCCAACGTCTCGATCGACTTCAACCACGATCCGCATTCGTCCACGTTCCACATGGACCAGACCAAGGTGCAGAACGGCACGCTGGTGCGGGTGATGTCGTGGTACGACAATGAATGGGGCTTTTCCAACCGCATGGCG
>Ga0208990_1000134_pt1 | contig 13728 bp, 12 predicted proteins | sample MedBloCARef_M3_FD_187854 | JGI IMG/M metagenome (GOLD analysis project Ga0208990, IMG submission 187854) | Forest soil microbial communities from El Dorado National Forest, California, USA - Mediterranean Blodgett CA Ref_M3 (SPAdes) (version 2) | ecosystem: Environmental > Terrestrial > Soil >...
TTGCCTATGCGGAGTGCGGATAGTCCCCGCGAACGCAGGGACGACATCGACCTACATGGTAGCCCCGAGCACCCATGGCGCGAATTCGGCACCGCCGAAGTCAAAGCTCTCGCTCTTGGTCGGCTGTCCCGAGGCGGTCTTCAACATCAGGTCGAAAATGCGCTGGCCGCATTGCTGCACCGTCTCCTCGCCGTCGAGGATGGTGCCGCAATTGACGTCCATGTCGTCTTCCATGCGCTTGAACATCGCAGAGTTGGTCGCAAGCTTGATCGAGGGCGCGGGCTTGCAGCCGAACACGCTGCCGCGGCCGGTGGTAAAGCAAACGAGATTGGCGCCGCCCGCCACCTGTCCGGTCGCGGCGACCGGGTCGTAGCCCGGCGTGTCCATAAAGACAAAACCCTTCTTGGTGATCGCTTCGGCGTAGTTCACGACATCCACCAAATTGGTGCTGCCCGCCTTCGCCATCGCGCCGAGCGACTTTTCCAGGATCGTGGTCAGCCCGCCGGCCTTGTTGCCGGGGCTGGGATTGGCGTTCATCTCGGCGCCTTCGCGCTCGGTGTACTCTTCCCACCAGCGCATCAGCGCCACCAGTTTTTCGCCGACCTCGCGGCTGACCGCGCGGCGGGTCAGCAGATGTTCGGCGCCATAGGTCTCCGGCGTTTCCGACAGGATCACGGTGCCGCCATGCCGCACCAACAGATCGCTCGCAGCGCCCAGCGCCGGATTGGCGGAAACACCGGAATAGCCGTCGGAGCCGCCGCATTGCAGCGCCACGGTCAACTCGCTGGCCGATACGGGCTCGCGCTTCACATTGTTCGCATCGATGAGCGCCTCGCGCACAAAGGCGACACCGGCTTCCACGGTCTTGCGGGTGCCGCCGATTTCCTGAATTTCCAGTTCGCGCAACCGCCCTGCGAGCTTCTGTTCTTTCATCAGCCCGCCGATCTGGTTGACCTCGCAGCCTAAGCCCAGCACGACGACGGCAGAAAAATTCGCATGCCGCGCATAGCCGCCAAGCGTGCGGCGCAGGATCGTCAGCGGTTCGTCCTGCGTCATGCCGCAGCCGGTCTTGTGGGTGAGCGCGACCACACCATCGACGTTGGGAAAATCGGCCAGCGGATTATCACCGGTGAACGGATTCTTCTTGAAGATATCCGCGACCATGCCGGCGACATGCGCGCTGCAATTCACTGACGTCAGGATGCCGATATAGTTGCGGGTTGCGACCCGGCCATCGGGACGGCGGATGCCGTCGAATGTCGCGGGCAGATCGAAATTCGGCGTCGGCGTGACGTCGACACCGAAGGCATAGTCCTTGGCGAAATCGCCCATGCCGCAGTTCTGGGTGTGGACATGCTGGCCTGGCGCGATCGACGATGTCGCAAAGCCGATGATCTGCCCGTAGCGGCGGATCGGCTCGCCGACCGCAATCGGCCTGATCGCAACCTTGTGGCCCGCCGGAATGCGCTCGACCGTGGTCACGCCATCAGCCACGACGGTGCCGGACGGAATGCTCGAGCGCGCGATCAGCACGCCATCATCGGGGTGCAGTCGGATGACAGGTGCTGGCGCCATGTGAGTCTCCTTGTGCCTAACAAACGGACCTTATCCTGAGGAGCAGGCGCAGCCTGCGTCTCGAAGGATGGCCGCAGTGCTCAATGCCCTCGTGCTTCGAGACGGCCTTTCAGGCCTCCTCAGCATGAGGGCATTGTACACAGATCAGTCACGCCTTGCCGTTCGAATCCTTGCGGGTCTGCGCAACCTGCATCTTGGCGTAGGTCGCCATCAGTCCGCTTTCGTTAGACAATGTCACGAGCTTGAAGCCCATGTTGATCGCTTTCGCCGCACCAACCGCGCCACTGCAGTGAATGCCAGGAAAAATGCCGCGCTTGCCGCATTCCTTTACGAGCTTTTCGTAGATCTTCATGATCTCGGGCTCTTCACGGTCGAGCTTCGGCACCAGACCGTAGGAGAAGCCGAGGTCGGACGGACCAACATAGACGCCGGCGATACCGTCGACATCGAGAATGGATTCCATGTTCTCGACCGCGGTCTTGGTCTCCATCATCGGGATGCACAGCGTCTCGGCGTTCGCAGTCTCCTGATAGGTGCCTGCCGAACCGTACATGCCCGATCGGATCGGGCCGTTGCTGCGGGTGCCGCGCGGCGGATATTTGCAATAGGAGACGAAGTTTTCGGCTTCTTCCTTGGTGTTGATCATCGGGCAGATCACGCCATAGGCGCCGCCGTCCAGCACCTTGCCGATGATGCCGGGCTCGTTCCAGGGCACGCGGACCATCGGCGTCACCGGATGGCCGTGCATCGCCTGAAAGCATTGCACCATCGACAGGTAATCCTGCACGCCGTGCTGCATGTCGACGGTGACGCTGTCGAACCCGCACTGCGCAATCACCTCGGCCGAAAACCCCGACGGAATCGCGAGCCAGGCGTTCACCACGGCCTTGCCCGAAGCCCACACTTTCTTGACGTTATTTGCCATTAGTCGCGTTTCCCTTTTTGTCGTTTGTTGTCGTCCGTCGATTTCCTTGAACGGCCCGATCGGTTAGCTCACAGCCCGTTGTATGCTCGCCTCGCTCACGCCGACTTCGCGGGCGGTGTTGACTATCGCCGCCCAGGTATCATCAGGCAAGGGCACGCCGTTTTTGGTGCGCTCCGCACGCATCTTTGCTTCCGGCTCGCCCGGGATCAGCACGGCATCGGTACCGGCGGCCGGCATGGTGTCCTTGAAGTAGGTGACGTAGCGCGAAATCTCGCCATCGAAGAAATTACTGGTATCGACCACCTTGGGATCGACATAAACAGCGAACATGCCGTTGGCGAAGCGGCGGTTCGGCCCGGTGGCGCCGGTGCCGGTCAACGCGCCGCCGAGCAACTCGCAGATGAACGCCAGACCCGAGCCCTTGTGCTCGCCGAAGGCGCGGATCGCGCCCTTGCCTTGGCTATGGTCGCGCGGACCCTCCGCACTGTGCGGTCCATAAAGTACCGCCGGATCTTCGCTCAGATTGCCGTCGAGATCGATCAGCGCGCCTTTCGGCAGCTTCTTGCCGCCGCGGCTTGCGACCAGCACCTTGCCTTCGGCGACAATCGAGGTCGCGAAATCCAGCACGATCGGCCGCTGCCCATTGCGCGGAATGCCGACGCAATAGGGCGCCGTCGACAGCCGCCGCTCGACGCCACCATAGGGCGCCACCAGCACCGAGCCTGCGGCATTGACGAAGTGAACCGACACCAGTCCTTCGGCTGCGGCCATTTCCGCCCAGTCGCCGACGCGGCCGATATGCCCGGCATTGCGCAACGCTACGGCGGATAGACCGGCGGCTTTGCATTTTTCGATGCCGATCTTGACGGCCTGCGGCGCGACCGTCTGCCCGTAACCGAACTTGCCATCGACCACCGCCAGCGACGCCGTATCGACGACGAGCTCGACGGTTTGATCGGGCACGACGGAGCCCATCTTCTTCCACCTGATATAGACAGGCACCCGGATCACGCCGTGGCTGTCGTGGCCCGTAAGATTTGCGGTCGTGAGGTATGTCGCAATGCGCCTGGCTTCTTCAGGCGAAGAGTCTGAATGGGCGAACACTTCCGCAACGAAGTTGATCAGATTTTGAACCTGTACAGTGACCATGATCAGTCGCTCTCCTCAGGGCCTGCTCCAGCTTCGCTGAATCGGACCCTTCGTTTATCATTTTGCTTGAGCATGATCTTTTCCGAAAACCGGTATCCACTTTTCCGGGATCATGCCCTAAGCGCTTGCCTTGACATGACCGCCGAGATAGGCGGCGCGAATGGCTTCGTTGCCCCACAACTCGTCGGGCTTGCCGCCCAGCACAATGCGGCCGGTTTCCAGGACGTAGCCGTGATCGGCGACCGAAAGCCCCATGCGGGCGTTTTGCTCGACAAGCAACACCGTGGTGTTGCGCCGGATCTCCGAGATGATCCGGAACACCGCCTGCACGATGACAGGCGCGAGTCCGAGCGAAGGCTCGTCCAGCAGCAGCAATCGCGGCTTCGCCATCAGGCCGCGCGCCACTGCAACCATCTGCAGTTGCCCGCCCGACAAGGTCCAGCCGAGCGCATTGGAAAATGACCTGATGTCCGGAAACAGGTCGAACATTGCATCGGCTTCGCGCGACAGGTCGGATCTTGCGATGCGCCGGTTCGACGCGCCGAGCATGATGTTTTCTTTCACGGTCAGACCCGGGAAAATCCGCCGGCCTTCGGGAACGTGAGAGATGCCGAGACGCACGATGGCCTCAGGTCCAAGACCGGCGATCGACTTGCCGTCGAAGACAATTTCGCCTGCCGCCGGCTTTGCCAGCCCCGAGATCGCCCGCAGCGTGGTGGATTTGCCGGCACCGTTGGCGCCGAGCAAGGTCACCACCTGCCCCTCATCGACGCTGATCGACACGCCGCGCAAAGCTTCGATCTCGCCATAGAGCACAATCAGGTCGTTGATTTCGAGCAACGGCATTATTCGGTTCCGAGATAGGCGGAGACGACGTCGGGATGGCGCAGCACCGCCATGGATTCGCCGTCCGCGATGCGGCGTCCGAAATTGAGCACGGTGATGTGCTGGGCGGCCTCGCTGACCAGCGTCATGTCGTGATCGATGATCAGGATGGTCAGGCCCTGGGCGGCGATGCGCTTGAGCAACTCGTGAAGTTGGAGCTTCTCGCTCGAATTCAAGCCGGCAGCAGGTTCGTCAAGCAGAAGCAAGGTCGGATTGGCGGCGAGTGCGCGCGCGATCTCGATCAATCGCTGATGCCCATACGAAAAACTTGAGATCAACTCGTTGGCGCGGCTGCCTAAGCCCACGAAGGTCAGCGCCGACATCGCGCGGTCGTTAAGCGCGTCTTCTCCACCTTCGCCGATCATTGTATTGCCGGGCCGCTCGGCGCCGATCACGACGTTCTCCAGCGCGGTCATCGAGCGGAACAGCCGGATGTTCTGAAACGTGCGTCCCAGTCCCGCGGCCGCGCGCTGATGCGGCGGCATGTCGGTCACGTCGGTGCCATCGAGGATCACCCTGCCCGCCGTGGCCTTGTAGAGGCCGGAGAGCACATTCAGCGTGGTGGTCTTGCCGGAGCCGTTCGGCCCGATCAGGGCGTGGACGCCGCCGCGCCTGACCTCGATATCGACATCATCGACAGCCTTGAGGCCGCCGAAATATTTGGCGAGACCTTTGACCTCGAGAACCATCGCGCCACCAACGGTCGCCGGAGCCAATTGCAGCGCCAGACCCGCGGCACGCACCTTTGCCTTGGCGCGCCAGCGCTCGGTCGCGATGTTGACGAATCCCCAGATGCCGTCCGGCATGTAGCGGATGATCAGGATGACGGACAAACCGTAGATCGCGAGATAAAGTCCGGGAACGCTTTTCAGAAACCGCAGCCATTCCGGAATCAGGATCAGCAGGCCGGTGCCGATTGCTGAACCGATCGGCGAGGCGACGCCGCCGAGCAGGGACATCGTGAGGAACACGACCGACTCGGCAAACGAGAACTGATCCGGGCTGACGTAAGCGAAACCGCCCGCGAAAAGACCGCCGGCCAATCCGCCCAACACCGCGCTGAGCGCAAAGGCGGAAACCTTGGTGCGAAATACGTCGATCCCGACGACGCCGGCCGCAAGTTCGTTATCGCGCACCGCGCGCATGGCGCGCCCAAGGCGCGTATCTGATAAATGCCAGACGATATAGCCAACGATCGCCAGCATGGCGACGCAGAAGGCAAGATACGCCTGCGCGGATTGGAACAGATCGGGCCTGCCGATCCGCGATACGCCGTCCGGGCCGTGGGTGAGCCAGATCGTGTTGATCATGATCAGCGTGACGATCTGTTGGAACGAAATCGTCACCATCGCCAGATAATGCCCGCCGAGCCGCAGCGTCGACATGCCCAGCAACGCGCCGGCCAAAAGCGCGATGACACATCCTCCCGCAAGACACAGCCAATAGCTGAGATGATAGTCCGCCGTTCCCAAGCCGACGGCATAGGCGCCCAAGCCAAAAAATGCCGCTTGCGCCAGATTGATCTGGCCGCACAGGCCGAGCACGACCGAGAGACCGAACACCGCGATCGCAAAGGTCGTCGCCTGCATCAGGATGTTGTGGATATAGCCGTCGAACTGCATCGTGGCGGCGAGCGTCACCAGGATCGCGGCGCCGATGAAATACGGCAGGTGACGCAACAGCAGCGGCTTTGTACGCGGCGCTCCCGCGGCGATCGGCATATTCTCGCTGGGGGCGCTCATGCTTTCTCCGCGACGCGTTCGCCGAAAATGCCCTGAGGCCGGAACACCAGAAACAATACCAGCACCAAGAAGGCGAAGCCGTCCTTGTAGGGCACAGAAATGTAGGCCGCGCCGAAGGTTTCGATGATGCCGAGCGCCAGCCCGCCGATGATCGCGCCGGCGACGTCGCCGAACCCACCGATGATGGTGGCGGCGAAGGCTTTGAGCGCGATCGTCGATCCCATCTGGATCGAGACGAACAGGATCGGCGCCACCAGAATGCCCGCGAGCCCGCCGAGTACCGCCGAGTAGATGAAGGTGATCATGATCATGGTCGAAACGGAGATGCCGAGCAGCGACGCCATCTCCTTGTCCTGCGATGTCGCCTGCAGCTTCTTGCCGAGCATCGTGTGCTCGAAGAACCAGTAGTTGAACACAACCAGGATCATCGTCACCGCAATGATCAGCAGATACTGGCTGTCGAGATAGACCGGCCCGAGCTGGATGCCGGGGGTCTCGAACCACCCTTCAAGCACCTGCGGCTGCGGACCGTAGATCGCGAGCACGGAGTTGGCGAGCAGGATCGACGCGCCGATGGTCGCAATGATGACCGGCAGGAACGTGCGGTGACGCAGCGGATAATAGACGCCGAGATTGAAGATCGCGCCTACCAACGCCATGCCAGCCAGCGCCAGCAGGAACGACAGCCAGTACGGCCACCCCAGATCGACGGCGAACACCACCATCAGGTACGCCGCGACCATCGAGAATTCGCCTTGTGCGAAATTCACCACGTTGGTGGCGCGGAAGATCAGCACGAAACCGAGCGCGACCAGTGCATAGACCGCGCCAATTCCTATACCGGTGAACAACAATTGTAGTGCGAGATCCATGGAAACGCTCGGTTAAGAGAAGCTGCAAGCCATTTCCGGCTACAGAATTCGCTTGGAGGGCCTTTGACGACCGACGGCAACGCGGTACGGCGCTGCTCATCGAACTCCGGATCGAAAAACGCGCCGGCCCCTCCGCATCAGGAGAAGCCGGCAACGCGATCAATCGTTGAAGTCGATATGCTTGTCGTAAACGATCGTCCCCTTCTCGTTTTTTACGACGTTGTAGCCGTGCAAACCGTCGCCATTCTGGTCGAAATTATACTCGCCTTCCGCGCCAGGAAATTTTTTCAGCGCGAGAATCGCCTCGCGGATCTTCCCGGGATCGGTCGAGCCCGCCTTGTTGATCGCCGCCGCCAGGACGGTGACGGCATCGTACGGCCAGGCGCTCTGGTTGTCCGGCGCGGTCTTGTAGGCCTCGCGATAGGCCTTGCCGAAGGCCTTCGAAGCCTCGCTGGACTCTTCCGCGTAGTCCGCAACGCCATAGGTGCCATACAGCGCCGGACCTGCCAGCTTGGTCGATGAAACCGCCACCACCGAAGGCGATCCCACCCAGGGAATGTTGACGCCGAGCTGGCGCAACTGCCTGGCGAAAATGCCGAGATCGTTCTCGAACGTGAAATAGGTGCCGAGAACGTCTGCACCCGATTGCTTCACGGCCAGCACGACCGGCGTGAAATCCTGGCTCTGGTTGGCATAGCCCTGATCAAGAACCGCCGGGGTGCCGAGTTTTTCGAGCGCCGAGGCCAGGGCCTTTCCGCCTGCCGTGCCGAACGCATCGGTCGAATGAACGATTGCCCATTTCTTCTTGCCGAGCGTGTTGACGCCGTAGTCGGCGATGACACGACCGGAATAGCTGTCGTTGGGGCGGAAGCGGAACAGCCATTGATTGCCCATGTGGGTGAGGGTGGGATCGGTTCCGCCGATCATCACCGGCTTGCCGAGCTTCAGAACGTCTGGCGCCATCGCATGCACCTGGGTCGAGCGGATCGAACCCAGGAATCCAACGATGTCCGGCTGCGCGGCCAGTTTCGAAAACGCCAGCACAATGCCCGGATTGGTGGTCTGATCGTCCTCGATGACGAGTTCGACCTGCTTGCCGAGTACGCCGCCGGCCTTATTGACCGCGGCGAGCGCAAGCTTCGCACCGTTCTGCGCCCAAAGCCCCTGCTCGGCCGCAGGACCCGTGACGGGCACGCACATGCCGATCTTGAGGGTCGCGCCCTGAGCGCGTGCGCTGCCGATAATGTAAGGTGCGGTAATACCAACGGCCAATCCGGCCGCGAAATCGCGTCTCGTGAGCTTCATCCATTCCTCCTGTGAGGCCAACTTGAGCGCTGGCCTTCTTTAAGTTTATGAGTTCAAGCGAAAAACCCTCCATGTGTCTACGGCGTGTCGCCCCGAGAGTAAATTGATTATCGCATCAATTCCGCGCTTGCGCACTTTGGCTCAGTCAAATTGATGAGCCTCTCGCCTCCCTCAAACGATAAGCAGCCCGTGAGCTATGCGGTGCATTCACGGCATCATGCAAATTTGCGTTCACTCGTTGCAAGCTCGGCATTTCGCTCGCCGCTGAACTCGCAACTCCGAAAGATTACCCGGCAACATGATTCAAGCCGACGGTGATCCGTATGGTACGGTTTCACCTGTGTCGCCCTGAAGAATCCTTTGGAGTGGTCCTGACATGCCGCATTTCACCCTTGAATATTCAGCCAACCTCGATCAGCACGTCGATATGGGCGCGATCGTCGAGGTGGTCCGCAAGGCTGCGGTAGAAACCGGGATTTTTCCGCTCGGCGGCATTCGCGTCCGAGCGATCCGTTGCGAGCACTACGCCATTGCCGACGGCCGGCCGCATTTCGGTTTTCTCGACATGGTGCTGCGTCTTGGCGAGGGGCGCGATCTTGCGACCCGCAAGAAAGCCGGCGAGCATATTTTCCGCATCCTGTCCGACCATCTCGATCCCGTCTTTGCTGCAATCAAATTCGCGCTGTCATTCGACATCCAGATCAACGACAAGGAAACCAGCTGGAAGCGCAACAACATACACGAGCAGCTTGAGGCCGAAGCATAAGCGCGCGCATCCCGGAATAATGATAGTAGTCTTGTCGCCGCCGCATTAAGAACATCGCATGCCCGTGCCGCAACATATCTTCGATCCGCCATTCAACATCATCAGGTGCAGCCACATCGCGCTCGACGTGGTGGATCTGAATGCCAGCCGCGAGTTTTACGAAAATTCCGTCGGGCTGCATGTTGAGGACCGCGACGACAAGGCGGTCTACTTACGCGGCAGCGAGGAGCATCAACATCACTCGCTGGTGCTGCGCAAGGCGGATAACGCCGCCTGCAACCGCCTGGGATTCAAAGTCGGCAACGAGCAGGATCTCGACAAGGCCGCGGCCTTCTTTTCGGAGAACGGGATCACTTACGCGTTTGCCGAGCAACCGTTCCAGGGCCGCACCCTGCAATTCACCGATCCTTTTGGCTTTCAAAACGAGCTTTATGCCTCGATAGACAAGCGTCCGCATCTGTTGCGCCGCTATGATCTCTATAAGGGCTGCCATCCGCAACGGCTCGACCACTTCAACGTGTTCGCCGCCGAAGTTCAGGACACCGTCGACTTCTACGCGCGGCTGGGTTTCCGGCTGACCGAATACGGCGAGGAGGATGGGCCGCAGGGCCGCATCGCCGCAGCGTGGATGCATCGCAAGGGCAATGTGCACGACCTCGCCATCACCAACGGCAAAGGCCCCCGCCTGCATCATTTCGCCTATTGGGTGCCGACCGCGATGAACATCCTGCATCTGTGCGATGTGATGGCCTCGAGCGGCTTCCTCAAGAACATCGAGCGCGGGCCCGGCCGCCACGGCATTTCAAATGCATTCTTCCTTTACATCCGCGACCCCGATGGCCATCGCCTGGAGCTCTACACCAGCGATTACTTCACCATGGACCACGATCACGAACCGATGCGCTGGTCGCTGAAGGATCCGCGGCGGCAAACCCTATGGGGCGCGCCCGCGCCGCGTTCCTGGTTCGAGCAGGGATCGCCGTTTCCGGGACAGGCAATTCGCGAAGCGCTGTTTGTAGCCGATGTTACCATTGCGGATTAGTATGCACGTTCGAATGTCAATCACTGCGATCAAATGGGGGTATGATGAAAAAGCTTTCGCTCATTACAGCGGCATCGATGCTGGGCCTTGCGCTGGTCATGCCGCCGATGACTGATCTTCAGGCCGCTGAACTGAAGATTTTGGCTGGCGGCTCCATGACCGGTTCGCTGAACGAACTTGGCCCTCAATTCGAGCGCGCCTCCGGCCATAAGCTTGTCATTCACTTCGATTCCACTCCCAACCTGATCAAGCAGGCCACATCGGGGGCACCATTCGACCTGGCTGTGGTGCCGGTCGATGTTTTCAAGGACGTCGCCGCGAAGGCCCGCTTCGTTCCCGGCCCCACCATCGATATCGCCCGCGTCGGCTACGGCGTCATTGTCCGGGCCGGCGCTCCGAAGCCCGACGTAAGTACGCCTGACGCGCTGAAACAGACGCTGCTCGACGCGCAATCCATTGCCTTCGTGCCGGAGAGCGCCGCTGGCGGCTACGTCCTGAAGACGTTCGACCGGCTCGGCATCAGCGAGGCGATAAAGGCCAAGACCAAGCCGCAGACGACGCCGGCCCAGATCGCTCCGGCAGTCGCCAAGGGTGAGGCCGAGCTCGGAGTGTTTCTCGTCAACGTGTTGATCGCCCCCGGCGTCGAACTGGCCGGCTCATTCCCCGCTGAACTGCAGCAGGAACTGGTTTTCACTGCCGCCGTCGCTGCGGACAGCAATGACGCAGAAGCCGCCAAAGCATTCATCACCTTTCTGACCACTCCCGCCGCCGCTGCCGTCATCAAGGCGAAGGGCATGAATCCCGGCTGAGGCGGTCCGCGCCCTGCAGACGGGATGACACTTCACGACTGCCCGTTATTGGACGATTCATGGCCTCACATCGCATCGCAACCTTTTCCGTCGACGGATCGACCAGATACGGCGCTGTGGTCGAAGGCGGGGTTGTCGATCTCTCCGCGCGCTTCGGCAGGGAATATCCGACGCTACGCGAAGCGATCGCCGCCGGCGCGCTGACAAAACTTGCCGAAGATGCCGTGCGGTGCGCGCCGGACCATGCGCTGGACGCAATCACCTGGCTGCCGCCGATCCCCGCGCCGGAGAAAATCATCTGCATCGGCGTCAACTATCCGGACCGCAACGCGGAATATAAAGACGGTCAGGACGCGCCGAAATATCCCAGCATGTTCCTGCGCACGCCGCGCTCGTTTGTTGGCCACCTGACGCCGCTGGTCCGCCCGCGCGCCTCAGTGCAGCTCGATTACGAGGGCGAAGTGGTTCTCGTCATCGGCAAGGCCGGACGGCACATCGCTGAGAGCGCGGCGCTGGATCACATCGCGGCGGTCACGCTGTGCAATGAAGGCACCATCCGCGACTGGGTCCGGCATGCGAAATTCAATGTGACGCAAGGCAAGAATTTCGACTGTAGCGGCAGCCTGGGCCCATGGCTCATTCCCTATACCGTTGAATCGCAGATCGCGGATATAAGGCTGACGACGCGGGTCAACGGCGAGACGCGACAGGACGATCGTACCGGCCGGCTGATCTTCGGCTTCCGCTACCTGATCAATTATATCTCGACGTTCACGACGCTCGTGCCCGGCGATGTCATCGTGACGGGAACGCCGACCGGCGCCGGCGCGCGGTTCGATCCACCACGTTATCTGAAGCCCGGCGATATTATCGAGGTCGAGGCTGACAATATCGGCGTGCTGCGCAACGGCGTGATCGACGAGGCCTCCTGAATTTGTTCGCGAGCGATTGGATAATGCGATGACTTCAACTTCCGGCGGCGAAGCGATCGTGGACGGTCTTGTCGCGCATGGTGTCGACACCGTGTTCGGCCTGCCCGGCGCGCAGATCTACGGCCTGTTCGACGCGTTTCAGCAGGCGCAGTTGAAGGTAATCGGCGCACGCCACGAGCAGGCCTGCGGTTACATGGCCTATGGCTATGCGCGATCCACCGGCCGGCCCGGCGTATTCAGCGTGGTGCCCGGCCCGGGCGTACTCAACGCGGGTGCGGCCTTGCTCACCGCGTTCGGATCGAACGAACCGGTGCTCTGCCTGACCGGACAGGTGCCGACGCAATACCTCGGCAAGGGCCGCGGCCATCTGCACGAGATGCCGGATCAACTCGCGACGCTCCGAACGTTCGTGAAATGGGCCGACCGTATCGAATATCCCGACGCCGCGCCGACGCTGGTCTCGCGCGCATTCCAGGAAATGATGTCGGGGCGCCGCGGGCCCGTCGCACTGGAAATGCCCTGGGATGTGTTCACGCAGCGCGCGGAAACCGGCGCATCGAAACCGTTCGATCCCTTTCCGGCGCCGCAGCCCGACACCGAACGCGTCAAGGCCGCCGCCGCATTGATCGCGGACAGCAAGACGCCGATGATTTTCGTCGGCAGCGGCGCTATTCATGCGCGTGATGAAATCCTCGAGCTTGCGGAACTGATCGACGCGCCGGTGGTGGCGTTCCGCAGCGGCCGCGGCATCGTCAGCAACGCGCATGAACTGGGGTTGACGATGGCGGCGGCCTATCGGCTCTGGCCGCAAACCGATCTCATGATCGGGATCGGTACACGCATGGAATTGCCGACGATGTTCCGCTGGCCGTTTCGTCCTGATGGCCTGAAATCCATTCGTATCGATATCGATCCGTCAGAAATGCGCCGGTTTGCGCCAGACGCCCCCGTGATTGCCGATGCGCAGGCCGGCACAAGCGAGCTCCTGACCGCGGTCAGAAAGGCCGGCTATACGAAGACGAGTGGCCGCCGCGCTGCGATCCGCGACGCCTCGGCATCGGCGCTAGAGCGGATTCAGAAGATTCAGCCGCAGATGGCGTATCTCAACATCCTGCGCGAGGTGCTGCCGCCTGACGCCATCGTCACCGACGAGTTGTCGCAGGTCGGCTTTGCCTCCTGGTACGGCTTTCCAATCTACCAACCGCGCACTTTCATTACCTCGGGTTATCAGGGCACACTCGGCTCGGGCTTTCCCACCGCGCTCGGCGCCAAAGTCGCAAATCCGGACCGGCCGGTGGTCGCGATAACCGGCGATGGCGGCTTCATGTTCGGCGTGCAGGAACTTGCCACCGCGGTTCAGTTCAACATCGGCGTGGTTGTGCTGGTCTTCAATAATAACGCCTATGGCAATGTGCGGCGCGACCAGCGCGAGCATTTCGACGGCCGCATCGTGGCGTCCGATCTGGTCAATCCGGATTTCGTCAAGCTTGCGGAATCCTTCGGCGTCGGAGCTACGCGCGTGACATCGCCCGAAACATTTCGCTCCGCGCTGGAAAAGGCGCTGGCGGACGGCGGACCCTATCTCATTGCCGTCGAAGTGCCCAAGGACTCCGAGACCAGCCCGTGGGCGTTCATTCATCCGGCGAAGCCGTAGCAGCTAGAGCTTCACCGTGCCTTGCGGAAGGTCAGATTGATGCGCTGCCGGCCCATCAAAGCGTGCTCGCCG
>Ga0208990_1000135_pt1 | contig 13708 bp, 15 predicted proteins | sample MedBloCARef_M3_FD_187854 | JGI IMG/M metagenome (GOLD analysis project Ga0208990, IMG submission 187854) | Forest soil microbial communities from El Dorado National Forest, California, USA - Mediterranean Blodgett CA Ref_M3 (SPAdes) (version 2) | ecosystem: Environmental > Terrestrial > Soil >...
TTTGCCATTGCGCTGGAGCCAGGCGGCATCGGCACCGGCTCTGGCCGCTCGATCGGCGGCGTCGATCTCGGCAGGGCGGTGCGTCTGGCCGTATCAGAGGGGCTGCTGATGAAGGGCGGCGGTCACGCCATGGCCGCCGGCGTGACGCTGCGCAAGGAAAGGCTCGCGGAATTTCGCGCCTATATGGAAAGCGCGCTCGCCCATGACGTGGCGCAGTCGCGCCATGCCAACGAGCTGTTCATCGACGGCGCCGTCAGCGCGCGCGCGGTGACGCCGGAATTGGTTGCAACGCTCAATCGCGCCGGACCCTTCGGCAGCGGCAATCCCGAGCCGGTGGTGGCGCTGCCGTCGCATCAACTGGTTTACGCCGATGAAGTGGGGCAGGCGCACTTACGCGTGCGGTTCAAATCCGGGGATGGCTCGATCGTCAACGGCATCGCGTTTCGTTCGATCGGACAAAAGCTCGGCAACGCATTAATCCAGCATCGCGGTCAGCCGTTGCACGTGGCGGGATCGCTCGCGGTCGATCGCTGGCAGGGCACCGAGCGCGTGCAGTTGCGGGTACTTGACGTCGCGGTGCCGGACCAGGGGCCGGCGGTGATACGGTAAGCGCGTCGAGTCCCGCTATCGTAGCAGCAACCGCAGTGCGCTTCCTCGCCCCGCTCTTGAGCGTGTGAATATATATCCGGCTCATCCTGAGGAGCGCGCTCTTGCGCGTGTCTCGAAGGATGGCCGCGAGTCCATACGTTCGGTCCATCCTTCGAGACGCTTGCGGAGTTTATGATCGGGCCGCGCTTCGCGCGGACCCGGTGGCAAGCTCCTCAGGATGAGGTCAGTGTTTCTTCACAGGCTCTCTTGCGGGGAGAGGTTTAGATTTGCGCGCGATCACGACCCCTGCCTTAACCGCGCCAGCACTTTCAGTCCGCCGTAACCGTCCGCCGGCAACAGCCCCATCCTGTTCTGATAATCCCTGATCGCTTTCATGGTGTCGTTGCCGACACGGCCGTCGGTACCGCCGGTATCGAAGCCCGTCTTGGTCAGACGGACCTGCATTTCCTGCACTTCGGCGAGCGTCAGCGCGCGCTCCGAGCCGGGGAACGGCTGAATGAATGGCGGCGCGCCCAAAATACGATCGCCGAGATGGCAGATCGCCAGCGCGTAGTTCATCGAGGGATTGTAGCTGCGCACCGCGTAGAAGTTGGGACCCAGCAGGAATGCCGGACCGCCTGGCATCGGCACCCACATCTGCGCGCTCGCATTCGGTTGTGGGAACGGCTGGCCGTCGGCGCGTGAGACGCCGGCGCTGGACCACGCCGCGTAGGTGCGGTTGCCGCTTGGGGCAGCGCCGGGCGCGCGCACTTCATAGCCCCAATGTTCGCCGCGGTGATATTTGCCGCGATTGACCAGAAACCGCGCGCTGGAACCGAGCGCATCGTCGGGCTTGCCGAACGGCGATACCCGGCCATCCCGGTCGTAATCCATCCCGACATTGAGCCAGACTTCCGGCATCCACTGGGTATGGCCCATCGCGCCGGCCCACGATCCCCGCATCTCCTCAGGCGTGCTCCAGCCGCGATCGACGATCTTCAAGGCATTGATCAGTTCGGTTTCCCAATAGGCGCGGCGGCGCGGTTCGTTCCAGGCGAGCGCTGCGAGCGAAGGAAATACCGGCCGCATATGGTTCTGCTGCACCAGGGGATCGCCGTATGCGGATTCGACACCCCACAGCGCCAGCAGCGTGCCGCGCTCGACGCCGAAATCCTGTTCGATCCGCGCAAACAGCGCCTCGTTCTTCTTGAGCGCTTCCTTGCCGGCAATGATGCGCCAGTCCGAGACGCGGCGATTGATGTATTGCCAGATCTGTTCGTTGAATTCCGGCTGCTTCTGCATCTGCTTGAACACGGTCATGTCCGGTTCGATGCGGCCCATCACGCGGGTATAGGTCGCGTCCGAAATGCCTTTCGCCAGCGCACGCGCGCGAAAGCCGTCGCGCCATTGATCGAAGCCGGGTGGCGCCGCGGCAAACGCGGCGATCGGATGCGCGAGCAGGGCGCTTACGCCAAAGCCGGATCGCAGCAATGCCCGGCGCGTCGGTGTTTTCAGAGAATCAGATTGTTTCATACGGGCAGTCTAGCGGCGCGGGGAGGGGCGCGGCAAAAGTCGTTACGCCCTGGAACTAGCCATCCTGCTGCAGGTCTGCGGCAATTTTGGACAGCCAGCGCCGGACCGTGGCCTGTGCCTTGGCGCCAAGCCCGGCCATCAGCCGCCGCTCCAGCGCCGTCACATGACGCCGGCATTTTTCAAGCAACGTCCCGCCGCGGCGGGTCAGCGTCCACTGCAGCACCCGGCCGTGCACCGGATGCGGCGTCTTCCGGATCGCACCGTCGCGCTCCAGGTTGCGGATGATGACGCCGACGGTCTGCGGGGTCAGCAGCGCCACCCGGGCCAGATCGGCCCCCGACAAGCCGGGATAGGCTTTCAACATGGTGAGGACGGCAAATTGCGGCGGTGTTATGCCGAGATCGGCGAGTGCCCGTTCCAGCGTCAGCCGCGTTGCGGCCTGGGCCTGCCGCAAGAGATAGGCGAGGTAGCCTTTTTCGCCGCGCTTGCCGCGGCTGGACGGCGGCGGGCGGACGCCGGCGAGAGCAGGATTTGGGACGGATTTTTTTCGGCTTCGGGCGGATTTTTTTGCAACGGCAAATTTTCGCCTTTTTGGCATTTTTCGAGTCGATCGCGATTTTGCCGAAGTCCCGATCTTGCGCATCATATCAGTGCTCTTATAAAATATCAGAACACTTATAACATGAGCGGTAAAGATGTCACATGCCCGCAGCGAATGGGAAAGACTTCAAGGCATTGGCTGTTCGTGCGGCGTCCTCGTAAGGATCAGTTGTCGCTGCCTTCCTGGTTGCTGGGAAGGATCAAATCTGGCGGCAGCGCGTGCGCTACGGCAGGCGACGGAACGATGTCGGGCCCGATCTCGCGCCCACGTCGGCGGATAAAGCGCTCATAGGCCGAGGCCAACGTCACGTAGGGATTGACCCAGAGCCAGCCCTCGCGCGTGAACACCTGCACATCGAAGTGCAAATGGCGGCTGGTGCCGTTGGGGTGGTCCAGGTAATTTGAAACTACGCCGATTTTCTCGCCTTCCTCGACGTGACGTCCGTTCAGAACGCCGTCGGCATCCATGCTCGCCGGATTCATATGCATGTAGCGAAAGCGGATATGCTCGTTGCGGGTGTTGATCTGCAGCGTCGCCGCCTGCTGTGTCCGCGAGCGGATCAGCACACCGTCGCGGACAGCAACGATCACCTGCCGGTTGGGCTCGCAGCGGTCGGCGCCTTCGCTGCGTGGCGAACACGGCGCGGGGCGGATATCCTGTCCCTGATGCCCAAAACCGCCGGGGCATTGTCCGACCCCAAAACTGCGAGCTTCGCAAAAGTTATCCTGCCACGGATAGCGGGTATTTCCGCCAACCGACTCCTCCGGCATTAACAATTTGTCGTTCGATCTGCGGTTTCGAAATGATTGCGAGTGGACGAAAGCGGGCGGCTTTTCCAGCGGAAATCGAATTTGCGAATAAGCGGTGAAGTCAGTGCGGCCGCCCTGTTTGCGAAAACCGCTGTCGGTGATGATGTCGCCTGCGGGGCGATAGGTGAAATCAGAAGACTTCTCCCCCGGCCGCTCGGCAATCCCAGAGGGAATATCCATTGGCGGTCGCGAGGGTTGGCCGCCGGCGATGCGCAGCGCTTTCAGGAAGCGCTCGGCAACGGGATAGGCCTCGCGGCAGGCAAGCCGCAGCGCGCGGGGGGTACTGTCGAGACACTGGATCGATACGACATAGGGAACACCGAAGCGCGTGAAGGCATAACGTACATACCCTTCGCGGATGAAACGGCGCAGGTCGGGGAATTGTGCCGATAATGCCTTGACCGGTTCGCCCTTGCCGCCGAGGGGATCCCTGATGTCGTAGGTCAGGATCGAGCCGGTGATCTGCACCTCGACAGGTTTGGCAAAGGTTCGCTGCGGCATGCCGTCGCCGGCGCCGGGCTCGAGTGAAAACACTGCGTCGTAACCGGCCGGGCCGGCGTCCAACAGGTCAGCGGGACGGAAGTCGGCCTGATAGCGCGACAGCGAGAGGCTCGCCGGCGCGCCGTTCAATCGTGCGTCAAGAAATGCCGCGGTATCGAACGGCAGCAGCACCGGCACCGGGCTGCGCCCGATACCGGCGAAGATCTGCGAAGTCACCGCGTTCAGTTGCACCAGCGCCGGCGTCGAACGCGGATCGAAGGCAGGGAGCCGCCGCTGGCCCGAGAACGTGAAGGCGGACGCGACAGCCGGCTGCGTATTGATTTCGGATCGGAGCTGATCGAGAACGGAGCGCCATTCGACGCGGACGGCCGAGATCGCAGGTGTTCTGAATTCGTCTGCTGGAAGGACAGCCGTGCCGGCAAGGAGCAAGGAAAAAGATGCCAGCAAATGCGTGGCAAACCGGACAGCCTTCGTACCCAATGCGTCGCCCCCCGGCGCCAATGCGTGCCCTGTCGCTTAATCCTTTGCGCGCTCGACGTAAGATCCGTCTTCGGTCATGACCACGATCCGCGTACCGGTGCCGATATGCGGCGGCACGGCGGTGCGCACGCCATTGGAGAGGATAGCAGGCTTGTACGATGAGGAAGCGGTCTGACCCTTGGTGACCGGCTCGGTTTCCACCACTTCCAGCGTCGCGCGCTGCGGCATCTGAATCGCGACCGGAATAACGTCGTGAAGCGAAAGCTTGACGGTCATGTTTTCCTGCAAATACGGCGCGGCGGCGCCGACGACATCCTTCGGCACCTGGATCTGATCGTAGGTGTCGGTATTCATGAAGTGAAAGCCGTCGGCATCCTCGTAGAGATAGTTGAAGTTGTGATCCTCGATGGTCGCCTTCTCCACCTGGTCGGTGGTCTTGTAGCGCTCGGAAATCTTTACCCCGTCGCTGATTCGGCGCATTTCGATCTGGCTGACCGGTGTTCCCTTGCCGGGATGGATGTTCTCGGCGGTCAGAACCACGTAAAGCTTGCCGTCTTGCTCGATAACGTTGCCCTTGCGAATAGAACTGGCGATGACTTTCAAAGCTGATTTTCCTGATATTCTGGCCCGGGACCGATCAGGACATGGGCGTCCCGGGGCCAGCGAAGCGGTTTCGGGCTGCAACATACTGATTTTGTCGATCTATGCCAGCGTTTTACGGGCTCAAAAGGCGGCTCGTTGATGGCCGAAAACGATCAGCTCTCGCCGTGGTGGTCGGCCGGGAGGCACGCCGATATCAGGCCGTTTTTGATGGCGCGGAGCGCTATTGCCAAGACTATCAGGGCATGGTTCGACCAGCAGGGTTTTGCCGAGGTCGAAACCGGAATTTTGCAGGTTTCACCCGGGAATGAGATCCACCTGCATGCGCCACGCGCTGAACTTACGCGTCCCGATGGCGCGCGCGCGACACGCTATCTCCGGACCTCGCCGGAATTCGCCTGCAAGAAATTGCTGGCCGCCGGTGAAGCGAAGATTTTCGAATTTGCGCGGGTGTTTCGCGACCGGGAGCGCGGCGATCTGCATCTTCCCGAATTCACCATGCTGGAATGGTACCGCGCCAACGCGACCTACGATGCTGTCATGGCCGACAGCGTGGTCGTCATCGCCCATGCCGCGCAGGCAACCGGCATCGGGCGATTTTCGTTTCGCGGAAAGGTTGCCGATCCATTTGCCGAGCCGGAGCTGTTGACTGTGGCGGCAGCGTTTGAGCGCTTTGCCGGAATCGATCTTCTTGCCACCATTGCGGATGGAAAAGGCGATCGCGCTGCACTGGCGGCAGCGGCAAAGGCGCGGGTTCGGATCACCGATGACGACACCTGGTCGGACATTTTCAGCAAGGTATTGGTCGAGCACATCGAACCAAATCTGGGGCAGGGGCGTTTGACGGTATTGTTTGAATATCCGGTTCCCGAAGCGGCGCTGGCGCGTGCAAAACAATCCGACCCGCGCGTCGCCGAACGCTTCGAGGTCTATGCCTGCGGCGTCGAGCTCGCGAACGGATTTGGCGAATTGACCGATGCGCGGGAACAGCGCCTTCGCTTCAGTCAGGCCATGGACGAAAAGCAGCGGCGCTACGGCGAGCGCTATCCGCTCGATGAGGATTTTCTCGACGCGGTCGCCGAGATGCCGGAAGCAAGCGGCGTCGCGCTCGGTTTCGACCGTCTGGTGATGCTGGCCAGCGGTGCGCTCAGGATCGATCAGGTGGTATGGACGCCGCCGGCGGGTGACGCATGAACAAGATCAATCTTAAGTCAGCCGCTACTTTGCGTGAGCCCGCCGAGCTGGTCGCCCACGGCCTTGCCTCTGCCGCGGCGCTTCCCGATTTGGAAAAGGTCGCGGCGCGCTATGCGGTGGCGGTGACCACAGATATGGCCGCGCTGATCGATCCTGATGATCCCGCCGATCCGATCGCGCAACAGTTCATTCCAAGCGCCGAGGAATTGGTGAGCCAGCCGGGCGAGAGCGCCGATCCGATCGGCGATCACGCGCATTCGCCGGTCGCCGGCATCGTGCATCGCTATCCCGATCGGGTGCTGTTCAAGCTGGTTCACGTTTGCGCGGTATATTGCCGTTTCTGTTTTCGCCGTGAAATGGTCGGGCCGGGCAAGGCCACCGCGCTCTCGCATGACGCTTATCAAGCAGCGCTCGATTATATCCGTGCGCATTCGGAAATTTGGGAAGTCATCCTGACCGGCGGCGATCCCCTGATGCTGTCGCCGCGCCGGCTTGCCGAAATCATGACGGACCTCGCCGCCATCGATCACGTCCGGATCATCCGGATTCACACCCGCGTACCGGTTGCCGATCCCGCGCGCATCAGCCCCGAGATGGTCGCTGCGTTGAAGGTCAAGGGCGCGACGACCTGGGTTGCACTGCACGCCAATCATGTCAGGGAATTGACCGACGGTGCGCGCGCCGCGTGCGCCGACATCATCGACGCCGGGATTCCGATGGTGAGCCAGTCGGTGCTGCTGCGCGGCGTCAATGACAACGCCGCGACACTGGAAGCGCTGATGCGCGCCTTTGTCGAATGCCGGATCAAGCCCTATTACCTGCATCACGGGGATCTCGCGCCCGGCACGGCGCATCTGCGCACAACGCTGGCGCAGGGGCAGGAACTGATGCGGGCATTGCGGGGGAGGGTCTCCGGACTATGCCAGCCGGATTACGTGCTCGATATTCCCGGCGGCCACGGCAAGGCGCCGGTCGGTCCGAATTATCTGTCGCAGGAAAATTCTTTTTCCCAAGAGCGTGAACAGCATGCGGAAACGCGCTATCGTGTCGTCGACTATTGCGGTGACGTTCATCTCTATCCTCCGAAGCCGTGATTGACAGATGACAGGCGGAGGAGGCGCAGAGCCGGAGCCGCCGGACGACCAAGGCAATCGCAACCTCGAGAATGCGATGATACTTGGATTCTTTGTCGTGCTGGTGGCGGCGGGAATCTGGTTGCTTGGAACCATGGCCGATATCCGAAAGGTTCAGGACTGCGCCGCCCAGGGACGCCGGAATTGTGCAACGATCGAGGTTCCCGATCGGGCGCGATAGATGCATTTCTCTGAAATGGGAGAAGCCAGATGCGAAAGTTGTTCACGGCAAAGTTGTTCACGACATTGGCGCTACTGCTCCTGGTTGGCGGTCCGGCTGCGATGGCGCAGACAGGAAGCAATACGGGAACATCGGGCGCTGCAAATCAGCCACGGTCGTCGTTTCCCGAAGCCCCGATCGGTCACCGGCAGCCGCGCGCCGATCAGGTGCCGCCGGAGAAAAATTTGAGCGATCCGAACAATCCAGTGAACAAAGAAGACGCAGCCCTCGACCGCAAGATCAAGAGCATTTGCCGCGGCTGTTGAACACTAACGCGTATTCCGCAAAGGCATGCCCTCGAGTTGATCCGAGGGGATACCGGCTTTGCGAGCAGAATACGCGCAAAGTTATGTCAGCCCCTGCGCGCGGCGAGAGCCACTCCGATTAGCGATGCGCCGCCGAACAAGAGATTGATGCCGACCAGAAGTCCGATCGCCCATTCCGCGGAGCCCGGAAGCCCGGTGATGATCATGCCGGCAATCAGGATGTCCAATATGCCGGCGAACAGTAACCATGACCACCGCTCCGACAATTCGCGGCGATGCTCCAACGCATACATGATGGTGGCGACGCCTTCGGCTAGGAAATAGGCGCCGACCACGATGGTGAGGGTCAGCGTGCCCTGCACCGGTTTCGCCAGTAGGATGATGCCGGCGCCAACCGCCAGCGCCGCCGAAATCAGCGACCACCAGAAGCCCGGCATCTGCCGGGCCCAGAACGTCAGCGCCAGGCCGGCGATGCCGCTGATCAGAAACATCCAGCCCAGAAAAATGGTGACGGCAAGGCTCGCAAGAGGCGGCACGATCATTGCCGCGAGCCCCAAGATCACGAGCAGGATGCCTTCAATCAAAAAGGCCTTCCAATGCTCGCGTACCGCGGCGCTCATTTCGGATTGCAGTTTGGTGATGTCCTGGGGAAGGGTCATGGAAAATCTCCCAATGCCAGCAGCGCAGGATGACGCCCCAAGCGGCAGTATAGCTTGCGCCAACGCCGCCGGGTCAAATTTGTTCGCTGACACGGGCTTGAGTGGGACGGTGCTGTTCTAGCCCCGACCAGGCGCGGACGAAAAGCCTTGCGACGTGGTGCGGATCCGGTTGCGACCGAGAATATAGATCGCCGTGGTGGCCACCAGCAGGGCGCTGCCGATCAAAATGGACACCAGACCGACAGGGACGAGAACGAGCGCCATGTTGCGTTCGGGATTTAACAGCCAGTGGTGGATCGATGTCAGCACAAAGGCCAAACCGGCAAATCCGGCGCCACCGCCCACCACCAACAACGCCCACATTCGTCGCAGCTGGCTCAGCCGCTCGCGGGCGATTTCGGTGCGTGGCGCGTGATGACGGCCAACGCGCCGCACCAGGCGAACGGCAAATGCGATTGAGCTAAATCCGATCAACACGCTCGCCGATCCAAGCATGAGTCGGGTGGATGCATCGATGTCCAGGTTTTTCTGCAGGGTCAGCAATGGAAAATCGAAACCCGCGTGCAGCGCGAGTGGCGCAAACAGCATCAGAATAAGACTTGAGATGCGCGCCCAGTCGCGGTGGAGCCGGTGCGCGCCAAGCGCAGTGCCGGAGCGCGCGATCGCAAGATAGGCGCCGGCGATGATGCCGAGCGCGCCGTGGAACGGCACGGTCAGAACGCTGCGCAACACTGCCAGCGATCGCCAGATCTCCGGATGCTGCACGAGATAAGCGAGGTTCTCGTAAGCCGCAAAGCCGAGCCCCGCCGCCGCACCATAGATCACGGTGTCCATCGGATCCGCGAAAGGTCGGCGCCGTGCCGCAACCGCGACGATGACGAGAATCTTGACGGTTTCCTCGGGCGCCGCGACCCCGAATATCGAATGCAGAGCCTGCGCAAGCCAGGGGTTCTCGAAGGCCGCCGATATCGACGCAAACGGCGCACGTGCCACCCCCAGCAGCGAAATGCTGGCGGCGCCGAGGAGAAACGCGGTCCAGACCTTGGAGGGCGGTCCAGGGTGCTCGCCCGCGGCGATCACAAGCCACAATATCAGCAGCGCAGGTGCCACCGCTGCGGTGCCGATGACGGTTGGAAGGGATTCAAGGACATTCATCAGTGTGGCAAATATGCCGTTTTTTTGCTTTATCTACCGTTGAAAACGCGCAGGAGTGCGACCGCAAGCCTCGGGCAACAGCCCGGAACTCGCGGCTTCCCAAGGCAACAACCGCTTAGCAACCGCGGCAGATATTCTTCAGCCGCGCATTCATCACCGCGTCTTCAGCGCTGATCGAATCCACGTATTTTGCCGTGTCGACTTTCGAAGCTGGAGCCTGCGGCTTTGCGGCTGCGGATGATGCAGGGAGCGGAGCGGCCCGATCGTAGCAGGCCAACCTCTGACCAGGGTCCGGTATCGATTTGCATTCCGGCGTCTGGGCGATCGCGGTTTGGGATAGCGCGCAAATTGCGACGAGTACGGCGAAGAATCTCATTTCAACCCCTTTTGTGGCCAACGGAACAGGTCATAAAATGTTTGCGCTCTATAGAGCGCGATCCGCAAAAGTGGAAGCCGGTTTTGCCGGGACAAACGCCTTCGTTTGTCCCGAGATCGCGCTCTAATCTTTTGAAAGAGCGCATGATCTTTTCGCCAAACCGCTCACACTTCGGCGGATCATGCGCTAGGAACCGCGAGCATTCAGTCATACAAAGTGTTTGCCAGATTCCTGCAGCAAAATGCACGCAATCGCGCGTCCTGTCCATCGGTGAATTCGGAGCGCGGGCTCTTGGTGTCTGTCGGTTGAACCATGACCGCAGAGGAAAACAGGATGAGAGCAGCTGCTCTAAGGATCGTCGAGTGCACGGAAATCTGCCGCCAACCCCTTTCACAATCAGCTGACAGCCACTGTTACCTCGACCGTTCGTCAATATGTTTGGCCTATGCGCGCGCTAGAGCCCACGCACACTGAGCGCTGCTGCAGCGGTGAGTTCGCACCTTATTGCATTCCGGTCGCGACGAGTGCTTGCAAGCCGCACAACTTTAAAATGGAGTTTAATATGTTGGCGCCCACGAAACAGGCCTCGATCGCAATTGCAGTGACGCTTGCGCTTAGTATGCCTCTGGCTCCGGCCTTTTCTGCCTCTGCTCCGTCCACTGCAGCAATGCAGAACCAGGCCGCTCCTGCGTTACGGAGTGGCAGTCTTGTTCGGCTGCGTTCAGGAGGGCCATTGATGACCGTCTCTCGTATGGAGGGCGATCAGGTGAATTGCGTTTGGTACGACTGGGATGGCCAGATGGCGTCTGGAAGTTTCCCCATCGACGTGCTCCAGATGGAATAACAGCGCGTTTCCGAGGATCATCTCCATTCAAGTTAACTGAGACGTTCCATCGCTCTCAACGGAAAGCCGAAAGTCTTGCTGCGCCGGAGTGCACTCGTGGACTTGGCGTTGCTGTCATTTCCACTTCGCCCTCAGCGCCGGTCCGGCCGGACACCATCGCAAGACGGCAAGCCCAAGGTGTCACGAAGCAAGGCGACGGAGCCCTTTCCAAAATCTTGAAAACTGAGAAGCGTGTCGTCTGATATTTCGCGCACGTCGCCGACGGTCCTTAGGCCTGCGGCGTCCAACACATTTCGAATTCTTGTAGGAAACCGAACGCGCTCGATTGGCGTGTCGTCCGGCAGTTCTGGCGTAGGGTCGAGTTCGCTCATCTTTTCAACTCCGCCCCGTGTTTCCTTATGAGCCAGCTTCCTCATCGTTGAAAGGTCTTCGCAGGGCCGGGTCCGCTCGATTTCTCAACTTGTGATCCTCCGCCGCGATTCCAAGCTCCAGAAAAAAGAGAATAAATCCATTTCGGAGTTTGCAACGCCGAAAAAGTTCATATGTTCCGCTGCAGGAGCTCTGGCGTGATATGGAGACTTGAAGCCTCGCTGAAGTGCAGATCGCCCGCCGGTGCATATGATCAGGCCTGGCCTGAGGCTGTGGGAAGGTGCCTTGCGTCCCCATTGGCATGCCCAGCATTTACCGAGCGGCCACGAGGGAGGCCGCTGTTCCGGTAAATGTGAAGGCCCGGATACTCAATACTCTCGCCGGGTCCCGTCTCAGTTGGCGGCGGTCTGTTTCGTGTCCAGCCCCACCAAGCGCCATCGCGACGGAGCACCGCTGCCAACCACCCATCCCGGCGTTGCACGCTGAAAATTGCTCGCAGCTAAAAGCCGATAAGAGCCAGAGCAACCCAGCTGATGGCAAAGGCCAATGGTACGCTGGCCGCGATCGAAACAATAAGCCTGATCATTTGACCGCTCGCGGCAACCGGTCCTGCTCCGCGCCGCTAACAGTGGCGGGGCGGCTGGATGAGGAATTCCAAGGACACGCAAACAGCTGTCGGAGCGGATCAGGACCATTTGGCGCGTGCGCTCTGCCCGATGTCTTTGAGCTTTGGTGGCCGTCGGTGTTCACGCCTGTATTGGGACGATGCTCGTCGCGTGAAGCGGCTAGTTCCGCTTTGCAAACCTGTTCGTTCGGCTGAGATCTATTTAGATGATCTGACGTCATTTATTTTCTCAAGGTGCCGATCGTAGGGCAATGTCCGGTTCAATCAGGCTAGCGCTTCCGCGTGCCGTGGCAACGAACGGGCTGATTAGGCTTGATGCCGGCGCTGCAGTCGCGGGTCCTGTTCGCAATCACTTGAACTGCGGAATCGCCGGGGCGGTTATGCTCGGCTGCGGTAGCGGGGCTACCCTGGAAGCGTTTCCGACCCCGCTCGGATCGACCACTACGTTGTTCATTCCACCAGCATTTGCCGGGCCTCGCGCAATACCACTGATTGGCACATTTCCCGTTGCCGCCGAGCCTGCGGGTCGCGCAAATCCGGCCGAGCCTCCTTGTTGCGCGAATGAAGCGGCAGGGGCGGCCAAGACCAAGGACAATGCGAAAGCGATTTTTACCGTGGTGTTCGGCATGGGAAAGCTCCACTAAGATTCACTAGAAAGCCGAATGCGTGAAGCCGATGTAGGTTCGCGATCCGCCGACACCATTAAATTGAAATTTAGAAAAGCATTCGGTGCGGACGTTCGAGCGGGAAAATATTTGCTGCAAAGTAGGTGAGCGGGGAACGGGCGCCGGTTCACGCCGGCGGGTTTTTTGTCATCGATCGCGCGCCGGCGTCCCTACTTAGTGTCTTTGCGCGAGAGATCGAACACCCGCTCAACGTGACGGTTGATCGCCTGTAGTGTAGCGACGCGCGCGAACTCGACCGGGCCGACTTGCTCGGCCGCCTTCGTTATAATGTCCGACGCCGTCAGGACCTCCGGCAGGTTGCAATCGGCTTTGGGGATAATCTTGGCGAGGTGCGCAATAGCCTCGCGCAGGGTCGCCAAGTTGGTGCCATCGTCCAGCACAATCGGCTCGGCAAACCGCTCATCCCAAGACACAATGCAACTCCGCAATAGAACCGGGAATTCAACATACGGGCTCGCAATTGGTTGGGCCATCGCCCCATTGGGGGGTCTATGGGTGTAACACCATCCGCGTGGCTTGAGATCACACCCTACGTTTGGGTGCACCCGGACAACGAGAGGTGATCCGGCTCGCAATTCGCATGCCTAGGGACATAAGCCGTAGGCCTGTAGCCCCTCCGTTCTACGGAGCGAACAAACCGGCGGCGCGCGCCAGAGCATTTCAGCACGTCGATCCGCAAAGTGGAGCCCGTCGGCGGCGACGTCGTCAGGATCTACTTTGCCCTCGAGCGCAACGGTGCGTGGGACGATGTATTCACCGTGTTGATGCCGAGCGCGTCGATTCCGGACGCCCTCGGATTTGCAGTAACGTCCGCGCGCGAAATAAAACTCGAGGCCGCAGCGGTAGCGCAGACCACTCACTAGGTTCGGCCCGCGTCACGTACCGTGAGAGACGACAGCCCCGTTGGTTCACGCCGGCGGGTTTTTCTTTACCGCCTATAAAGGATGGGCGCCCACTCTGCAGGTGACCTTCTGGTGGTCAACACTGTGGCAAGTCGAAAGCCGTCACCGCTCTCAACCCGGTGGCGGCTTTTTCACGAAGATGCTTCTTGAATGCCGAGAAATCCCTG
>Ga0208990_1000136_pt1 | contig 13662 bp, 11 predicted proteins | sample MedBloCARef_M3_FD_187854 | JGI IMG/M metagenome (GOLD analysis project Ga0208990, IMG submission 187854) | Forest soil microbial communities from El Dorado National Forest, California, USA - Mediterranean Blodgett CA Ref_M3 (SPAdes) (version 2) | ecosystem: Environmental > Terrestrial > Soil >...
ACGAAGCCGCGGCTGGGGTCGTTTCTTACTTCATCCTCGATGACTCCCGCCAGTGTCGCGCCGCGCCAGGAATAGACCGGCTTGTCGAAGATTCCCCAGACGAAACCGATGATCTGGTGGCAATAGTTCCGCCCCACTTGGCCCGAGGAATTGGCGAGGCCCTGCGGGAATTTCGAGGAGTCCGAAAGCAGCAGGAGGCGCGGCGTCTCGATGCCGTTGCCCGCAATGCAGACAATGCGCGCCTTCTGTTGTTGTTCCCGGCCCTGGCCGTCCCGGTAGACCACCGAGTTGACACGCCCCTCGGTCCCATGCTCGATCCTCGTGGCCATGCACTCGATCCGCAAGTCCAGGTTGCCGGTCGCCTCGGCGCGCGGAATATCCGTGTACAGCGTGCTCCACTTCGCGCCCATCTTGCACCCTTGGACGCAGAAGCCCTGTTGGATGCACATGCCCCGTCCGTCATGGGCGCGCGAATTGATTGCCAGATGGCCCGTGTGCACACGCTTGTAGCCCAGCTTCTTCGCCCCCGCATACATGACCTTGAAATTATTTGAGGCAGGCAAGCCGGGCATGTCATTGCGCCGCGTCACGCCAAGCCGACGCTCCGCCAGCAAGTAGTAGGTCTTGAGTTCCTCATAGGAGATCGGCCAGTCGATCAGCGAAGTGCCGCGGATGTTGCCGTAGGTACTCTTTGCGCGCAGCTCCCAGGGTTCGAGCCGTGGCGTCGCTCCTGTCCAGTGCACCGTCGTTCCGCCGACGGTTTTGCAGTGCCACGCGGGCAGGGTAGGGAAGTTCTTCGCCACGCCCCAGTTGCCACTCTGCGTCCGCGCATCGAGCCAGGTCAGTTGGAGGAAGGCTTCTCCGGGGATCTGCGAAAAGTTTGCCGTCGACTGGCGTTTCCCGGCCTCGAGTACCACTACTTTGATTCCCCTGCGGGTCAGCTCGTGCGCCAGCGTCCCGCCCCCGGCGCCGGATCCAATGATGACCACCGCGCTTTCGTCTTGAAACTCGATGCGGGCCATGTCTTTCCTCTCCACTCGTTACGCGCCAGTCGGCAGCGGACCGCTGTCCTCGGCCGGTACATCTGGCAACCAGCGCAGGTCATTGAATCCGCGGAAAAGATAACCGCCTTTGGAGAACGCTTCGCCTTCATATCCGAAGTAGGCATACGCGATGGAGCTGGAGTAAAGGACCTGCAGCGTCTTCAGGCGCATCGTTTGGAAGAACGCGGAGGACTCAATCTTCTTTAATGCCTCGACCCGTTCGCTCTCTGGGCTCCCCGCGAAATCTGCCCCAAGCGCTGCCAGGCCTTCTTTGACCAGCTTGCGCGTGTTCGCATCCTTGCCTGCATCGCCGTCCACCGCCTGGATGACCAGCGCATAAGCAGCGTCATCCAGCTTGTCGTGCGGCGCAATCGTGCGTGCCATGCTCACGAGCGCGGCCCCCTCGGAGCTGGTGAGGGCCGTCAGGTCCACGGCCCACTCGCGCCCCGGCGCGATCAGGGCCAGCGGACTTCCTGCAACTACGCATCCCGTCAACAGCCCGGACGTGGTCTTCAGGAGTTCTCGACGGTTCAGGGTCACGAGCTGGTCCATGAGTTCTCCTTCTGCATGGAGCAATCATTATGCGTGCGGCATACTCATTACGAGAAAAAAACAGTATGAAATTTGCAGCCGACGGCATTCACATCGGGTTTTTGCCATGCTACGCATACCAGCAACCAGTGCCTCAGCGTACACCAAGATTGCACGAGCAACGAAGAAAAGGAATCAAGCGTCTGCGCGAAAATCGGATGCGACCTCACTGACAGCTTTAGGCGATCAGAAGCTGCTGATGTCTACGGCTCTGAAGATGGCGCGACGGAAGGCCGTTTGATCGCGGGCCGACCACGAGATCGCGATGAAATGCAATATTATACTCGTGGGTGACGCACTTATTTCAACCATAGCTGCTTTTTCCCCGTGGCGAATCTGAACCAGAACGCAACTGAAAACTCATTCTGTTGCGCCTTCCGGGCCTCAAGCCCATTACCTCAATGGACCTGGTCTCTGCTTGTGACTGCAAGAACGCCGCCGTGCGGTCCCATGCACATGCTCAAGAATCGGAGGACATAGAACTTGCTGTTGTCTGGTTTGGGCGTTTCGTCCTAGGATGTTAGATCAGGGGCAACGATGCTCGAGCACATCTTGGCCGCAACCACGATTGGCGCGTTGAAGACCGAAGTCCGAGAGTACTCATTTGCGGCAGCCCCGCCCGACGGAGGCATTCTGCGAGTGGAAGCGCCTGGCGTTTCCGGCAACGATTGGCAGGGGTACCAGGCTGATCGACCTGTGCGGATTATGTGTCGCGAAATCGTCGGCCGGATTTACCGAATCGGACCAACTGCCGCTCGATTCGGTCTGGCGAACGTGGTCCTGGCTGTGCGGTCCGTCGGCGGGCAGGGCGCGCCCGGAGCCGTTCAGGTTATGATCTTGTCATGGAACTGAACGCGCAAAGTGGAGCGTCCCGAAGTGAAGTGAACCCGGCGCACATTGTACCCGTGACGAACTTTTCGGCGGATACTCTGTGGAGCATCATTGCGCACATGGAGGTTTCCACTGATTTTGAGCATCTGGTCTACCGCGAGGCCGAACTGGATGCCATTTGGTCTATCACCGGATTCTTTCTGGTGAACGAGCCGGATTCGAACCAGCGCGAAGCGGTAAGTCGACTGCACACAGGCGCTCATAAGGCGCATGACCTCGTAGCGGACCGCCGCCCTGCGGAAGCAGCCATGGTTCTGCGAGCCTTTCTCTAATTGGAAACTGGATGGTGAAGTCATGCTTTCAAGAGACGAGAATGAGCTGCTGACTCAGACCAATTCGGGGACTCCCGCTGGGGAGTACTTCCGCCGATTTTGGCTGCCTGCGTTGCTGCCGTCGGAGGTGCCGACTCCCGACTGTCCCCCGGTTCGCGTCCGGCTATTAGGGGAAGACCTGGTAGCGTTCCGCGACACGAACGGTCAGGTAGGGCTGCTGGAGGAGGCCTGTGCGCACCGGCGAGCCAGCCTTTTTTGGGGACGCAACGAAGAGTGTGGCTTGAGGTGCGTGTATCACGGCTGGAAATTCGACGTGAACGGCATCTGCGTGGACATGCCGAATGAACCGCAGGAGTACCGATTTGAAAACAAAGTGCGCACAGTGGCGTATCCCACTCGCGAGTACGGGGGGCTGGTCTGGGTCTATATGGGTCCTCCAGAACACCAGCCCGAATTGCCTAAGCTGGAGTGGGCGCGCGTTCCGGAGAGTCACCGCTACATTTCCAAACGTTTGCAAGAAACAAATTACCTGCAGGCCATTGAGGGCGGGATCGACTCCAGCCATTCCAATTTTCTTCACGCCAGCTTGGAGGCGTTCCGCCTGACCGATTCCTACGTCGAGAAAGTGAAAAACAGCAACAATCTGCGAGCGAAATATCATTTGCTGGATAAGGCCCCTTGGTTCACTGTAAAGAAGACGGACTACGGCCTGGTCATTGCTGTGCGCAGGAAAGCCGAAGAAGACCGCTATTATTGGCGATTGACTCAGTTTCTGGTTCCCAGCCACACCATGATCCCCTATCAAGCGGGCCACTCGATCCACGGGCACTGCTGGGTGCCGCGTGATGACCAGACTTGCTGGGTCTGGACGATGAGTTGGAATCCCGACGCGCCTCTTTCCCATGAAGATCTGGAGACAATACGCGATGAGACCTTCGTGCATGCGCGGGTCGATCCCGTCACTTTCAAGCCCGTCCGTAATAAGGATAATAATTACATGGTTGACCGCGAGCAGCAGCGGACCTCCACGATGACCGGCATCCACGGCTTCGCTTCCCAGGATCAGGCGATTCAGGAAAGCATGTCGCCAATCGTCGACCGGACCCGAGAACGCCTGGGCACGAGCGACACGGCAATTATCGCCATGCGCCGCCTGCTTCTCCAGGAGATGCGGGAACTCGCACAAGCGCACGAACCGTTCGCCGCTCAGCATGGCGACGTCTACTGGGTTCGTTCCGCCTCCCTGCTCTTGAAGCGAGATGTCGAGTTCGATAAAGGCGCGCGGGAGCTGATGAAGGCCGAGGTCTAGGTGAACGCGGAATCGACACTTCGTGAAGGGCTGGTTCAGGCATGCAGAGTTCTCTACGCCGTCAAAGCTGCGGGAGACGGTTTGGGTGGTCATCTGAGCGCCCGGCTCGACGAGCAACTCATTCTCATCAAACCGCGGCCGGTCAGCTGGTGGCGATTGAAGCCTGAGGACTTGATCGTCATCGACTTCAACGGTAAGCGTGTGGACGGACCCGCAAGTGAGCACAGCGCCGTACGCGAATGGCCGATTCATGCACAAATCTATCGGGCACGGCCGGATGTCGGGTGTGTATTGCATGCTCACCCCGTCGCCTCAACCCTCATGGCCACGCTGAACATCGAAGTAGAGCCGTTGGATCAGGACTGCGCGGCATTCGTTGGCAAGCTTCCGGTGCTCGACAACGGCGCCGTGAGTATTTCCACGCCAGAGCTGGGAGATGCGGTTGCCCGCGCTCTGGGGAAGATAGGAGCCTTACTGCTGAAGAATCATGGCAGTATTGTGACCGGAAGGGACATCGCAGGCGTCTGCGTTACGGCACACAGGCTGGAGAAGGTCGCGGAGACGATGTTACGCGCGGCTTCTATTGCGAGATTGCCTGCAATGTCGCCGGAAGCCAAGGCGGCCGTTCTCCGGGCCAGAGAAGCAGTGGAAACTGCGTTGCGCGGCGGTTTGGATCAGGAGCGCTGGCTAATGTTGCAAGACTACTACTTCGATACCTGAAGCCGAAATCTCTGACCGCCAGCAAGCGGCCTTTTCCCGGTATAAAATTCGAGTAGTGGGTGAGTTACCGATAATCGTTTTTACCACTGAGAGACCCTTTGGTGCCAGAGTCCATACGATGTACTGAGAATCGCTCTTCGGCGAGAAGAATCACGTGACAGTTGAACGGTGGGCCAACTACAAATTCGTGGCGGTCCTGTCCTCGGCAGGGTTTCTCTCAGGCCTCATTACCGCTGCCGTCGTTTTTCCTTCTGGTAAAGACGGTGTGTTCATTTGGGGCGGCGTGTTTGGGGTATCTATGGCTATTGCCCTTGCGGTGTGCGGTGTGTTGCCGGGACTATGGAAGGCATTTCTCTTTCCCGTCGCAGCAGCCGTTGCGTTCTTTCTTTCGTGGTTTGCAGCAGGTTTAGTTGATTATGGCCTTTCCGCAGAACATTTTTCTATGAGCACCACGACTTTTTATCTTATCGGAATGTTCGCAGGAGGTATCGTGGGCGGATTCACTGTTCTCGGCATGATCTCAATCCTAGTCCATCCTAAACTAGGCATCCGAACCCTTGCAGTGAAGGCTGTTACCGGGTCTCTGGTTGGCGGCATTTTAGGCGTAATCGGATGGTTGCTTGGGCCGTCTTTGGGCATGGCCATTTGGTCTGGCGTCCATGGTCTGGGTCTTACCGCACCAACAGAAACATTTCAGAGTGCTCTCACGGAGACATGCCATCTTTATTCGCTATTCGTTGTATGGCAGACCGGCATGGCACTAGTGCTGGCTATCATGCTGTGGCCCTACAACGCAAGAAGCCGCGATGTTAGTCCAAACGGCGTTGACGTCTGAGAGGCAGCACCAACAGAGACAACCACGCCCAAGTTCGCTTCTCGGAAACTGCCCTACGACCAAAATTCCGTAGCGGCCCAACTAGTAAGGGCTGCCCGCAGCTTACACCCCTTGATCTTTCCCAATGCGTTACCGAATCCCAATCAGCGGCCAGTAGAATGGAACAATCAGGAGAAGCACCACCGATTCGACTACCGTCAGACAGAATCCCACTCTCAGCAGGTCCGTTGCTTTGAAGTACCCATAGGAGTAGCCAGCTACCATCACACCCGACTGATAAACGAAGATCTTGCCGCCAGCGGCGAAGGCCCAAACCAATGCGATTGGCAGGGGGTGAATCCCGCTCAATTTGGCAAAGTTCAACAATGGAGGCATCGATGTCGCCAGCATAGAGAGTTCGTTGCCCAAAAAAATGTGGTAGCAGAAGGCCGTCCAGTACGGGATCAGCGCGACTGAATATACGTTGGTGATCAACGGCCGCATCCAGTCGAACATGATTACGGTCATTGCATTGAGGGCCTTCGTTTGAACCAAGACGTTTCCCATGCTGATTGCGGCGGCGGTGAAGAACACAGGAAGGTAGTTCAGACGCTTCAAATCTTCCTGGTCCAAGACTCCCACCCCCGGCACAGTTGCCAGCAAACCGACGCCGATGCCGATGACTGCCGGCGAGATGTGGTGAATCAAATCCGTGGACCACAACGCAATGCCAATCAGCATGAGAAACAGCGATCTTTTCTCATCCCGATTCCAAGGCCCCATCTTCGCGAGCAACTCCTGCAGAAACTTTGCCCCGCCCTCGAGCGACTCCTTTTCAGGCGGGTAGATCCATATAACTAAGCGCCAGGTAAAGAAAATCGTGACTACAGCACAGGGAAAGAAAGCCAGGAGCCACTGGCTCCAGTACACTTGAATACCCGTGATTTTTTCGATCATGCCGCGCCCGAGAATGGACGAAGCACCGGCAATAACCATCTTGTCAAAAGTGCCAGCCGTGCATGTTAGCGTGACAAAGATGCCGCGTCCGACGTTGCTGCCGCGGCCGAGCCCAAAGACGTCCATTACACCGACGGCTACCGCCGCCATAATAATGACGCACGCGATCCCGGAAGGCACAAGGAAGGTCAAGAGGAAGGACGACAGAATAAAACCAAGCAGCAGGCGTGAATAGCCGGCGCCTACATTCGCCATGACCATGTACGCCAGACGACGCGCCAGACCCGACTTCGTCGCCATCATTCCGATGAGGCCCGCGCCAAAAAGAAACCACGGCGTTTGGTCCGCAAAACCGCTGAACGCGGCCTCAAATCCGACGACCTTCAGCACCCAAAATAAATAGCATCCAATGATCCCCGTCACGGCGTGCGGAAGCGCTTCCGTAATCCACGCGACGATCATGAAGATGGTGATGGCAAGCGCGTGTTTTTCTGTCAAGTCCAGGCGGAGCGGCGCAAACCACAAAGCGATGGGCAGGCCAATGGACAGAGCGGCGCCAAACAGCTTTAGGACTGATGGCGATGCCAAGGCCGGTGCTGAGCTATCGAGTTGCTTCGTCGCGCCCAAGAAATCCCCGCTTTGAAAGCTTGCGTTTAGTGCTTGCCGAACCCAAGGGCTGGACTCCGTGACGGTCGCCCGATCATTCATCCGGGCTCGTCATTCGCAAGTGGGTCTTCACCGGAATTAAGACCAGACATTATGAATACATGCCGTTCGTCACGCAATCAATCGAGTCGACCTCGCGATCCTTAGCGCTGAACGCCATGCTCGTGCGCCAGGTTAGCCCCCTCGCGGGCGGCTGGATACTACCACGGGGAGAACTTCTCCAATATCATTGATCTTCCAAACACCGATAAATTCTGCTTCTGGGGGGTCCAGAGCAATGGAGCTGATGGGTCAGAACACTCCGGACGGTCGTGATCTAAACCATCTGGATTTTAGCGGCGGGTCGATTAGTTAGTGGGATGGTCCGCCGCAGAACACAAGAAGTTGTAGAGTGCGGGCAAGGAGGCATGTCATGAAACTACATTCTCATTCTCACGATGCACAGTGCCCTTCAGCTTGACTTGACTCCCTCGATCCCGATAGATTCAAGCACGAAATTGCATAGTGGGAAATTATCTACGGCTGAAAACCGCCCGAGTGGGGATGGAGACGAATTTCTAAAGGGTGCGATAGGCTGGGGGCAGATGAAGGGAAAAATAATTGGACACGTACTCGGCATCGTTATCCTGGCGGCAGGGATCGCATCCCACGGAACGCACGCCAGACAACAGGTGCAGGAGAAAAATAGCAAACCTGATCGTGCTGACATTCAGCCCGTGCGGGTGATTGCGGATCCCTATCCTACCTTCAACGGAATCGCGGTCGATCCTTCAAACAATATCGTTGCGATGACCGATCCCAATCGCAAGAGTTTGTTGTCCTATGATAGCAGGCACGGTTCAAACCATGGTGCGGCCAACATTCCAATCCATCAAGTGAGTGGGCCAAATACCTTCCTCGGAATGATCGCCGGAATGGTCCTTGATGGGCAGCATCACGAAATCTATGCGGCAAATAATGACATCGAGGACACGGTTGTGGTGATGCCCTACGAAGCGATGGGCGATGCCGAACCGGCACGAGTATTCTCGGTTCCGCACCAATCCTGGGGTTTGGCTCTGAGCCACAAGAGCGATGAGATTGCCGTGACGGTTGAGGTTCAGAACACCATTGTTTTTTACCGCCGTGAAGTGAAGGGGGTCGAAGCTCCCACGCGGCTGATTCGCGGCGTGAATACAGGTTTGGCAGATCCGCACGGAATTTATTGGGACGAAACACACGATGAAATTGGCGTAGCCAACCACGGCAACTTCAGGGGAGTGGTAAAGAACACAGGTGCCGGGTGTTACCCCTCGCTGGACGTGGATATTCCCGCTGAAGCGGGAGAGTTTCGGCCACCTTCCGTTACGCTTTACTCAGCGAGCGCGAAAGGCGATGGGAAGCCGCTGCGCACACTGCAAGGCCCTCAGACCGGACTAGATTGGCCTATGGGCATGGCCTATGATCCCGTTCACGATGCCATCGTCGTCGCGAACAACGGCGATAGTTCGATTCGCATTTTTGACCGCAATGCCAACGGCAACGTCGCGCCCGTCAGAGTCATTCACGGCGACAAAACAGGCATCAATCATCCCATGGGTGTTGCAGTGGACCCGCAGCAGAGCGAGATTTGGGTCTCGAATTGGGGTGACCATTCGGCCCTGGCCTTCGACAGCGGAGCTAGTGGCAATACGATACCGAAGCGCGAGATTCGAAGTGCGCCGGCCGGTACTCCCACACCAGGATTCGGCAATCCCATGGCACTGGCCTACGACTCCAAACGAGACGAGATTCTTGTCCCGAATTGTGTAACGCAACCGCGTGTGGCGGCATTTGCCAGGTTGGCAAATGGACAAGCCGCCCCGAAACGAGTGATTACCGGACAAGGGTCGATGCTCGGACGTACCGTCCATGGACTCGCGTATGACGCAGTTCATGACGAGATCGTAGTTCCAAATGCGCTGGCCGACGCTGTCCTCGTGTTTCGAGGAAGTGCCGAAGGGCCGGAGCATCCAATCCGTGTGATTCAAGGGCCGCACACGCATTTGGTAACTCCTCATTCAGTGAGCCTGGACCTGGCACATGGGGAGATGTATGTCGCCAGCCTCACAGGAAAACGCGTGAATGTCTTTGCCTGGAACGCCAATGGCGACGCCACTCCGCTCCGGGTGATTGAAGGACCGAGCACTAATCTTGGACACACGGTTGGCATTGCCATCGACAGCGCCACGAATTTGGTCGCGGTGGCCAACTCGAGAGACATTCTCATCTTTAGCCGGACCGATTGCGGAAACGTCGTGCCTCGCGGCCGGATTATGGGACCAAAGACTGGCATCGGGGATGAACCTTGGCAGATGGAGCTTTTCCAAGGGAGGATCTTCGTTGCTGCGTCGAACCACCTGCACCAGAATTTGTACACAGATGTCACGCTGAAGAGCGACGCAAAGCAGGTGCCGGAAGACCCCTGGCTCAATCCGAACTTGGGCTTCGTGGGAGTGTGGAAGATCACTGACAACGGCGATGTACCTCCCCTTGCCAAAATCAAAGGCCCGTTCAGCGGGCTTCTCCACCCCGTGGGGTTGGCACTCAACCCCAAAGACGGAGAGATCTACGTTTCCGATAGTGTTCGAAACGGCGTTTTCAGTTTCTTGTTGCCGCAATTTTTTCGGGAGGGCGGATCTCGTTCAGACCGGTTACCGCCAGAATAACATCCACCTGGTTCCCTTACGAGGGCAAGGATTAGAATTACGCCCGTAGCTAGTGCGCGAGTCAGCAGAGTTTGGCTGGGCATTCCTACCTGGGTGCTTACTTATCTTCGGTGCAGGTTGGGGAGAAATCATGTTGAGGAAGATAATATGGCATGTATGGTGGTCTAAGCTCTTCCGGGTGATGCTGGTTTCAGCCATTGCGGCCTTCTGGCTGCTATCGTCCATGGAGAGGCAGGGACCCATCGTTCTCATCTATCCTGCGACGCCCTTAGTGGCGCTCGCAGCCGCTCCAGCGGCCGATATGTGTGCCTGGTGGGGCTATACGCAGCCAGAACCACAGAACGCGGATCAGACAGACGCGACCGAGACGACGCGCGGCGCCTTCCCCCCGGTTCGCTATGTCGTCGATCCATACCCGACTTTCAACGGAATCGCGCTGGACACCCAACACAACCGCGCCGTGATGAGCGACGAAAACCGCAAGAGCATCCTAGCTTATGATCGGACAGCGGGGGGCACATCTCGGGACGTGACTCCCCCGATGTGGCAGATCATTGGTCCGCAGACCGAGCTCGGGTTTATCGCGGGCGTTGAGGTTGATCGGACGCGCGGGGAAATCTACGCAGTAAACAACGACGTCGAGGACCGGATCGCAGTTTTCGACTACGATGCGAACGGAGACCTGACGCCGAAGCGCCGTTTGTACGTTCCTCACCAAGCCTGGGGTCTTTCTCTGAATCCGTCCCGAGAGGAGATGGTCATCTCCGTTCAGCAGCTCAGCATGCTGGCCGTCTACCGCCGCGAAGCGAATGGTATGGACGCCCCGGTTCGAGTCGTTAAGGGACCTCACACGGGCATGGCAGATCCACACGGTGTCCGGTGGGACGTTGCTCATCATGAAATCGTCGTCGCCAGCCACGGAAATTCAACGATGATGGTCCCGTATTCCGCTTACGACGCAAAGGTATCGAGCCCGACCGCGACCTCAGGCGCAGGCGGAGGGCATTTTGTCCCGCCCTCACTCACAGTTTTCGGCGACACGACGATGGGGGACGCAACACCCATTCGCACGATCCAGGGTTCGAACACGCGATTGAACTGGCCCATGGGAATCGACATTGACGGGAGCCACGATGAAATTGCCGTTGCCAACAACGGCGATAACTCCATACTTATGTTCCGCCGCACGGCCCAAGGGAACGTCGCGCCCGTGCGCGTGATTCAAGGCTCAAAGACGGGCATTTCCAGCCCTATGGGTTTGGCGATTGACGCCGAACATAACGAACTCTGGGTGGCGAATTACGGCGACCATACGGCGCTGGTGTTCTCGCGCGATGCAGCTGGCGACGTAGCGCCTAAGCGGATCATCCGCAACGCGCCTGCGGGCACGCCAACGAGCGGATTTGGCAATCCCTATGCGGTTGCCTATGACTCCAAGCGCGATCAGATTCTTGTGCCGAATTGCGTAAGCCAGCCACGCATTGCGATCTTTGCCAGATCAGCCAACGGCAATTCGAATCCGGTGCGAATCATCGCGGGTCAGGACACGCACTTGAGCCGGACGATGCACGGCATCGTTTATGACGCAACACACGACGAAATCGTCGTTCCCGTGGCGCTTGCGGACGCCGTGCTGACCTTCCGTGGCGGCGCTGACGGCTCCGAGGCGCCGATTCGGGTCATCCAGGGTCCCAAGACTAAAATGATTCGCCCCCACACGGTTGCGGTTGACGAGCAGAACAACGAGATTATCGTGGGTGACTCCAGCGGCCGGAGTGTATTGGTCTACGATCGAAACGCGAATGGCGATGTGCCGCCGAAGAGGGTCATTGAAGGGCCCCATACCGGCCTCCTATTTATCGTCGGGGTGGCCGTGGACCCGGTCCACGATCGAATCGCCGCCGCCAGCGCGGCGAGCATCCCCGGAAGCCGGACTGGTCTGTTCATCTTTGGCCGCACTGATCAGGGGGATGTCGCTCCACGCGCGGTGATTGCCGGGCCGCACACGGGAATCGTACGGCCTTGGCAGCTTGCGAGCGATCCGGCGCAAGGCAAGCTGTTTGTCGCCGCAATCAACAATGTGAGTTACCCGCCTTACGAACTCGAGAAACCGCGGGCCGACTTGCCCCACGATGTGCGCTTGCCTTCGCCTTGGAGTAGCGGAAGTTTGGGCTTTATCGGTGTCTGGGACATCCACGATGACGGGGACATGCCGCCCCGGGCAGTGATCAAGGGCGACAACACCTTCTTGGTGCACCCGGCCGGTGTCGCAATCAATCCCAAGTCAGGCGAAGTCTATGCCACCGACAGCGTGCGGAACGGCTTATTCACGTTCTTGGTGCCGAGCTTATTTCCGGAGGCGGCGAAACCACGGTCAAACATTGCTGTAGCGGCGAACCAGGGTAAGCGATAGGCCGGCCAGAACGATGTCGCGATACGGGGTCTTGCGTTGGCCCTGCGATAGAAGTAAAGTAACGCCCACGAAAAGGCAATGAATCATTCGAACAAAGAGGTATTTCGATGAGTTTGCTGAAGTCGTCTGGTGGCAGGAAAGTAGTCCTTGTCTGTTTGGGTCTTGGCTGCGCCCTGCTGGTTTGCTCCTTGCCGCTATCGCTTCGGACGAACGCATCGCCCAGGCCTGCGCAGACGGATTCATCCAAGAAAGAACTCTCTGAGGCCGAGATGTCGCACATGAGTTCCGACGAGTTGGCGAAGTACGTGTTCGAACATCACGGCTGTGGCTCCTGCCACACCATGGGGGCGAATGGCAAACTCGGCTATACGGAGCGCGGCAAACAGGTCGGCAAAGGCTTTATAGGATGCGTCTCACTGTTGACTTCCATGAACCTAATCGCTCAGGTGGAGCCAGCAAACAGGACAGCCGATGAGAAAGCAAAGGCCGTCAAGTTCCGCGAGTTTGGTTGCACGACATGCCACCAAATCATCCCAGGGAAAATGGGGCTTACCAGCTACGGGACCAGACTCAAGTCTTTCCACATGGCATGTACCGATGTCGAGAGAATTTTGAGCCAGGAGAGCAAGCGGTAAAGAGAGTAAGCTGGCCGCCGCTTATACCGCGGTCCGCAAGGTGGCGGGGTCGTCTTCGGTCACCTTGCCCCACCCGCCGACCTACTTCCACGGCATGAGGGAAGCATGAATCACGTCTGGCACGCCCTTTCCACCCACTGACTTGATTGCCAGGTCCACGTCTCGCAACCCAAAGGTGTGGGTGGTCACCTTTTCCAACGGGAAACGATGGGATGCAAGCTGTTGCAGGGCGAGTTCACACGCTTTGTAGCTGTGTCCACGTGCGCTCTTGATGGTTATATACTTTACAGTGACTTTAGCGATCGGGAATTTCGGGAATTCCGCCATTTCTCCCTGAATCACGATCGTTCCGCCCTTGCGCTTGAGCGCGTCGACTCCGAGCAGCACTGGAAGGGTTCCCGCGCCCGCTGTGCAGTCGAGCACCACGTCCACGCCCTTGCCATTCGTGACCTCCATGATGCGAGCGAGAGGATCCTCCTTCTGCACGTCGATCACATGGTCAGCCCCTAGAGTTTTGGCGACTTCCATTCGCGCGCCGTCTTTGGTCGTGCCTGTGACGATAATGAGCGAGGCGCCCGCCTGCTTGCAGACCACTGTCTGGGACAATCCCTGCTGGCCCGGTCCCTGAATGAGCACGGTGGAGTTATAGCCGACGCCACCGTCG
>Ga0208990_1000137_pt1 | contig 13643 bp, 9 predicted proteins | sample MedBloCARef_M3_FD_187854 | JGI IMG/M metagenome (GOLD analysis project Ga0208990, IMG submission 187854) | Forest soil microbial communities from El Dorado National Forest, California, USA - Mediterranean Blodgett CA Ref_M3 (SPAdes) (version 2) | ecosystem: Environmental > Terrestrial > Soil >...
GGGATCGAGCTGTCGAGACCGGGCTGGCGGTTGCCGTCGATCACAAGACGCGAGTAATTCTGCAAAACGGCGGCGGCGTCCAGCGCCTTGGACAAATGCTCGGTGACGCCGGCAATGCCGATATCCCAGGCGATGTGGCGCGCCAGTTCGCTATCGGACAGGCCGAGTGTGCCGAGGCGAAGCGGGATCGCCCGGCCGGCGTGATCGGCGGTCAACAGGAAATCGGAGCGGCCCTCCGGACGCAGCACCCGGACCGGCGGCGGATCGTCCGCGCCAAGCAGGGGCTCTGCGGTTGCGCGATTTGCCGGCATTCGAGGTGTCAATAGACCGCGGCGTAGCGTTCGCAGATCTGGGCCGGGACAAGGCCCTTCAGCGCCCCCAGCTCGGCCCGCTTGAATTGCAAATAAGCGCTGAAGAAGGTGTCGCCGAACCACTCGCGCGCCGGTGCGCTGGCCTCGAGGTTGTCGAGCGCGTCGCCGAGCGAGCGGGGTAGCGGTCTGACGCCGGCGGCCTCCCGATCCACCTCGCTCATGTCCCAGAAATTGGTATCCGGCGGCGGCGGCAAGGAGCGGCCCTGGCGGATGCCGTCGAGCCCGGCCCAGACCACCGCGCCCAACGCCATGTAGGGGCTCGCGGCGGCATCGGCGACGCGGTATTCCAGGTTGAAACGCTCGGCCGCCGGCTCGCCGAAGACCGGGCAGACACGCAGGCTCGCGCCGCGGTCCTGCAGCCCGAGATTGGCCCAGGTCGGCGCCCATCGGTTGGGACGCAGCCGAAAATACGAGGCGGCCGACGGCGCGGTGATGGCCGTCACGAACGGCAGGTGATGCACGATGCCGGCGGCGAATTGCTCGCCGATAGGGCTCAGCCGATAAGGCCGGGCCATATCGTACAGCACCGGCTCGTCGTCGCGCCCGCGCAGGCTGAAATGGATGTGCGTGCCGTTGCCGACCCCGTCGGGATCGATGATCGGCGCGAAGATCGCCCGGTGCCCGAGGCGATGGGCGACGGCGCGCGCCATCTCGCGCTGGATGACCGCTTCATCCGCGACCCGCAGCCCGCGGCTCGGATGGATCGTCACCTCGTACTGCCGCGTGCCGTATTCCGGCAGGAAGCTGTCTGGGTTCAGCCCTGCCGCACGCAGTGCCGCCATATAAGCTTCGCCGAAATTGCCCTGGCGGCGCCACGCGTCGAGCGCGTAGGTCGCGCCCGGCCGGTCCTCGACGCCGGTATAGACGAATTCCTGCTCAAACGCGGCGAAGAGGGTGAGGCCCGCCTCTTTCTCCAACGCGGCCAAAGCGCGCCGCAGGAAATCCCGCGGGCAGCATTCCCAATGCTCCCCGTCCAGCGTCATGATGTCGGCGAGGTAGAAGCGCTCGGCGGCATCCTCGCCGAACTCCACCTCGACCTTGGTGCTCGGGTCCGGCCGCAGCACCAGGTCACCCTCGGTGCCGAACGGCGTCTCGTAGATCGGGCCGAACGCCGACATCATGATGTTGCTGTGGGTGAGCCCGACCCCGTCGCGCAGCCGCGTCGGCAGATCGCTCAACGGAAACCCCTTGCCGCGCACCAGGCCGGCGAGGTCGCAAATGCCGACGAAGACCAGCGGTTCGCGCTGCACGGCAATGTCCTCCGAAAAACCCACCCTGTCATCGCGAGCGGAGCGAAGCAATCCGGTGCCGATTTGCCATCAGCTTCGGATCAGATTCCTTCGTCGCCGCACCCTTTGCAACGACATTACTTCAGATCGTTAAGTTTTCAGTTGAGGTCATTAGATCCGCACCGTATCGAGCAGCGCGTCCTCTCGTGCGTCTGCCCGGCGGTCGACGCGGAAGCCGCCTGATTGGCGGCGCCACAGCGCGGCATAATGGCCGCGCGCCGCGAGCAAGGCTTCGTGCGTGCCTTCCTCGACAATCCGGCCGCGGTCGAGCACCACGAGCCGGTCCATGCGGCAGATCGTCGACAGCCGGTGCGCGATCGCGATGACGGTGCGTCCTTCCATCAGCCCGGCGAGCTGTTCCTGGATCGCCGCTTCGACCTCCGAATCGAGCGCCGATGTCGCCTCGTCGAGGACCAGGATTGGTGCATCCTTCAGGATCACGCGGGCGAGCGCGATGCGCTGACGCTGGCCGCCGGACAGCTTGACGCCGCGCTCGCCGACCAGGGCATCGAAGCCGGTGCGGCCGTGCCAGTCCTCAAGCCCCTCGATGAACTCGAGGGCGTGCGCCTGCCGCGCCGCGGCGACGATCTCCGCTTCGCTGGCGTTCGGCCGGCCGTAACGGATGTTGTCGCGGATCGAGCGGTGCAGCAGCGAGGTGTCCTGCGTCACCATGCCGATCTGGGCGCGCAGGCTTTCCTGCGTCAGCCCGGCGATGTCGCAGCCGTCGATCAGGATGCGGCCCTTCTCCGGTCGGTAGAACCCGAGCAGCAGGTGGACCAAGGTCGATTTACCCGCGCCGGACCGGCCGACAAGACCGACCCGCTCGCCCGGCGCGATGTCGAGGTCGAGCTCGTGCAACACGCCGTCATGCCGTGGCGCGCGGCCATAATCGAAGCTGACCTTGTCGAAGCCGATCGCGCCGGTGATCCGCGGCATGTCGACCGCGCCCGGCAAATCCGGCATCTGTCGCGGCACCGCGATCGAGCGCATGCCGTCCTGCACCTGGCCGATATCATCAAAGATGTTGGCGATGTACTGCGCGACAAACCCCGACATGCTGTTGATCTGCCAGGCCATCGGGATCGCCGTTGCGACCGCGCCGATGGCGATGTAGCCCTCCCGCCACAACAGGATCGCGAGCGCACCGGTACCGACCATCAGCAGTGCGTTCATCACTGTCAGTGAGAGGTTCCATAGAGTCCCAAGGCGCTGTTGCGCACGCCACGCCTCGGTGTGCTCGTCGATCGCCTCGCGCACGAAGGCATCCTCGTCGCGCGCCCGGGCGAACAGCTTGACCGTCAAGATATTGGTGTAGCTGTCGACGACCTTACCGGTCAGGTTGGAGCGCATCTCCGACATGTAGCGGGAGCGCTCGCGCATCTTCGGCAGGAATGCCGCCAGCACTCCGCCATAGACGCAGAACCACATCACGATCGGTACCGACAACCGCCAATCGGCGGCGGCCAGCAGAGCGATCGCGCTGGCGCCATAAACCACGATGTACCAGATGCCGAGAATCGACAGGACGGTGCTCTCGCGCAGCGCCGGCCCGGTTTGCATGACCCGCGCCGCGATGCGTCCGGCAAAATCATTCTGGAAAAACGTCCAGCCCTGCCGCACCACATGCCAGTGGTTCTGCCAGCGCACCATATTCGTCAGGCCGGGGATCAGCATTTGGTTGACGATGATGGCCTGCGCGAAATGCGCTGTCGGCCGCACGACGAGGAGCAGCACTGCCATCGCCAGCAGCTGGAGCCCGGCGCGGTCCCAGATCGTCTGCGGATCCTGCGCGGACACGAGGGAGACGATCCGGCCGATGCAAACCGGGATCGCCGCGTCGCTGATCGCGACGAAGAACGAGGTCGTGAACACCGCTGCGATCGGGCCCGGGATCTGGCGCACGAAATGCCAGTAGAACCGCAACACGGCATGCGGGCTGCCGAGGACCGGCGGCGGCATCTCCGGCGAGCGTCCGGTCGGTTCGAGGCGGCGTTCGAAAAAGCGGAGCATGATGCGCTAAATGCCTGTCGCCGGGCGGCCGGTCAATCGCCGGTTCGGTTTCGGGGTGGCCGGACGGATCCGGATCGATGACCGATCGTTCGGGTATGGGCCGTTGGGCGCGGCTGGTGCGCCACCCTCAGCGGCAGCCTTGGCGGCCGTTGTGCCGGCAGGGCCCGGACCGACAAGGAAAATGGCCCCCGCTCGGTAGAGCGGGGGCCAAGGTTGTGAGTGTCTGTGCAGACCCGGACAGTTTAGCGCGCTCTGCCAGAAACGCAACGCCTCAGTTGCATTACGCGGCTCCAGCCCCGATCACGATCGCGCGAGCCGCCGGGCTCAGCGATGCGCGGCGTTGTAGCGGTCGAGAATCTCCGGGCCGGGGCAGAGCTCGGCCTCGCCCAGCGCGTTGAGCGGCGCCTCGACGGTATCGAGAAATTCGTGCAGATCGCCGTGATCGGCCTCGACGAACAACAGGCCGGTGACGACCTCGCCGGCGGCGTGGCGCTGCTGCAGATAGGTCATCGCCGAGATCCGGTCGCGCGGGTCGTAATCGAGCGCCAGCTTGCGCAGGTTCAGGACCGAGCCGTCGTGCTGCACCACGGTCTCGACCGTGCCCGGCGCGTAATCGGCGGTGATCGCCTGACGCGCGACCATCAGATCGAGCTGGTTGACGGCCTCGTTATGGGCGCGGACGTAATCGAAGCTCTTGGTCGATTCCGGGTTGTTGTTGAACGCGACGCAGGGCGAGATGACGTCGATGAAGGCGGCGCCCCTGTGTTGGATCGCCGCCTTGATCAGCGGCACCAGCTGGGTCTTGTCTCCCGAGAAGCTGCGCGCGACGTAAGAGGCGCCCAGTTGCAGCGCCATCGCGACCAGATCGATCGGCGAGTCGGTGTTGACCGCGCCGCGTCGCGCTTTCGAGCCCTTGTCGGCGGTCGCCGAGAACTGGCCCTTGGTCAGCCCGTAAACGCCGTTGTTCTCGACGATGTAGACCATGTCGACGCCGCGGCGGATGCAGTGGGCGAACTGGCCGAGGCCGATCGAGGCGGAATCGCCGTCACCCGACACACCGAGGTAGATCAGGTCGCGATTGGCGAGATTGGCCCCGGTCAACACCGAGGGCATGCGGCCATGCACGCTGTTGAAGCCGTGCGACTGGCCGAGGAAATAGGTCGGGGTCTTCGACGAGCAGCCGATGCCGGACAATTTGGCGATGCGGTGCGGCGGCACCGAAAGCTCGAAGCAGGCCTGGATGATCGCCGCGCTGATCGAATCATGACCGCAGCCGGCGCACAGCGTCGATACCGAGCCCTCATAGTCGCGATGGGTATAGCCCAGCTCGTTGGTCGGCAGTTTTGGGTGATGCAGGCGGGGCTTGGCGATGTAGGTCATTCGGACCTCTGTTCGATTACGGCAGCGCCTTCTTGAGCGGCGCGAGGGTGACGACGGCGAGCATGTCGGCGATCGCCTTGACGATGAAGCGGGCGGTGATCGGGGTGCCGTCATAGTGCAGGATCGGCACCAGCCGGGCCGGGTCGATCTCGCCTTCGATCGTCAACAGGCTGCGCATCTGCGCGTCGCGGTTCTGCTCGACGACGAAGACCCGCTCGTGCCCGGCGATGAAATCGAGCACCTCATCATGGAACGGGAAGGCCCGGATGCGCAGCGTATCGAGATGGATGCCGCGGGCCTCCAGCGCTTCGAGCGCCTCTTCCATCGCCGGCGTCGTCGAGCCGAAATAGATCGCGCCGAACTTGGTCGGCTCCTTGGCCTCACGCTTCAGCGGGCGCGGCACCAGGCGCTTGGCGGTCTCGAATTTGCGCAGCAGCCGTTGCATGTTGCCGACATAGGGCCTGCCTTCCTCGGTGTAGCGGGCCCATTCGTCCTTGGTCGTACCGCGGGTGAAAAAGGCGCCGCGCGTCGGATGGGTGCCCGGCAATGTGCGATACGGCACGCCATCGCCGTCGACGTCGAGATAGCGGCCGAATTCGGCGCCCTCTTCGAGCATGTCGTAGGTCATGACCTTGCCGCGGTCGTATGTCCGCGCCGGATCCCAGGTGAGCGGCTCGACCAGCCATTCGTTCATGCCGATATCGAGGTCGAGCATCACGAAGATCGGGGTCTGCAGCCGGTCGGCGAGATCGAGCGCATCGGCGGCGAAGGTGAAGGCCTCGTTCGGGTCCTGCGGGAACAACAGGACGTGCTTGGTGTCGCCATGCGAGGCGTAGGCGGCCGAGATGATGTCGGCCTGCTGGGTGCGGGTCGGCATGCCGGTCGACGGGCTGCCGCGCTGGATGTCGAAGATGACCGCCGGGATCTCGGCGAAATAGGCGAGGCCGATGAATTCCTGCATCAGCGAGATGCCGGGGCCGGAGGTCGCGGTAAAGGCGCGCGCGCCGTTCCAGCCGGCGCCGATCACCAAGCCGATCGATGCCAGCTCGTCCTCCGCCTGGATGATGGCGTAGCGGCCCTTCTTGGTCTCGGGATCGCGCCGGTAACGCCGGCAATGCGCCTGGAACGCCTCGGCAAGCGAGGAGGAGGGGGTGATCGGATACCAGGCGCACACCGTCGCGCCGCCATAGACCGCGCCCAGCGCCGCCGCGTCGTTTCCGGTCACGAAAATGCGCTCGCCGACCTTATCGCGGCGTTCGAGCCGGAGACCGAGGGGGCAGTCGAGCGCGTCCTTCGCCCAATCCCGCCCGAGCTGCAGCGCGTCCAGATTGGGCTTGATCAGCGTGTCCTTGCCGCGGAACTGCTCGCCGATCAGCTGCTCGATCGCGGGCACGTCCATGTCGAGCAGGGCCGACAGCACGCCGAGATAGATGATGTTCTTGAACAGCTGGCGCTGGCGCGGGTCGTCGTAGGTGCGGTTGCAGATCGCGGTCAACGGCGCGCCGATCACGACGATGTCGTCGCGGAATTTCGATTGCGGCATCGGCTTTGTCGAATCGTACAGCAGATAGCCGCCCGGCTCGATCTCGGCGATGTCCTCGTCCCAGGTCTCGGGGTTCATCGCGACCATCATGTCGACGCCGCCGCGGCGCCCGAGATGGCCGCCTTCGCTGATCCGCACCTCGTACCAGGTCGGCAGCCCCTGGATGTTCGACGGGAAAATGTTGCGCGAGCTCGCCGGCACGCCCATCCGCAGCACCGACTTGGCGAACAGCGCGTTGGCGCTCGCCGAGCCGGACCCGTTGACGTTGGCGAATTTGACGACGAAGTCGTTGACGGCTTCTAGCGGCTTCGGCATGCGGGCCCAGCCTGTGTCATCTCGAAAAGAAACTTTTGCATATCCCATGCGCCGGTCGGACAGCGTTCGGCGCACAGGCCACAATGCAGGCAGACATCCTCGTCCTTGACCATGATCCGTCCGGTTTTCAGCGAGTTGCCGATGTAGAGATCCTGGGTGAGATCGGTCGCCGGAGCGCTCAGGCGCCCGCGCAGCTCCTCCTCCTCGCCATTATCGGTGAAGGTGATGCAATCCATCGGGCAGATGTCGACGCAGGCATCGCATTCGATGCACAGCTTGCCGGTAAAGACGGTCTGGATGTCGCAATTGAGGCAACGCTCGGCCTCGAGATAGGCGAGCTTGTCGTCATAGCCGAGCTCGACCTCGGTCCTGATGTCCTTCAGCGCGACCGCGATGTCGCGCAGCGGCACCTTGTAGCGCAGGTCGTTCGAGATGTCGTTGTCGTAGCTCCACTCGTGGATGCCCATCTTCTGGCTGACCAGCGTGACGCCGGGGGGCGGCCGGTCGGCGACATCCTCGCCCTGGCACAATTTGTCGATCGAGATCGCCGCGTCGTGGCCATGCGCGACGGCCCAGATGATGTTCTTCGGCCCGAACGCGGCGTCGCCGCCGAAGAACACGTTGGGCAGCGTCGATTGCATCGTCTTCGGATCGACCTTGGGCATGCCCCAGCGGTCGAACTCCATGCCGATGTCGCGCTCGATCCACGGGAACGCGTTCTCCTGGCCGATCGCGACCAGCACGTCGTCGCACGGGATATGTGTGTGCGGCTCGCCGGTCGGCACCAGGTTGCGGCGGCCCTTGTCGTCGTACTCGGCCTTGACCTTCTCGAACAGGACGCCGGTCAGCTTGCCGCCCTCGTGGGTGAATTCGGCCGGCACGAGGAAGTTGAGGATCGGGATGCCTTCATGCATCGCGTCCTCTTTTTCCCACGCCGAGGCCTTCATCTCCTCGAAGCCGCTGCGCACCACGACCGTGACTTCCTCGCCGCCGAGGCGGCGCGAGGAGCGGCAGCAATCCATCGCCGTGTTGCCGCCGCCGAGCACGATGACGCGGCGGCCGATCTTGTCGATATGGCCGAACGAGACGCTCGACAGCCAGTCGATGCCGATATGGATGTTGGCGGCGGCTTCCTGGCGGCCGGGGATCTCGATCTCGCGTCCGCGCGGCGCTCCCGAGCCGACGAACACCGCGTCCCAGCCTTCGGCGAGCAACGCCTTCAGACTGCCGATGTATTGGCCGTAGCGGGTCTCGATCCCCAATTCGACGATCCGGTCGACCTCCTCGTCGGTGACCGATTCCGGCAGCCGGAAGCGCGGGATCTGGGTCCGCATCATGCCGCCGCCCTTGGCGTCGCCGTCGAACATGACGCAGTCATAGCCAAGCGGCACGAGGTCGCGGGCGACGGTCAGCGAGGCGGGTCCGGCGCCGATCAGCGCGACGCGCTTGCCGTTTTTCGTCTGCGGAATGGCCGGCAGATAGGCGCTGACGTCGCCCTTGTTGTCGGCGGCGACCCGCTTCAGCCGGCAGATCGCCACCGGCTCGGCCTCGACCCGGCCGCGGCGGCAGGCCGGCTCGCAGGGCCGGTCGCAGGTGCGGCCGAGGATGCCGGGAAAGACGTTCGACTCCCAATTGATCGCCCAGGCCTCGGTATAGCGCTGTTCGGCGATCAGCCGGATGTATTCGGGGACCGGCGTGTGGGCCGGGCAGGCCCACTGGCAGTCGACGACCTTGTGGAAATAGTCAGGGTTTCGGATATCGGTGGGCTGCAATACGCTTCTCCTGCCGAACGGCGGACGCGCTCCATCGTCCGGCCCGGCGCTTCTTCCCGGGGCCGTCGCGCCTTATACCCGGAGTTCGGTCAACCGTCATCCTTGCCGTTGGTCGCCCCCCGCAGACCTGGATTGCGGCTGCGGCGGGCTTCCCATCCGATTTCGGGCAGCGAGCCCCGCGGCCCGATGCTTCGAAAATTCCCGCGTCCGCGGCGGGCCTCCAATATGGGCGCGGCGCCTGGGTTCGGCTAGCCCCAAGCCCGCCCTACGCCGCGGAAGCGCGGGCGGGCGACAGATGCGCCACCCGCGGCATGACCTCTTCGGCGAGGAGCCGCATCGAGTGGTGCCAAGGCTGTGGGTTATCGCTGTAATCGAAGCAGAACAGCAGCAGCCCGCCGAATCCGCCGACCTCATCGTACATCCGCTCGATCTTCTCGACGACGGTCGACGGCGAGCCGATCAGCCAATTGTGCTGGGCGCAGTATTCCGGCGTGACGTCGCTGTCGGCGACCGCCTCGTCGTGCTTGAGGAACTGGATGACCCCGACATTGGTCAAGAGCGGCAGGAAATACTCCCGCATCATGCGGCCCATCTGCGCCCCGACCGACAGGCGCCAGGCCTCCTCGTCGGTGTCGGCGACGAAGATCTCGCGCACCAGGCGCCAGTCGGCCCGGCTCGGGGTGCGGCCGCTGCGGCGCGCCCCCTCCTCGACCGATGCCCAATGGCTGGCGACGTAGCCCGGGTTGAGGTTGAGGCTCATCGGCAAAAAACCGTGCTCGCCGGCGAGCTTCAGCGTGTCCGAGCCCTTGCTGACCCCGGCGACGCCGATTGGCGGATGGGGCTTTTGGAAGGGCCGGATATGCGGCCGCAGGGTGTCCAGCATCAGCCCGGTATGCGTCACATGCCAGTATTTGCCCTGGTAATCGAACGGCTCCTCGGCGCTCCACAGCTTCAGGATGATGTCGAGCGCTTCGCGTGTCATCTCGCGGTGCTGGCCGGCATTGCCGTCGACATTGAACATCGCCCAGTCGCTCGGCAGCCCGCTCGCCGCCACCCCAAAATTGAGCCGTCCCTGGGCGAGGTGGTCGAGCATCGCGACCCGGTTGGCGAGCTCGGCCGGGTGATGATAGGGCAAAAGAAAGCCGCCCGGGGCGAGGCGGATCTTCTGCGTTTCCATCAGCGCCTGGGCGATCAGCAGGTCGGGGGCGGGATGCGGCTCCCAGGGCGCGGTATGGTGCTCGCCGATCCAGGCCTCGACAAAGCCCAGCTCGTCGGCCCAGCGGAGGGTTTGAAGATCCCAGCGGTGACCGTCGAAGAGTGGGCGCTCCGGTGGGTGCGACGGCATTGTGAACAGACCGTACTGCATGCCTTTTGCCTCCCTCTTTGGTCTTCTGGTTTATCGCATTATTAACCATACCGCCGAAGCGGCCGGTTGGGATATGGCGAAGGAAGTTGAGCGGGGGCAGGAGCTTCTCGCGAAAATGGATGGTTGCCGAGCGAAGATTTATTGACTATTTGTAGCGAAGCGTTACAAAAGCGCGACCGATTGTCGCTCCAGCCCCCCGGGAGGAATCGATGAAAGACCTGCGCTCATCCCGGCGTCTCTTGAAAATTTGGCATCGACGCGAAAAGGCGACGATCGACCATTTGGTCGGTTCGCTCGCGGACCCGAACGCCGCTAGCGGCAAGGTCCATTCGCCGATGACCTCCTCCGGCCTCGTCGTCGAGGAGCAGGTACGCAAGGCTTGGCAGCCCTACGGCGTCGGCCTTCCGATCTTCTAAATCTTCTAAGCACGCCGCCTGTTACAATCCGAAAAAGTCTGACGCGTCGCCCAACCGGCGGCGCGTCAGGTTTTCGTGCCGGCGCATTGACCCTCGCCGGCGCAGCGCCTAGGTTCCGCCCTTCCGAAATTCCGGCCCGCCAAGGGCCATAGCTGTGAGGGAAGGGACGGTATGATCAAGCCGACCCGGCGGCCGGCCAACCCATGTTTTTCATCGGGACCGTGCGCCAAGCGCCCGGGCTGGTCGCCGGCGGCATTGTCCGGGGCGCTGCTCGGCCGTTCGCACCGCTCGAAGCCGGGCGTGGCGCGGCTCACGGAGGTCATCGAGCGCTCCCGGGCGGTGTTGCAGATGCCGGCCGATTACCGGCTCGGGATCGTCGCCGGCTCGGATACCGGTGCGGTCGAGTTGGCTTTGTGGTCGCTCTTGGGGGCGCGCGGCGTCGATCTCCTGTCATGGGAGAATTTCGGCGAGGGCTGGGTCCAGGATGTTGCCCGCCAGCTCAAGCCGGCCGATCTCCGGGTGTTGCAGGCGCCCTATGGCGAACTGCCCGACCTCGCCGCGGTCGATCCCGACCGCGACACGGTGTTTGTGTGGAACGGCACGACCTCGGGCGTGCGGGTGCCGGACGGCGACTGGATCGCGGCCGACCGGCGCGGCCTGACGATCTGCGACGCGACCTCGGCCGCCTTCGCGATGCGCCTCCCTTGGGACAAGCTCGATGTCGTCACCTGGTCGTGGCAGAAGGCGCTGGGCGGCGAGGCGGCGCACGGCATGCTGGCGCTCTCCCCGCGCGCCGTCGAGCGGCTGGAGAGCTATACGCCGCCCTGGCCCTTGCCGAAGCTGTTCCGGCTGACCTCGAACGGCAAGCTGATCGAGGGAGTGTTCCGCGGCGAGACGATCAACACGCCGTCGATGCTGTGCGTCGAGGATGCGCTCGACTCGCTTCGCTGGGCGGAGTCGGTGGGCGGCTTGGATGGTCTCGTCGCCCGCGCCGAGGGCAACCTCGCCGCAGTCGCCGCCTGGGAGAAGCGCACCCCCTGGCTGCGGTTTCTCGCCAAGCATCCGAAGACCCGCTCCTGCACCTCGCCGCAGCTGGAGATCGTCGATCCGTGGTTTCTCGGCCTGTCGGAGGACGCGCGGTTCAATACGGTGCGCGCGATGACCGCCCGGCTCGAGGCCGAGGGCGCCGGCTTCGATCTCGCCAGCCACCGCGCCTCGCCGCCGGGGATCCGCATCTGGACCGGCGCGACGGTCGAGCGCAGCGATGTCGAGGCATTGCTGCCCTGGCTCGACTGGGCCTGGGCAGAACAAAGCGAGGCGGCCAAGGCCGCGTAAGCGCGTCTGTCTGTGGTGTTCACCACGAAGGCAAGAAGCACACGAAGCGACCAAGGACCCCGGGCGTCTCGCCCGCCCACCCGAGCGAAAGGGCGGCCGGGACGGCCGCGGTCCGATCTGGCGCGCTTTATGCTCTCCGTGCCTTCGTGGTCAGGCTGAGTGGGATTGATGCCGAAAGTCTTGATTGCCGATGAGCTGAGCCCGCGCGCGGTCGAGATCTTCGCGATGCGCGGCGTCGTTGCCGATGTCGCGACCGGGCTAGGCGCGGCGGAATTGCTCGACCGCATTGCCGGCTATGACGGGCTCGCGGTGCGCTCGGCGACCAAGGTCACCGCCGAGCTGCTCGCCGCGGCCAGCCAGCTCAAGGTCATCGGCCGCGCCGGCATCGGCGTCGACAACATCGACGTCGCGGCGGCGACCGAGCGCGGCATCGTCGTCATGAACACGCCCTACGGCAATTCGATCACCGCCGCCGAGCACACGATCGCGATGATGTTCGCGCTGGCCCGCCAGATCCCGGCGGCCGACCGCTCGACCCAGGCCGGCAAGTGGGAAAAGTCGCGCTTCATGGGGGTCGAGCTCAGCGGCAAGATTCTCGGCATCATCGGCTGCGGCAATATCGGCGCGATCGTCGCCGACCGGGCGCATGGGCTGCGCATGAAGGTGATCGCCTTCGACCCGTTCCTGTCGGCCGAGCGGGCGGTCGATCTCGGGGTCGAGCGGGTGTCGTTCGAGGAATTGCTGGCCCGCGCCGATTTCATCACCCTGCACACGCCATTGAGCGCTGCGACGACGAACATGATCGACGCCGCCGCGCTTGCCCAGATGAAGCGCGGCGCGCGCCTGATCAATTGCGCGCGGGGCGGCCTCGTCGTCGAGGCCGATCTCGCCGCCGCGCTCGACAGCGGCCAGATCGCCGGCGCGGCGTTCGATGTCTTTGTCGAGGAGCCGGCCCGCGACAACCCGCTGTTCGGCCATCCCAACTTCATCGCGACGCCGCATCTCGGCGCCGCCACCGCCGAGGCGCAGGAGAATGTCGCGGTCGAGATCGCCGAGCAGATCGCCGATTTCCTGCTGACCGGCGCGGTGTCGAACGCGGTCAACATGCCGTCCCTGACTGCCGAGGAGGCGGCGCGGCTCAAACCCTACATGGTCTTGGCCGAGCAGATCGGCAGCTTCGCCGGGCAATTGACCGAAACCGGCATACGCGCGGTCGAGATCGAATTCGAGGGCGCCATTGCGGCGCTGAATACAAAGCCGCTGACCGCCATCGCGCTGACCGGGCTGCTGGCGCCGCAGCTCGCCTCGGTCAACATGGTCAACGCGCCCTTGATCTGCCGCCAGCGCGACATCCGGGTCAGCGAGACCCGGCGCGGCGAGGCCGGCGATTACCAGACCTTGATGCGGGTGACGGTCACGACCGAGCGGCGGGAGCGTGCCGTCGCCGGCACCGTCTTTGCCGGCAACAAGCCGCGTCTCGTCAAGATCGAGGGCATCCCGCTCGAGGCCGAGCTCGGCCACCACATGCTGTTTGTTCGCAACAAGGACAAGCCGGGCTTCATTGGCGCCCTCGGCAACGCGCTCGGCGCCGCCGGCGTCAATATCGCGACTTTCCACCTCGGCCGCACCGCACCGGGCCAGGATGCGATTGCGCTGGTCGAGGTCGATCAGCTGTTGACGCCGGAGCTGATCGAGACCGTGCGCCATCTGCCCAATGTGATCCAGGCAAAGGCGATGCGGTTCTGAGCGAAACGGTGCGGCCCCCTAGAAATGCGAAACCCCGGCCGGGGGGTGGCCGGGGTTTCGAGCCCCGTCGAGGAGGACGGAAGCGTTCTTTGCACCGTCG
>Ga0208990_1000138_pt1 | contig 13625 bp, 12 predicted proteins | sample MedBloCARef_M3_FD_187854 | JGI IMG/M metagenome (GOLD analysis project Ga0208990, IMG submission 187854) | Forest soil microbial communities from El Dorado National Forest, California, USA - Mediterranean Blodgett CA Ref_M3 (SPAdes) (version 2) | ecosystem: Environmental > Terrestrial > Soil >...
CCCGCTGGTGAACACGCTGATCTTCGCCACCCTGGCCGCGGCCTGCGTCACCCTGGTCGGCGTGCCGATCGGCTATGTCGTGACGCGCTTCCGCTCGGGCGTCGCCACGCTGCTCGACGTCATAGCCACCTTGCCGTTCGCCGTCGCCGGCACCGTGCTCGCCATCGGCTTCATCGTGTCGTTCAACAGCGGCATGCTGGTGCTGACCGGCGGGCCGCTGATCATGGTGCTGGCCTACACGGTGCGCAAAGTGCCGTTCGCCGTGCGCTCGGCCAGCGCCATCGTCCACCAGATCGACGCTTCGCTCGAGGAAGCCTCGATCAGCCTCGGCCGCTCGCCATTGCAAACCTTCCTGCGCATCGTCGTGCCCCTGATGCTGGGCGGCATTTTAAGCGGCGTCGTGCTGACCTGGGTCACGGTGGCGTCGGAACTGAGCGCCACGGTCGTGCTCTATAGCGGCCCCTGGCGCACCATGACCGTCGTCATGTTCCAGGCACTCGAAGGCAGCGGCGCGGGAATCGCCACCGCCGCAGCCTCGACCCTGATCGTGGTCACGCTGCTGCCCATCGTGCTGCTCTATCGCCTGGTTCGTCGCTACGAATTGTCGATGCTATAGGCAGCAAAACAGGTTTCGCCAATCATTGGGTACGCCATTGACGTATATACGCCATTGGCGTACTATCGGTTCCTAGATGACTAAACTGCTGTCGGTCGTCGAGACGCCTGCCTATCTGAGCAAAGCCTCGAAACTACTGAACGAGAACGAACGAGCGGCTGTGGTGGACATGATCGCGGCTGCGCCCAATCTCGGGGTCGTGATGCGAGGCACGGGTGGTCTGCGGAAGATGCGTATCCCGTTGATGGGGCGGGGCAAACGTGGCGGCGGCCGCATCATCTACTGGTTTCACTCCGACGGTTTTCCTGCAGTTTTGCTTTGGGTATTCGCAAAGAACGAGGCGGCCGACCTGACCAACGAACAACGTATTCGACTGGCCGCCGTCGCAAACGCACTCCTGGCAGATTTTGGAGGACGAAGGTGAAGAAGAAGGATTTCGACGGTTTGATGCGCGGCCTCCGGGAAGCTCGGGCCTATGCGCGCGGAAAGCCCGCTGCCGGAACGAAAATCCATGTGCGGCAGCGCGTCGATGTGGTGGCCGTCAGGACCCGAACCGGCTTGTCGCAAGACGCATTCGCGCGACGGATTGGCGTTTCTGTCGGCACTCTGCGCAACTGGGAGCAGGGCCGGCGCAGGCCGGATGGTCCGGCGATGATCCTTCTTTCGATGCTCGAGCGTGATCCTCACATCGTCGAGCGGACGCTGGCCAACGCTGCGTAGATCAAGACGGCTCCACATACCTCCGGCGATCGTGCTGCTCTATCGCCTGGTTCGTCGCTACGAATTGTCGATGCTGTAAGCAGCAAGGCCACGTCGCATGTGATCATGCGAGAAGCATGCGTGCGTCGACTACCGTATAGCCGTCGGCGCTCACGATGACGGGATTGAGGTCGATCTCGGTGAGCTCTGGATTCGCCATGACGATGCGGGAAACATCCAGCAGCAGAGAAACCAGTTTCTCCCGGTCTACGGCGCGGTTGCCGCGGACGCCCTCGAGGAGCGCCTTGCCACGGACCTCGTCCAACATCTTGCCGGCTTCCTCCCGATCCAGGGGCAGCGTGCGGAACACCACGTCCTTCAGCACTTCCACGAAGACCCCACCGAGGCCGAACATCAGGATCGGCCCGAATTGCGGATCTTTCGCTGCACCGATGATGACTTCCACACCCTTTCCCGCCATCGGGGTCACGAGCACACCGGCGATCTCGGCATCCGGGCACATCCTGGCCATGTCGGCGAGCAGCGCCGTGCATTCCGCCTCGATGGCTTTGACACCTGTCAACCCGAGCCGGACGCCACCCACGTCGGACTTGTGCAGGATGTCCTTGGAGACGATCTTGAGCGCCACCGGCGCCTGTGTCAGGGAGGCCGGGAGCGACATCGCCTCGGCAGGCGCGCGCAAAAGGGCGAAGGGCGGCACCTCCACGCCGTGACTCGCGAGCAGTTGCAGGGCCTCCGGCTCCAGCAGACTGCGGCGACCCTCCGACTGCGCGCCGCCGATGAGCCGCCGGGCGGTCTCGCTGGCCGGCAGGGGCGCCTCAGCCGAACGGGCGGCGCGACCGGCACTCGAAACCCGATGGAACCGTTCCGCCCCGGCGAGGCAAGCGGCAGCAATCTCGATCGAGCGCACGACGATGACGTCTCCCGCCCGCAGGATGTCCATGGCCTGGGTGGAAAATTCGGCATAGTGGCACTGGACGATCACCGGCTTTCCGAATTTCCTGGCCAAGGAAACCAGTTCGCGGGCGGCGGTGGTCTCGCTGTCGATTATGGATGCGCCGTAGCGCACCTCGTATCCGCCGAAATAACCGACGATCAGCAGGGCATCCACGGCGGGATCGGCAAGGATTTCCTGGCTGCACAACGGCATGTAGCGCGGATGGGGATCGGTGCCGCCTCCCGCGTCCACCGGATTGGAGAGCTGGGTGGCCGCGGGCGTGATGGCCTTGAGACGGGCCTCGGTTTCGGCTGCCAGGCGTGGAAGGTCGAGCCCACGCTCGGCGAGCGCATCGACGGCCTGCGCAATCGGGCCGCCTCCCTCCGACAGCACGGCGACACGGCGCGTCGGCCGGCCGGCAGTGCGCGACACCATGTCAGCCACCGCGAACATCTCGTCGGAGCGCTCAACCAGGATCACGCCCGCCTGGCGCAGAGCCGCACTGGCGACCGCATAGTTGCCGGCGAGCGAGCCGGAATGCGAGCGCGCCGCCCTCTCGCCCGTGTCCGTGCGTCCGGCTTTGTAAAGCACCACGGGCTTGCGGACGGCGACCTCGCGCACGACCTCGAGGAAGGCGCGGCCATTCTTGAACCCTTCGGCGTAAACGACCACCACGCCGGTATTGGGGTCGTCGCCGAAGAAACGCAGGTATTCGTGGAACTGGATATCGCCTTCATTGCCGACGCCGATGAAGGTGGTGAAGCCCGCGTGACCATTTTGATGGCTTTGGGCGAGGAGGGAGATCGCGACGTTGCCCGATTGGCACAGCATGCCGATGGTGCCCGCATAGACGCCCGGCCATCCCACCAGATTGCAACCGGAATGTGCGTCGAACATGCCGGCGGTGTTGGGACCGATCACGCGCACGCCGCCCTTGCGCGCCGCCGCGATGCTGCGCGCCTCCAGAGCAGCGCCTTCCGGCCCCGCTTCGCTGAAGCCGCCCGCCAGCACCAGCGCGCCCCGCACGCCCCTGGCGCCGCATAGTTCGAGCACCTCCGGGACCGCGCGCGCCGGCGTACAGATGAGGGCGAGGTCGATATCGCCCGGAGCCGCGGCGAGGTCGGCATAGCAGGCAAGACCGAGAATCTCGGTCTCCTTCGGATTGATGGGCAGCACCTTGCCGCTGTAACCGCAGTCAATCAGGGTCCGGATGGCCCGGTTGCCCCGCTTCGCCGGATCGCGGGACGCGCCGATGACGGCAACTGAGCGGGGCTTTAGAAAATCCATCGAGGCGGTCATGGCGGGTCCGGCAACAGTTGGGTCCGAAAGGCAAAGAACAGGTATTGCGGTCACGTCATGGACCTGGTGAACCGCACTGTCTGGGCCCGGGCGTCGGCGTCGGTCCTGACGTTCACGAGGGCTGGGCGCCCCGCCGCGACCGCTGCGGCCGCCCGCTCGAGGGCCGGGCGAATGTCTTCCGGGCGCTCCACATATTCGCCGACGCAGCCAAGCGATTCGGCAAAATCGTGGAACCGCGTATAGCCCAGATCCCGGCCCGGCTTGATGCGTTCGGGATCGGCGGTCCACCCGCCATTGAGGCTGATCACGACGATCACCGGCAGCTTGTGGCGCACGGCCGTATCCAGCTCCATACCGTTCATGCCGAACGAACCATCCCCATGCAGCACAAGGACGAGCGAGTCGGGCTTGGCTGCCTTGGCGCCGAGGCCGAACGGGAGCCCCACCCCCATGGTGCCGAAGGTGCCGGAATTCAGGCGATGCCCGGCCACGTAGGTTGGAATCGACTGGCGCCCGAAATTAAGGATCTCCTGACCGTCCACCGCGAGGATGGCGTCGCGCGGAAGGAAGTCGCGGATCTCCTTGCAAAGACGCAGCGGATGGATCGGCACCTGATCGGTCGCGATCTGGGCTTCGAACTTCGCCGCCTTGTCCACCTCGATGGCGGTCAGCCGATCACGCCAGGCTCGGTACTTGCCGGCGCCGACCTGTTCTCCCGCAGCGGCCGTCAACTGCTCCAGGACCGCCCGCGCATCGCCGACGATGCCGATTTCCACCTGCGGCGTCGCAGCGATCTCCAGCGGGTCGATATCGATGCGGATCAGTCGCGCGTCGCGGGCAAAGCGCGGCGCCTGCCCATGACCAAAGACATAATTGAGGCGGGTGCCCACGACGAGCACCACATCCGCTTCCCGCAGGGCGGTGGACCGGGCATTGGGGAACATGTCGGGATGGTCTTCAGGCACGACGCCCCTGCCTTGCGGGGTCGTGTAGAGGGGCAGGCCGGCATGGTCGATCCAGCGCGTGAGCGCTTGCGACGCATCCGACCACAGCACGCCGCTGCCCGAGATGACGACGGGCCGCTGGGCGCCAGACAGCAGTTGCACAGCCTTCTCGACCAGTGCCGCATCGCCGAAGGGGCGGGTGCGGTGTCCTTCCGGCGGAACGACCGGCCACACCACCTCGGCCTCGTCGACTTCGGCGTAGAGGACGTCGCTCGGACAGTCGAGATAGACCGGGCCGGGCTTGCCGGAGAGTGCCTGCCGGAATGCGAGGTTGACCAGCTCGGGGATGCGCCGGGCCTCGTAGATCCGGTCGGCCCATTTCACCAGGGGACGCATCGCAGCGAGCTGGTCGAATTCCTGAAATGCGCCGCGACCATACTCGCCGATGGGGCTGGCGCCGCCCAGAGCGACCACGGGCACACAGTCCATAAGGGCGGTGGCGAGGCCGGTACCGAAATTCAGCGTACCGGGGCCCGAGCAGGCCATGCAGACGCCGGGACGGTTCCGGATGCGGCTATAGGCATGGGCCATCATGGCGGCAGCCTGCTCGTGGCGCACATCGATGCCGCGGATGCCGCGATCGATCGCAGCCTTCTCAGCCGACGACATGGGCGCCCCCATGATGAAGAAGAATGTGTCGACGCCCTGCTGCTGGAGCGCACGCGCCACAAGCTCATAACCCATCACGCCCACGACGAGACCTCCGCTTTCATTGTGTTTTTCCGATCAGGCACGAAGGACGGGCAGCACGCCGGCCCTGCGCCTTGCGCGCTCGAGACGAGGATCAATCCCTGGGGCGTTATTCCATGGGGATCTTCGCGTCCGTGATGAGGGTGCGGAAATCCTTGACCTCGCTGGCGATGAAGGCGCTGAACTCCGCGGGCGTGGAGGTTTTGATCTCAAGACCAAGCTCGGTCAGCCGCTTGGTCACCGTCGGCGTCGCGACCGCCTTGAGCACGGCAGCGTTCAGCTTGTCGATGATTGGTTGGGGCGTGCCAGCCGGCGCCATCACGCCCAGCCAGCCGCGGGATACATAGCCCTTCACGCCCGCCTCCGACATGGTCGGCACGTCCGGCAGCTGCTTGGAGCGCTCGTCCACGGTGACGGCGAGCGCGCGGAGCTGTCCCGACTGGATGTAGGAGATCGAGTTCGGAATGGTCTCGAACATGAGCTGGACTCGTCCGGCCACCAGATCGGCCATGGCCGGGCCACCGCCCTTGTAGGCAACATGGACCATGTCCGCGCCGGTGCGGCTCTTGAACAGTTCGGCGGCCAGATGCTGGGAGGCGCCGATCCCCGAAGAGCCGAAGTTGAGCGCGCCCGGATTGGCCTTGGCATAGGCGATCAGTTCAGCCACGGATTTCACCGGCAGCGACGGATTGACCATCAGCACGTTGGGCTGCAGCGCGATCAGGGAGATCGGCGCGAAGTCCTTCAATGGATCGTAGCCGATCGTACGATAAAGGCTGACATTCACGGCCATCGTCGAGCTGGCCATCGCCAGGGTGTAGCCGTCGGGCTTGGCCTTGGCCACGGCCTCGAAGCCGATATTGCCGCCCGCGCCGGCGCGGTTCTCCACGACGATCGACTGACCCAGGTCCTCGCTCAGCTGCTGCCCCACGATGCGAGCGACAATGTCGACACTGCCGCCGGGCGCGAAGGGCACCACGAGCTTAACCGGCTTGGTCGGGTAGTTCTGCGCCTGCACGGCCGAGCTCAGCAGCAGGAGAAGAGAAGCGGCGATGGCGCCAAGAGCTTTCCGCATATTGCCGACTCCGGCTGGTTCGCAGTGCAACTGCCCGACGCTATGCGGCGCCCTTTTTTATATCAAATCATTTCTGTTGCGCGCTATTAATGCCGTTTCCGCATGTATCTCCTCAAGCGTCAGGTCGCGCCATGAAGCGTCCACCGTTATCGCAAATTCCGAACCTGTCGGTTCGGCAATTGATGGCCGTCGCGGCGGTGGCAAAATATTCGAGCTTCGTCGCAGCGGCGTCGGAGTTGCATCTGTCGCAGCCCGGCCTGTCGCGCATGATCCGCTCGGCCGAGGAGGAGCTGGGAAGCGCCCTTTTTGAGCGCACCACACGGCAGGTCTCCCTGACCAGCGCGGGCGCCGAGTTTGTCCCCCTGGCGGAACGGCTCCTTCACGACCTGGAGCTCGGCTCCAACGCCATTCGCGAACTCAGGGACCAGACACGTGGACATCTTGCCATCGCGTGTCCGATGGCCTTCGCGACCAACATGCTCGCCGCTCTGATCATCAAGTACAAGCGCGTTAACCCCAACGTCATTCTGCATATCCACGAAGGAATACAGAGCAACACGATCGGGTTGATCCGCTCGGGACAAGTGGACTTCGGCATAGCGGCACTCAGCGAACCGCATGACGATCTGCTGGTCGAGAGACTGTGCCGGACCTGCTATCACGTCGTCTTCCACAAAAGCCACCGCTTCGCCCAGTGCGAGAAAGTCAGCCTCGGCGACCTCAAGGGCGAACCGTTGGTTTCCATGCCACCGTCCTCGAACCAGAGGCGGATCTTTGACGGCGCGGCGGCGAATGCCGGCTTCCGGCTGAACTACACCATCACCGTGAATACCTATAGCGCCCTGGCGCAGTTCGTGCGCAGCGGCGTGGGCGTCACCATTCTTGCCAGCACGTCGCTCCCCAATGATGCGGCGCTGGCCTCTCGGCCCATCGACCCGCAGGAGTTCAACGGAACCCTGGCCATCATGCGCCTGAAGGGCCGCCCCATGTCTGCAGCGGCCGTCGGCTTCCAGGAGCTCATAGAGCGCCACTTCGCCGACCTGCCTCAACCGCTCGGTCATGGCCCACGGCGGCGCTCGAGCCGCACTGGCCCTGCCGGCCACATGTCCGCGAGCAGTTGACCTCGGCCATCAGACGCTCATCGCGCAAAGAAGCAGAAAATCCGATTGAACCTGCGCCGGTCTTCGAAGAGCCGCATACCTCCGCTCAACGACCGATTGAGGCAGAAATAGATCACGAGCAGTGTCGCGTAGATCTCGACGGGCGCCGTCAGCAGGCGGTTGTTGATCTGCCTGCCGATCTCGGTGACCTCGGACAAACCGATGAGGAACGCCAGCGAGGTGCCCTTGAGCAAGGTGATGTAGCGGCCGGTCAGCGCCGGAATCGTGTTGTAGGCGGCGATCGGCAGCATGACATAGAGCGCCTGCTGCAGCGGCGACATCCCCATCGCGCGCGCGGCCTCGGTCTGCCCGGCCGATACCGAGAGCAGGCCGCTGCGCACGACCTCGGCGATATAGGCCGCGTTGAACAGGACCAGCGCCACCAGGACGCTGGTGAACTTGGTCGGCTCATAGCCGAAATAGGGCGGCGCAAAATATGCCCAGAAGATCAGGACCAGGAGCGGGATGTTGCGCAGGAGTTCGACATAGCCGGCGGCCGCCCAGCGCAGCGGCCGGCCGCCGGCGAAACGCATGTAGCCGATGAGAAACCCGAGCAATGTGGCCAGGACGATCGCGATCACCGAGAGCACGAGCGTCAGCGCCACGCCGCCCAGGGCTTCGGGATAGTCGCCGATCAGCAGGCGCCGGACATTGTTGGCGGTGAAGACGAGTTCCCAGTTCATGCCGCCGCCCGCCGGTGGCGCGACAGCCATCGCTGCAGCCCATGTCCCAGTCCGGCGATCGCCAGGCACAGGATCAGGTAGAAGGCCGTCACCGCCAGCAGTGCTTCGACGCCGCGGAAGCTGGTGTAGTCGATGTAGCGCGCCTGATAGGTGATTTCGGTCACGCCGATCGCCAGCGCCAGCGAGGTATTCTTGACCAGACTGACCGCTTCGTTGGTGAGAGTCGGCGCGGTGATGCGCAGCAGCTGTGGCAACAGGATGTAGCGGATCGTCTGCGGAAAGCTGAACCCGATCGCCTGTGCGGCCTCATACTGGCCGCGCGGGATGGCGTTCAATCCACCGCGCACGATCTCGGCGATGAAGCCGCTATGATAGAGGCCGAGCGCGAATGTCGCCGCGATAAACTGGAAGCCGTAGTCACGCAGCGTCAGGATGACGCTGTTGGGCAGGATGACGGTCGCGGAGAAATACCAGAACAGGATCTGGACCAGAGGCGGCGTGTTGCGCAGGAACTCGACATAGAGCCAGCAGATCGGCTTCAGCAGCCCGATCGCAGACCAGCGCAGCACGCCAAAGAGGAAGCCGAGAATAAGCGCGAGAACCAGTGCGAGCGCCGCCAACTCGATCGTGACCTCGGCGCCGCGAAGCAGCAGGCGGCCGCTTTCGCCAAGAAGGATGCTCCAGTCGAATTGGTACATCGCGTCTGTCCCGTTTGAGTGGTCAGTCCCACAGCTCCATCGAGAAGCCGATTTCCGACTTGGCGAGATTGAGCGGTGTGCCCGGGCCGACCCAGCGGCCGTAGATCTTGTCCCAGGTGCCGTCACGCCACATGTCCTGCAGCGCAAAGTTGATCGCGTCGCGCCATTTGGAGTCGTTTTCGCGCACGCCGATGGCGTAGTCGCCGCCACCCAGCGATTCGCCCACGATCACATAGTCGCCGGGATTGGGGGCGTTGGCGCGCAGGCCGGCAAGAATGATCACGTCGGCCACCACCGCATCGACCAGGCCACGCTGCATGGCGAGGAAGGCTTCGGGATAGCCTTCAAAGGTCTGTCCCACCGCCTTGGGCTGCGCCGCCGCAAGGTTCTTGAGCGCCAGCGCGCCGACCGTGGTGCCGGCGCGTTTGCCCGCCATGTCGGCAAACGACTGGATATTGCTCGATTTCTTCACCATCAGCTTCTGCCCTGTCCAGAAATAGCCGATGGAGAAGTCGATGACCCGGTCGCGCTCACGGTAGTGCGTCAGCGTTGCAGCGATCAGGTCGATGCGGCCCTGCTGCAGCAGGGGAATGCGCGTGGCCGCGGTCACTGGCACGAGCTCGATCTTCACGCCCAGGCGCTTGGCCAGCTCGGTGGCGATATCGATGTCGAAGCCGACCGTCCCGCCCTTCTCGTCGACGATGCCGAAGCCCGGCACGTCCTGGCGCACGCCGGCGCGCAGGACGCCGCGCTGCTTGACCCCTTCGAGCGTCGAAGGTGTCTCGGCCCGCGCGGTCTCCGCCAGGAACGGGCCTGACGCGAAGGCGACGCCAAGGGCCGTTGCTGCAGTAAATTGGCGTCTCTTCATCCTGCTCTCCCTGCGACTGACATTTGTTGACCGAGGACGGTGCGTACGAACCTCCGCGCCTCCTCGCTCTGCGGCGCCTGGAAAAAATCCGCCGGCGACGCGGTCTCGACGATCGAGCCTGCATGCATGAAGGCCACCTGGTCGGCGACCTCGCGCGCGAAGTTCATTTCGTGGCTGACGATGATCATCGTCATGCCTTGATCGGCAAGCTTGTGCATGACGTCGAGCACTTCCTTGACCATTTCCGGATCGAGCGCCGAGGTCGGCTCGTCGAACAGCATGAGCGACGGCTGCATGGCGAGCGCGCGCGCGATGGCGACGCGCTGCTGCTGTCCGCCGGAGAGGAAATCCGGAAATGCATCGGCCTTGTCGGTTAGTCCCACCCGTTCCAGCAGGCTGCGCGCGATCTCATGGGCTTCGGCCGTGCTCTTGCGCAGGATCTTCTTCGGCCCGAGCAAAATGTTCTGCGCGGCCGTGAGATGGGGGAACAAGTTGAACGACTGGAACACCATGCCGATATGGCGGCGCAGCTCGCGCAATCCCGACTTCGTCGTCGGTACGTGTTCGCCGCGGAAACGGATGCTGCCGCCGTCGGGAGTCTCCAGGCCGTTGATGCAGCGCAGCAGCGTGCTCTTGCCCGAGCCGCTGGCGCCGCAGACCGTGACGACTTCGCCGGCGCCGATGGTGAGGTTGACCGACTTCAGCACCTCGAGCGTGCCGAAGCTCTTGCCAAGCCCGCTGATCTCGAGAAGCGGCGCGGATGCCCCCGTCATCCTGGCAGGCCCCGCAGCAGCGCCTTTGTTCCCTCGAGGAGGGCAGGCAGCGGCCCGACGAGATTGAGGCGGATATGGCCTTCGCCCGCGCCACCGAAGACTGCGCCGGAAGTCACCGCGACTCCCGCCGCGTCGAGCAGACGCGTCGCCAGCCGTTCGCTGCTCCAGCCGGTGCGTTCGATGTTGGGGAAGAGATAGAAGGTGCCCTGCGGCGCGCCGGCATCGACGCGCGCGTCCTGCTTCAGGAGCGCGAGGCAGGCATCGCGCTTGTCCTGGTAGGTCCGGCGCAGGAAGGGCGCCCATTCCGTTTCCTTCTGCAGGGCGGCGTGCGCCACTTTCTGCGAGGCCAGGGCTACCGACGAGATCAGCTGCTGCGTGCAATTGGCCACGAGGCTGCACACCGGCTCCGGGCCGACCAGCATGCCGATGCGGTAACTCGGCAGCGCGAAGGCTTTCGAGAAGCTGTAGAGCAGGATCGTCCGGTCGCGGATAGTGTCGAACGCGCCAGGGCTGAGATGCGTGCGGCCATCGAACACGAAGAGATCGAAGCTCTCGTCGCACATCAGCCAGAGATCGCGCTCCTTGACCAGATGGGCCAAGGCCGACAATTCGGCTTCGCTGAAGACGCGTCCCGTGGGATTGTGCGGCGTGTTGATCAGGACGACGCGCGTGCGCCCGGTGATTGCCGCCGCAATCGCCTCCGTGTCCAGGCGGTTGTCCGGTGCGGCGAGCGGCACGGGTATCGCGCGACCACCGGCCAGCTCGACCGACGGCGCGTAGGTCACCCAGCAGGGATCGATGACGATCACCTCGTCGCCGGGCTCGAGAAGAGCGAGCAAGGCGAAGTAGAGCCCCTGCTTGGCGCCGATGGTCACCACCATCTCGCGGTCGGCGCCGCGAACGACGTTGTATCGGCGCGCCAACCGGTCGGCGAAGCTCTTGCGCAAGGTGAGTTCGCCCCACGGATCGCCAAGACTGTTCTCGCCCGGAGCGATGGCCAGCAGCGCGAGGCCGACCGGCGGTCCGGGATCGGGCGCGCCGCCGGAAAGGTTGAAGATGCTGCGTCCGGACGCCCGCAGCGCCCGCACCTTCTCTCCCACAGCCAGCGTTCCAGAGGGCGGCAGCCGGCTGAGACGCCCCGACAACCGTCCGCCCCCGGCCAGGCGCTCGTCCAGCCGCGCGTCCATACTCCTCAGCGCTCCTGCCGGCTGAGTGCCGCAGCATAGACATCGACGACGCGGACAAGGTTCGCCGTGATGTGGTCCATGGTGAGGCGGCGCGCGAGGCGAAAATTCCGGTCGCGAATCGCTGCAGTGATCTGCTGATGGTACTGGTACGCGGCGCGCCCGGAGAACTCGTCGAGCAGGAGGATGAAGCGGATCGGCAGCGACATGGCGTTGATCTGGTTCATGATGGTCCGCAGCACCGAGCTCTGCGTGCTCTCGATCATGAGCTGGTGGAACTCGATATTGGCCGAGAAATAGCCTTCGAGGTCGCGCTTGCGGGCAAAGCCGCGCATGGCTTCGTTGGTTCGGTCGAGCGCATCGGTGAGCGATCCCACATCCTTGTCCGACAAGGCGTTGATCACCTCGCCCTCGAGCTGGGCACGCAGGCGATAGAGGTGACGCAGGTCGTCGGCGGTATATTCCTTCACCTTGAAGCCACGCCGCGGCGCGTGGACCACGAGGCCCTGCAGCTCGAGGATGCGCAAAGCCTCGCGCACCGGGCCGCGGCTGCTGCCATACTCGGCCGCCAGCTCCGTCTCGCGCAGACTGCTGCCCGGCGCATAACGCCAGCGGATGATGCCGGCCTTGATCCGGTCAGCCAGGAAGTAAGGGATCGTCTCGGGCAACGCCTCAACGCTGCCCGCTTCGCCCGCCGCTACCCGTATCCTGCTCGCAATGCCCATTGCCGGACCGTTAAATTGTAGACAATTTACACTTGACGATATTGCGGTAGCGTTTGCATCCTGTCCAGAGGATCAGCGGAGGAAATGATGGACGCCAAGACGGCGAAGGCGATTGCGGACCAGTGGATGATTCCGACGCCGAGCGGCGCCTACATGGCCGGGCTCGAGAACCGGCCGATCATCGAGCGCGCCGAGGGCATCGAGGTCATCGACACCACAGGCAAGCGCTACCTCGATTTCGGCTCGGGCCAGATGGCCGCCGCGCTCGGCCACAACCACCCGCGCTACGTCGAAGCGGTCAAGCGCAGCCTTGAAACCATCAGCCATTCGAGCAAGACGTTCCTCAACGTCGACCGGCTCGAGTTGCATCGCCGGCTGGGCGAGATCCTGACGCCGCCGCTGCAGAAGACGCTCTTCCTGGTGAGCGGCAGCGACGCCATCGAGGCTGCCATCGACCTCGCGCGCAAGGCGACGGGTGGGGTCGACGTGCTGGCGCTCGACATGGCGCTGCACGGCTCCACCTCGTTCGTCACGCGTTCACTCACCTTTGGCTGGGGCCGCAGCAAGCACGGGCTGGCCGCTCCCGGCACCTCGGCCATCCTCACGCCTTATGCCTATCGCAGTCCGCTCGCCGGCGGGAACGACTTCGTCGAGAAGTGCCTGCAGACGAGCTTCGAGATCGCCGACGCCAATTTCACGGCCAAGCCGGCGGCTGTCATCCTCGAGCCGGTGCTGAGCGCGGGCGGCATCATCGTGCCGCCGCCCGGCTACGTGAAGGCGCTCGCCAAGATGGCGCACGATCGCGGCATGCTGCTGATCATGGACGAATCACAGACCGGGCTGGGCAAGACCGGCAAGATGTGGGGCCATCTGCACGAGGACGTCGTGCCGGACATCATGACCGTCTCCAAGCATTTTGGCGCCGGCCTGCCGGTCAGCGCGGTCTGCACGACGGCGGCGATCGCCGATCAGGCCGTCGGCAACGGCTACTTCGCGACACGCTCGCACGCCTGCGATCCGATCGTCTGCGCCGCAGGCGTCGCCAGCATCGACATCGTCCAGGAGGAAAAGCTCGTCGAGCGTGCAGCCGCCATCGGCAGGCGCATGCAGGCGCAGCTCGAAGCGATGGCGAAGGACGTCGAGGCGATCGGCGACATCCGCGGCCGCGGCGTCCTGTACGGCGTGGAGCTCGT
>Ga0208990_1000140_pt1 | contig 13560 bp, 11 predicted proteins | sample MedBloCARef_M3_FD_187854 | JGI IMG/M metagenome (GOLD analysis project Ga0208990, IMG submission 187854) | Forest soil microbial communities from El Dorado National Forest, California, USA - Mediterranean Blodgett CA Ref_M3 (SPAdes) (version 2) | ecosystem: Environmental > Terrestrial > Soil >...
CCAATCGGGACAGCCGCGCCAGCGTGGTCAGCCGTTGCGCCAGGATGCCGCCATGCGGCGACACCCGGTCGTAAGGCTGGCAGTCCCAGGCCGGAAACTGCATCACCGGCAGATCCGGCGCGAAGAATTCCAGGGCGCGGGCCAGTTGCTGCATGCGCGGGCCGTCGCGGCAGACCACGGCGAGACTGACCGCAGGCGGCCTCTGTCGCGCCGCCACCGCGCGCGCCAGATCCGAGACCACGAGGCCTTCCGCGCCCTCGGCGACATTGGCAAAGGTCAGCGCGCGCCCGGGCGCAAGCAATTCGGCAGGCGATCGTGTCGGCGACTTCATGCGTCGAGATCCGCGCGAAATGACTTGATGCGGTCAAACAGGTCGCTTGCGAATACTGCCGCCAACGGCACGTTGCCGGTCAGCGCGGCATAAAGGTCGGGGTCGGGTACTTCGATCAGATGTTCAAGCTGCGCCAATTCGTCTTCGGCGAGGCTCGCAATCTCGGCGTCCGCAAACCTGCCGAGAATGAGATCCATCTCCCGGGTGCCGCGATGCCAGCAGCGAAACAATAACCGCTTGCGGCGGTCGTCGAGGTCACTGCTCGATCGTGTCGATCCCGTCATCTATGATTCCTATGCAAACGCCAAAAGCCCGGACGTGCCGGGCGGAGTTGATATAGCGTTGCTGTCCGTGAATGTCAGCCCTGGTGTGCCGCGAATTCTCAGTTGTGTCGCACAGGTGGCGTTCCCAGGCGCAGCTTCGCGATCTCGCTGCGTATGCGCGCGAGTTTTGCTGGAAACGTCCTGCCCTCTGACATCTTGCCTTTATTCCAGGGCACTCGTATCGCGGTCGTATTTGCTTGGTCTTGCATGGGCATCCTCCTCGGTTACAGAGGACGAGGAGCATGTGCGACCGGCTACAGCATAAAAATCAGGTCGGCCTTCGAGCGAACCCGGACTTGAAATCCGGATTGGCCGCGAGTGACAGGTCGCGATTGACCCGAACCGGACCGAGCCAGCCGATAAGGCGGGAGCGGTGCAACGCTGGATAAGGCCCTAAGCGTCATCGAAAAAAAACGCCCGCGGAGTGTGCGCGCCGCTCACCGGTTTGTCGGCTCGCCCGGCATGATTTGCAGAAGCGGCTCCGGCCCGATCGAAATTTGACCGGTGAATGGCCGATCATGAGCGGCGATCAGCAATACCGAGGCGGCCACTCCGGTCGCGAACAGCCCCATCGCAATCCCCGATGCCAGCCGATTATAGCTGTGAACGACGGCGATCACGACCAACTCGCATATCGCCTGCAGGTACAGGCACCACCATTTGACTAAATTGACTTCTGCTTGGCTGACGATGATCCGTTGCCTGCGCGCATCCAGCGCGGACCCCAGTGCGGTAATTATTTCGCGCTGCGCGGTCTGCTGGCCCGGGCCCTGGGGCGTCATCGACACCACGAGCTGCAGCGCCTCGGCGAGAGCGGTAGGAGCCGCCCTCAATGAGGCCTCCTGGCGCGCCATCATGGGCCATTCGACCTTTGCGACCTGCTCGACGTAGTCACGGATCAGGTCACGCAACCGGCCCTCCTGCTCTGCCGGCAGACCGGCACCGAGAAGCACCACGGCTCGCAGCGCGCTGGCTTCACGGCTCACCGCCGCGCTGGCACGCTCATTGTCATTCCATACCTGTGCCGCGGTGAAAGCAACGAACAGGCCAAAAATGATACCGAGTACCGGCAGCATGCCGGGAGAAACCGCATTGAACGATTTTGCTCGCTCTCCCGTCGCGAGTGTCGTAACGGCTGCGAAAATTGCTATGGCAAGCAGATAGGTAAAGGCGAAGATAGCCAGCGCCATCAACGGCACCGGCAGATTGTGCAACCAGTCGCTCATTGCTGTCCCGTAGCGTGTCTAGACCAACAAGATGTCCCGAGTATTTTCGCAAAGCCGCCGGTTACGTTCACAAGATACTAAAATATGAAAACCGCTAAGCCCTCGGCCAGATAGTTTTGCAAAAGTCTCAAAATGCGGTGCGACTAAATTACCGGACGAAACAAGCGACGGTCGCCGGTCGAGGCCGGTTGGTGGTGGGGCGTGCTTGGACATTCAATCCTCAACCAAGGCGAGGACATGGTGACGGTCATCTCAGTGGAACCGGCGCGACCATCAGACGTTAGCACTGATCACACTTGGATAGGACGAAACCATGAAATTATCCCAAGGAGCAGCCCTCATAGTGGCGGCGACGCTGATATCGGGCGGCAGCGCGTTGACTCCCGTGTCGGCGGTCGCTGCATCGAAAGTTGCGGAAAACAGCCAAAGCCCCAGGGCAACCGACTTTAGCGCGCGGCGCTATTATCGCCACTACAGGCATTATGGCTATTCGCCGCGCTATTACCGCCCGCGCTATTACGGCTCTTATGGTGGCGGCTATGGTTATCCCGGTTATTACGGAGGCTATGGTCCCGGCTACTACGGCGGTTATGGTTACGGCAGGCCCGGTATCGGGTTCAGTTTCGGGTTCTAGGCCAACTTCAGCCACCCCGATTTTTCGCGCCGCAACCTCTCGGCAAAGGTTAGAGTAGGGTGACATCGCGAGAGCCGATTGCACCGAAGCCGGCTTTCGTCTGTTTTCAGATGCAGACCGGAAATCGTCGGCGCACGGTCAAAATGAGCCGAATGGCACAGATGCGAAGCCCCGACCGGCGCTGAGATTGCCTCTTATCGGGAAACACCGGAAGTGACTCGTGGGTAGTCGCAACGATGTGATTGACCCAAAGCGGAACCTTCCATGCGGCTACCCACGACATGCACGCAATGCAGTTTGCGTTCCTAATCAGCCAGTCGCAGCGCCAATATTCGGCGCTGCGACCTCTTGTTCAGCCTTTGATCAGATAAGATATTGTTCCGGCCACATCGGTATCGTCGATGAGCTGAAAACGGCTTTCACTGCCGCCTTGGCGCGCCGCGATGTAAGGGGCGTATTCGGGATCAGCAACGAAGGCCTCTGCTTGTTTTGCCGATGGAAACGCCATAATCGCGATAAGAGAAGCGTCAGTAGGCGCGCCTTCCAGCGTCTTTACATTGCCGCTGCGCGACAAATACTTACCACCATGTTTATGCACGATGTTGTGCACTGAGGCTGCATATTGCGGCACCCATTTATCGTCCGTTATTTTGATGTTTGCGATCAAAAAAGCCGTCACGTGATGTTACTCCCGGTTCGATGTTAGCCTCCTGGATCAACGGAGGTCTGACGCCGGCTTGCCAGAAGAACGCCGCAACGCACCAGTTCAGGAAATGAATCAGGCTGATACAGAGTCTGTACCCGTCATTCGCAGGTACGACCCATTTTGCTCCGCGGCTAACATAGGAGCAAACAGGCCGGTTGACGAAGCTTAAGGGACCATCTCGGCAGATGCCGCCCGACTTGCTCAGCCTGCGAGCTTCCGCTCTTTCGCAAAGGGACTGAGCCCGAGCCAGGTTTGCATGGCCGCGGCTAGCTGACGGTTTCCTGTCAAAATCATCCGTCGATTTGCAATTGAGGCGCGAACGGTGTCGAGCCCCATCCAGATTGCCGTCATGGTTCGGAGATCAACGGATACATAGAGATCTACATCAAAGCCCGGATCGATCGAGCAAAGATCGACGCCCTCCTGGGGATCGACTATCAACCACCACAACCGTTGTGTTGCTGAAAGTTCGGGATAGGCGAACTGCACCACGCTGCGATGTGCCGGCATCGGAGTTGTGTTTAGATTCCGGCGCATGTCCCACATCAAGAGTTGCACATCCAGATGCTGGAGCGACAGATTTGCTTCAATGCGGCGCTGGCCCCAGATCCCGAACGCCTCAACGATGGGTCTGAGTTCGCGTCCCGCTGCAGTCAATTGGTATTCGAAGACGCCGCGGTCTGCAGCTGACGAGATGCGTGCGATAATTCCGGCTACCTCCAGCTCTTTTAAACGTTGCGAGAGCAGAGCCGGAGACATTCGTGGAACACCGCGGCGCAGCTCGTTGAAGCGCGTGGAACCGGCAATAAGTTCGCGGAGCAGCACGACGGTCCAGCGTGTGCACAATATCTCCGCGGCCATCGCTACCGGACAGAACTGCCTATAACTGCCTATCGTCATGCAAATCTCCGAAACTACGATGGAAGCTTACGACCGTACCGAGAGGACTTCCAGTTCAGTTTCTGTATCGGAGAGATTCAGTTCCTGAACTGGCTACCCATAGCGGGGTTAGATATTTGACGGCATTGCGAGGAATCACACTTGCAGCCCCCAATTGTAGAAGGACCCCCTATGAAAAGCTCCGCGACAGCACTCAAAACCATTGAATTCGTCCGTTATGCGGCACTTTGCGCGGTCGCGTTGAGCCTCGGCACCTTCGCCGCTTCTGCTGCCAACTTGTCCCGTAGCATGGAAGTTAACGGCGCTCCCGCGACGGTGTGGTCAGCGATCGGTGCGTTCTGCGCCATCAAGGATTGGCTGCCGCCCGTCGGCATGTGTATCGAAGACGGGAAAACCCCACCGACCCGAACGCTCGTGACCAAGGACGGCAAGGCCTCGTTTGTTGAGAAGCAGACCGCGCGTAATGACAAGGAACATAGCTACTCCTACACCTTCGTATCGAGCCCGCTACCGGTCACCAATTACACATCAACGATCAAGGTCACACCAAAGAAAGAGGGTGTTTCCGTCGTTACCTGGACCGGCACCTACACACCTGATTCAGGTAAAGAGAAGGATGCCAGCGATGCCTTGAACGGCGTCTATGAATCTGGTCTGGCCGCAATCAAAGCCAAACTCGCAAAATAAGCTGCAGGCTTTGTCGTAGCGGCAGAGCAGTCATCACAGGAATAGGCCGCCCCAGTGGCGGTCTATTTCATTTAGAGCAGATCGTGCACGTCTCTACCTGGCAGATTTCGGACCTCACGCGATGTCCGACTTGAGTTCGTAATGCGCACCAAAGCGGACGCCCGCCAACGCTCATGGATTTATGGGTTCACGCCCTAGACTAAAAACCGCACGAAGGTCGGGCCCGGCAGGGTAGCCGAAGGCGTTACCCCGCCTCCTTATCGTTGACGACGGATTGCGCTAGGCTGATCTGTCCTGCGCTCTGAAGCCCTCAGGGTGAAGCGAGTCTTTGCGCGTCTCAAACCCTGATGCCACGAGATAATCTGCATTGATTCGGCTGAAACGGAACACGCCCTGCAGCCGGGCATGATGCGCAAAAGCGCTTAGGTTGTTGAATGCGCCCTGCTCTGCTCAATCCGCTGTTTGCGCCGGTCACCAGCCTCGCCGGCGTCGGGCCGAAGCAGGACCGGCTGTTCCGCTATCTGCTCGGCCGCGAGGAGACGCCGCGCCTGGTCGATCTGCTGCTGCATCTGCCGGCGAGCGTGATCGATCGCCGCGCGCGGCCGAAAATCCGCGACGCCGTTCCGGGAACCGTGGTGACGCTGGAGGTGACCGTCGACCGGCATCGCCCGACGCCCGGGCGCAACCCGCGCGCGCCGCATCTGGTCTATGCCAGCGACGAGACCGGCGACGTCGTGCTGACTTATTTCCGCGCGCAGCCGGGCTATGTCGAGAAACTGCTGCCGGTCGGCACCAAACGTTACGTCTCCGGCACCCTGCAGACGTTCGACGGGATACCGCAGATCGTGCATCCCGACCGCGTGGTGGATGAGGCGGGATTCGCAAAGCTGTCGGGCATTGATCCCGTCTATCCGCTTACCGAGGGCCTGGCGCTGGGCTCGCTGCGCCGAGCGATGGCGCAGGCGCTGCAAAAGCTGCCGGCTCTTCCGGAATGGACCAGCCCAGAGGTGATCCGCCGCTGCAAGTTTCCGCCGATCGCGGAAGCGCTGAGCCGCGTGCACCTGCCGCTCGAGACCACGGATATCTTGCCCGATGGTCCCTTTTGGTCACGGCTTGCCTTCGACGAGTTGCTGGCCGGCCAATTGGCGCTGGCGCTGGTGCGCGCACAGTTGCGGCGCCCCGCGGGCGACCGCCACGCCGGCGACGGCCATCTGCGCAAGAGGATCATCGACGCACTGCCCTACTCGCTGACATCATCGCAGCGACAAGCCGCCGCCGCTATATCAGACGATCTGCGCCAGCCGGTCCGCATGTTGCGACTGCTGCAGGGTGACGTCGGATCGGGCAAGACCGTGGTCGCGCTGCTGGCGGCGGCCGCGGTGACCGAGGTTGGCAAACAGGCCGCCCTGATGGCGCCAACGGAAATTCTCGCGCGCCAGCACATCAAGACGATCACGCCGCTCGCCGAACGCGCCGGCCTGCGGGTAGCAATCCTCACTGGACGCGAAAAGGGCAAGGAGCGGCGCGATATATTGGCCGGGCTCGAGGCCGGCGAGATCGATCTCCTGGTGGGAACCCACGCGCTGATCCAGGACGACGTGGTGTTCAAGGCATTGGCGCTCGCCGTTGTCGACGAACAACATCGCTTCGGCGTGCGCGAACGGCTGGCGCTAACCGCCAAAGGCGGTAACGTCGATGTGCTGGTGCTGAGTGCGACGCCGATCCCACGCACGCTGGTGCTGACATACTTCGGCGACATGGACGTCTCGGAGTTGCGCGAGAAGCCGGCGGGACGGCAGCCGATCGATACCCGCGCAGTTCCGGACAGCCGTCTCAACGAAGTGATGGATGCCGTCGGCCGCGCGCTCACGGGCGGAAAACTTGTTTACTGGATATGTCCGCTGGTGGAGGAATCCGAGACCGTCAATCTCACCGACGCCGAACAACGTTTTGAAAGTCTCAAGGCGCGGTTCGGCGATAAGGTCGGCCTGGTGCACGGAAAAATGCGCGGCACTGACAAGGATCGCGTCATGGCGCAGTTCGCCGCGCGCGAAATCGGACTTTTGGTCGCAACAACCGTGGTCGAGGTCGGCGTCGACGTTCCCGCGGCTACCATCATGGTGATCGAGAATGCCGAGCGTTTCGGGCTGGCGCAACTGCACCAGCTGCGGGGCCGGATCGGTCGTGGCTCCGAAGCATCGACCTGCCTTTTGCTTTACAAGGAGCCGCTGAACGAGATGTCCACGGCGCGGCTTAAAGTCATCAGGGAAACCACCGACGGCTTCAGGATTGCCGAGGAAGACTTAAAACTGCGCGGCGAAGGCGACGTGCTCGGCGTAAGACAAAGCGGCCTGCCCGGCTACCGCATCGCGCGCTCCGACGTGCACGCCCAGCTCATCACGCAAGCGCGCGACGAAGCGCTGCGCATCATGAAGGACAATCCGAAGCTTACGGGTGCGCATGGCGAAGCGTTGCGCTGCCTGCTTTATCTGTTCGAGCGCGACGAAGCGTTGCCGCTGATCGGCGCGGGGTAGGTTAAACCTCTCTTTTGGTGAGGAGCGCGACTTCGCGCGTCTCGAACCATGAGGCCCGCGTCACTCATCCTTCGAGACGCGGCGAAGACGCCGCTCCTCAGGAATGGGGAAGACCTCAATCGACCTTCGCCGGCTCTGGCTGCAGCGAGGCCGACGTCGCGACCCGCGCGGCATTCGCCATTCCGGCCAAGGCGGCCATTTTCTTTTGCGGGTCGGAGCCGGGCTGCACCACGCCCGCGGACATGATCAGGGTCGCGGCGTCTTCGGCGCTCATCTCGACTTCGATGATCTTGCTCTTGGGCACATAAAAGAAGAAACCTGTGGTCGGGTTCGGCGCGCATGGCAGGAACACCGAAATATGTTCCTCCCGGCCGGGAAGACTGTTTGCGATCTCCACGCTCGGCGCCTGCGAGATCAGCACGATCGACCACATTCCCGGCGATGGAAATTCGACCAGTCCGACCCGGCGAAAGCCCGACCCCTGCCCTGAGAATAGCGTCTCGAACACCTGCTTCAGACCGCGATAGATCGCCCGCACCACCGGCATGCGCCCAAGAAGCCTCTCGCCGAGATCGACCAGCGTCCGCCCGATCAGGTTTGCGGTGAGAAAGCCCAGCAGCGTCAAGGCGATCACAGCGACGATAAGCCCGGAGCCCGGCAGCCCGAACGGCAGATAGGTTTCGGGCCGATAGGCGATGGGAACGAATGGCCGGACCAAGCCGTCGACCCAGGTCACGAACCACCAGGTCAGGTAAAAGGTGATCGCGATCGGGCCGGCGACGACCAGACCTGTAAGAAAATAGTTCCGGAATCGGGCCATGAAGCCGCGTGGCGCGTCCGGCGGGAGCTCAGCCGGAGGCACGGTCGGAGGCAGATTGTCGCGGTTCATTTGGGTTCCAGGTCAGTCGAAGCGGCTATCGTAGAATGTCAGCTAGGGTCTTCTAGCAGATTTTTGAAGACCTGAAGCGGCGAAGCAACCCAGACAGTCGTCTATTCGACGGTTACCGATTTCGCGAGATTTCGCGGCTGATCGACGTCGGTGCCCATGACCACGGCGGTATGATAGGCCAGTAACTGCACGGGAATGGCATAAACCATCGGCGTAAAGGTTGCGGCCATGTCGGGCAGCACGATAGTTACCAGCGACTCGACGGTCGCTTCCGCGGCGCCCTTGGCGTCGGTCATCAGAATGATGTTACCGCCGCGGGCAGCCACTTCCTGCATGTTGGAGACGGTCTTCTCGAACACCCGGTCGAACGGCGCGATCACCACGACCGGCATGTTCTCGTCGATCAGCGCGATCGGCCCGTGCTTGAGTTCGCCGGCGGCATAGCCCTCGGCGTGGATGTAGGAAATTTCCTTCAGCTTCAGCGCGCCTTCCAGCGCCAGCGGATAGCTGGTGCCGCGGCCGAGATAGAGCACATCCTTGGATTTGGCGATATCGCGCGCAAGTTTCTCGATCTGCGGCTCGGTCGCAAGCGCCGCTGCCATCAAGCGCGGAATTTCCACGAGCCCGTGCACGAGCTTGGCTTCATCGGCATCGGACAATTCGCCGCGCGCCTTGCCCGCGGCCACCGCAATCGCGGCCAGCACCATCAGCTGGCAGGTGAAGGCCTTGGTCGAGGCGACGCCGATTTCCGGGCCGGCCAGCGTCGGCAGCACGGTCTCGCTCTCGCGCGCGATCGTCGAACCGGCCACGTTGACGACGGAGAGCGTGTGCACTCCCTGCGCTTTCGCATAGCGCAGCGCGGCAAGCGTGTCGGCGGTCTCGCCGGATTGCGAAATGAAGATCGCGAGATCGCCCTTGCGCAGCGGCGCTTCGCGGTAGCGAAATTCCGAGGCGACATCGAGCTCGACGGGCACGCGGCTCAAGCGTTCGAACCAATATTTGGCGACGAAACCTGCGTAGCTCGCGGTGCCACAGGCGACGATCGATATGCGCTGGATATCTTTGAAATCGAACGGCAGCTTCAACGGCAGCGCCACGCGCTCGGTCGCCATATCGACATAACGCGCCAGCGTATGGCCGACGACCTCAGGCTGCTCGTGAATTTCCTTGGCCATGAAGTGGCGATAGTTCGCCTTGTCGACCAGAAACGACGACGCGCCGGATTTCAGCACGTCGCGATTCACCACGGCGCCGTGCTCGTCGTAGATCACGCCGACTTCGCGGGTCAGAACCACCCAGTCGCCATCCTCGAGATAGCTGATGGTGTCGGTAAAGGGCGCCAGCGCGATCGCGTCCGAGCCCAGATACATCTCGCCGTCACCATGGCCGATCGCAAGCGGCGAACCCTTGCGGGCGCCGATCATCAAATCCGCATGACCCCTGAACAGAAACGCCAGCGCGAATGCGCCGCGCAACTGCGGCAGCGACGCCTTCACCGCATCCTGCGGTGAAGCACCTTTGAGGAGGTAGGAGTTGACCAGATGAGCCACGACTTCGGTGTCGGTTTCGCTGGAGAATTTCGCCCCCTGCTTTTCGAGCATCTGCCGGAGTTCGCGAAAGTTCTCGATGATACCGTTGTGAACCACGGCGACGTTATCGGTCGCATGCGGATGCGCGTTGTTCTCGGTCGGCTTGCCGTGCGTGGCCCAGCGCGTGTGTCCGATGCCGGTATGACCGGCGAGTGGTTCGGCTTTCAATCGCGTTTCAAGATTCTTGAGTTTGCCCTCGGCGCGGCGGCACTCAAGGTGGTCGCCTTCGATTGTGGCGACGCCGGCGGAATCATAGCCGCGATATTCAAGGCGCTTGAGCGAATCCACCAACTGCTCCGCGACCGGAGCGCGTCCGAGAATGCCGACAATGCCGCACATGCGGATCAATATCTCCAATTGGCCGAAAAATTGTCAAAAAGCGCCCGCATCTCTTAACGAGAATCGCAGATCGCCCGATACTCAATAATTATTGCGGATTGAGACAGCGTTAAACCGAAAGCTTAACAAGCCCGGTCGTCAGCTGCCTTTCGGCGTCTTGCCGCGCGTTTTCATCTCGCGATATCGCTTAGCCCCGCCCTCGCGGTTGGTCTGCTGACTGCGCTCCACCGCCAGCGCATCGTCGGGCACGTCGCGGGTGATCACCGATCCCGAACCGATATAGGCGCCGCTGCCGATTTTCACCGGCGCCACCAGCGACGAATTCGAGCCGACGAATGCGCCTGACCCGATCGTCGTGCGGTGCTTGCCGAAGCCGTCATAGTTGCAGGTGATGGTGCCCGCGCCGATGTTGGCGCCCGTGCCGACATGCGTATCGCCGATGTAGCTGAGATGATTGACCTTGACGCCCGCTTCCAGCGTCGCCGCCTTGGTCTCGACGAAATTGCCGATCCGTGCGCCTTCGCCGAGCGACGTTCCCGGCCGCAGCCGCGCATAGGGGCCGACCGACGCGTTCTTGCCGATCGACGCCTGCACGATATGGGAAAACGAATGGATCACCGCGCCGTCGGCGATCGAGACGCCGGGACCGATCACCACAAACGGTTCGATCGTCACGTCGTTGCCGAACGTCGTATCTGCGGCGAGGTAAACCGTTTCGGGGGCGATCATCGTCACGCCGGCGTCGAGAGCCGCCCGGCGTAACCGCGTTTGCATGACTTGCTCGGCCTCGGCGAGCTGGGCCTTGGTGTTGATGCCGCGCACTTCATCCTCGCTGGTTTCGATCACGACCGCCTCTAATCCAAGTTGGCGAACGATGGCAACCGCATCGGTTAGATAATACTCGCCCTTATTGTTGGCATTGCCGATCTTGTCGATGATTTCCAGCGCCTTGCGGCCATCGAATGCCATCACGCCGGCGTTGCTGAGCTTGATCGCGCGTTCCGCAGGCGTCGCGTCGGCCTGCTCGCGGATCGCCACCAACCGTTCGCCCTCGACCAGCAACCGGCCATAGCCGGTGGGATCGGCGGCGCGAAAGCCGAGCACGGCAAGCGCCGCGCCTTTTTTCAAAGGCGCGCGCAAACGGGCAAATGTCGCGGCCGAAATCAGCGGCGTATCGCCGAACACAACGAGCAGATCGTCCGCGCCGCGGGCAATGGCATCGCGGGCCGCCAGCACCCCGTGCGCGGTGCCGAGACGTTCGCGCTGTATGAACGTCGTCGCGTCCGGACGGGTACGCTTGACCTCTTCTGCGACAGGCCCGTGGTCGGGCCCAATGACCACGGCGAGCGAGGCACCGGCTCCCTTTGGGGCGGCTCCGAGCACATGCGCCAGCAGCGATTGGCCAGCCACCGGATGCAGGACCTTGGGCTTCGAGGACCGCATGCGCGTGCCCTCACCGGCCGCAAGCACGACAGTGAGGCTGGATCGAGCGGTCATCCGAATCCTTGTTGTGGCGGCTGAGGTTGCGTCGCCGCCGTCATGCCGTCATAAAGTGTTTTCGGCCCGAGTGGAAACCGGCAAAACGCCCCGGATTCAAGCTCGGGCGCAATTCCTGTTAATGTTTGCCCTGTGATTCGGTGGGCCCCAGGATGGACGAGAGCGTCTTATGGCAAAGGATCCCGACCGTCTGGCTGGCGGTTTCGAGACCGAAAACACCGGCGGCTTGCTGACCGGTTTTTGGGCCGAGGAGGATGAGTTCGACCGGCGCTCGCTATGGCGGCTCGGATGGTGGGGCGCAACCTCGGTCGGCGCTGTCATCGTCGCGCTTCTCGCCAGCCAGTCCTCGATCGGATCGCGGCGTGACCAGCTTGCGGCAGCCGATCTGGGGCAGCAGTCGCAGCAAATCCAGTCGGTCGCCAGGGAAAGCCCGAACGAGACCCGGCGGCTGGCATCCGACATCGATACGCTGAATGGCGATCGCGATCGGCTGTACTCCCGCGTCGCGGTTCTAGAACAGGGGCTGGACTCGGTGAGCGGCGTGATTGCACGGCAAAATTCTCCCGCGGCGCCGGCGCAAGCCGTTCGCATCTCTTCCGCCACGGCAGAATCTCAATCGGCGGCGCAAAATCCGCCCCCTGCTCCGGTCGTATCCGCGCTGGCGACGACGCAAACGAAAATAGCCGAAAAGCCGGATGTTGACGTGGCTGTCCCGGTGTCAGGCCCGGCTGCGGTCTCATCCGTTGGCCAGGGAATCTCGAATGCGCCGGCCGCGACGCCCGCGCCGCTGATGGCATCGAAGTCGATGATGGCACCACCCGATGCGGCGGCGGCAAAACTGATCGAATCTGGGAAGCCAGCGAAAACCATCACCGCTGCGCCCATGCCGGAGGTGGTTGCGTTGGCTTCGCCGGCTGACGACGCGGAGGCGAATGAAACCCAATCGGGGGCACCCAAACTCGCTGTACAGCAAACCGAATTCGGCGTGGATGTGGGCGGCGCGAATTCGGTCGGTGGCCTGCGCGCGCTGTGGCGCGGGCTTCTCAAGTCGAGGGCGAATGAGCCGTTGGCGGCGTTGCGTCCGATCATCGTGGTAAGGGAAGGCAGAACCGGGCTCGGCATGCAGCTGCGCCTGGTCGCCGGGCCGCTCAGCGACGCGGCTGCGGCGGCGAAAATCTGCGCCCTTTTGATCGAAAACGCGCGGACCTGCGAGACGACGGTGTTCGACGGCCAACGCCTTGCCATGAAGGCTGACGAGCCGGCATCTACCGCCACCAAGCCGGCCACCGCCAAGCCTGTTGTGCGCACGCAGAGCGTTCCAAAGCGGGGGGTGAATGATGAGCCGCCCAAAAAGCCCGACTCGCCGTCCAACCTGTCGTCGCTGTTCGGCAAGCGGTAGCGCCGGTCTCATTAAAGTCCATAGTTACAATGTCTTGGGGCCGGATTCTCATGAATTTTTGCAAGACCAGTAGCCTTGCTGCCGGCTCCGGGTTGTCCCGGCTCGCATTGCCGACCATATTCGCCAGATGAAAAAAGCTCCGTTTCGGCTGACGCCCTATCAGGTGCAATGGCTGTTGGTTGTCGGCTTCTTAACCGTCGGCTTCGCGCTCTACCTGCGTTATCTAGCGATCGAATTATCGACGGTGGCGCTGGCATGCGATGCCGGTTTGCAGACCATGCTGTGCAAGACCCGCCTGCTGGCGACATACCTGTTTCGCAATTCGGTGTTCGGCATCGTCGCACTCATCATCGCGACCCTCCACGTGATCCGGCCGTCGATCGTTTTGCTTACCGGCGGGCTGATCGCAGCCGGATTCGGGATCGTGCTCTACAATATCGGCCTGTCAGGTATCGCGATCGGCCTGCTTATTTTGGGATTTGCACGGCCCGCGCCCGCCACAGCGT
>Ga0208990_1000144_pt1 | contig 13477 bp, 9 predicted proteins | sample MedBloCARef_M3_FD_187854 | JGI IMG/M metagenome (GOLD analysis project Ga0208990, IMG submission 187854) | Forest soil microbial communities from El Dorado National Forest, California, USA - Mediterranean Blodgett CA Ref_M3 (SPAdes) (version 2) | ecosystem: Environmental > Terrestrial > Soil >...
CACCAGCCGGGGTATTTTCACTTCCAAAGTCGTTGGCATGTCTTCCTCCATGGAAGAAATCAAAAGGTCGGAGTTGATCGAGAACTGCGGGGCGAAAGCAGGCACGCGAACGGACGAATCCGGGAGTGGCCTGCGAGAGAGAGAATAAGAACTTAGTTAGTCTACGCCGTAGAGTTGTGGCCGCTGGGCGGCCGGCGGGCAGTTCCCCGGGAGAAAAGAAGGGCGAATTTGAAGGTTTAGGCTCACTTGCGTTTCCAGCGGACGCTGCCGTCTTTAGCGTCCTCGATCATTATACCACGATCTGCAAGTTCTTTGCGGATGCGGTCGGCCGCGGCGAAATCGCGTTTTTTCTTGGCGTCATTGCGTTCCGCGACCAGCCGATCGATCTCTGCATTGTCCTGTCCGCTCTGGGCGCTGCCGTATCCGAGCGTGCAAAGCTTTTCGGCATCGTTGTCTTCCACGACGGCGAAAACTCTGTCGAAAGTAGCTAGAAACTCCAGCACGGCGGGGACGTCGCCCTGGCGGAATTCACCTTTATCGACGGCGATATTTGCCTCGCGCACCAGGTCGAACGCTGCCGCCAGCGCCCGCGCGGTATTCAAGTCGTCCGCAAGCCCCGCGTCAAACTCTTCTGCCGCCTTCGCAATGCGCGCAGCCATCCCTTCTTGCTTGCCTGCGGGAAATTTTCCCCGCTTCAGCCGATCGGCGAAATTCCGCAGCCGTTCCACCGAGCTGGCCGCCTGTCGCAAGCCATCGAACGTGAAATTGAGCTGCTTCCGGTAAGGAACACTGGCCAGGGCAAACCGCAGAGCCGAAGGCTTGTAACCCTTCGCAAACAAATCCCGCAGCGTGAAGAAATTTCCCTGAGACTTCGACATCTTCTCGCCTTCGACAAGCAAATGCTCGGCATGCAGCCAGTACCGCGAGAAAGGCTTGCCGGTCGCGCCCTCGCTCTGCGCAATTTCGTTCTCGTGGTGCGGAAATGCCAGGTCGATTCCACCGGTGTGAATATCCAGCGTCTCGCCGAGATATTTCATGGCCATCGCGGAACACTCGATGTGCCAGCCGGGGCGCCCAGGTCCGATGGCTGTCGCCCAGAAATGCTCTCCCGGTTTCGGCGCTTTCCATAGCGCAAAATCCCGCGCACTCTCTTTTTCATAGCGATCGTTATCGACGCGCGCACCCGCCTGAATGCCAGTCAGATCGATTTTCGAGAGCTTTCCATACTCGGGGAATTTCGCGATGCGGTAATAAATCGAACCTTCGCCCGGATACGTGAATGATTTTTCCTGGAGGCGCTGGATCAGCTTCACCATTTCGTCGATATTGTCCGTAGCGCGAACCCAGTGCTCCGGTTCTTCGATGCTCAGCGTTTTGCAATCGTCGAAAAACGCCTGCACGAATTTCGCGGTGTAGTCGCGGATACTCACGCCGGCGGCAGCGGCATTCGCGATGATGCGATCGTCCACATCCGTCAGGTTCATCACGTGCTTCAGCTTGAATCCGCGCAGCTTCAGGAACCGCCGCAAAATATCCTGAAACACGAACGTGCGGTAATTCCCGATATGCGCGTAGTCGTATACCGTCGGCCCGCACGTGTACATGCGCACTTCGCCCGCTTTTTGTGGAACGAATTTCTCGATTTTCCCAGTCAGCGTGTTGTGCACCTGAATATCGGTCATGGGCTCTAGATGGTCTCTTTCCGGAAACGAATAAGCGTTCGATTGTAGCCGAGCCGTTTGAAGCGTAGCAATGTCGAAGCTGCGCGTTGTTGCGCGGAGCTTCGCATAATGCGACCCGTTTAGTCCTAATTGACCCCTGCCGCTTACGCGGTTACAGTCCTCTTTCTCATCTAGTGAAGGAGTTATCGATGAATCTCTCTCTTTCGGCCGGCGTCCTGTTGGCTCTTACGGCTTTCGCCACTCCCATCCTTGCCCAGGAACCGCCCAAGGCCAGTGCGCCCAAACTGCTGACTCCCGAGGCTTCTTTGAACCTGCGCAGTATTTCCGACCTGCAATTCTCCCCCGACGGCAATCGTCTGGCGTTTGTGGTTACGGAGCCCGCGAAGGGAGAGCGCAAAGCGCGCCACATTTGGATCTACGAGAAGCAGTCCGGCTCGATCCGGCAGTTTACCTATTCCATAAAGTCCGATTTCTTGCCGCGCTGGTCACCTGACGGCCAACAGCTCGCTTTCCTTTCAGACCGCGATGATCAGCAGCAGGTCTACGCCATGCGCGCAAACGGCGGCGAAGCCGGCGCCCTGACCAAAGGAAAGCGCAGCGTGCAGAATTTTGCCTGGTCTCCCGACGGCAAGCAGATTGCCTTTCTTGCCCCCGACGCAAAAACTGAAGCGGAAGAAAAGAAGGAAAAAGACAAAGACGACGCGCACGTTGCGGACAAAGAAGATAAGCGCGCCCGCCTCTGGCTCCTCACACTTGACACTGGAGAAGCCAAAGCACTCACCGAACCGAAATGGAAAATCAACGAAGCCGTGTGGCATCCTTCCGGCACCGGTTTGATGCTCAGCGCCACGGATCATCCCGAGTCGGATCAGAACACCGAGCGCATCTTTTTCTTTCGTCTTTGGGACGTTGCCAATGGCGACCGCAAGCAAGTCGACTCGATGACGCAGGTCCTCGCTCCTCGCGGGCCCTTTGTCAATATCCGCATCGCCGCGGACGGCTTGAGGATGGCCTTCGTCGGCTGCCGCGAGGATGGCCCTACGCCGCACGACCTCATGCTCGCTCATCACGGCGACAAGGCCATTCATAATCTCACCGGCGCCGGCGTGGACCGGCCGGTCCTTGACTACCGCTGGTCCAAGGATGGTGGGCTGCTCGCTATTGTGGAGGATGGCTTCCACACGAAGTTCGTCGCTTTCACCGCGGAAGGCGCGCTCAAGGAAATCGCGGCAATACCGGCCAATCCAAATGCTTTCGGCGTTTCCGATTCCGGTGAGGTCGCTTTTGCCGGGCAAACCGCGACGACTCCCCAGGAATTATGGCTTTGGGACCAGAAGAGCGCACCGAAGCAAATCTCTCACTTGAATGATTCGTGGAAGCAGTACACGCTCAGCGCCCCGGAGTTCTACAAATACAAGTCCTTCGACGGCCTGGAAATCGAAGCGGCTCTTCTGAAACCTCCCGGCCACGACGGCAAATCGAAGCTGCCGCTGATCGCCCTGATCCATGGCGGCCCGACGGGCGCCTGGCAGGACTCCATCGAAGCCTGGGGGCAGCTCCTTGCGGCGCGCGGCTACGCGGTCTTTTGTCCCAATATTCGCGGATCGCACGGTTACGGCGAGAAATTCATCGAGATGAATCGTGGCGACTGGGGCGGCGGCGATTACCGGGACGTCATGGCCGGTGTCGATGACCTCATCGCGAAGGGAATCGCCGATCCCGAAAAGCTGGCCATCGGCGGCTGGTCTTACGGCGGATACATGTCCGAATGGGCGATTACGCAGACCACGCGATTCAAAGCCGCCGTCTCCGGGGCCGGCCTCTCCAATCTCATCTCCGAATACGGCACCGAACAGGGCCCCTCCTACGATGAGTGGTTCTACGGCGTCCCGTACGAGCCGGAAAAAGTCGCCGGATTCCTGAACAGTTCGCCCTTCGTCCATCTCAAGAATGTGAAAACGCCGACCTTGATTCTCCAGGGAGACGCCGACCTGGTCGATCCGCTCGGCCAAAGCCAGGAACTTTACCGCGGCCTGAAGCGCTATGGCGTCGAGACTGAGCTGGTCGTTTACCCCCGCGAGCCTCACGGCTTTAACGAGGAGAAGCACCTCCTGGATCGCCTAAATCGCATCCTCGCCTGGTACGACAAGCATTTGAAAGAAGGATCGCCAGCTACCAGGTAGGCTCAAGACGAGACATCGGGCATTCGAAAAAACGCTCATTGGGCTAGCAAAGCAGCGACATGGCGTAGAGCAATGAGGCGTCCAACCATTTGAGAATGCAGCCGCATGTTGCGCTTCATGGGGTTCCGTGGTAGGATTTTCCTACCGAGGAAGCCATGGCAAATCGACAGACGACGCTTGAGTTTTTGACAACCACCAGGATCGGGGAAAAGGGACAGCTCACCGTTCCGAAAGAGTTTCGCGAGGACCTGGGGTTGGGTATGGGGGCGCCCTTTGCCGTCCTGCGTCTGGGCGATGGGCTCGTTCTTCTGCCGGAACAGCAGCGCTTCGAGAATCTCTGCAAGCGCGTGAGTGCGGCTCTCACTGGTGCGGGGCTTTCGCCCGAAGCTGTTCTGACAACTTTACCTGAAGCTCGAAAACGCGTTTTCGACCGCCATTACAGCACGTCGAGGCCCGCCAAGCGTGCATCTCGCCGAATCTCGCGAGATCCGCAGGTGAAGTGACCGGCCGCCGTAGAATCCGGCTGTTTTTGGACTCGAATGTGCTCACCGGAGGGATCATCTCTCCGTGGGGCCTCGACAAGGCCGTGCTGTCAATTTGCGCGGCACGAGTCTGCCGACTAGTGCTGGCGGAGGTCGTCCGCGAGGAGGTCGAGGAAAACCTGGTTCTCCACGCGGAGTGCCTGCCGGCTTTGGAGGCTCACGATCTGATCGAGCATTACCGCCGCCTTATCAAGCTGACCGTTCCGGAAGTGATAGGCCGTCCCGAGCGGACACTAGTGCAGTCAAGCAGGCATCTAATCCGGCATGAAACGAACGTTCCCGTACTTCTCTCTGCGATAGCCAGCAGGCCAGACTGGCTGCTCACGCATAACACGAAGCATTTCACACCAGCCGTAGCGAGGCGAACTGGATTACGAATTGCCACGCCGGTGGAGTTCTTCCGTACGCTCTCATCCCTATTTGGCTGACGAATTGCCGATTCTCTGACCCGGCCGAAAGGAACTCTCGCAGATCGGCGTCAATTGGGCCGACCTCACCTCGGCGTTTCGGCGCTCTGGCCGGTTGTGGAGGCAAATCGTCGAGAACGGTAAAGTAGTTGCCACCGTCGAGAAGAGTGAGAAGTGCGTGGACTCCTTGTGGTGCTGGCAAAGCAGCCACAAGTCGTAGCGTAGGGCTTTACACGCGGTGCGCATCGTGTTACTGTTTTTTCCCGTACCGCCATCCTTGCGCCAGGCGGCTGGGCCTCTGACTGAGAACCTGCCAAACGTTTTGACAGACGACCCGAGAAGGGTTGACCTGTCGCTCCAAAGACCCTCCCCTCGAGGAACGAAAAGTCGTCTCTCTTCACGTGGTTTTGCCCCAGCCGCAGGGAATGGCTGGATTTCGCGGTTATCGAGTTGTATTCGACTTTCATGCTGGCAGCCGCGGAGAAGTTGACGACCAAAAGGGGACATCTTGCTGAAGCTGCGAAAAGTTGAAATCGTTGGCTTTAAGTCGTTTTGCGAGCGCACCGTGGTCACGTTCAGCGGGTCCGGCACGACCTGCATCGTCGGGCCGAACGGCTGCGGCAAATCCAACGTCGTGGATGCCATTTCCTGGGTTCTCGGCGAACAGAGCCATAAGTCGCTCCGTGCCGAGCGCATGGCCGATTGCATTTTTAACGGCACCACCAAGCGCCCTCCGCTGGGACTCGCCGAAGTCACCATCACCATGGAAGATCCCGAGTTGGCCGAAGCCGCCCGCTTCGTGATGGAGAGCGCGGCGTCAGAAACTGCAACGGATTCTGCGACCCTCGTCACCGAAAACAGCGAAAACTCTGGATTGACCGATGTGACCGAAATTCTCTCGCTCGACCCCGCGCAGTCCCCCGAAACGCAAGAAGCTGCCGCTGACGGTTCAGCTCTATCCCCAGCTGAACCCGGTGGCAAGTTCAAACGGAAGAGAAAGTTGGCAGAAAAGCCGGTGCCGGCTATGAGGCCGGGCGAAGTCGTGGTCAGCCGCCGTCTCTATCGCTCCGGCCAGAGCGAATACCTGATCAACGGCCGCGTGGGAAGGCTCCGCGACATCCAGGAAATGTTCATGGGCGTCGGCCTTGGCCCGGACTCCTACGCCATCATCGAACAGGGCCGCATCGGCTTGATCCTTTCCACCAAGCCCATGGAGCGCCGCGCTATCATCGAAGAAGCCGCCGGCGTTACGAAATTCAAAACCAAGAAGCGCCTCGCGGAAGCCAAGCTGGAATCCTCGAAGGTCAATCTCTCGCGCGTCAACGACATTGTGGTGGAAGTCGAAAAGCAGCTTGGCTCGCTGAAGCGTCAAGCCGCCAAGGCGCGCCGCTACTCCGAAATCCGCGATCAAATGCGCGGCATCGTTCGCCAGATGCTGGCGGGCAAGGCACGCGAACTGGACGCCGAAGCCGAGCGCACTTCCAAACAACTCGAAGAACTGACCGCCGCCGAATTGCAGCGCGCCACCGCCATCCAGCAGCAGGAAGGCGAGCAGGACCGGCTGAACCAGCGGATTTACGAACTGGATGCCGAGATCCGGCAGAACCAGAATGTCTTGAATCTCACGGCGCTCGAAGTGGACCGCAGCGAAAATCGCATTGCGTTCAACCGGCAACGCGCCGAGGAGCTGGCCGGCCGTCATGCCCAGGTTGACGCGGAACTGGCGCAAGCCACCTCGCAGGCCGCTGAATGGGAATCGCGGTGCGCTTCGCAGATTCAGGCGGTTACGTTGCTGCGCGGAGAATCGGGCATTTTGACCGCTCGCGTGGAAGATCTCGCAAAACGCGCCGAGTCCCGCGCAGCCCAGATTTCCGAATCCGAAGCCCGGATTGAAGCGCTGCGACGATCCTCATCGGAAGCCGGGGAAAGCCTGCTGCGCCTGCATGGCGAGCAAAGGCAAGCCGAAGAGGCGCTCGTACACCAGGCCGGAGCGCTGCGAAAGCTCGAAGCGAACGAACACGACTTGCTGGAAACTTCGATGCGCGCGCGCGATGACGCCGAGCGCGCCGCTCACGATCATGAATCCGCTACCGGTCAACTCAATGCGCTGAAACAAAGCGCCGCGGAGCTTCAGGCCAAGATCGCCCGATTCCGCGAGCAGCGCGATGCCCTGTCGAAAGAGGCCGCCACGCTCCGCGATTCGCTGGCTGGCGTTCGCGCCCGTCATTCGACGCTCACTCAAATCTTAAACGATCGCTCTTACACCGCGGACGCGGTGCAGAAACTTTTTGCCGCCAACGAGCGCGGCGGAGGACAGGATTTTCACGCCGTCGGTGTGCTGGCCGATTACGCTGAAGTCGAGGAGCAGCACGAAGCCGCCATCGAGCAGTACCTGCGCGACGAGCTGGAATATGTCGTCGTCGAAACCTACGACCACGCGCGCGCCGGCGTTTCCATGCTCCGCGATGAGGTGGGCGGCCGGGCGACTTTCTTCGTCGACTCGCTCCGGAACCTGCGTCTCTCCTCCGAATACGAACCGATCGTCAATTTCCGCGCGGAAGACGGCGTCATCTCGCGGCTCGACAAACTGGTGGAGTTCCGCGATCCGCTTGGTGCAGCGGCGAAACAATTTCTGCCACGGCTGCGCTCCGCGTATTTGACGGACAGCGCGGCGGCGGCGGAAAAATTGTCGCGGGAAAATTCGCAATACGCCTTCCTTACGCCCGACGGCACCTGCTACCAGGGCCGCATGGTCACGGGCGGCCGCCCCGACGAAGTTGGTCCGCTGGGCATGAAGCGCGAATTGCGGGCTCTGGACGCGGAAATGATGCAGCTCGAGCATGCAATGAGCGAAAAGCACGCCGCGCTCGAAGCCGTCGCTGCCGAGTTGCGTTCGACGGAACAGGCGCTCGAGGCAATCGACCAGAAGCAGCGCGAAGCGGAACGCGATGCCATCTCCGCCATGCACCGCCACGGCCAAATGCAGGGTGAACTGGCCCGCCTCGGGCTGGAACTCGCCGTCTGCCAGAACGAGCTCACGCGCATCCGCAAGGACGTGGAAAACGCGCGGCAGCGTGCCGAGGGCGCGAAGAGCCAGCATGCCGCCGCCGCGCTGAGCCGCGCCGAAGCCGATGCCGAGAGCGTGCGGCTTGCGGAGGCGCTCGTCCAGCTTCGCGGGTCCATCCAATCGGAACAGAATGAACTTGCCGCTGGCCGCGCCGAATTCGCCGCGATGAATGAGCGGCTCATGGCAGCAGAAGCTCTCGCTGCTCGACTGAACGAAGAGCGCGCCGAGCTCGGGCGCCGCGAAACCGCGCTTCAGCAGCAAGTGACTTCCATAGGCGACGAGACGGCCGCCCTCTCCAGGCAAAGCGAAGAGCTCGCCCTGCAGCTCGAAAGCCTGCGCGGTGAAAAGTTGCGCCTGGAAATCCGCCAGCGGGAACTCGAGCAGGAATGGGACGCCGCCCGCACGCGCGTCACGCAGATGGAAGATCATCTGCGCATGGGCCGCCAGTCGCTGCAGGAACTTCGCGAACAGCGCAGCCACGCGGAAGTCGATCGGGCCAAGAATGATTCCGACCGTCAGCATCTGCGCGAAACGTGCATAAGCGAAGTGAACGCCCAGCCCGAGGATCTGATCGCCACGGAAGCGGCTTTCATGTCCGGCGAAGAGCTGGCCATCGCCGAAACCAACTATCGCGAAATGAAGCAGCGCATCGAGTCGATGGGCCCGGTCAACATGATGGCGCTTGAAGAGTTCAACGAGTGCGAGCAGCGCTTCACGTTCCTGACGCGCGAGCGCGACGACCTGCTGCAATCGATCGCGGACACCCAGCAGGCCATTGCCGAGCTCGACCTCGCCACCAAGGAAAAGTTTGAGCACGCCTTCCACGCCATCAACAAGAGCTTCTCCGAAGCCTTCCACACCATTTTCGGCGGCGGCATGGCGGAGATGCGCTTGACCGAGCCGGACAGCTCCGGCGACGCGGGCATCGACATCGTCGCATCACCTCCGGGCAAGCGCCTGCAAAACGTGCTGCTGCTCTCCGGCGGTGAAAAGGCCATGACCGCGCTGGCGCTGCTCATTGCCATCTTCCGCTACCAGCCTAGCCCCTTCTGCATCCTGGACGAAGTCGACGCGCCGCTCGATGAAGCCAACGTCGGGCGCTTCACGCGCCTGATCGGCGAAATGAGCGGCCAAACGCAGTTCATCATCGTCACCCACAACCGCAAAACTATGGAAATGGGCAGCGTGCTTTATGGCGTGACGATGCAGGAGCCCGGCGTCTCAAAACTTGTCAGCGTGCGCTGGGAAAAATCCGACCCCCCCGCATCCAAGCAACAAGCCGCAGCCGCCTCCGCCGCGTAATTGTGAAAGCGGACCTCGACTCGCTGGAATTTCATTGCTTATCTGCCGACTTGACGGGGCGTGTCAATACTCTTTGGCCGCTCCTCGTGCTGTAGACAAGGATGCCGTTCTCTTGTCTGACCTGCATGATCTCGGGGGCACTGGGCGCGACGAAGTCGTCGATCAGCGAGAAGGATCCATTCTTTTCCTCAAATACTAGGTAGCGATTCTTTTCCGCCTTGGGTATTTCCACTGACGACAGCTCCAACACCTTGTCGGCCGGTTGCGTTTGCTTCCCGGCAAAACCAAGTCCATAGCCCGGAAATTTCACCTCAACTAATGCTCTAGCCAATTCTTTCCGGTCGGCGAAATGATGGCCGATTGGAGCTTGCGTCACTAGCCTTTCCACACGCTTATTCTCGGAAGGGTCAATATTTATCGGGATCGTCTTTATAATCTTCGAACGAAAGATAGTATTTCGTTAGTTTGATCTTTTCGCCCTGGTATTCAATATCGCTTGGAAGGTGCCTGCGCCCGACAGTCCATAGCATTGCAATGGCGATCAGAGCTGCAGCAAGGAGGATGGCTTTTTTCATGCTGTCCACTCTGTTCTGCTCGGGTTTGAAAGCGCCATTTCATTATTTTATTTGGTTTTACTCTATACGATCAAAGTTTGTTCCACTTGGTCACTCTTAGCTTCGTGCGGGAGTACCGAAACAGGACGGCGGGATAAAATTTTCCACCGCTCCGCCTTTGACTTCGCGTTGCGCTGCGCTAAAATGCTTCTCACTTTGTCGGGGGAACTTTCTCAGTGTCACCTGCTCCTGCCATGAAAGCTTTGAAGGAAACGCAATTCGCCGGCCTCACGCCCGTTGCGCGCGGCAAAGTCCGCGACATTTACGATCTCGACGACAAACTCCTGATCGTCGCCACGGACCGGCTCTCCGCTTTCGACGTCATCCTTCCCACGCCGATTCCCGACAAGGGCCGCGTCCTCACGCAGCTTTCGCTTTTCTGGTTCCATTTGTTGAAGGATGTAATTCCCAACCACGTCCTCAGCGCCACGGATTTTCCCCCGCCCTTCGACAAGTTCAAGGATGAACTCGCAGGCCGCTCCATGGTCGTGCAAAAGACGCAGCCGCTGCCGATTGAATGCGTGGTGCGCGGCTACGTCTCCGGCTCGGGTTGGAAGGACTATCGCGCCACCGGAAAAATCTGTGGCATCCCGCTGCCTGCGGGATTGCGTGAATCCGACCGCTTGCCGGAGCCCATCTTTACGCCCGCGACAAAAGCCGCCACCGGCCACGACGAAAACATCTCTTTCGAACGCGCCGCATCGCTGATCGGCAAGGAACTAGCCGAGAAAGTCCGCGGCGTCAGCCTGGAAATCTACCGCCGCGCTGCCGCCTATGCCGAGCCGCGCGGGGTGATCCTTGCCGACACAAAATTCGAGTTCGGCATTCTCTACCGTCGCGCGCGGGACCGTGCGGCGGCCGATGACTTAATGTGGATCGACGAAGCCCTCACGCCCGATTCTTCCCGCTTTTGGCCCGCTGCCCAGTACAGCCCCGGCGGTCCACAGGCATCATTCGACAAACAGTTTGTACGCGACTATCTCGAGCGAATGCAGTGGCCGAAAACCCCGCCCGGCCCGGAACTTCCTCCTGAAGTCGTCGAAGCCACCCGTGCCAAGTACCGGGAAGCCTATCGCATCCTGGCCGGGCGCGAAGTGGATTAGCAAGCAGGGCCCTCACACCGTAGGTTCTCGATCGGAGCGTGCCATCGTGAAAGATCAATTGGAAGGGCTCGTCAATCAGATGGTTGAGCGCGGGATTCTGTTTGACGAAGCCGTTGGCGAATTCGAAAAGCGCTTCATCAAGCGCGTTCTGGACCGCGCGAACGGCAACCAATCCCGCGCGGCCGAAATTCTTGGCATTCACCGCAATACCTTGAGCCGCAAGATCGATGAGTACAAGCTCGATTCGAATGGTCACCGCCGGTATGCGCGCTGACCAGTCTCCAATCGCTTGCAGAAACGAAAACGGCTCCCTGGGTTGACCGGGGAGCCGTTTTTCTGAGTACCGCGGAAATAGAGGAGATTAGCTCGGTTTTGTCCCCGGCTTCCTCGCTGCCGGCTTCCGCACCGGCTTCTTTGGTGCCCCCTTGTCTTTCGGAATGTCCTCTTCTTTGACTTTGGCCTTCTCCCAATGCAAGAAAAACGCCGGCTCGGGATCGTAGGAAGTCAGCGTGCCGGTAAAGTGGACGGCGCTGTCCTTTTCCACGCGTGCCGCTTCCGGCTGGCCGACGACCTTCACGTCCATGTTGGCCGTCGTCGCCTTTTCAAACTCCTCATCGCTCGTCACGAAAGCAATCTTAAGTAGGACGAAATCCGTACCAGGCACGACTTCGATCACCTTGCCCGGCACTTCCGGAAACTCCAGGCCGCAGGCCGCCAGCCACGTCAATTTGCCTTTGTCGCCCCCCGCCTTCAGGTCAGTAACTACCGACGCAATCGTCATGTCCTTCTGGGCGGCAGAGAGATCCGCCGCGCTAGGCAGCGAGTAGCTGCCGGGACGCTCTGCCGAGCTTCCGGCAAGTTGCAGGAGTTCATTCAACTCCGCATCGGTCAGGCTGTCGCACACCGTTCCGCCCTGATAGTTCACAATCAGCTTCCGCAAGTAGTCCTTCACCTTGGCCGATTGAGCCTGGGTTGCGCCCTTGGCCGTCACCGCCCGCGCCATGGACCAGAAGGCGTCCATCTGCTGCGGCGGATTCATGCACAAGTAAGCCTGCCCCAAGCGGTAATTGAAGGTGAGATCGTCGGGATTCAGGGCCAGCGCCGCCTTGTACGATCCCACTGCTCCGGCACAATCTTTGGCATTCATCGCGGATTGGGCCGCGATGCCATTCAGGGTGATCTGGGACGCCGTCTTCTGCTTGGCCCAGGCCTCATCCGTCACACCGTCTGGCTTCTTCACCTCGTCCAGTATCTTCAATGCGGAAGCGGCCGCAGCCTGGGCGGCCTTCGCGAGCGCGGCGTCTTTGGAGGCGCTGGGGCCTGCCGTCGGGTCGGAAACCATCGCATAGTAGGCCGTCGCATGCGTGTAGTAGGCATTGAAACGAGTGAGCGCATCCACCTTATCACCGAGGGCCGCCAGCTTGTCAGCGCTTTCAATCATCTTCAGGTAGTTCTTCTGCGCACTGTAAGCCTGGTAGTAGAGCGGATAAACGTAATTGAGGAGCGTGGAATTCGGGTACTTCGATACAAAATCATCCAGACACTTGATCAGTGCCGCGGGAGCTTTCTCTGCAGCGCACCCCTGGTAGGCGTTGTACTCCGCCATCGTGTACTTCGCCGCTCCGGCATCCTGACCCGCTGCAGGTGCTTGCGCGAAGGCACTCAGCCCGCTCCCAGCAATCAGGAAAAGGGTTGCGACCATCGCGAGCCCCGCCAATCTTCGTGTTGCGTTCATTCCCATTTCTCCTCGCTCAAACTCCGAGCCTGAGTTTTCTGCTTCCGGTGCACCCCGGAATGCTTCTGCCGGGAATCTCTTTGTTTCGGAAAACCTTGGGATTATAGGGAAGTCCATACCCCATCCGCAAGACGTTACCTTTAACTGAATTGATGACTAGAGGAAATTTTTCCATGCAGAAAACAGTTTCCGGGTTGATTCCCTCTCCGCCACCAGGGGATCCCAAGTACTCGAGAAAACTCTAGTGATAGGATGAGTGTCGCACAAAAAGAGTGGCCCGTACGAGGAAGAATTCTCATGGCTTCAATAAACGGAACAACTGGAGATCCCCGGGAAAAGAAGCCGCTGGCAGGCGGCGTGGCGCTCGTCACGGGCGGGAGCCGCGGCATCGGCCGTGCCATCGCGCAGCGGCTGGCCTTGCTGGGAGCCTCCGTTTCGATTTGTGGCCGGGATCGCGCCGCTCTGCAGGAATCAGCAGGGGAGCTGGCAAGAACCGGTGTGCCCGTGCACACCCAAATAGCCGACGTCACAAAACCGGCAGATGTTACCGATCTTGTTGCCGGGGCGGAAAGCACGCTGGGCCCCATCACCATCCTCGTCAACAACGCCGGCATCGGCCTCTTCGGCCCGGCCCACGAGAAAACCGAAGCCGATTGGGATCGCGTTCTCGATACCAATCTCAAGAGCGTCTTTCTCGTTTCCCGCGCCGTGGCGCCTTCCATGATCCTCCGTGGCTCGGGCGACATCATCAACATCAGTTCCCTGGCCGGAAAAAACACCTTCGCAGGCGGCGGCATCTATTGCGCCTCCAAATGGGGTGTCCTCGGTCTTTCCGGCTGCAT